>JAESGW010000148.1_pt1 | contig 151302 bp, 165 predicted proteins | sample 9269791 | NCBI WGS metagenome assembly JAESGW01 (sample SAMN16773120, study PRJNA677053) | algae metagenome | isolation source: Aphanocapsa lilacina HA4352-LM1 and co-occurring heterotrophs from near cave... | place: USA: Maniniholo cave, near Haena, Kauai, HI | collected 2009-07-28
TCGGCGGCCCAATTTTTTCGCCCTGCTAAACTTCCTACAGAATTCCCTTCCCACTATCTCCCAACCGTTCCCGGTGAATCCCGATTTATCAAGGAATCACCCTCTGGAATATCAAGGGATAGAACACCCCGGCGGTCCGCCCGCCGCTGTGCGGCGGGTACGCAGTCCCGGCGGGAATTTCCGGAAGACACATCCTGTGTCATCCGGAAACGACGCACATCCCTGTGCGTCGCCCCTGCGGGGTTTGACCCGCCGGGACTGCCGGACCTCAGGGGCCCCGAAGCTGCATCTGACACATCCGAAGCCAGCGCTCTGCTGTTGCTGTCGCCGTTGCTTTCGGGCCCCCTTGAGGCACGGCGAGTGGGCCGGGTAAAACCCGCAGGGCGCCGCCATGGATGGCGGCGTTTTCGTATGGCACAGGATGTGCCTTACGAAAATTCCCGGACCGCTCGCGGACCCGGAGCGCGCAGCGCGCAGGGCGTGCCGCCTGGGGGTGTGTTTCTTTGCTTACTTTCTTTGCACAAGCAAAGAAAGTAAGGCCCCCGCGGCGAGCGGCGCCATGTGTCCATCAAGAACATCCATCCGCCAGGCCATCAAAAGCGAAAGGCCGTGGCGGATGTGGCGCCGACTACGGGCAGATCTAAAGACACGGACTCCATTACCCCTCACCCCAACCCCTCTCTCCCACAGAGACTTCCTTCGACCGCCGCAGGGAGAGGGGCTTGATCTCGTCACGCTCAAACCCGGATGAATCCTTGCCCCGCGGCACACGAACCATGCCAAAGCAAGGCCAATTCCCCTACCTGCCTCAAACCTTCGCACCAAGGGACAGGGCATACTTGTCACCCCCGTCTCCTGCCCCACCGAGCCACCGCATGAACTCCACCGCCCCCAGCAAGCTCCAGCAGCTCCGCGAACTCTCCGTCGTCGTTGCCGACACCGGCGACTACGACGCCATCAAGCGCCTCAAGCCCGTGGACTGCACCACCAATCCCACGCTGGTGAAGAAGGCCCTGGACCTGCCGGTCTATGCCGAACTGATCGAAGAACAGCTGGCCTGGGCCCGCGAGCAGGGGGATGGCGATGCGCTGGTGAACGACGTGGTCGATCGCCTGACCATCGGCGTGGGCACGAAGCTTTCGGGATTGATCCCCGGCCGCGTGTCCACCGAAGTGGATGCCGACCTCGCCTACGACACCGCCGCCACCGTGGCCAAAGCCCGCAAGTTCGTGCAGATGTACGCCGACCAGGGCATCGGCCGCGACCGCATCCTGATCAAGGTCGCCTCCACCTGGGAAGGCGTGGAAGCCGCGCGCCAGCTGCAGGCCGAAGGCATCGACTGCAACCTCACGCTGATCTTCAATCCCACCCAAGCCATTGCTTGCGCCGAAGCCGGTGCGTTCCTGATCTCGCCGTTCGTGGGCCGCATCCTCGACTGGTACGTGGCCAACGGCCAGACGCCGGCCAGCATCGACGAAGACCCGGGCGTGGTGTTCGTGCGCGGCGTCTATACCGAGTTCAAGCGCCGCGGCGCGACGACGGTGGTGATGGGCGCTTCCTTCCGCTCCACCGCGCAGATCGAGGCGCTGGCGGGCTGCGACCGCCTGACCATTTCGCCGGATCTGCTGGAAAAACTGGACCAGGACCATGGCGAGCTGCCGCGCAAGCTGGTGCCCGCGCAGGTGCAGCCGGTCACGGCGGCACCGGTCACCGCCGAAAGCTTCGCCGCCGCGATCGAGGCGGACCCGATGGCGAAGGAGAAGCTGGCCACCGGCATCGAGATCTTCGCGAAGGACCTGGTGGAACTGCGCAGGACCATCGCGCAGAAACTGGCCGGCGCCACCGTCTGACCCAGCCCGGGGGACAGGTGATGAGTCTGCGCACGTTGCTGGTGCTGGGAATACTGGTGTGCGTGGCCGGCTGGTGGTTTTCCGACCACCGGGCCGGCCCGCAGGCGCCTGCGGCGGCCGGCGACCTGACCCTGGCGTGCCCGCTGCCACCGCGTGTCGCCGCGGGCGATGCGCCACTGCAGACCGATGCACCCGGCGAACTGTCGCCGTTCGCGCTGCAGGCTGCCACGCTGACGCCGCTGGCGGGCTTCAGCGTGGACGCGCGCGTGCTTTCACGCGAGGACTATGCCAGCGGACGCGAGTCGGCCCTGTCGCCGACCGACCTGGCGCTGGGATGGCAGCGCATGTCCGAGGACGCGGTGATCGCTGCGCTGGACATCCGCCAGTCGTCCCGCTGGTACCACTACCGCTGGAGCGACCAGCCGCCGCTGGAGCCGGGCGAAATCGCGCGCAGCAGCGCCAACATGCACATGATCCCGGGCAGCACCGCCGTGGCCGAAGCGCTGGACAGCGTGCGCAGGGGAGACCGCGTACGCATCGATGGCTGGCTGGTGGAAGCCAGGGCCGCCGATGGCTGGCGCTGGCGCAGCTCCACCAGCCGCACCGACACCGGCGGCGGCGCCTGCGAGGTGGTCTACGTCTGCGCGATTACGCGACTCTGAAATCCTCTCTGCAGGAGCGACGTGAGTCGCGACCACGACACATCGGGTCACGCATCCAACAGATGCAGGAAGGAACTTTCTGATCGCGACTCACGTCGCGCCCACAGCGGGGACCGTCAGGCCTCCAGCCCGATCGGGCAGCTCACGCCCGTACCACCCAGTCCGCAGTAGCCGTTCGGATTCTTCGCCAGATACTGCTGGTGGTAGTCCTCGGCGTAGTAGAACGGCGGTGCCGGGTACACGATCTCGGTGGTGATCTCGCCATAACCGGCGGCGCGCAACTGCTGCTGGTAGGCCTGCAGGCTGGCCTCGGCCGCCACCTGCTGCTCCGGCGTGTGGCAATGGATGCCGGAACGGTACTGGGTGCCTACATCATTGCCCTGGCGCATGCCCTGGGTGGGGTCATGGCTCTCCCAGAACACCTGCAGCAGCTGTTCGAACGACACCTGCGCCGGGTCGTAGACCACGCGCACCACCTCGTTGTGCCCGGTCTGGCCGGAACAGACTTCCTCATAGGTCGCATTCGGCGTGCCGCCGCCGGCGTAACCCACCGCCGTGGTGAACACGCCCGGCAGCGACCAGAACTTGCGTTCCGCGCCCCAGAAGCAACCCAGGCCGAATTCGACCTGCTGCAACCCGGCGAACTCGCCCTGCAGGGGATGGCCGTTGACGAAATGCACGTTGCGCAGCGGCAGTGGCGTGCTGCGGCCCGGCAGCATGTCTTCCGCGCGCGGCATGCGCTGCTTGTAAGCACCAATACCCAGCATGGCGAACCTCGTTCCGGTCAGGGGATGCGGCGATCAGGCGGGCAGGATGCCCAGGCCTTCGTCGTCGCCTTCCAAGATGGGGCCATCGGCCGCGGATTCCAGCCCCAGCGACTGCACGACATCGCACGCCTCGGGGAACGCAGCGTCCGGTACGCAGACCCGCAGCACGCCGAACAGCGGCAGTTCGCCCATGCCGCCCAGCAGCGACTCGCCGAACACGAACGCAGGCAGGCCGGCGTCCTCCAGGGCATGCTTCACCAGATGGGCATCGAAAAGGTTGTCGGCCAGGTAGGCAACGCGCATGGGGGGTCTCCTTTTGCCGGCAGGCTACACCGCCGTGGATTTACGCGGGCTGGCGGAACTTCTCCGTGCCCGGCACGGTTTCGGTCTCCGCCGCGCCCGCCGCCCGCCATTCCTGCAGCGCCGGCAGCGCGAACAGCGTCTGCACGTAGTCCCTGCTGATGGCATCCAGCGCCACCCCGTAACCGTCGAACCGGATCGCCACCGGGGCGAACATGGCGTCGACGATGCCGAATTCCCCGAACAGGAAGCCCTCGCCGCCGCCGAACTCGCCACGGAGCTGGTTCCACAGCGCCTGCACGCGGTCGATATCGCGCTGGGCGTCGGCATCCCAACGGTAGGCATCGGGCCGGCGACGGCTGTTCATGGGCAGCTGGCCCCGCAGCGCGGCGAAGCCGGAATGCATCTCCGCCGCGGCCGTGCGGGCCATTGCACGGGCGCGCAGGTCGGCGGGCCAGCCGCGACCGCCCAGCCAGCGCTCGTTGGCGTACTCGCAGATCGCCAGCGAATCCCAGATCGCGAGGTCGCCGTCGCGCAGGGCCGGCACCTTTCCGGTCGGGGAGTACTGCCGCACCTCCGCGCTGAAGGCCTCGGTGTCCAGCAACAGCCGGATTTCGTCGAAGGCCACGCCGAAATGCCGCAGCAGCAGCCACGGACGCAATGACCACGACGAGTAGTTCTTGTTGCCGATGACGAGGACGGGGCGGCTCATGGATGGGTTCGCGCGCGGGAGAAGATGTTCAGGATAGACCAGCCTGGCCGCCAGACCGGCTAAACTGGCGTTTTTCCACGCCTCTCGCCCCCGATGTCCGACGCTGCCGCCCCCTCCGCCCCCCTCGCCGACGATGCCGCCCCGGAAAAACGGGACTTCATCCGCCAGATCGTGCGCGAGGACCTGGCCAGTGGTCGCCATACCTCGGTGAAGACCCGCTTCCCGCCGGAACCCAACGGCTACCTGCACATCGGCCACGCCAAGGCGATCTGCCTGGACTTCGGCATCGCCGGCGAATTCGGCGGCGTCTGCAACCTGCGCCTGGACGACACCAACCCGGCCAAGGAAGACCCGGAGTACGTCCGCGCCATCCAGGATGATGTGCGCTGGCTCGGCTTCGACTGGCACGATCTGCGCCACGCCTCGGATTACTTCGAGGTGCTGTACCTGGCCGGCGAGAAGCTGATCCGCCAGGGCGACGCCTTCGTCTGCGACCTGAGCGCGGACGACGTGCGCGCGTACCGCGGCACGCTGACCGAGCCGGGCCGCAACTCGCCGTACCGCGACCGCAGCGTCGAGGAGAACCTGGACCTGTTCCGCCGCATGCGCGCGGGCGAGTTCCCGGACGGCGCACGCACGTTGCGCGCGAAGATCGACATGGCCAGCGGCAACATCAACCTGCGCGACCCGGCGCTGTACCGCATCAAGCACGTCGAGCACCAGAACACCGGCAACGACTGGCCGATCTACCCGATGTACGACTACGCGCACTCGCTGAGCGATGCGGTGGAAGGCATCACCCATTCGCTGTGCACGCTGGAATTCGAAGACCACCGCCCGCTGTACGACTGGTGCGTGGACAAGGTGGACCTGGCCAATTCGCCGGACCTGATCGCACCGCTGCTGGCCAAGGGCCTGCCGCGCGAGGCCAGCAAGCCGCGCCAGATCGAGTTCTCGCGACTGAACTTCAACTACCTGGTGATGAGCAAGCGCAAGCTGCTGGCGATGGTCAACGACCACCTCGTCGATGGCTGGGACGACCCGCGCATGCCGACGCTGCAGGGTATCCGCCGTCGCGGCTACACCCCGTCCGCGCTGCGCCTGATGGTGGACCGCGTGGGCATCAGCAAGCAGAACTCGCTGCTGGACATCTCCATCCTGGAAGGCGCGCTGCGCGAGGACCTCGATGCGGCCGCCCCGCGCCGCATGGCCGTCATCGACCCGGTGAAGCTGGTGCTGGCCAACCTGCCGGAAGGCCACGAGGAAACGCTGACCTTCTCCAACCACCCCAAGGACGAAGCCTTCGGCCAGCGCAGCGTGCCGTTCTCGCGCGAGCTGTGGATCGAACGCGAGGACTTCGAGGAAGTGCCGCCGAAGGGCTTCAAGCGCCTCACCACCGGCGGCGAAGTGCGCCTGCGCGGCGCCGGCATCGTGCGCTGCGATGAGGTCATCAAGAACGAGGCCGGCGACATCGTCGAGCTGCGCGGCTGGCTGGATCCGGAATCCCGTCCCGGCATGGCCGGTGCCGAGCGCAAGATCAAGGGCACCATCCACTGGGTCAGCGCACGACATGCGGTGGCCGCCGAGATCCGCCTGTACGACCGCCTGTTCACCGTGCCGAATCCGGACGACGAGTCCGAAGGCAAGACCTACCGCGACTACATGAACCCGGACTCGCGCCGCACCGTGACCGGCTACGTGGAGCCGGCGGCGGCCAGCGCGGCGCCCGAACAGTCGTTCCAGTTCGAGCGTACGGGTTACTTCGTCGCCGACCGCTACGACCACACGCCGGAGCGCCCCGTGTTCAACCGCAGCGTGACCCTGCGCGACACCTGGGCCACCAAAGGCTGACCCGGCGGCTTCACCGGCTGTTGAGGCGGGGCGTCGCAGGCTGTGGGTTCCGCCATCGAGATCGAGAAGGAGTTCGCCATGCGCCGTTCCACCCTGCTGTCATCGCTGCTCCTGAGCTGCCTGCTGCCGCTGCTGGCCGCCTGTGCGGCGCCTGCGTCGTCGAATGGATCGTCCGACACCGCAACACCGCCGACAGCGGAAACCAAGCCGGCCAAGCCGATGAGTTCGCCCTACCCGGCACGCGAAGCCGCACCCGCCGTTACCGTCGACTACAGCTGCCGCAGCAACGCCGACTGCGCGGTGAAGGACGTGGGCAACTGCTGCGGCGCGATGCCCGCCTGCGTCAACCGGAACAGCCCGACCGATCCGCAGGGCGTGCGCGCGCAGTGCGCCGCCAGCGGCATGGCCAGCGTCTGCGGCTTCAGCGACGTCAGCGCCTGCCAGTGCGTCAGCGGCCGTTGCGAAGCCGATTCCCCCTCCCCACTTCCCGTGCAGTGATGCTCTACCAACAGATCCATCTGACCCTGCCGACCTGGACGCATGACGTCGTCGATCTGGCGGCCGCCCATGAAAGCGATGAGGCGAAGGTCTCGCTGGCCATCGCCCTGTCGCGCCACAACGTGGACGCCCGCACCGGCGGCCCGTTCGGGGCGGTGGTGTTCGGCCCCGACCATCGCGTCATCGCGGTCGGCGTGAACCGCGTGATGCCGCACACGTGCTCGCTGGCGCACGCCGAGAACATGGCCTACATGCTCGCGCAGCAGCGCCTGCAGACACCGCGCCTCAACGAGCGCATCGCGCCGATCACGCTCGCCACCTCGTCGCAACCCTGCTGCCAGTGCTACGGTGCCACCGTCTGGGCCGGGATCAACCGGCTGCTGATCGGCGCACGGGCAGAAGACGTGATGGAACTGACCGAATTCGACGAAGGCCCGCTGCCCGCCGACTGGGTGGGCGAGTTGAACAAGCGCGGCATCGCCGTGGTCCGCGATGTCTGCCGGGAAGACGCACGCGCTGTGCTGAAGCGCTATGGCGACATGGGCGGAGACAGGTATTGACGCTTCCCCCTGTGGGAGCGACGTGAGTCGCGACCGTAAACCATCCACGCCCCACAGGCATGCCTCCGGCGTGCAAGTATTGCGCGTCGCGACTCACTTCGCGCCTGCAGGACAACACGAGGGGGCCGCTTCATGACCGGATTGCTCGCCTACTGCCGCCAGGGTTTCGAACCCGAACTTGCCGCGGAACTGAGCGAGCGCGCAGCCATGCGGGGATTCGCCGGCTACGCGCGCGCGCAGCGCAACGATGGCTATGTGGTGTTCGCCTGCGATGACGGCGAGGCGCTGGACCGCACACTGTCGTGGCACGACCTGATCTTCGCGCGGCAGAAGCTGCGCCTGCTGGCGGAGCTGCGCGGCATCAACCCGAAAGATCGCATCAGCCCCATCCTCGACGCCCTGTCGGGGGCCGGCCGTTTCGGCGACCTGTGGGTGGAGCATCCCGATTCCGACGCTTCCAAGCCGCTCGCGGGCCTGGCGCGCAGCTTCGGCAATGCGTTGCGGCCGGCCTTGCGCAAGGCCGGCTTCCTGACGGAAAAAGAAGACGCACGGCTGCCCCGGCTGCACGTGGTGTTCGTGCAGGGTGACCATGTGTTCCTCGGCGCCAGCCACGCGCGCGACAGCTCGCCGTGGCCGCTGGGCATTCCCCGCCTCAAACTGCTGCCGGATGCGCCGTCGCGTTCGGCGCTGAAGCTGGACGAGGCCATCCTGACCCTGCTTGATGCCGATCAACGCGCCGCGCTGCTCAAGCCCGGCATGACCGCCGCGGACCTGGGCGCGGCACCGGGTGGGTGGACCTGGGTGCTCACGCGCCACCACCTGCGCGTGACCAGCGTCGACAACGGCCCGCTGCGCCAGCATGTGCTGGACACCGGGCTGGTGGAGCACCTGCGCGCCGATGGCTTCCACTGGAAGCCTTCGCAACCGCTGGACTGGATGGTCTGCGACATGGTGGAGCAGCCGCGCCGCGTGGCCGAGCGCATGGCGCTGTGGTTCCATGAAGGCTGGTGCAGGCACGCGGTGTTCAACCTCAAGCTGCCGATGAAGAAGCGCTGGGACGAAACGAAGCTGTGCCTGGACCTGTTCGCCGAACAGGCCGGCAGGTCGCTGCAGGTGCGCGCGCGCCAGCTCTACCACGACCGCGAAGAGATCACGGTGTTCGCCACGCCCGGCTGAGCCATGGCGCATGGCTCGGACGCCGCCTGAAGGCATACGGATGAGATTGCACGGAATGAGGACGCTGATCGCACTGGCCTTGGCCGCAGGAGTCGCCGGCTGCACCCACACGAATGAAGCCGCGCGCACCCCGCCGCCGGAAAGGTCGCACGTCGCTTACGACGTGGTCGGCGATGGCGTGTTCGGCGCGGGCATCGAGGGGCCTGCGTTCGGTCCCGACGGCGCGCTCTACGCGGTGGGTTTCGGCCGCGACGGCACGATCGGCCGGGTGACGCTCGACGCCGACGGCACCGGGCGCGCGGACCTGTTCATGACGTTGCCCGAGGGCAGCACCGGCAACGGCATACGCTTCGATGCGGACGGCTTCATGTACGTGGCCGACTACACCGGCCACCAGCTCCTGCGCATCGATCCACGCGACCGCACGATCGGCGTGTTCGCCACCCTGCCCGGCGCCCACCAGCCCAACGACATCGCGTTCGCGCCCAATGGCATGTTCTACGCCAGCGATCCCGACTGGCACGCCGGCACCGGCCAGCTGTGGCGGATCCTGCCGTACGGCAAGGCCACGCGGCTGGAAACCCGCATGGGCACCACGAATGGCGTGGAAGTCGGTCCGAAGGGAGACGTCCTGTATGTCAACGAAAGTGTGCAGCGACGGGTGTGGGCCTACGACCTCGATGGCAGTGGGGAGATATCCGGCAAGCGCCTGCTCATCGCCTTCGACGACCACGGGCTGGACGGCATGCGCACCGACGTGAAGGGCAACCTGTACATCGCCCGCTACGGCGCCGGCACCGTCGCCATCGTGTCGCCGCAGGGCGAGTTGCTGCGCGAAGTGGCACTGAAAGGGCGGAAGCCCACCAACGTGGCCTTCGGTGGACCGGACGGACGCACGGTCTTCGTCACCCTGCAGGACCGCGGCGCCATCGAGGCCTTCCGCGCGGACTATCCGGGACGCGAAACCGGTCTGTGACGCAGCGCACCGGGGGTCTCAGCCCCTGACATGCCGCCGTGGCAAGATGCCTCCCTGACAAGGAGACGAGCGATGCTGCCGATCGAACTCAAGGACCCTGCCGCCTTCGGCAACGAGTTCCTGCGCCTGACCCTGCTGCAGGGCTTCCAGTCGCTGACCAAGCGCGATCTGGAGTTGCTGATCTTCGTGCTGCTTGAACGCGACGGCGCCATCGGCCGCGAGGAGTCCAACTTCACCGTCGCCGGCAAGTTGCGCGTCACCCCGGCCAAGGTGAAGGCGCTGCGCCGCGACGGTTATGCACGCTGGCGCGCCCTGGTGCCGGAAGCGCGCGACGACGCCCTGCAGCGCATCGTCGCCACGGTGCTGACCGAAACCAACCTGCGCGCCGGCGCCAAGCATGTCAGCGAGCGCAGCCGCAAGGACGGCTTCCTGGCCGTGCGCATCGAACACCCCGACGACCACCAGCAGTTCGAGCAGGCCATCCTGGACGTGGGCGCGCTGCCGGTCTACGAACGCAATCGCGAAGTGGTGGCCGTGCGCTTCGACACGCTGCTGTCGATCGCCGAACGCTGGGGCTACCTGCAGCCCGATCCGGCCGCGGTGACCGCGGAACTCAGGAAGCTGACGCCCACGGCCGAGGAAGTGGCCGACCTGCTGAAGAAGGACGTCAGCAAACTGCGCTGGCAGGACGCGCGCAACGCGCTCAACAGCCTGGGCGCCAAGGCCATCGCCAGCACGGCCGAGGGCGGGTTGAAGGGCTTGCTGAAGATCGTGTTCCCTTTCATCCCCGGCTGATCTCCACGCGCTTCCCGTCGGCGCGCGCGGAGGCGAAGATCGCATCCAGCACGCGCATGTCGCGCAGGCCTTCCTCGCCCGGGACGCGTGGCGGCCTGTCCTCGATGATCGCCAGCGCATCCTGGTCCATCTGCAGGGCCTGCATCGCCGGTCTCGGGCCCAGCGTTGCATCGAAACGACGACCATCGCTGGCCTCGCCCCTGATGCCATCGTAGGTCTGGAACGGCGAGAGCTGGTACCAGCCATCCTCGCACTCCGCGCGCAGGGTATTGAGGTTCATGCCGAAGCTGGTGACGCAGTCGGCGACGACGCCTTCCGGGAACTCCAACTGGAAACGCATGGTCTCGTCCACGCCGCGGAAGATCTCGGGGCGCAGGATCTCCTGCCTGGCCGTGACCGCCAGCGGCTCGCGCGCGGTGGTATACCGCGCCGCATTGAGCGAATACACGCCCATGTCGTACATCGCACCGCCACCACGGGCGGGGTCCAGCCGCCAGGCATCGCCGGGATCGTTTCGGAATCCGTTGAAGCCGGCATCGGCCTTCACGCGCAGCAGACGACCGAACGGACGGGTTTTCGCCAACTCGCTCCAGGCGCGCGTATTGGGTTCGTGCTGCAGGCGGTAACCGATGGTCAGCTGCACGCGGTGCTGGCGGCAGGCGTCGATCATCGCCTGCCCTTCCGCCGCATCCATCGCCATCGGCTTCTCGCACCACACGTGCTTGCCGGCGGCGGCAGCGCGCACGGTGAAGGGCTTGTGCAGGTGGTTGGGAAGGACGATGTAGACGACGTCGATGTCGGGGTTGTCGGCGATGCGATCGAAGCCTTCGTAGTCGTAGACGTTGCGATCGGGAATGGCGTAGCGCCGCTGCCACTCCTCGGCCTTGGCGGGCGTGCCGGTGACGATGCCGGCCAATCGGCAGTGGCGCGTCATCTGCAAGGCGGGCGCCAGCAGATCGCGGCTGTAGCCCCCCAGCCCGATCAGGGCCACGCCGAGCGGGCGGTCGCGCTTCTTGTTCGCGGTGGCGCCCGCCCAGGCCGGCATCGTCGCCAGTACGCCGGCCGCGCCCAGGGCGGACACCAGGCGCCGGCGCGCCGGATCGGGCAATGCGGAAGGATCGGCCATCGGACTCTCCGGTTGCGGGAACATGCAGAGACTACCGCACGTCGCGTTCGTCTCCCTTCAGCGCGGGCGTTGCCCCGCTGCATGCCGCCAGAAGAAATCCATCAGCGGCGGCATCCTGCCGGCCAGCCCGAGCAGAGGGCCCCGCAGCAGGGTCAGGTGCAGTTCGTCGTTGGAGAACAGCCGGTTGATGCCTTCGAAGGCGTGCGCGGCCGTGGCATTCTCGCTGCGGCGCTGGCGCGCCCAGCGTTCGAGGCGGTGGGGTGCGGCCCAGTCGACGCGCTTGCCGAGGGCGCTGCGGATGCCATCGCGCAGGGCGGCGACATCACGCAGCCCCAGGTTCACGCCCTGGCCCGCCAGTGGATGCACGACATGCGCGGCGTCGCCCACGACGACCACTCGGCCAGCGACATAGTCTTTCGCCAGCTGGCGCCGCAACGGGAACGCCGCGCGCGGCGACGCGACGCGCACCTCGCCCAGGTGTCCGGCCATCGCCAGCGTCAGTTCGCGGCTGAAGGTCTCGTCATCCAGTGCCAGCACGCGCTGCGCCTCGGCATCCGGCAACGTCCACACGATGGAGCTGCGTCCATCGGCGAACGGCAGGAAGGCCAGGGGGCCGGTGGGCAGGAAGCGTTGCCATGCCGTGTCCTGGTGCGGCACGCCGGTGTCGACGAAAGCCACCACGCCGCGCTGTGCGTAGTCGTGCGCATCGACCTGCAGGTGGGCCAGCGACCGCAGCGTGGAATCCGCCCCATCGGCCGCCACGGCCAGGCGGGCGTCCAGTCGCGTCCCGTCATCCAGCCGCAGCTTCACGCCGTCGGCATCCTGTTCCATCGCCTCGACGCGGGCGGGACAGTGCACCTGCACGCCCGCGCCCGGCAATGCGGCCCAGAGGCGGTCGGCCAGCAGTGCGTTCTCGACGATCCAGCCCAGCTGCACGCGGCCCAGCGCGTCGGCGTCGAAGGCCAGCTCACCGCCGCCGGCGGCATCCCACACCCGCATGCGGCGATACGGCTGCGCGCGCGCCTCGCGCACGGCATGCCAGACGCCCGCGCCTTCCAGCAGCGCCGCGTTGTCGGGTGCGAAGGCATACACGCGCAGATCGGGCTCGTCGGCGCTCCAGCGCGCGGGCACGCGGCCCTCGACCAGCGCGACCTGCAACCCCTCCTGCGCAAGCACCAGCGCGCAGGCCGCACCCACCACGCCGCCGCCGACCACGACCACATCGATCTGTCCGCGCCGCTTCATGCCACCTCCTGGCGGCACAACGCGGGCACGTCGCCGCGGAAACCCATCGCGCCGCCCACCAGGAACGACTGCAGCGACGTCTGCGCATCCACGGCCATCAGGCCCAGGCTGCGCAGGGGCTTGAGCAACATGGCCGGGTTGCTGGTCAGGCGCGCCAGTCCGTCGGAGAACGCCAGGGTCCGCTCGCGGTCCTCGTGGCGACGCTGTGCGTAGGCGGTCAGCAATGCGTGGTCGCCCGCGTCCTGAACACCGGCCAGCTGTTCGGCCAGGGTCAGCGCGTCGCGCAGGCCCAGGTTGAATCCCTGCGCACCGATGGGATGGATGGTCTGCGCGGCATTGCCGAGCAGGACGGCGCGCTCGGCCACCAGACGCTCGGCCACCACCCGCACGATCGGGTACGCACTGCGCTCGCCGCTGGCGGTCAGCCGGCCGACGCGCCAGCCGACGTGCTGCTGGAGCCGCTGCAACCAGGCGGCATCGTCGAGCGCGGCCACGGCTTCGGCGTCCTGGTTGGCGACGCCATGCACCACGCCCCAGTGACGGTCGCCCCGCGGGAGCAAGGCGGTCGGGCCGTCGTCGCAGAAGCGCTCGTAGGCGGTGCCATCGGGCGCACGGTCGGCACGCACGCGCGCGACGAGCAAGGTCTGCTGGTAGTCGTGCTCCTCGGCGTCGATGCCCAGCGCCTGCCGCACCTGGCTGCGGGTGCCGTCGGCGGCCACCACCAGGCGCGCGCTGACATCGTGCTGGCCGTGAGCGTCTTCGATACGCACCGCGCGTGTGCCCGCCGCGACCGCGCCCAGCGCGACGAAACGCGCGGGACGGTAGCGCGTCAGGTTAGCAAGTTCGGCCAGCCGGGCCTCGAGTGCCTCGCCGAAATCCCGCGCCACCACCACCTGGCCGAAGCTGTCGCGGCCGTAGCCGGCCGCGTCCAGCCGTACCCGGCCGAAGTCGCCCTGCCGGCTGATGTGGATGCGACGGATGGGTCCGGTCGGCGCGCGCAGTTTCGCCATCACGCCCAGCGCGGTCAGCGCGTTGACGGTGGCCGCGGCAAAACTGAGGTTGCGCTGGTCGAAGACCTCGGGCATCCGGCCAGCCGGCGTGGCTTCCACCAGGCCCACCTGCAACCCCAGCCGGTCCAGGGCAATGGCCAGGCTGGCGCCCACCAGGCCACCGCCCACAATCAATACGTCGTGCGGATCAGTCATGCGGCCATGATACCGGCTCGCCTTGTACCCCTACCCGCCCGCCTCCGGGCCACGGCCCGCCGCGGTCCGGTAGAATGCCGGCCTGAGTTTCCGGAACGGTCCTTGATGAACACCACCACCCAACGCGCCATCGTCCTGGTCCTGGTCGCTGCCTTGATGGCCGTGACCCGCCTGCACCTGCCCACCACCCTGACCCACTTCGGCCCGATCCCGGATGCCTCGTGGGCAGCGTTCTTCATCGGTGGCTACTACCTGCGCGCGTGGACCCGCTGGGCCTTCCCCGCCCTGATGGCACTGGCGGTGCTGGTGGACTACATCGTGATCAGTGGCCAGGGCCTCAACTTCTGGACGCACTACTGCGTGTCGCCGGCGTACTGGTTCCTGGTGCCGGCCTACTTCGCCCTGTGGGCGGGGGGTTCGCTGGTGCGCCGCTTCCAGACCGACAACCACGGCCGCACGCTGGCCCTGCTTGTCGCCAGCCTGGTGGTCTCGGTGGCGGTCTGCCAGCTGCTGAGCCAGGGCAGCTTCTACTGGATCAGCGCGAGCGTGGCCGAACCGACGTTCGCCGGCTGGTGGAAGAACTACAGCGACTGGCTGGTGCCCTACCTGCGCGTCACCGCGATCTACGTGGGCCTGGCGGTCATCGTGCACGTGGGCGCGACCCAGATCGCGCGCCTGGCAAAGCCGCACGACCGCACGACGCACTGACCACGGCATCGCAGGCGGATGGGCAACCGGCTCTCCAGGATCTACACCCGCACCGGCGACGACGGCAGCACGGGACTGGGCGACGGCACCCGCGTGGGCAAGGATTCGGCGCGCGTCACCGCCTACGGCACGGTGGACGAAGCCAACTCCGCCATCGGCGTGATGCTGGCCGTCGCCAGCGTGCCGGATGACATCCGCGCATTGCTGACCACGGTGCAGCACCAGCTGTTCGACCTGGGCGGGGAACTGTGCATCCCCGGCCATGCGGCGATCACCGGCGATGACGTCGATGCGCTGGAGCGCCAGCTGGACCACTACAACGACGACCTGCCGGCGCTGAAGGATTTCATCCTGCCCGCCGGCGGCGAGGCGGCATCGCGCTGCCACCTGGCGCGCACCATCGTGCGGCGGGCCGAACGCGAGACCGTCACCCTCGCCCGCCACGATGCCGTGCGGCCCGAGGCGATCCGCTATCTCAACCGCCTCTCGGATCTGCTCTTCGTGCTGGCCCGCGTGCTGGCCCGTGCCGACGGTCACGGCGAAGTGCTCTGGAACCACGAACGCCGGCACGACCGGCGCTGACCCCGCCCGTGATCATCTTCACCCACCCTGCCTGCCTGGCCCACGACCCCGGTCCCGAACACCCGGAACGGCCGGCCCGGCTGGAGGCGGTGCTGAGCGGCCTGCGTGCCGAACACAGCGATCTCGAATGGCGCGAGGCGCCCCTGGCGAAGCTGGGCGACCTGCGCCGCGTGCATGACGAAGCCCTGGTGCATGACGTGCTGGAAGGCGACTTCGTCGGCTACCGCATGCTGGACCCGGACACGGTGATGAACCCGGCCTCGCGCAGCGCCGCGTTGCGCGCCGCCGGCGCCGGCGTGGCGGCGGTGGATGCGGTGATGAACGGCGAAAGCAGCACCGCGTTCTGCGCCGTGCGCCCGCCCGGCCATCACGCCACCAGCCATGCGGCGATGGGGTTCTGCCTGTTCAACAACATCGCCGTCGCCACCGCCCACGCCCGCGACCAGCACGGCCTGGAACGCGTGGCGATCGTCGATTTCGACGTGCACCACGGCAACGGCACGCAGGCGATCTTCAGCGACGATCCGCGCGTGGCCTATTTCAGCACCCACGAGTCCGGCCTTTACCCCAACAGCGGCGGGCCCTACGAGCGTGGCGTGGGCAACATGTTCAACGCCCTGCTGCCGCCCGGCAGCGGCGGCTTCCGTTTCCAGAACACCTGGGCGGACGAACTGTTGCCCGCGCTGGATGCCTTCAAGCCGCAACTGGTGATGATTTCCGCCGGATTCGACGCCCACATGCGCGACCCGCTGGCCGACCTGATGCTGGAAACCGAGGATTTCGCCTGGCTGACCCGGCAACTGCGCAACATCGCCCGCCGCCATGCCGGCGGGCGCATGGTGTCCATGCTGGAAGGTGGTTACGACCTGGAAGCCCTGCGCGACTGCAGCAGGGTGCACGTGGACGAACTGCGCTGAACACGAACGCGCCTGGGCCGGGCGCACGCCGGCATGGGCACGCTGAACCCCGACCGACGCCGGCAGGGCGTCTTCATTGCCCGCATGCATGCGATGCGGCAAGCTAACGACCGTTTTTCCACCCTTCAGCGAGACCAGCACCGCGTGCGCCCAGCCCTTCGCCTGCTCCCGTTGCCCCTCGGCATCGCCCTGTGCCTGCCCGCGCTGGCGGCGGATGAAAAGCCCGAAAACTGGGCCCTGTGCCCCATCCAGGACGTCATCCCCGCCTTCGGCGGCACGCCGGAGCCCGCGTTCGGCAGCACCCCGCAGGCGGCCCGCGAGCAACGCGCCGAACAGCCCACGTCCATCGAAGGCGACGCACTGGGCGGCACCGACACGAATCTGGAGTACCAGGGCAACGTGGCCCTGAGCCGCGGCGACCAGTTCCTGGGCGCGGACAACCTGAAGTACGACCAGGAAAACGATACGTATGTCGCCGAGGGCCACATCCGGTATCAGGACACCGGCCTTCGCCTGCTCGCCGACAGCGCGCGCGGCAACCAGGGCGCGGACACGCACCAGATCGACAATGTCCGTTACCAGCTGGTGGACCGGCGCGGCAACGGCGGCGCCGACCGCATCGACATGAAAGGCTCGCAGGGCCAGCTGCTGCATTCGACCTACTCCACCTGCGACCCCGATGACCGCCGCTGGGAACTGCGGGCGCGGCGGATCGACGTGGACACCGACGAGGGCTGGGGCGTGGCGCGTGGCGCCATCGTCCGGCTGGGCAAGATACCGGTGCTGTATGTGCCCTACCTGAAGTTCCCCATCGACGACCAGCGCCACACCGGCCTGCTGTATCCCGCCATCGGCCTCTCCGGCCGCAACGGCTTCGACTACAAGCAGCCCATCTACCTGAACCTGGCGCCGAACTACGACGCCACGCTCGAACCGCGCATCATGACCGACCGCGGATTCCAGCTGGGCGCCGAATTCCGCTACCTGTACGAGAAAGGCCGCGGCACGCTGGAAGGTGCCTGGATGGGCCGTGACGATCTGGTGCGCGACCGGATGAACGAGCCGGACTACCTGACCGACCCGTACCGCGACGATCCCGACAATCCGGACCCGGATGAGGGCCGTGGCTTCTTCGCCTTCGATGGCATGCACAACTTCAACCGCCACTGGCAGGCACGCACCAACCTGCGGTGGCTGAGCGATGCCCGCTATACCGAGGACTTCGGCAATTCGCTCTACGGCCAGGCCGCCACCTCGATCACCAGCACCATCGGCGTGTACGGCATCGGCGAGTACTGGAGCGCGGGCGCCATGGCGGACTACTGGCAGCTGGCGGACTACACCAGCTCCGAAGCGGCCCTGCCGTACAACCGCCTGCCGCGCCTGTACGCCAACTGGGAGCAACCCTTCGGGCGCTGGATCACCGCCGGCGCCCATGTCGAAGGCGCCAAGTTCCAGCATGAGGAAAGGGCCGGCGGCAGCCGTGTCGACATCAAGCCGTTCGTGTCCTTCCCGCTGCAGGGCGCGGCCTGGTACGTGACGCCTACGCTGGCGTACCGCCATACCGAGTACCGGCTGGAAGGCGAACTGGCCGACGCCATCGCCACCAACCGCGCCAATGCGTACGTGCTGGCGAACGGTGGCACGGTGACGCCGGAACTGGTGGCCAGCTTCCGCGACCGCGCGCCCAGCCGCAGCCTGCCCATCGGCTCGCTGGATGCCGGCGTGTACTTCGACCGCGAGACCGACATCAAGGGTGACCGCTTCCTGCACACGCTGGAACCGCGCCTGTTCTACCTCAACTCGCCCTACCGCGAGCAGGACGGCCTGCCGATCTTCGACACCCGGCCGTTCAACTTCAGCTACGGGCAGCTGTTCCGCGACAACCGCTACACCGGCCCCGACCGGCAGACCGATTCCAACCAGCTGACCCTGGCCCTGACCACCCGCCTGCTGCGGCAGAAGGACGGCTTCGAACGCTTGTCGGCCAGCATCGGTCAGATCCGCTATTTCGATGACAGCCGCGTCGTGCTGCCCGGTGAGATCCCGCTGGAACAGGGCAAGTCCGCGTGGGTCGCCGATGCCAACTACGCGCCCACCGACCGCTGGACCATCGGCGCCTCGTACCAGTGGGACCCCAAGTTCCGCCGCGAGGACCTGGCCAGCCTGCGCGCCCGCTACCTGTTCGCCGACGACGGCGTCGTCAACATCACCTACCGCCGCCGCCGCGACCTGCTGGACCAGGCCGACTTCTCGTTCCTGTACCCGGTCACGCCGGCGTGGAGCGTGGTGGGCCGCTACTACCACTCGTTCTACCGCGATGCGGACCAGGAGCCCGGCCTGCTGGAAGCCGTGGCCGGCGTGCAGTGGGACAGCTGCTGCCTGGCGGTGCGCACGCTGGTGCGCCGCTACGTGCGCAACCGCGAGGGTGAAATGAACAATTCCTTCCAGGTGGAGTTCGTCCTGAAGGGCCTGGGCTCGGCGGGCCAGGACACGGAGCGCACCCTGCGCCGTGCTATCCTCGGCTACTACCGAGACGACCTCTATCTCGTCCCGCCGAGCAATATCGCGCCCGCTCCGGACGACAACAACTACGCGCCGGATCCGATCCCATGAAGACAACGCTTTCGCACCTGCTGCTGGCCGGCCTGCTGGCCGCCTCCTCCCTGACCTCGACCGCCCAGACCCTGCAGCCGCTGGACCGCATCGCGGCCGTGGTCAACGAGGACGTGATCCTGCAGAGCGAGCTGGACCGCGCCGTGCAGAACGTCCTCAGCCAGTACGCCAACCAGCCCGGCCAGCTGCCGCCGCGCCCCGTGCTCGAACGGCAGGTGCTGGAACGGCTGGTGCTGGTGAAGCTGCAGACCGCGCGCGCCGCCGAGAGCGGCATCCGTGTCAGCGATGGCGAGCTCAACAACGCCGTCAATGCGGTGGCCCAGCAGAACGGCACCAATCCTGAAGGCCTGCGCCAGCGCCTGGAAGCGGACGGCATGTCCTTCGCCGAGTTCCGCAATTCACTGCGCGACGAGATCGTCATCCAGCGCCTGCGCCAGAGCTTCGCGCAGAGCCGCGTGCAGGTCAGCGAGGGCGAAGTGGATGCCGCGCTGGCGGCCCAGGCCAACAGCGGCGTCCAGTACCATCTGGCGCACATCCTGGTGGGCCTGCCCGACGGCGCCAGCGCCGAGCAGATCAGCACCGGCCAGAGCAAGATCGACGGCATCAAGGCGCTGATCGACAAGGGCGAGCTGGACTTCTCGGCGGCGGCCGTGCGCTATTCGGACAGCCCCAACGCCCTGGAAGGCGGCGACCTGGGCTGGCGCAGCCAGGACGAGATCCCCACCGCCTTCGTGCAGACGCTCAAGAGCATGACGCCCGGCCAGGTGGTCGGTCCGCTGCGTGGCCCGACCGGCTTCCAGCTGCTGAAGCTGGTGGAAGTCCGCGATGCCTCGCAGGCCGCCAAGCGCACGGTCACCGAATACAACGCGCGCCACATCCTGGTGCGCGTCACCGACACGCAGGACACCGCCACCGCACGCGCCAAGATCGACACGCTGCGGGCGCGCATCGCCGGCGGCGCCGACTTCGTTGCCGTGGCCAAGGAGTCCACCGAGGACGCCAACAGCCGCGATGAAGGTGGCGACCTGGGCTGGTTCCCGGCGGACGCCTTTGGTCCCGCCTTCGGCCAGCAGGTCTCCGGCCTGTCCGACGGGCAGGTCAGCGCGCCGTTCCAGACCGACGCGGGCTGGCATATCGTGCAGCGCGTGGGCAGCCGCCAGACCGACGTGACCGACCAGAACCAGCGCGCGCAGATCCGCGACACCATCGGCCGCCGCAAGGCCGAGGACGAGTACAACCGTTACCTGCAGGAGCTGCGTGGCGAAGCCTACGTCAGTTTCCGCAGCGGCGATCGCGCGGGCACCGACAGCACCACCGGCGGCTGAGGCATGACGCCCCGGCTGGCGCTGGTACCGGGCGAGCCGGCCGGCATCGGCCCCGAGCTTTGCGTGCGGCTGGCACAACAGCCGCAGATCGACTGCCAACTCGTCGCCTGCGCCGACCCCGTCACCCTGCAGGCGGCTGCGCATGCCCTGGACCTGCCATTGCAGGTGCTGGATGAAGATGCCCTGCCGACCCGGCCGGGCGATCTTCCCTTGCATGCCGTGCGCAACGCCGTGCCCAGCCACTTCGGCCGCACCGACCCCGCCAACGCACGCGCCGTGATCGACGCCCTGACCTGGGCTGCCGATGCCTGCGTGCGCGGCGAATTGCACGGCATGGTCACCGGCCCCGTCCACAAGGCCGCCATCAATGCCGGTGGCATCGCCTACACCGGCACCACCGAACTGTTGGCGGCCCATGCCGGCTGCGAGGTGGTGATGATGCTGGCCAACGACATCGTGCGCGTCGCCCTGGCCACGACGCACCTGCCGCTGCGCGAGGTGGCCGACGCGATCAACGCGCCCGCGCTGGAGCAGGTGCTGCGCATCACCCACGGCGCGCTCCGTCGCGACTTCGGCATCGGCGACCCGGTGATGGCCGTGCTCGGCCTGAATCCGCATGCAGGGGAAGCCGGTCACCTGGGGCGTGAAGAGATCGAGGTGATCGAGCCGCTGCTGGCCGCACTTCGCGCAGAGGGCATGCAGCTGCAGGGCCCCCTGCCGGCCGACACGGCGTTCCTGCCTCAGAAACTGACCGGTTTCGATGCGGTCGTGGCGATGTACCACGATCAGGGTCTGCCGGTCCTGAAGTACAGCGGTTTCGAGCGGGCGGTTAACCTCACCCTGGGGCTGCCCTATCCTCGCGTCGCCGTGGACCACGGCACGGCACTGGAGCTGGCGGGCAAGGGAATCGCCGACCCTTCAAGCCTGTTCGCTGCGGTCGCGGCCTGCGCACGGATCGCGGCGCGACGGCGCTGAGGACGGCGCGGGAGGCGTGCTTTCCCGCATAATCCCGGCATGTCGCACTTCAAAGCACCGCCCAAGAAATCCCTCGGCCAGCACTTCCTGACCGACCGCAGCTACATCGACAAGATCGTGATGGCGGTGAATCCCAAGCCCGGCGACCGGCTGGTGGAGATCGGCCCGGGCCAGGGCGCCATCACGTTCCCGCTGCTGCGCAAGCATGGCGAACTGACCGCCATCGAGTTCGACCGCGACCTGATCACGCCGCTGATGGAAGCCTCGGAAGGCATCGGCCGGCTGACCATCATCCACAAGGACGTCCTGTCGGTGGACTTCAGCAAGCTGGCCGGCGACGACGCGCTGCGCCTGGTCGGCAACCTGCCCTACAACCTGTCATCGCCGATCCTGTTCCATGCCATCGAACACGCCGCAGCCATCACCGACATGGTCTTCATGCTGCAGAAGGAGGTCGTGGACCGCATGGCCGCCGAACCGGGCAGCAAGGTCTATGGGCGCCTCAGCGTGATGCTGCAGGCCTATTGCCGGGTGGATGCACTGTTCGTGGTGCCGCCGGGCGCTTTCCGTCCGCCGCCGAAAGTGGATTCCGCCGTCGCCCGCCTGGTTCCCCGCGACCCCGCCACCATCGGCATCCGCGACCCGAAGCGCTTCGAGGAGGTCGTGCGTGCGGCGTTCGGCCAGCGTCGCAAGACGCTGCGCAACGCGCTCTCCGACGTCTGCACCAGCGAGCAGATCGAAGCCGCCGGCGTGCGCCCGGATGCGCGCGCCGAACAGATCGCCGTCGCCGACTTCATCCGCCTGGCGAACCTGGTGGCCACCGGCTGACGCGGGACGCGGAGTGTTTCCGCTTTCACCTGCGTTTGAATACACTGCGGGGATGACTTCCCCCGACTACGCCATCGACGTCGACGTAGCCACGCGCTTCCTGGACGACCAGTCCGTGCCCGAGGACGGGCGCTACGTGTTCGCCTACACGATCCGCATCCACAATCGCGGACGGATCGCCGCACGGCTGCTGTCGCGCCACTGGATCATCACCGATGCCAACGGCAAGGTGCAGGAAGTGCGCGGCGAAGGCGTGGTGGGCGAGCAGCCGTGGCTGCGCCCCGGCGAAGATTTCCGCTATACCTCCGGTGCGGTACTGGAAACCGCCCTGGGCACCATGCAGGGAAGCTACGACATGATCGCCGACGACGGCACCCGTTTCGAGGCCCCCATCGCACCCTTCACCCTGTCCGTCCCGCGGACCCTGCATTGAAGGCGCCGCCGGCATGACCACCTGGGCCATCGGCGACCTGCAGGGCTGTTACGACGCCACGCAGCGACTGCTCGAGAAGATCCGTTTCGACCCCGCGCGGGACCGGCTGTGGTTCTGCGGCGACCTGGTCAATCGCGGCGGGCAATCGCTGGAAACGCTGCGGCTGGTGCATTCGCTGCGCGAGCACAGCACGGTGGTGCTCGGCAACCATGACCTGTCGCTGCTGGCCATCGGCGAGCGTTCGCCGGACGAACAGCGCAAGGTCAACCCCGACCTGCAGCGCGTCGTGCTGGCTGACGATGCCCGGCTGTTGCTGGACTGGCTGCGCATGCAGAAACTGCTGCACGTGGACCGCGAACTGGGCTGGATGATGGTGCACGCCGGCCTGGCGCCGAAGTGGACCACCGCACTGGCCGAAAAGCATGCGCGCGAAGTGGAGCAGCAGTTGCACGGCAATGCGTATCGCAAGCTGTTCCGCAACATGTACGGCGACAAGCCGAACTGGGCGCCGCACCTGTCCGGCCACGACCGCGCGCGCGCCATCATCAACGTGCTCACCCGCATGCGCTACTGCACGCCGCGCGGGCGCATGGCGATCGAGGAGAAGGGTGCACCGGGCGCGCAGGCGCAGGGGCTGTATCCCTGGTACGAAGTGCCGGGGCGCGCGCCTCGCGACCTCAAGATCGTCTGCGGCCACTGGTCGACACTGGGCCTGATGATCGGCCACGGCGTGCACGCCATCGACACCGGCGCGGTGTGGGGCGGCAAGCTGACCGCCCTGCAGCTGGACACCGACGACATCCGCCTGGTGCAGGTGCCCGGCCGCGATGTGCCACCACCACCGAAGGGCGAGCTGCCCAAGGACTGACGCGATGCGGGCGATACGGCCGTTCCTGCTGTACCTCGCCTTCGCCGGTCTGCTCGCCTGCCGCCAGGAGCCACCCGCCTCGGCCCGTCGCGAAGGCATGTCGACAGGCACCGTCGCCGCGGCAGCCGTTTCGTCCTCACCGCCGCTGGTGGCGGCGGCGCGAGCGCAGGTCGGCGTGGTGCGCCGCTACGACCCCGCCTACGTCAGCCTCGCCTATCCGGGCGGCGATGTTCCCGCCGACCGCGGCGTCTGCACCGACGTGGCGATCCGTGCGCTGCGTGCGCAGGGACTGGACCTGCAGCAGGCCATCCACGAGGACATGCGCGACCATTTCGCCCTGTATCCGCCGCAGTGGGGATTGAAAGGCCCGGACCGCAACATCGACCATCGCCGCGTCCCCAACCAGATGCGCTGGTTCGAACGGCAGGGCTGGCAACAGCCCGTCGGGCGGTCGGCGGAAGATTTCCGGCCGGGCGACATCGTCGCGTGGAAGCTCACCGGCAACGGTCTTCTGCACATCGGCATCGTGTCCGATCGCCGCGGCCAGGACGGCACACCGTTGATCCTGCACAACATCAGCGCGGGAACGCAGGAAGACGACATCCTGTTCCGGCACGCCATCATCGGCCACTATCGACCGCCACCGGCGTGACGCCCTGATCACGCCGTTGCGTCCGCGTCACACGAGTTGACCCGACAGGTAGCGGAGCAGGCGCCGCCCTATGCCCCTTCGCGGCGCCGATACTCGACAAAGTCGAACGCGAAGGCATGCCGCGCATCCGCCGGGCGCGGTTCGCGTACCACCTCACGCCAATGCGCGGCGTCAAATGCCGGGAAGAAGGCATGCGCATCCTCCACGACGGTGGCGACTTCGGTCAGCTGCAGCACGTCGGCACGGTCCAGCGCCAACGCATAGACCTCGCCACCGCCGATCACACAGAGTTCGTCGGCACCCTGCGCTTCGGCGACCGCGACCGCTTCATCGACCGAAGCGACCGCCTGCATGCCCTCGAAAGGCACGGTGCCGCGGCGCGTCAGCACCAGGTTCAACCGGCCCGGCAGCGCGCGCCCCAGCGACTCGGCGGTCCTGCGCCCCATCAGCACCGGCTTGCCCAGCGTCAGCGCCTTGAAGCGCTTCAGGTCGTCGGGCAAGCGCCACGGCAGGTCGTTGTCGCGGCCGATGGCGCGATGGCGGTCGAGCGCGGCGATCAGTGAAATGTGCACTTGGCTAGACCGCCACCGGCGCCTTGATCGCCGGATGCGGGTCGTAGCCGTGGATCCCGATATCGTCGTAGGTGAACGCGAACAGGTCGCTGACGTCGGGGTTGAGGTGCAGCTTCGGCAATGCGCGAGGCTCGCGCGACAGCTGTTCGCGCGCCTGCTCGTAGTGGTTCGAATACAGGTGCGCGTCGCCCAGGGTATGCACGAAATCGCCCACGCCCAGCCCGCAGGCCTGCGCCACCATGTGGGTCAGCAGCGCATAGCTGGCGATGTTGAACGGCACGCCCAGGAAGATGTCGCCGCTGCGCTGGTAGAGCTGGCAGCTGAGCTTTCCATCCACCACGTAGAACTGGAACATCGTGTGGCAGGGCATCAGCGCCATCTTCGGCAGGTCGGCCACGTTCCAGGCCGATACGATCAACCGGCGCGAATCCGGGTTGCGCTTGATTTCATCCACGACCCACCTGATCTGGTCGATCTCGCCACCCTCGGCCGTGGCCCAGCGGCGCCACTGCTTGCCGTAGACCGGTCCGAGTTCGCCGTCGGCATCGGCCCATTCGTCCCAGATGCTGACCTTGTTGTCCTTCAGGTAGGCGATGTTGGTCTCGCCCTTCAGGAACCACAGAAGCTCGTGCACGATGGAACGCAGGTGCAACTTCTTCGTCGTGACCAACGGGAAGCCCGCGTTGAGGTCGAAGCGCATCTGCCAGCCGAACACGCTGCGCGTGCCGGTGCCGGTGCGGTCGGACTTTTCCGCACCGTGCTCCAGCACGTGCCGCAGCAGGTCCAGGTACTGCTTCATGCTTCGCCTCCGGCAACGTGCCTCATGCGGTTTCCTTGCCGGCAGCCGGCGCGGGAATGACGGGGTGCAGCGTCGGCGAGCGGCGCGACAGCCACAGCAGGTACAGGCCCAGCAGGATCAGCGGCACGCTGAGCACCTGGCCCATCGTCAGCCAGCCGAAGGCGAGGTAGGCCAGCTGTTCGTCCGGCACGCGCACGAATTCCACGATGAAGCGGAACACGCCGTACATCAGGGCGAACAGGCCCGAGACCAGGTAGCGCGGCCGCGGCTTGCGCGACACCGTCCACAGCACCACGAACATGACCAGTCCCTCGAGGAACGCCTGATACAGCTGCGAGGGATGGCGTGCGAACGCGTCCAGGGCGCCGGCGGCGTACTGGGCCTGCAACTCCTGCGCATCCAGGCCCAGCCTGGCCACCTGCGGATCGGTCTGCGGGAAGATCACGCCCCAGCCCGCCTGCGTGTACTTGCCCCACAGCTCGGCACCGATGAAGTTGCCGATGCGGCCGAAGCCCAGCCCTGCCGGCACCAGCGGCGCCACGAAATCCATCGTGTCGAAGTAGTGCAGCCGATGCCTGCGCGACCACCACAGCGCAGCGGCCATCACGCCCAGCAGGCCGCCATGGAAACTCATGCCGCCTTCCCACACCTTGAAGAGCGACAGCGGGTTCTGCAGGAAACCCTCGAATCCGTAGAACAGCACGTAGCCGATGCGGCCACCCAGCACCACGCCGAGCATCGCGTAGAACATCAGGTCGGAGAAGGCATTGGCGTCCACGCCCGGCAGACGGCCCTGCGCCGCACGCGAGCGGCCCAGCCACCAGGCGGTCAGGAAGGCCAGCAGATACATCAACCCGTACCAGTGCAGCTTGACCGGGCCCAGCGAAAAGATGATCGGATCGATCTGGTGGAGGTAGATCATGCGCCTCGGCGTGGCCGGTGGGGATGGGCTATTTTGCCCCAGCCGGACCGCGCGGGGATGACCGCAGGCCTCCCGGGCATCGTTGCCCGCGCGAAATCAGTCCAGCAGATGCGGCCGGTTGGGCAGTTCGTCCTCGTCCGCATGCCCCTCGCGCTGGGGAAAATGCACCGCCAGCAGGTCCGAGACCGCGCGGATGCCGTCGATGACCGCCTGTTCGGCCCGGCCCTCGCCCATGCCGACCTCGATCAGATGGCAGACCTCCCGCCATTGCGCGTCGCTGACAAGGCCATTCAAGCCCCGGTCGGCGACGATCTCGATGCGGTGGTCGGCGAGCAGCAGGTAGATCAGCACGCCATTGTTGGCTTCGGTGTCCCAGGTGCGCAGCCGGACGAAGACCTCGTGCGCCCGTTCGCGCGCCTGCACGCCGGCCAGCACCGCGCTCAGCGGCAAGTCCGACTCCACCGCGAACATCACCTCGCCACGGTGCCGGCGCTCGCCCTCGGCGATGGCATCGGTGATGTGGTGCAGGGTCGCTTCGGGGAACAGCCGACGCGCCGAGCGGGCGAACAGATGGCGGACGATGCGCATCACCAGCTCCCCGAGGCGCCACCGCCTCCCGACATGCCACCCCCGCCGCCCCAACCGCCGCCTCCGAAGCCGCCGCCCCCACCTCCGAAACCACCTCCACCCCAGCCGCCGCCTCCACCGCCCCAGCCGCCCCAGTCCCGATGGCGGGCGTAGCCCCCGCGGGTGGAACCCGACATCAGGCCGTAGAGCAAGCCCAGCACGCCGGCAATACCGCCGACCGTCAGCAACGATGACAGCAACAGGGCGACGCCGCCGGCCGCGCCGCCGGTGAACAGGCCACGGATGCCGGCCGGCGAGCGGCTGAACATGCCGCGCACGATGGTGGCGACGATGAACGCCGCGAACGCGGCGAACAGCAGCCCGGCGCCCTTCCCGCTTTCGCCGGACACCGGGTGCGTGCTGACCGGCTCGGGCAGGGCTTCCCCATCGATCAGCTTCACCAGCGTCGCGGTCGCATCGCTGATGCCGCCACCGAAGTCACCCGCGCGGAACTTCGGCGCCAGGTATTCCTGGATGACGCGGTTGGCGATGGCGTCCGGAATCGCCCCCTCGAGGCCGTAACCGGGCTGGATGCGCACGCGCCGGTCGTCCTTGGCCACCAGCAGCAGCACGCCGTCGTCCACGCCCTTGCGGCCCAGCTTCCACTGGTCGAACACGCGCTGGGTGTACTGCTCGATGGTTTCCGGCTGCGTGCTGGGCACGATCAGCACCTGCAGCTGGCTGCCCTTGCGCTGCTGCAGCGCCACGGCCTGTTGCTCGAGCTGCTGCCTGCGGGCGGCGTCCAGCGTGCCGGTGGTGTCGACCACCGGCGAGTCCAGCGCGGGAATGCCGGCCAGTTGCTGCGCCCACGCGGGTGCGCAGGACAACAGCAGGCACAGCGCCAGCGCTCGCATCATGGCGCGGAGGGGCCGGTCAGTTGCTGGGCGGCGGCGACGGCGGCGACGGCGGGGCCGGCGGTGTCGGAGCGGCCGGCGGCGGCGTACCGAAATCCACCGCAGGGGCCTCGGAAATCGCCGCTTCGTTCTCGACGGTGAAGTTCGGCTTTTCCTTCGCACCGGTCACCTTGGCGGTGATCACCTGCGGGAACTGGCGGATATAGGTGTTGTAGTCCTGCACGGTCTGGATGTAGCGGCCACGCGCCACGGTGATGCGGTTCTCGGTACCTTCCAGCTGCGCCTGCAGGTCACGGAAGGACTGGTCGGACTTCAGGTTGGGGTAGTTCTCGGTGACCACCAGCAGGCGCGACAGCGCGCTGGACAGCTCGCCCTGCGCCTGCTGGAACTGCTGCAGCGAGGCCGCATCGTCGGCGTTGACCTGGATCTGGCCGACGCGCGCGCGCGCATTGGTCACGTCGGTCAGTACCTGGCGCTCCTGCTGCGCGTAACCCTGCACGGTCTTGACCAGGTTGGGGATCAGGTCCGCGCGGCGCTTGTACTGGTTGAGCACCTCCGACCAGCCGGCCTTCACGGCCTCATCCTTCTGCTGGATGGTGTTGTAGCCACAACCGGACAACACGAAGGCCAGCATGGCCAGCAACAGCAAGCGCGAAGACAGACGCATGGCACGGATCTCCAGGGGGACGATGCAGCCATGATTGCAGCACCTTGCCCCAGCAGGCGCAAGCGGCTGTCGAGTGACATCGGCGCGGGGTGCTGGTTCGTTAGCGGGGAGTGAAAACAAGAAGGGCTTTCCGCGCACGGAAAGCCCTCCAGGCAAACCCACGGATGCGCGCGCGTTACTCGCGCAACATGCGCCGGTTGGCGCGCTTCTTCGCCCACAGGTTGAGGCACTCGACCACGGCCGAGAAACCCATCGCACCGTACAGATAGCCCTTCTCGATATGCAGTTCGAAGCCGTCCAGCAGCAGGTAGGCACCCACCGCCACGATGAAGGCCAGCGCCAGCATCTTGATGGTCGGGTTATTGTCGATGAAGTGGCCCAGCGGCTTGGCCGCCAGCAGCATCACCGCCACCGCCAGCAGGATCGCGGCCACCATCACCGGCGTGTGGTTGGCCATGCCGACCGCGGCGATCACCGAGTCCAGCGAAAACACGATGTCGATCACCGCGATCTGCGCGATCACGCCGGCGAAGGACACGGCCGGGCGCGTGTGCACGTCTTCCGAATCCGGTTCGCCCTTCACCAGCTCCAGGATTTCCTTGGTGCCCTTCACCAGCAGAAACAGGCCACCGATGATCAGCACCAGGTCGCGGACCGAGATGCCCTGGCCGAACAGGGTGAACAGGTCGGCCGTCAGTCCCGCCAGCCACGCCAGCGTCAGCAGCAGCAGGATGCGGGTGATGCACGCCACCGCGATGCCGAACTTGCGCGCGACTTCGCGCTGGTGCGGAGGCAACTTGCTGACGGCGATGGAAATGAAGACCAGGTTGTCGATGCCCAGCACGATCTCGATCGCACTCAGCGTGACCAGCGTGACCCACACCTGCGGGTCGGTAAGCAGTTCCATCATCGTAAAAATACCTTCTTGGGATCAGTTCTTGAGCGTGGTTCGGAAGAGCGTGGCGCGGAAGCGCACGGCTCAGAAAAAGCGCGGCGCCAGGATCAGGCCCCAGCACAGCAGGACGTTCAGCATCAGCACGAACACCGCCGCCGAACCCATGTCCTTGGCGCGACCGGCCAGTTCATGGTGCTCCGGACCGTAGCGTTCGATCACCGCTTCCACCGCCGAGTTCAGCAGTTCCGCCGCCAGCACCAGCAGGCAGCTGCCGATCAGCAGCGCGCGCTCCAGCCCCGTCTGGCCCAGCCACAGCGCAAGCGGCCCCATGACCAGCAGCAGGTAGACCTCGAGCCTGAACGACGACTCGTGCAGCCATGCCGCACGCAGACCCTGCATCGACCAGACCGTGGCCTTCAGGATGCGGGAAGGGCCGCGGGGGAGATGTCCGGTTTCGTCGGCCATGGGTACTGAGCGTCAGCAGGCAATAGGGAGGGGCGGCACCATCCCCGCCGGGCGACCAGCGGACGGTGCCATGGGTGAGATGAAGCGGGAAGCGCGCAATTTTGCCACAAGGCGCCCTTTCCCAGCGTCGCCATGACGGTTTGCATCCGGCGCGCCCGGCTGGTCCACTGGCCCTCCCCCTTCTCCCGGAGTACCCATGCCCCATCCTTTGCGGAAATCGCGCTGGTGTGCCCTGCCCTGCGTCGCCCTGAGCGTGCTGCTGGCGGCCTGCGCGGGTACGCCCTTGCCCGTCGCGGTCCCGGGCCCGGGCGCCATGCCCGTACCGCAGGTCCCGGACCAGATATCCAGTGCGGACTGGGAGCAGGACATGCGGCGCTTCGAAACCGCCGATGCCCAGTCGCCGCCGCCACGCGGGGCTGTCCTGTTCATCGGCAGCTCATCGATCCGCTTCTGGGACACGCTGGCACAGGATTTTCCGCGCGTGCCGGTGATCAACCGGGGCTTCGGCGGGTCGGAGCTGCGCGACAGCACCTGGTATGCGGACCGCATCATCGTGCCCTACGCACCCCGCCAGGTCCTGCTGTATGCCGGCGACAACGATCTCAACGCCGGCCGCACGCCCGCGCAGCTGCGCGACGATTTCCGCGCCTTCGTCCAGCGCGTGCGCCGCGACCTGCCGGAAACCCGGATCGCCTACATCAGCACCAAGCCCAGCCCGTCCCGCGCCCACCTGCTGCCCGCGCAGCGTGAAGCCAATGCGCTGGTGCAGGCGGAAGCCGAGCGACTGGGCGTGGACTACATCGACATCTTCACGCCGATGCTGGATGCGACGGGACAACCGGACGAAGCGCTGTTCATCGAGGATCGCCTGCACATGAACGCCGCCGGCTATGCGATCTGGAAGCGCGTGATCGCGCCGTACGTCCGCTGAAACCGGAACGGACGCCGCGGATAAAAAAAAGAAGCCCGGCATCGCCGGGCTTCGCTCGCATGACTGACGGATTCAACGCGACGATCAGAAACCGCTGACGTTCAGGCGGCCACCGGTCACCGTCTTGTTCTGCAGCGACGGCGTCGGCACCGTGGCATTGAGGATGGCGGCCTTGATGTCGGCGGCCGTCGAACCGGGACGCGTGGACGCGTACAGTGCGGCGGCGCCGGTCACATGCGGGGTGGCCATCGAGGTGCCGTTGTAACTGGCGTAACCCGACACCAGCTTGCCCTTGGATGCCGTGGGCACCGTCGACCAGATGCCGGAACCCGGCGCCCCCAGGTCCACCGTGGTACGCCCCCATTGCGAGAAGCTGGACAGCCCACCCGTGCTGGTGGTCGATGCCACGGCGATGATGTTGGCATTCGGATAGTTGGACGGATAGCTGGCGGTCACGTCATTGTCGTAGGCATCGTTGCCCGCCGCCGCGATGAACAGGATCTGGGCGTTGCCGGCGCGCGTGATGGCGTCCTGCAATGCCTGCGAGAATCCGCCGCCGCCCCACGAGTTGTTGGTGGCGACGATGTTCAGGCCGTGACGGACCTTCAGGTCGGTGAAGTAGTCGATCGCCTTGATCGCGTTGGCGGTGCTGCCCCCGCGCCGGCCCAGGAACTTGCCGCTGATCAGCTTGACGCCGCTCCAGCAGACGCCGGCCACGCCCTTGCCGTTGCCGCCGACGCCGGCGATGGTGCCGGCCACATGCGTGCCATGGTCATCGTTGGCGCCGCCGGAATTGATATTGTTGCTGTTGCCGTCGAAATCCCAGCCGCGCACATCGTCGACGTAGCCGTTGCCGTCGTTGTCCACGCCGTCGACCGGATCGTAGGGGTTCGTCCAGATGTTGGCCGCCAGGTCTTCATGGTTGAAGTAGATGCCTTCGTCGATCACGCCGATGACGACGTTGCCGCAGCTGGTGTGGCCGGCGGCCCAGGCTTCGGACGCCTGCGAGCCATAGGCGTTCGCCGGACTGCCGGCATCACCGTACATGCCCCACAGAGAACCGTTGGTGGAATACGTGTCATTGGACGTCGCGCTGTGCTGATAGATCCAGTTCGGCTCCACGTACTCGACGGCGGGATCGCCGCTCAATGCCTGCACGGCCGCCGCGATGTCGACACCCTTCGGAAGTTTCAACAGCTCGATGCCGCCGCGCTGTCCATGGCCACGGCGCACGGTCTCCAGCTTCTGCGCCCCCAGGCCGTGCACCACCGCATCGCGGTCGCCGGCCGCCGCCCCATCGCGATACTTCACCAGCACTTCGCCGGCGGCGTGAGGATGGCCTGCCTTCAATCCGTTGATCACCAGATCGGGCCTGCCGCCCGCGCTGGCCGCCTGCGACACGCCCATTGCCACGAGCGCCATTCCCACCCATACCGCCATGCGATTCTTCTTCATAACCCGATTCGACCCCGCCTGTTGTGGTTACCGCGCAAAGCGGCGCGGCGGGTCGAATCTAGCGGGTAATTTTCGTTCTAGATACGGCTTTTCAGGTCACATTTTCAGGTATTCGCGTGAACAAGGAAGCGCATCCCGATGGCACCGGTAGTCAACGCACCCTGAACGCGCGCGCCCGCAAATCCGCACCCACGCCGGGCCACCGCACGCGAGGAACGCATGACGCGATCACTCGGGCGAGCGGATCACCCGGGAACGACCGAACACTTTCCAGACACCCGTCCTGTCCCGCACTTCGTCGGTGATGTCGATGCGTTCCCCCTGGACACGGTAGGTCGTGCGGCCGCGCTCGGTGGTTGCATCGCCCCATTCGACAACGAGCGCGTCCACCTGCTCGGTGGTGGCAAGCGGAAGGATGGCACCGCGCGTGTCGTACCAATGGCCACGGCAGGTCTGCTGCGCGTCGCAGAGATAGATCGCTTCGGCGGCGAAGGGCCATTCACTGCCGTCTGCCGCACGCATGTGGTTGCGGAAGCTCAGCCGGTAGGCCTTGCCCTGCAGGGCGGGCTGGAACTCCAGTGCCAGCTCCGCCTTCATGCCGCGGACATCGCCGCTTCCCTGCCAGCGGCCGGCGAGCGCGTCCCAGATTCCCGCCGACGCCGACGGCGCCGCCAGCGATGCCGACAGCAGCAATCCCGCCATGGGCCAGCGCATGTCAGCGCCTCCGTGCCGCATCCGGCGGCTGGTGCAGGCTCAACACGTTGCCATCCGGATCCAGGAAATCCATCGACAGCCCGCCATCGGGGGATTCGCTGACGGGCACGACGATCTCGACGCCTTTCGCTGCCAGCGCGTCGGCGTAGTCGTCGATGCCACCGTCCAGACTGAAGACGACCACGGGGGATTCGCCGGCCCGCGCCGGCCGTGGAATGAACACCAGCACCAGCCCACCGACTTCGCCCATGGCCCACGGTCCGTCATGGCCATCGAGTGGTTGTACGGGCAGCCCCAGCGTGTCGGCATAGAACGCCACCGCACGGGCCAGATCGGAAACGAAGAAAACGATGGCGCCTACCTTGCAGTTGCCCAGCATGGGAAATCCTCCTGTGTTGGTCCCGTCTATCCGTTGCCGCGGAGGCGCGATGTGTGAGCACCCGCATCGATCAGAAGAAGGTGGCCGTCGCCATCGTGGGTCCCCAGCCCCTCGCCCACCCGCATCGCCGCCTTCAACGCACGCCGCGCCAGCCCGAACTGCAGGTCCACGCTGCGGGCGGGGTCCCGCAGGTACGCCAGCGCCACACTCTCTGCGCGTGCCGAAGGCGACTGCGCGGCGAGGGTCTTGCGGATCCGGGTCAGTCGCTGGCGGAACGCGGTGGGTTCGATACGCAGGATCCAGCGGATCTCATCGGCCGACAGGCCATGCAACGCGAGCACGGCAAGCCGGCGCGCGGACGGCGGCAGCGCATCGAGCCAGGCGGGCGCGGGCGCCTGCGGATTTTCCGGGGAATGCGCCGGATCCTCGCAGGTGTGCTCCGTTGGCACGGCATCCTCTTCGCGACGGCGGCGGCGCACGCCAGTGCGCGCCGCCAGTGCCGCCTGCCGGCGGAGTACGCCGGACAGCCACGGCAGATCATGCCGGCCGGCCATCAGCGCGGCCAACAAGGTCTCCTGCACCAGGTCTTCCGCGTCCTGCGACCGGCGACACAGGCGCAGGGCCTGTGCGCGCAGCTGCCGATACGTTTCCAGATCAAGACCCGGCGCCTCGGCGCCGCCCGGCGTCACCACGACTCAGGGTTCCCGGTAGATGGCGGTGCCGCGCGCGCCATCCGGGCGCACCCAGCCGCGGTACATGCCGCTGGTGTTCAGTACCAGCGCCAGGTTGCCCTCGCGGTCCAGTGCGATCGCTCCGCCATCGCCGCCGTGCGCAGGCACCTCGCCCAGGATCACGTCCTCGGCCGCCACCTGCAGGCGATCGCCACGATAGGCCACGCGGGCGGCGATGTCGTGCGCGACCGCGTTGCGGATGTAGTACTCGCCCCAGCCGGTGCACGAAACGGCGCAACGCGCATCGGCCCAGGTGCCGGCGCCGATCAGCGGTGAGTCGCCGACCCGCCCCCAGCGCTTGTTGGTCATGCCGCCGGTGGAGGTGGCGGCCGCCACATGTCCATAGGCATCCAGCGCGACGGCGCCCACGGTGCCGAAGTACTGGCCGCGCAGATCCTGGCTGGCATGCCAGGCGGTCTGTTCGCGGAGCTGTGCCTGGCGCAGTTGCTCCCGCCGCGCCTCGGTATCGAACCAGTCGTTCGCCACCCGCTCGATGCCGGGCTGCGTGTCGGCGAACTGTTCCGCCCCTTCGCCGATGAGAAACACGTGCGGCGAGTCTTCCAGCACCCGGCGTGCCAGCCGCACCGGATGGCGCACGGTGGAGACGCCGGCCACGGCGCCTGCGCGGCGGCCGTGACCGTCCATGATGGACGCATCCAGTTCGTGCCGGCCGTCCGCGGTGAACACCGAACCCCGGCCCGCATTGAAGCAGGGAATGTCTTCCAGCATCGACACCGCGGCTTCCACCGCATCGAGCGCGGTACCGCCCGTGGCCAGCACGGCGTGGCCGGCATCCAGCACCCGCTCCAGGTCGGCCAGGATGGCGCGCTCCACGTCCGCCCCCAGCGCATGCCGTTCGATCACGCCGGCACCGCCATGGATGGCCAGCGCCAGCGGCTTGCGGAGTTGACGCGCACTCATGGCAAGGGCCACCGGACGTCGCAACGGGATCCCAGCATACTCCCGCCCTTGCGCTGCGACATCCGCCGCCGGCTTACTGCGAGCGCAGCGCCTCGATGGGGTCCAGCTGGGACGCCTTGCGGGCCGGGTAATAGCCGAAGAACAGGCCGGTGGCGATCGAGAACCCCGCCGCCAGCCCGATCACCTGCCCGTTCAACGCCACCGGCAGCTCGCTGAACCTGCCCACCAGCAAGGCCCCCACCACACCGATGCCGATACCCAGCACGCCGCCGATCAACGAGATCAGCATGGCTTCGGCGAGGAACTGCCGGCGCACGTCGCCCGGCCCCGCCCCCACCGCCATGCGCAGACCGATCTCGCGGATGCGCTCGGTCACCGACACCAGCATGATGTTCATGATGCCGATGCCGCCGACGATCAGCGAGATGGTGGCCACGGCGCCGAGCAGCAGCGACATCAGCTTGGTCGTCGCCGTGCGCGTGGCGACGATCTCCGAGATGTTGCGGACGTTGAAGTCGTCTTCCGCGCCCGGCGCGATCCTGTGACGCTGGCGCAGCAGGGCTTCCACTTCGCCCTGCACGTAGCTCAGGTCCTTGGCGTCGGCCACCGTCAGCGCCACCTGCATCACCGCGCCCGGCGGCAGGCCCATCGAACCCATCAGCCGGCGGCGCGCGGTTTCCAGCGGCACCATGATCACGTCGTCCTGGTCCTGGCCGAAACCGCCCTGCCCCTTCGGTGCCAGCGTGCCCGCCACGGTGAAAGGCACGCGCCCCAGCCGCACGGTCTGGCCCACGCCGCTGTCTTCGCCGAACAGCGTGCGGCGCACGGTGTCGCCCAGGATCACGGTCTTGCCGGCGCTGGAGTAATCCTGCGCATCGAAGCCTTCGCCGTTGGCCAACGTCCAGCCATTGATGTCGAAGAAATCCGGCTGCACGCCCTGCCAGCTGGTGGATGCGTTGTTCTCGGCGAACACGATCTGGGTGTTGCCGCGCAGCGCGCCGGCCACGTACTGCACTTCCGGGATCTCGCTGCGGATGGCTTCCACGTCACCCAGGTTGAGGGTGAAGAAGCTGCTGGAACTCATCCGCACGCCACCGCCGCCGCGACCGGCGCCCGGGCTGATGTCCAGGCGCTGCGAACCCAGGCCGGACACAAGCTTGTCGATTTCCGCCTGCGTGCCCTGGCCCACCGACACCATCACGATGACGGCGGCAATGCCGATGATGACGCCCAGCGAGGTCAGCGCGCTGCGCATCCAGTTGCCGCGCAGGGCATGGAGGGCCGTACGCAGGATGTCGGAAAATTTCATGGGGAAAGGCCGGGATTCGGGAGTCGGGAATCGGGATTCGCAACGACAGAAAGCCTGGAGAACGGGAACGGCACCGACAGGGAAACACGACAGGTCATGGGTGCGCGCCCTCGACGCCCGATTCCCGGTTCCCGATTCCCGGCTCTTCATGCAGTTCGCCATCGCGCATCACCAGGATGCGGTCGGCATGCGCGGCCACTTCGGCGTCGTGGGTGATCAGGATCACCGTGTGGTCTTCGTCGCGCAGGCGCTTGAACAGCGCCAGGATTTCTTCCCCGGTCTTGCTGTCCAGCGCGCCGGTCGGCTCGTCGGCCAGCAGGATGGGCGGCTTGTTGATCAGCGCACGCGCGATGGCGACACGCTGCTGCTGGCCGCCGGACAATTCGCTGGGCTTGTGCCCGGCGCGCTCGGCCAGGCCGACGGCCGCGAGCGCTTCGCGGGCGCGTTCGCTGCGCTCGTGCGGCGGCACCTGCGCATAGCCCAGCGGCATGGCCACGTTCTCCAGCGCGCTCATGCGCGGCAGCAGGTTGAAGCCCTGGAACACGAAACCGATCTTCTCGCGGCGCAGGACCGCGAGTTCCTCGGCGTCCAGCGTGGCCACATCGATGCCGTCGCACAGGTAGCTGCCGGTGCTGGGCGTGTCCAGGCAGCCGATCAGGTTCATCAGCGTGGACTTGCCGGATCCGGACGGCCCCATGATGGCGACGAAGTCACCCCGGCCGACCTGCATGTCCACGCCTTTCAGCGCGACCACCTCGGCCTCGCTGCCCGGCGAGTAGACCTTGCCCAGCGCGAAGGTCTGGATCACCGGGACGCGTGCGGTAACGGGTTGCGTACTCATTCCTTCGCACGCTCGCCCACGACCACGACGTCGCCTTCCTTGATGTCGCCGGAGACTTCGGTGCTGGTGCCGTCGCTGGCGCCCACGCGCACCTGCACCAGTTCGGGCTTGCCGGCGACGAGCTTGTACAGCGGCGCACGCCGGGCACCCAGCAGCGCGCGCAGTTCGGCATCCCAGCGCTGGCGCTGGGCCTCGTCCAGCGTGGCGCGGAACGGCGCGAAGTCCTGCTGCATGCGTTCGGCCATGCGCTGGCGGATCTGCGCCTGCATCGCGCCGCCGCCCGCGCCCGCGGTCACCACGCGCGGACCACCGCCGGGACCGCCGCCGAACATGCTGGCGCCGCCCTGCTGCGCCTGCGCCATGCGCGCGGCCTGTCGCTCGCGCAACGCCGTCAGCGCAGCGTCGAACGCCGCCTGCTGTTCGGCCTTGAGCTGCAGGGCGCCGGCCACGCGCAGCAGATCGTCGCTGATGCCACCGCCGCGCGGCTGCCCGGCCTGTGGCTGCGGCCCGGCCATGGCTGCCGCTTCCTGCCCGGTAGGCTTGTAGCGCAGCGCGGCGTTGGACACCTTGAGGATGTTGTCGCGCTTGCTGACCTCGATCTCCGCATTGACGGTCAGGCCCGGCAGCAGGGTGCCATCGGTGTTGTCCACGCTGACCACGACCGGATAGGTCACCACGTTGTTGGTGGTGGTGGCCGACAGGCGCACCTGCTGCACCTGGCCCCGGAACTGGCGATCGGCGAATGCGTCCACCGTGAACGATACCGTCTGCCCCACCTTGACCTGGCCGATGTCGGCTTCGTCGACGGCCAGCTCGATCTTCATCTTCGACAGGTCTTCGGCGATGGTGAACAGTTCCGGCGCCTGCAGGCTGGCGGCCACGGTCTGGCCGGGTTCGATGGTGCGGGTCAGCACCACCCCATCGACCGGCGACCGGATCACGGTGCGGTCCAGATTGACGCGGGTGGTCTGGGTGGACGCGGTCTGCTGCCGGATCTGCGCCTGGCCGGCGTTGACCTGCGCACGCGCCTGGTCCAGCGCCGCGCGGGCGAGGTCGACGTCACTCTGGGCGACCAGTTTCTGGCGGCCGAGATCGGCCTTGCGCTGGTAGTCCAGCTCGGCGTTGCGCAGCGTGGCCTGCGCCTGGCGCAGGCTGGCCTGCGCGTTCGCGATCTGCGCATTGCCCTGCGCGATCTGCGCCTCGTAGGTGCTCGGGTCGATCCGGGCCAGCACCTCGCCTTTCTTGACCTCGCTGTTGTAGTCGACCAGCACGTCGGTGACCTGGCCGGAAATCTGGCTGCCGACGGTCACGGTGGAAATGGCGCTGAGTGTGCCGGTGGCCGAGATGGCCACGCGGATGTCGCCGCGCTCGACCGTGGCGGTGCGATAGGCGCTCTCGGCGGCTTCGCTCCTGTTTGAACTCCAGTACCACAGGCCACCGCCGACCAGGGCGACGACGACGGCACCGGTCAGCAGGCGGGGCAGCAGGGAGGATTTCTTGCGGGGCGCAGTGCGCGAAGGCTGGCTCATGCAGTGAGTCGGCTCGGAAGGGGGGAAGACGGAAGGGGTAACGTACTACAGGCACGCCGGTTGACAGTGCCCGCACGGGTCCGGTTCCCGTTGGGAACCGTTAATACCCGGGATTACGGAACGAAGCGGATGGTCGCAACCGTACCACGGCCCAGCTCGCTCTCCAGCTCCACCTTCCAGCCGAACCGGTCGCACAACCGGCTGACGATGGACAGGCCCAACCCACTGCCCTGCGGGCGCGACGGGTCGGCGCGATAGAACGGCTCGAAGACGCGCGTCATCGATTCGGCCGTCATGCCGATGCCGGTGTCGCGCACGATCACGCGATCCGTCTCCAGCACCACGTCGATGCGGCCGCGGTCGGTATAGCTGCAGGCATTGCGCAGCAGATTGCTGACCACCACCTGGAAGACCCGCGGTGGCGCGTGCAGGCGCGGCTTGGCGTGGCAGGTGACTTCCAGGTCCACCGGCTTGTTGAGCAGCAGCGAACGCGCGTTCTCGGCTTCGTCCAGCACGATGTCGGCGACGTCGAAGTCTTCGCTCTGCGGCTCCACCTCGGCCTCGCGGGCCAGGATCAGGAAGGCATCGATCACCGCCTCCATGTCGCGGCCGGCCCGCTGGATGCGGTTCAGCGCGCGCGCCACGCGCGGCGGCGAGTCCTCGGCCATCGCCATGTCGGTCGCCACGCGGATCACGGTCAGCGGCGTGCGCAGTTCGTGGCTGGCATCGCGGGTGAAGTCGCGCTCGCGGGCGACGTGCGCGGTCACGCGCTGGGCCAGTCCGTGCAGCGCCGAGGCCAGTTGCCGCGCCTCGCCCTGGACGTCCGCCGGCAGCCGCTCGGCCGCCAGTACGCTGACATCGGGCCGGCGCGGATCCCATTCGGCCACCTGACGGGCGAGCCAGCTCACCGGCGACACCAGACGCTTGGAGGAGCGGTAGGTCAGCCACGACACCAGATAGATGGCCACCAGCGTCATGACGATGGGCACGGTGCCGAAGTAGAACGCCAGCCGTTCGGCCTGCGAGCGCAGGAACACCAGATACAGCCGCCCGGCCGGCTGCTCGTCCACCAGCACCAGCAGGTCGTCGGCTTTCAGTTCATGGAAGCCGGGCTTCAGCCCGCGCAGGTTTTCCGGCAGCACCAGGTTGGAGTGCCCTTTCACCACCAGGTAGCCGCGCAGGTTGTGCGTGTTGGGGGGCGGCTGCGCGGTCGATGCGCTGTACAGCTCCCAGAAGTGCGCGGCTTCTTCCTGCAGCGCCGTGTTCATCAGGCTGTGCTTGATGACGGCGGAAATCAGGTAGACACCCAGCACGATGGCCAGGCTCACCATCACCGCCTGCAGGATGAAGGCGATGCGGAGTTTGCGGGGAAGTCCGTGGCGCATGGCGCGTCCGTCGGGTGGGGGCCGGATTATGCCGCGCCCGCACCGCCCCGGTCAGCCGATGTCCGCGATGCGGTAGCCCGCGCTCTGGACGGTATGCAGCAAGGGCTTGTCGAACGGCTTGTCGATCACCTTGCGCAGGTTGTACAGGTGGCTGCGCAGCGTGTCCGAGTCGGGCAGGCCATTGCCCCAGATCTCGCGCTCGATCTCCTGGCGGGTGACCACACGCGGCGACTCGCGCATCAGGATGGTCAGCAGCCGCAGTCCGATGGGCGACAGCATCAGTTCGGTGCCCCCGCGGGTGGCGCGCATGCTGACCGGGTCCAGCACCAGATCGGCCACCTTCAGCACCTCGGCCCCCACCTGCCTGCGCTCGCGGCGGATCAGCGCGCGCAGGCGGGCTTCCAGTTCCTGGATCGCGAAGGGCTTGGTCAGGTAATCGTCGGCGCCGGAGCTGAGGCCGGTCAGCTTGTCGTCCAGGGTGTCGCGCGCGGTGAGCATCAGCACCGGCGTGGACTTGCGCGCTTCGTTGCGCAGGCGCTTGCACACTTCCATGCCGTCCAGGCGGGGCAGCATCAGGTCCAGTACCAGCACGTCGTAACTGTTCTCGACGGCCAGCCGGTAGCCGTCCAGGCCGTCGGTGGCGTAGTCGACCTCGAAGCCGCGGCCTTCCAGATATTCCCCGATCATTTCCGAGATGTTGCGGTTGTCTTCGACCACCAACACCAGACCCGCGGTTTCCTGACTGTGGCGCATGACGACTCCTTGTAGGCTTCAGGTTTGTGAAACTAACGGGCGGCCAGTAGACGTCATGTGAAGGCGCCATTACCCATTCAGCCGCCAGTGGGGCTAGGCTTCGCCGTCCCTTCCCTGCCGCGCCCTGCCATGACCGCCCGACTGCTGCCCCTGCTCCTGCTGCTGGCCTCCAACGTCTTCATGACCTTCGCCTGGTACGGGCACCTGAAATACAAGACCGCCCCCTTGTGGATCGCGATCCTGGCCAGCTGGGGCATCGCCTTCTTCGAGTACTCGCTGATGGTGCCGGCCAACCGGCTGGGCAGTTCGGTGTACTCGGTGGTGCAGCTGAAGACCATCCAGGAGATCCTGACCCTGCTGGTGTTCGCCGGTTTCAGCACCTGGTACCTGGGCCAACCGCTGAAGTGGAACCATTACGCGGCCTTCGCGCTGATCGTGGGCGCGGCCTTCCTGATGTTCTACGAGCCGTAGCGTGCGCCGTGCGCACGCAGATCTCGGGGTCGTGCGCGCGGCGCACGCTACCTAGAACCGGATCTTCCCGGTCAGGATGTCCTTGAACATCACCCAGTCGCCGGCGAAAGAATAGAACGGGTGCTTGAAGGTGGCGGGCCGGTTCTTCTCGAAGAAGAAATGGCCGACCCAGGCGAAGCCGTACCCGCAGAACAGCGCGGCGAGCAGCCACCACGCATTGCGGTCGACGATGGCCCAGACCAGCAGCGCCAGCACGCCGCAGCTGCCGATGAAGTGCAGCCGGCGCGACGTGCGGTTGCTGTGTTCGTTGAGGTAGAACGGATAGAACTCGCGGAAGCTGGCGAAGCGGCTCATGTCCCCTCCCACAGGGTCAGGCAGCGCGTGGCGAGAACATGATCACCGCCATGCCGGCCAGGCACAAGCCGGCGCCGAGCAGGTCCCAACGCGTCGGCCTCACTGCATCCACCGCCCACAGCCAGAACAGGGCGACGGTGACGTAGACCCCGCCGTACGCGGCATAGACCCGGCCCGAGGCCGTGGGATGCAGCGTCAGCAACCAGGCGAACAGGGCCAGGCTGGCGGCCGCCGGCAGCAGCAGCCACGCACTGCCCCCTTTGCGCAACCACAGGTACGGCAGGTAGCAGCCGACGATCTCGGCCACCGCGGTGACGAGGAACAGCAGCAGGATTTTCATGCGGGCAGTAGAGCGGAGCTTGCGCCGCCGGACAACCCGCGCATCGCTCCGCAGAGCGGAGCCTGCGCCGCTGCGTCTGCCATCCGGGCCGGATCACCACGCCGGCGGCGGCTGGCCCCGGCGCTACGGGTTCTCGCCCTGCTTCACCCGCTGCCACAGTACTTCCTGCTGCTCCAGGGTCAGCGCGGACATCGTGGTCCCGTCTTCGGCGGCCAACGCCTCCATTGCACGGAAGCGCCGCTCGAACTTCAGGTTGGCGCGACGCAGTGCGCCCCCCACGTCCACCTTGGCGTGGCGCGCAAGATTGGCGGCGACGAACAGCAGGTCGCCGATCTCGTCCTCCAGCCGTGCATCGCGCGCGGGCGACGGCGCGGCGGCAAGCTCGACGCGCACTTCCTCGATCTCCTCGTGCAGCTTGTCGATCACCGGCGCGGTGTCCGGCCAGTCGAAGCCCACGCGCGCGGCGCGCGACTGCAGCTTCACCGCGCGCTGCCATTCGGGCAGGCCGCGGGACACGCCGGCCAGTGCGGAATCATCCTGTTCGCCCGCCGCCTTGCGCTCGGCGGCCTTGATCGCTTCCCAGTTGACCGTCTGCGTTTCGGCATCGGCGACATCGTCGCTGCCGAAGACATGCGGATGCCGGCGCACCATCTTGTCGCAGATGGCGGCCACCACGTCGCCGAACGTGAACGCACCCTGCTCCTGCGCCATCTGCGCATGGAAGACGACCTGCAGCAGCAGGTCGCCCAGCTCGTCCTTCAGCGCGGGCAGGTCGTGGCGGTCGATCGCGTCGGCGACCTCGTAGGCTTCCTCCACGGTATACGGCGCGATCGTGGCGAAATCCTGCTGCAGATCCCACGGACAGCCGCCGTCCGGATCACGCAGCCGGGCCATGATGGCCAGCAAGGCCGCGATGTCGGCCTCAGGCCTGGCGCGCGTATCCATGCCCGCCATCGCTTTCTTCCAGCCAGCGGCGCCACGGCAGGGACGGGTCGCCCAGCGCGACGAAGTCCCCGTTGAGCAGCGTATCCCGGCGGTTGTAGCGGAACGACCGGCCATCGGGGGCCAGCAGCGCGCCGCCCGCGGCTTCCAGCACGCACTGTGCCGCCGCGGTATCCCACTCACTGGTGGGACCGAAGCGCGGATACACGTCCAGCGTGCCCTCGGCGATGCGGCAGAACTTCAGCGACGACCCCAGCGCGACCTCCTCGATGGCGCCCATGCGGTCGAGGAAGGCCTGCGTGCGCGCATCGCGGTGCGAGCGGCTGGCGGCCACCTTCAGTGTGCCGTTGGCGGGCGCGCGCGTACGCAGCAGCGTGTCCACTTCGCCGACACGGCGATAGGCGTTGCGGCCCTGGCGGGCGTGCCAGGTCTCGCCGGTCACCGGCGCGTGCACCACGCCGAAGATCGGCTCGTTGTGTTCGATCAGGGCGATGTTGACGGTGAACTCGCCGTTGCGCTTGATGAACTCGCGGGTGCCGTCCAGCGGATCCACCAGCCAGTAGGTCGGCCAGTGGCTGCGTTCGCTCCAGGGGATGTCGGCGGCCTCTTCGGACAGCACCGGCCACTGCGGGGTCAACCGCTGCAGGCCCTCGGTGATGACCCGGTGCGCGGCCAGGTCGGCGGCGGTCAGCGGGCTGTCGTCGGTCTTCTGGTGCACATCGAAGGCGTGTTCGTAGACAGCCATGATCGCGTGGCCCGCTTCGCGGGCGATGACGATGACGGCTTCGTGCAGGTCGGCGGTCATACGGCTCATCGATTACCTTGCAACCATTCGCGGGCGATGAACAAAGCCGCCAGCGAACGACCCTCCGAAAAATCCTCGCGCAGCATCAGCTGGTCGAGGGCATCAATCTTCCACGGCACGACTTCCAACTCCTCGGGTTCGTCCCCGGGCAAGCGCTCCGGGTACAGGTCTCTCGCCACCACCAGCCAGGACTGGTGGCTCATGTAGGTGGGCGCCAGGCTCAGGCTGCGCAGCACGTCGATGCGGCGCGCGCCGAAACCGGCTTCCTCTTTCAGCTCGCGGTCGGCGGCTTGTTCAGGCGTCTCGCCCGCATCGATGCGGCCCTTCACCAGGCCCAGCTCGTACCGGTGCACGCCAGCGGCGTATTCGCGCACCAGCAGCACGGTTTCATCATCGATCATCGGCACCACGACCACCGCGCCGTGGCCGGTGGACTTCAGACGGTGGTAACGCCGGCGTTCCCCGTTGCTGAACTCCAGGTCCAGTTCCTCGACATGCCGGTCCGGGCCGTCGGCCCGTTCGGTGATGCCATGGATGGTGGGGAGGCGGTTCATGCCACGCCGCCAACGCCAGGCACCCGGCACGAAGCACGGGGACGACAGGGGGCGGTGGCCGATATCATGGGGGGATGCGACAGACGAATCATCAAGTGGGAATGCTAACAGAGGCGGACGACTGGCGTGCCCGGGATCTGTCGGTGGTCTGGCACCCTTGCACCCAGATGCGGGAGCATCCCGACACCCTGCCCCTGGTACCGATCGCACGCGGCGAGGGCCCCTGGCTGATCGGCCACGACGGCAGGCGCTATCTGGATGCGGTCAGCAGCTGGTGGACCAACCTGTTCGGCCATGCGGAGCCGCGCATCGCGGCCGCCATCGGTGCGCAAGCGATGCAGCTGGAACAGGTGATGCTGGCCGGCTTCACCCATGCGCCGGCCGTGCGGCTGGCCGAGCAGCTGCTGGCGGTCGCACCGCGCCAGCCCGGTCGCGCGCCGCTGGCCAAGGTGTTCTATGCGGACAACGGCTCGGCCGGCGTGGAGGTGGCGCTGAAGATGGCGTTCCACTGGTTCCACAACCGCGGCGAACACCGCCGTACCCGCTTCATCGCGCTGGAGAACGGCTATCACGGGGAGACGCTCGGCGCGCTGGCGGTGGGCGACATCCCGCTGTACCGGCGGGTCTACGCGCCGTTGCTGGCCGAGGCCCTGTTCGCGCCGTCGCCGGATGCCTACCTGGCCCGCCCCGGCGAGTCCGCGGCCGACTGCGCGGCACGCGCGGCCGACGCCCTGGCGGTGTTGCTGGAACAGCACGCCGGGGAGGTCTGCGCGGTGATCGTGGAGCCCCGCGTGCAGTGCGCCGGCGGCATGCGCATGCACCATCCCGACTACCTGGCGCGCGTGCGTGAACTGTGCGATGCCAGCGGCGCGTTCCTGATCGCCGACGAGATCGCGGTGGGGTTCGGTCGCACCGGCACGCTGTTCGCCAGCGAATCCTCGGGCGTGATGCCGGATCTGCTGTGCCTGTCGAAGGGACTCACGGGTGGGTTCCTGCCACTGGCCGCGGTGCTGGCGACGCAGGCGATCTACGACGGCTTCCTGGACGATTCGCGCGAGCGCGCGTTCCTGCATTCGCACAGTTACACCGGCAATCCGCTGGCGTGTGCGGCGGCGCTGGCATCGCTGCAGGTGTTCCGCGATGACGACATCCTCACCCGCAACCACGCCACCGCTGCGGCAATGGCCGCACTGGCCGAACCGCTGTCGCGGCACCGGCACGTGGCCGATGTGCGGCAGACCGGCATGATGCTGGCCTTCGAGCTGACCCGGGACGGGAACAAGGCCACCCCGTTCCCCGCCGCCTCGCGCGTCGGCCTGAAGGCCTACCGCGCCGCCCTGGCACGCGGCGTGGTGCTGCGCCCGCTGGGCGACGTGCTGTACTGGATGCCGCCGTACTGTGTGGATGGGGAACAGCTGCAACTGCTTGCCGACGTCACCCGCGCCGCCATCGACGAGGCGACGGCATGAGCCAGGTCGCCCGTGCACACCCGCGAGGTTTCCCATGCGCCTGACCCGCAGTTACGTGGACATGCCGCTGCCGGTGGGCCGCACGCTCGTACTGCCGGAAGCCACCGCGAACCACCTGGCCCGCGTGTTGCGCCTGCGCGAGGGCGACCCCTGCGTGCTGTTCAACGGGGATGGGCATGACCATCCCGCGCGTCTCGTCGCCGTCGGCAAGCGGGAAGTGACCGCCGAGATCCTGTCCTCGCGTGCGGTGGCCAACGAATCGCCGCTGCGCATCACCCTGCTGCAAGGCATCGCACGCGGCGAGAAGATGGACCTGATCCTGCAGAAGGCAACGGAACTCGGTGTTGCGGCGGTGGTGCCGGTGATCGCCGAACGCACCGAAGTGAAGCTCGACGCCGAGCGCACCGCAAAGCGGCTGGCGCACTGGCGCAACGTCATCACCTCGGCCTGCGAACAGAGCGGACGCGCCACCGTGCCGTCGCTTTCAGTACCGAATGCTCTGACGGAGGCCGCCCGCGAACAAGGGCGCGGCGGAACGACGCTGTTGACGCTGGATCCACAGGGCGATGTGTCGCTGGGGTCTGTCAGCATCGAGGCGGGCGAGGTGGTGATCGCGATCGGTCCCGAGGGCGGATGGTCGCCGCGTGACCGCGAGACGCTGCGCCTGGCCGGCTTCAACGGCCTGCGGCTGGGGCCACGCATCCTGCGCACGGAGACCGCAGGACTGGCGGCGATCGCAGCGCTGCAATCGCGATTCGGGGATCTGTAAGCCGGCCCCGGCAAGGGGCTGGCCGGTCAGCCCCAAGCTCTACGCGCTCAACGCCAGTTGGAAAGCTCCGCCTGGGTGATGCGGCCATCGCGGTTGCTGTCGACCAGGCGGAATTCGCTGTGCAGCGCATGGCTTTCCGGAATCTCGGCGCGCACCAGCACGCCATCGCCGTTGGCATCCAGATCGGCCACCGTGGCGCGGTAGTCGGACGCGTTGTTCAACGCCTGCGACTGGCCCCACGTGACGGTCACCGGGCCGGTACTGGCCTGCAGCTGCGTGCTGCCGCCATTGAGGCGCGCCTCGGTGCTGCTCTGGTAGGTGATGGGGTTCTGCGACACCGGCGATGTCTCGGCGGTCTGCGCATGCGCCAGCGGCGCGGCGGCCAGCAGGGCGATCAGGATCATCGGCTTGTTCATGGCTTCCTCCTCGTTGCGCGGTGACGTTGCCGCGGATCAGCCGAATCGGCCGTGAACGCGGCCCGGGCGGCGCACGGAAGGTTCAGTCAGGTCGATGGGTCGTGAAAACCAGGCGCCTTGCACCCTTCTCAGGCAGCGTGCGCCAGGGCGTTGCCGATCATCGTTTCGACGGTTTCCAGATCGGGCAGCACGGCGGCCTCGTCACCGAGCAGCACGCGCACCTTGACGCCGACCGGCAGGTCTTCCTCGGTCGCGTCGGCCAGCAGGCCGTCGCGCGGCACCGACACCAGGCGCGGGAACGACGGGGTCAGCAGTGCGAAATAGGGGCGGTCCTTGTTGCCGCTGAGCGCCTTCAGCACCACGATCTTGCTGTTCAACGCGATGGCGTCGGAGGTGTTGCCGGCCAGCCGGCCGAACGCGACCAGCGGCACCGCCCAGCCGTGCCAGTCGATCTGGCCGGGCAGCCAGTCGGGCATGTCGGCGATCGGCTCCACCGGCGCGCGCGTCAGCACTTCGGCGACCGTGGCATTGGGCAGCAGCAGGCGGTGTTCGCCGGCCTGGATGAGTACGCCGCGGATTTCGTCGTTGGAATGGGCCATGGTGTGTTCCTCAGAACCAGCGGTCGGTCAGTCGTTGGGCGAGCTGCGCAGGCGAGCCCAGTTCGCAGCCCCGGGCCGCCAGCGCCTTGGGCGCGGCCGGGTCGTAGCAGCCGTCCTGCGACTGTCCCATGACCAGCGCGCCCTGGGTCGCCAGCGTGGCGGACGAATCGACCAGCGCGGTGTCGCTGCCGCTGAGCAGCAGCACGGCACTGTCCTTGGGCGGCAGCTGCGCGATGACGCCGCTGATGACCGCGCCGGGACGGAAACTGACCACGCCGGCATCCACCATCGGCACCACGTCGCCGGGCATCACGTAGATGGTGCCGGCATCGGCCGGCGTGCCGGCTTCGGCCAGCGCCACCGGCATGTGCGCGATGCGCGCCATCTGCCGGACCAGGTTGTCGTAGCGGCCGCCATCCAGGCGCAGGTGCACCAGCACGGGCTTGGGAAATCCTTCCGGCAGTTCGATCAGCAGCTTGCGCACCGCGTCGGGGCCACCGATGCCGGCAAAGACCAGCACCGCACCCTGCACGCGCGCGGCGGCCGCGCTGCCCACCGGCTCCAGTTCCATCAGCGACAGTTCGACTTTGGCCCGGGGCGGCTCCGGCGGCGTGGCGACGGCGGATTCGACCGGCAGGTCGGGCAAGGGCGGCGGGACCGGTGCCGGCGGCGCAGCGGCGCGCAGCCACTGGTCAGCGTCCACCACCTGGTCGAGAGCGGCCTGCGGCACGCTGCCGGTGAAGGCGAAGTCATCGCGCGGCAGATCCAGCGCGATGTCCGCGGCTTCGTCCAGGTGCAGGCCGATCTCGGCGCCTTCGTGCAGCTGCGCGGGCGTCACCGGCAAGCCGGGCTCGAGCTGCAGGGTCACTTCTTCTTCGCGGCCCGGGGGCAGCACATCCTGATGGCCATGCAGCTTGGCCGACAGGTGGCGCGCCCAGCGCTGGGCTTCCCATCCCTGCCGGCGCGCGGCCAGGTCGGCCTCGTCGTAGATCACCGCCACCGCCGGGTCGTGCAACACGTCGTCGAAGCGCTCGAGGCTGTCTTCGATGGCCGGCTCCAGTGCGACCAGCACCACCTGCGGCGCGCTGTTGCCCAGCGTGGCGCCGTCCAGGCTGTTGGGGTCGTCCTCCAGCACGATCTCCGCGCCGGCTTCGTGCAGCGCCACGCGCAGGCGCTCGCGCGCTTCACCCGGGCGTGCCAACAGGGCTACGCGTTTGGTTTCACTCACGGACACGGGCGATTCCCAGCAGGTCGTACACATTGCGCATCAGATCGAGTTCCTGGTACGGCTTGCCCAGGTACCGTTGCACGCCGATATCGAAGGCGCGCTGGCGATGCTTGTCGCCGGTACGCGAGGTGATCATCACGATGGGGACGTCCTTGAAGCGCGGATCGGCCTTCATCGCGGTGGCCAGCTCGTAACCGTCCATGCGCGGCATTTCGATGTCGAGCAACATCAGGTCGGGCACGCGTTCTTCCAGGCGCTCCAAGGCTTCGACGCCATCGCGCGCGGCGCTGACTTCGAAGTTGTGGCGCTCCAGCACGCGGCTGGTCACCTTGCGCATGGTCAGCGAGTCGTCCACCACCATCACCAGCGGCACACGGCGCTGTTCGGTCGTGGTGACCTGCTGGGTGGCTTCCTGCGGCTGCGCCAGGTGGCGACGCACCAGCGGTGCGGCGTCCAGGATCACCACCACACTGCCGTCGCCGGTGATCGTGGCGCCGTAGATGCCCGGGATGGAGGCGATCTGCGGGCCGACCGGCTTGACCACGATTTCGCGATTGCCCAGCACCTGGTCCACGGCCACCGCGGCACGCAGTTCACCGGCGCGCACCAGCAGCAGGGGCACCTGCGCCTGGCCTTCGGCCTTGGCGGGCGTGTGGCCGACCAGGTGGCCGAGGTTGTAGAGCGGATAGTCTTCGCCGGCGTAGTGATAAACACCGGTGCCCGCCTCGAAGCGCGCATGGCTGATGCGGCCGATACCGCTGACCGCCGCCACCGGCACCGCGAACTGCGCTTCGCCGATCTGCACGAACACCGCCTGCGTCACCGCCAGCGTCTGCGGCAGGCGCAGGGTGAAGGTGGCGCCCTTGCCTGGCGTGGAACGGATGTCGAGCGTGCCGCCCAGCTGGCGCACTTCGTTGTAGACCACGTCCATGCCCACGCCACGGCCGGCCAGCTGGCTGACCTGGTCGTAGGTGCTGAAGCCGGATTCCAGGATCAGGCGATCGAGGTCGGCATCGGCCAGCGCCGCGCCCGGCTGGATCAGCCCACGCTGTTCGGCGCGGCGGCGAATGGCCTCGCGGTTCAGGCCGGCGCCGTCGTCGGTGACTTCCAGCACCATTTCCGACCCTTCGCGGCGCAGCGTGACCTGCACCTTGCCTTCTTCCGGCTTGCCCGCCTTGCGGCGCTCCTTCGGCGTTTCCAGGCCATGCGCCACGGAGTTGCGCAACAGGTGTTCCAGCGGCGCGGTCATGCGCTCCAGCACGTTGCGGTCCATTTCGCCGTGGGTGCCGGACAGCTGCAGGTTGACCTGCTTGTGCGTGTCGGTGGCGGCCTGGCGCAGTACGCGGCGCAGGCGCGGCACGATACCTTCGAACGGCACCATGCGCGCACGCATCAGGCCGTCCTGCAGTTCCGAACTCACGCGCGATTGCTGCTGCAGCAGGCTGTCGTACTGGCGCGCCAGGTCGTCCAGCACGCCCTGCAGGCCGCTGATGTCGGCGGCCGATTCGGCCAGCGCGCGGCTGAGCTGCTGCAGCGTGGAGAAGCGGTCCAGTTCCAGCGGATCGAACGTGGGGTCCTGCTTCTCGTGTTCGCGCTGGTAGCGGGCGACGATCTGTGCTTCGGTTTCCAGGTCCAGGCGGCGCAGCTGGTCGTGCAGGCGGATGTTGGTGCGGTCCAGTTCGGACATCGCGCCGCGGAAGGCACCCAGCTGCTGTTCCAGGCGGGCGCGGTAGATCGCGACTTCGCCGGCGTGGTTGACCAGGCGATCGAGCAGGTCGGCGCGGACGCGCACCTGTTCCTGCTGGCCCTGCGGGAAGAACTCTTCCTCCACCGGCGCGGTGAACTCGGTCTCGATCGGTGCCGACAGCGGCGCCAGCTCGACCGGCGCCACCGGTTCGGAGGCGGCGGCGGGCGCGGCCGGCAGTTCGATGCCGCGCGCGCGGGCATTGAACTCGGCGATCATGCCGTCCGGCACCTTGACGGCGCGGCGGGCGGTGACGCGGGCCAGTTGTCCGTGCAGCGCGTCGAAACCACGCTCGAGCAGCTGGATCGCCGGGCGATCCATTTCGGTGCGCTGGCCGGCGATGGATTCCAGCATCGACTCGATGGCGTGGCCCAGGTCGCCGACGGCATGGATGCCCGCCATGCGCGCACCGCCCTTCAGGGTGTGCAGGTCGCGCTGCAGGCTGGTGACCAGCGTGCGGTCCTCGGGCGTGTCGCGCAGCTTGGCCAGCAGGTCGTCGGAGTGGTCGAGCAGGTCGTTGCCTTCCTCGATGAAGATCTCGACGAGTTCCAGATCGAGCCCGGTCACGTCAAGGGCATCTTCCGGCTCCGGCATGTCGGCAGGCGGTGCGCTGGTCACGGCGGGCTCCTCGGCTTCGGCGGAGGCGACGACTTCGGGCGCGGCCTCGTCGGCGGAGTCCGCCGGGACGACAGCGATGTCTTGCGCGATGGCGTCTTCCACGGCCACCCCGTCTTCCGCGGCAGCGGCGACGCCGGCCGTGTTTTCTTCGCTGGCGACGGTGTCTTCGACGCCTTCGACCACGACCGCCTCGTCGACGATGGCGTCTTCGACGGAGGCTTCCTCCACGACGTCAGCGTCGTCGGATTCGGTCAGTTCAAGCACGTCTCCGGTGGATTCCGCCGTGGACAGCTCGATCTCTTCGATGGCGTCGACGATGTCGCCGGCCACGGCCGTCTCGTCGGCCGTCTCGTCGGCCGGGACGGTTGCCGGCGCGATTGCATCCGCATCCGGAGCCGGCACGACGCTGTCCGTCGGCGTGTCGATGGCGTCCTCGCTGGCGACGGCTTCAAGGGTAGCCGGTTCAGACACCTCGTCGTCGACCGCAAGCGTTTCGCCGGCGGCCGTGTCCACGTCTACGGCGGTCGCCTCTTCTTCCAGCGAAAGCACGTCGTCGGTGGCATCGGTAGCAACCACGATCTCTTCGACCGCCGTCGCTTCGGCCTGCACGGTGCCGTCGTCGATGGTCGCTTCAACGGTGTCGGTCGATTCGAGCGTGATCTCTTCGATGACGGCAGCGTCATCGAGGCTCGACGCTTCGCCGACCCCATCGTCAGTCGCGACCGGCGCCGCGGATGCCGCGTTCACGTCCTGGATGGACGGCGGCACGGCGTCGGCGGCTTCGGCGTCGAAGGCACGCGAACGCGGTGTGATGCGGTAGTCGATGTCGTAGAACGTGACGCCCGCCTGTGCAGGCGCGGCGGGTTCGACCGGCGCCGGGTCGGCAGCGGCAGGCGCTTCGGTGCCCGCGACCGTCTGTTCGGGCGCATCCCACTGCGGTGGCGGCGCCTCGCCGGCCCCGTTGGCGGCGGCGGTGTCCAGGTAGGCCGACAGGTCCATGGCGGCGAGTTCGATGCCTACCGGTGCCAGCGGCGGATCGATGGACGGCATCTGTTCCGTGTAGGTGCCCTGGTGGGTGTCGTCGACGATCTGCGCGCTGCTGCGCGGCTCGGGCAGGCTGTCGCGCAGGGCGCCCAGCTGTCCGGCCAGCGCCGCGAAGACCGGAATGCGCGGCGACGGCGCCTGCAGTGCGGACACGCTGCGGCGGATGGCCTGCGCGGCGTCGGCCAGCGCGGATACGCCTTCCGGCGTCGGCGTCTCGCCAATGGCCAGCAGGCGTTTGATGTACTGCTCGGCCGCCCCGGTGACGTCGGTGATCTCGGGCACATCGGCCATCGCCAGCGCGCCGTTCATCGTGTGCATGGCGCGCAGCAGTTCCTCGGTGACGGGCACCGCATTGACCTGCGCCTTCAGCAGCCAGGTATCGACCGTATCCAGGTGGTTGTCGACTTCGGTTTCCAGGATCTCGCGCAGCACGGCGTCGACGGAGGCAGGCGTACCCTCGATTTCCGGCTCGAATACCGCGGGCACGTCCTCGACCACGGGCGCGACGACGGCCGCGGCCTCGGGTTCGACGAAATCGTCTTCCAGCACGGTCGGCTGCGCGCTGTAGTAAGCATCTTCACCGGCGGCCAGGCGATCGGCGACGTCCTGCAGGCCGGCCAGGTCGGCCGTCACGCCGCCCTGGCCGCGCAACGCGGCGTTGAGCTGCGGCAGGGCTTCGCAGGCCTGCTCCAGGAATACCTCGACCGCATGGTCGGGCGCGCGCGTGCGGTCCAGCACGCGGTTGAGCATGTTCTCGATCTTCCAGCTGAACTCGCCCAGCGTCTTCGCGCCGACCAGGCGTCCACTGCCCTTGAGGGTGTGGAAGACGCGGCGGATCGGACGCAGGCGTTCCAGATCGTCCGGATTCGCACGCCAGGTGGGCAGCAGCTGGCGCAGGTTGACGATTTCCTCGTCGAACTCTTCCAGGAAGACTTCGCGGATCTCGTCGTCGATATCGCTGGCATCGCCATCGAATCCGCCGAGCGTGGACGCGGGAATCGCGGCCGCGGCGGCGGCGACTTCCTGGCGCAGGTCCGACATCTCGGCCGGCGCGGTTGCTTCGGCGAAGGCGGGCGCGACAGGCCCGGCCAGTGGCGTGACGTCGGCCGTCTCTTCTTCCACCACCGGCGTGGCCGGGGTGGCATCTTCGAACACGACCGGTGCGTCGATGACCTCGAACGAGGTGTCCGCCGTGAAGTCGCTGACCGGCGCGGCATCGGGCGATGCTTCCTCTTCGAAGCTCACCGGGTCGAACGGGTTGCCGGACGACGGCACGGCCGGCGTGGCCTCCAGCGGCTCCAGCGAGAGCGTGCCGAACGCACCGCTGCCAGCGGCGGTTTCCGCCGGCGTAGTGTCCACGGCGGAGGCTTCGACCGTCTCGACCACGACGGGCGCTGCGACCACGGGCGCTGCGGTGACGGGAGCTGCGGCCACGACGGGCTCGGGCTCGGCTTCGACGGGCAGCGGCCAGTAACGCAGGCTCTCCAGGCTGCCGCGGGTGATTTCCAGGATGTCTTCGCGGTTGGGGCGACGCTCGCGCAGCGCCTCCAGGTAATACTCGAGGCTGGCCATCGCATCGGCCAGCGTATCCAGCTGCGCACCGCCCGGCACGCGCTTCTTGCCGATCAGCTCGGCGCTGACATAACGACGCACGCCGGTGACGTAGTCGGCGGCCTGGCCGAGTTCCAGCATGCGCAGCGCGCCGGAGACTTCGTCCAGCAGCCGCGGCACGTCGGCCAGCTCGCTGTGGTCCCAGCTGGTCTCGATGAAGGCGACGAAGCGCTCGCGCGCGCCGGCGAAATTGATGATGGCTTCCTGGGCCAGCACTTCCAGCGTGCGCTGCGACTCGGCCGTGCTCGGGTCGGGTGCACTGTCGCCGGCCGTGCCGAGGCGTGCCACCTGGTCGTCCAGCGATGCATCGACATAGAGCAGCGCGCCGGCGACATCCAGCAGCGTGCCTTCGTCGGCCGGCCGCTGGCCAGCAACGACCTCGCGCAGGGTGTCGCGCTGCTGCATGACCACGTCGCGGGCCATGCCCAGGCCCATCATGCCCAAGGTGTCGGCCACGTTGCCCAGCTCGGCGACCTGCGGCTCGAGTTCGTTCGCGTCATTGCCGGTGCGCAGGTGCAGGTCCAGCGCATCCTTCACCCGCAGCAGTTCTTCCTTCACTGCATTGCCGACGGTATCCAGCAGTTCCCGGTTGCGGCCGCTCAGGCTGCTGCGCGCATGGTCGATCTCGGCCTCGCTGGGCGTGGCCGCGTCGGGTTGCGTGCCCGGTGGGAACAGCATGCTTTCGTTGATCAGCGATGCGCCGCGCGAGGCGCGGATCTCGTTGAGCAGCGGCAGCAGCACGATCGGAATGTCGCGATGGCCTTCCTGCAGGCGCTCCAGGTAGTCCGGCAGCAGCACGGCACCGCGCATCAGCGTGGAGCAGGCCTCGTCGCGATCACCGACGCTGCCGTCCTGCAGCGCGCGCGACAGCATTTCCAGCTCCTCGGCGACCATCGCCGGGGCGTACAGCTCGACCATCCGCAGCGTGCCCTGCACCTGGTGCAGGTAGCCGGCGCAGAAGCGCATGCGGCTGGTGTCGGACGGGGTTTCGACGAAGGCTTCGATTTCCTGCCGCACCAGGCGCAGGGTTTCGTCCAGCTCGGGCTTCACCCAGCCGAGCACGGCGTGGCTCATGGCTTCGCGCAGCGCACTCATGGGCATACTCCCGCGGCGACGGCGATGCCGTCAGCCTCGCGCTGCAGGCGGGCGGGAAGGATAAGGAGGTTCATGCGGTGCTTCCCGTCCTCAACCCGGCAGCTTGAAGTCGGCGACCGAACGGCGCAGGTCCGCGGCCAGCTGCGCCAGGTGGCCGATGGACTCCGCCGTCTGTCCCGCACCCATCGAGGTCTGCGAGGTGATCTGGCGGATCACGCCCATCGTCTGGGTGATGTCCAGAGCCGCCGCGGACTGCTGCTGCGCGGCGCTGGAAATGCCCTTGATGAGGTTGTTCAGGTCGTTGGACACGCGCTCGATCTCGCCCAGCGCGGTACCCGCGTCTTCGGCCAGTCGTGCACCGGACACCACTTCGGCGGTGGTCTGCTCCATCGAGCTGACCGCTTCGTTGGTATCGGCCTGAATGGTCTGCACCAGCGATTCGATGCGGCGCGTCGCGCCCGAGGTGCGTTCGGCGAGGCGCTGCACTTCGTCGGCCACGACCGCGAAACCGCGGCCCGCTTCACCGGCCGAGGCCGCCTGCACGGCCGCGTTGAGCGCCAGGATGTTGGTCTGTTCGGAAATGTCGTTGATCAGTTCCACCACCGAGCCGATTTCCTGCGAGGACTCGCCCAGGCGCTTGATGCGCTTGGAGGTTTCCTGGATCTGGTCGCGGATCTGGTCCATGCCGCGGATGGTTTCGCGCACCACGCCGGCACCCTCGGTGGCGATCTGCACCGAGCGCTGCGCCACTTCGGCCGACTCGGTGGAGTTCTTCGACACCTGGTCGATGCTGGTCGCGATTTCGCTGATGCGGTCGGACGCGGTGGTGATCTGGTCGGCCTGGTGGCCGGCGGCCTCGGCCAGCTGCAGTGCGGTGGCCTGCGTTTCCTGCGTCGATGCCGCCACCTGCACCGAGGTGTCGTTGATCGTGGTCACCAGGTTGCGCAGTTCGTCCACGGCGTAGTTGATGGCGTCCGCGATGGCGCCGGTCATGTCTTCCGTGACGGACGCCTTCACCGTCAGGTCGCCTTCACCCAGCGAGCTGATTTCGTCCAGCAGCCGCATGATCGCCTGCTGGTTGCGGCTGTTGTATTCCACCTGCGTCTGGTAGCGCACTTCCTGCTCGCGCTGGCGGGTGCGGTACAGCGACCACAACAGACCGATGATGGACAGCAGCGCCGCGATGCCCGAGGCGATGCCCAGCCAGAAGTTGGGGAACAGGCGCGTGTCGCGCACCGAACCGAATGCGGAGAACGCCTGGAACAGGTTGGTGCTGTCCTGCAGCATCTGGCCCGAACCATTGGTGAGCGCGGCGGCGGCGGACTGCGCGGCGAACAGGTTCCGCGAGGAGGCCAGGATCGCGTCCAGGTCCTTCTTCATGGTGGTCCACAGCGCCTGCGACTGCTCCAGCGCGGACAGCGCGCCGGCATTGCGCACCGGCGCGATGCCGAGATCGGCGTTGCCGTTGCGCAGGCCTTCCAGCACCTGGCCGAACAGCACGGCGTCGCGGCCCAGCGCGTCGCCGGCGTTGGAAGCACCGGCGCCACCGGCGCGGATTTCGGTCAGGCGGCGGGCCATCGTGCCGGCCAGCACGACCTGCTGCAGCGCGCTGTAGATCTGCGACGACGGCGCACCGCCGGCCGACATCGCGCGCACCACTTCGTTGAGCTGCGCCTGCAGCTGGGGCACCTGCGTGGCGAAGCGGTCAGCGTTGCCGGCCAGCGCGAGCACCGCGGCTTCGGAAGCGACGATCTGGTTGGCATTCTTGCCCAGCGGCTCCCATGTCACGGTCAGCTTCTGCAGCGGCCCGGCGATGGCGCCTTCGCTGCCGAAGCGGCTCTGCAGCTGGGCCACGGTCGATTCCACCGACTGCTTGGTTTCCTTGAAGGCCTTGAACGCCTCGGCATTGCCCGAGACCGCTTCCCGGCCCTGGTTGGCCAGCTGCTGCGACAGCACGCGCATGTCCGATGCGCCCGTGCTGGCGCCCGACAACCGGCTGCCCTGGTAGGTGGCGACACCCGTGTTGGCGCCGAAGATCAGCACCGACAAGGCCAGCAACAGCAACCAGAAGTTGTTGCTGAAACTGCCGATCTTGCTGGCGGTGGGAGAATCCGTCGCGGTGCTCATCGTTCAACCCCTGGAAATTTCTTCAAATGTTTCCGCGCTCACAGCGCGGCTTGACGGAACTCGGGCGTGCGCGCCAGCAACGACAACGCGAACACACCCCAATGCTGATCGTCGCTGCGGAACGCGCGATCGATGAAATGCCCGTAGCGGCCTTCCGCCAGCTCCCCCGGTTCGACCTGCTGCGATTCGTGGAAACTGCGCTGGCCGTAGAGCTCATCGATGGTCAGCGCCACGTCGCCACCGGCCTGGCGCATCACCAGCACGCGCTGGCCTTCGTGCAGGACGGTGCGTTCGCCTTCCAGGAACTGCTTCAGGTCCACCACCGGAAACAGGTTGCCGCGCAGGTTGCCGATGCCCAGCAGCCACGGGTGCCCGCCGGGCACCGGCGTCACCGGCGGCATCGGCACGATTTCCACCACTTCCCCGAAGTTGGAAATCAGCCGGCGCTTGCCCACGCGGTAACCGACGCCGCGGTACTGGTCCTGGGCGACTTCGCGCGCAGGCTGCACCACCGCGTGCGCCAGGCTGCGGCGCTCGTATTCGGCCAACGTATCGAACGGTGTGCGGATCATGGCCCGCCCCCTGTGCACTCAGTGCGAATGGTTGCCATGCCGTCAGCGCCCTCAGGTGCTGACGTGGGCGCGGATCGCGTCGAGGAGTTCCTCGCGCGTGAACGGCTTGGTCAGGTACTGCTCCGAGCCGACGATGCGCCCGCGCGCCTTGTCGAACAGGCTGTCCTTGGACGACAGCATGATGACCGGTGTCGACTTGAACACCTGGTTGTTCTTGATGAGCGCGCAGGTCTGGTAGCCATCCAGGCGCGGCATCATGATGTCCACGAAGATGATCTGTGGCTGCTGGTCGGCGATCTTGGCCAAGGCCTCGAAGCCGTCCGTCGCGGTCACGACTTCGCAACCCTCGCGTTTGAGCAGGGTTTCCGCGGTGCGGCGGATGGTTTTCGAGTCATCAATCACCATGACCCGTAGGCCGTTGAGTCCACCGGCCTGGCCTTCGTTCTGCGTCATTACCTTATTTTCCCCGTGCGCGCGGTGCTTCTTCGACCTACCGGCCCCGCTGCGTTGCTACTTATATCCCAGCCCCGCCTCACACTGTCAAGCCGCACGCCGGCCGCCCCCCAAGCTGAACGGCGCGATGCGAACTGCGTCGCACTTTTCGGGGCGCGACGGCAGCGCTGCGTTCCAGCCCTGCGACCAGTGCCGCGCGCGCGGCCTGCTAACATCCCCGCGTCTCCCGCAAGACCATCCCCCATGCCGCTGGACGTCGTCGTCGTCATGGACCCCATCGGGTCCATCAAGATCGCCAAGGACACCACCTTCGCCATGCTGCTGGAAGCCCAGCGGCGCGGCCATCGCCTGCATTACGTCCTGCCGGGCCGGCTCTCGCTGCGCGACGGCAGGGCCTGGGCTCAGGTGGCTCCGCTGACGGTCCAGGACGACAAGGCCGGCTGGCACACGCTCGGCGAGACCCGTGAACTGGCGTTCGGGCCGGGTCAGGTGGTGCTGATGCGCAAGGATCCGCCTTTCGACGAGCAGTACCTGTACGACACCCACGTGCTGAGCATCGCCCAGCAGGCGGGTGCGCTGATCGTCAACGACCCGCAGGGCCTGCGCGACTACAACGAGAAGCTGGCGGCCCTGCTCTTCCCGCAGTGTTGCCCCCCCACCCTGGTCAGCCGCGACCCCGCCGCGCTCAAGGCGTTCGTCGCCGAGCATGGCGAGGCGGTGCTGAAGCCGCTGGACGGCATGGGTGGCCGTTCGATCTTCCGGGTGAAGGCCGGCGACCCCAACACCAACGTCATCCTGGAAACCCTGATCGGCCCCGGCCACCTGACGCTGGCACAACGCTTCATCCCCGGCATCAAGGACGGCGACAAGCGCGTGCTGCTGGTCGATGGCGAACCGGTGGACTACGCGCTGGCGCGCATTCCGCAGGGGGACGAGTTCCGCGGCAACCTGGCCGCTGGCGGCCGTGGCGAGGGCCGCCCGCTGAGCGAGCGCGACCGCTGGATCGCGGCCCAGGTCGGCCCGGAGATGAAGCGCCGCGGCATGCTGTTCGTCGGGCTGGACGTGATCGGCGACTACCTGACCGAGGTCAACGTCACCAGCCCCACCTGCGTGCGAGAGCTGGATGCGCAGTTCGGCCTGAACATCGCGGGGCTGCTGTTCGACGCCATCGAGAAACGGTTGGCCGCCTGAAATGTCCGCAGTGCCGGTGACTCCGCCGAAGATCGGCGCGAACGAACGCCTGGGCGCCACGCTGGCGCTGTCGCTGATCGTGCACGGCCTGCTGGTGCTGGGCGTGGGCTTCGCACTGGACGACGCCGCACCGGTGATGCCGACGCTGGACGTGATCCTCAGCCAGACCCAGACGCCGCTGACACCGAAGGAAGCCGATTTCCTGGCCGCCGCCAACCAGGAGGGCGGTGGCGAGCATGACCAGGCCAAGCGCCCGCGCGACAGCCAGGCCGGGTGGATTCCGCAGCCGGATACCGGGCTGGCGCCGCAACCCCTGCGTGCCCAGACCCCGCAGGCGGTCCCGCCCCCGGAAAGCCGCGTGGTGACCACACGCGACAGCGACATCACCACGCCCGCGCCGGAAACCCGGCCACAACCCGACCAGCCGGACCTGCCCCAGGGTGACCGCAAGGTGCAGCGCGACGCGGAGATGGCGCGGCTGGCGGCGGAGTACCACCTGCGTTCCGAGCTGTACGCCAAGCGCCCGAAGCGCAAGTTCGTCTCGGCGAGCACGCGGGAATACGCCTATGCCAACTACCTGCGCGCATGGGTGGACCGCGCCGAGCGCGTGGGCAACCTCAATTACCCCGACGAAGCGCGCCGCAAGCGCCTGGCGGGCACGCTGGTGATCAGCGTGGCCGTGCGCAGGGACGGCAGCGTGGAACAGACACGCATCATCCAGTCCAGCGGCATCCCGCTGCTGGATTCCACCGCGCTGCGCATCGTCAAACTGTCCGAGCCCTTCCCGCCCCTGCCGGAAACCAGCGAGAACGTGGACATCCTGCACGTCACCCGCACCTGGAACTTCCTGCCCGGCGGCGAAGTGCGCGACGAGTAGCCTCGTCCAGACGTTCCAGCGCGGGTTCGCGCCGCGCCGGCGCCGCTCACGTCGACCCGGCTTACGGCCGCGCGGCGCGCAAAGCCTTCTGTTCTTCCAGTGTCAGCGCGACGTTGTTGCGGAGATAGGCGGGCTCGACGCGCTCCGGCGCGATCGCCTTGCCTTGGGCAAAGGCCGCGGCCGCCAGGCGCGCGAGGTCGGCGGCATGCGGCAGCGCCGTGGCATCGATATGCGTGAAGCGTTCGGCCAGCCGCACCTGCAGCACGTCGTCTGCCGCGGCGAATCCGGTGCCCGCACCGTGCCAGTCCTCGTCGGTGCCCGCGAGGTCGTATTCGGCAGGGGCGCCCACGGTCTCGGCTGAAGTGGCTTCAAGTGCATCGCCCACGCGCAGGAAGGTGCCGGCATAGATCTCGCCCATGCGCGCATCGATGGCCGCCAGGATGCGCACGCCCTCCGCGCGTGCGGCCAGCACCGCCAGCGTCGACACCGGCACGAGGGGCCGGTCCAGCGCCAGCGCGATGCCCTGCGCCAGCGCGATCGCCAGGCGCACCCCCGTGAACGCGCCCGGCCCGCGGCTCAGCGCGACGGCATCCAGCTGCGACCGCGCGATGCCGGCGTCGGCCAGCAGCGCCTCGGCCCACGGCAGCGACAGCTCGGCATGGCGACGCGGCGCCACCTTGAACCGCTCACGCACCTCGCCGTCGACATAGAGGGCGACGGAACAGGCTTCGGTGGCGGTTTCGAAGGCGAGCAGTTTCATTCGGGATTCGGGATGGCCAGCCATTCGGCTGTTGGTGGACGGGAATCGGGCGTCAGCATACCCGCGCGGGGATCAGAAGCGCGCGGCGGCATACCAGTCGGAAGCCTCGGACGCGGCGGATGCATCGGCGCCGTCATCCCCCGCCGGCGTGACGCCGAAGAATGCCTGCACGTCCTGCACGCGGCGGGTACGCGAGAACGGCGGCAGCGAGTCCAGGAACACCCGGCCGTAGGGCTTGCCCGTCAGGCGCGGGTCGCACAGCACCAGCACGCCCCGGTCGGTCTCGCTGCGGATCAGCCGGCCCACGCCCTGCTTCAGCGCGATGACCGCCTGCGGCAACTGCTCGTCGCGGAACGGGTTGCCGCCGGACCGGCGCACCGCCTCCAGGCGGGCCTCGAACACCGGGTCTTCCGGCGCCGCGAACGGCAGCTTGTCCACCACCACCACGCTCAGCGCGTCGCCGACCACGTCCACGCCCTCCCGGAAGCTGGCCGCCCCCAGCAGCACCCCGTTGCCCGATTCGCGGAAGCGCTGCAGCAGGGTGGCGCGGGGCGCCTCACCCTGCACGAACAGCGGCCAAGGCGCATCGCGCAGCGTTTCGGCGGCTTCGCGCAATGCGCGATGCGAGGCGAACAACAGGAAGGCGCGGCCCTTGGAGGCTTCCAGCACCGGATACAGCGCCGCGATCAGCGCGGTGCCGTACCCGAACGCATTGGGATCGGGCAGGCCGCCGGGCAGGTAGCACAGCGCCTGCTGCGGCCAGTCGAACGGGCTGGGCTGCAGCAGCGTGGGCGGATCATCCAGTCCCAGTCGGGTGGCGAAGTGCTCGAAGCTTCCGCCCACCGCCAGCGTCGCCGAGGTGAACACCCACGCGGCGCGCGACTGCTCGCGGTGCTGGCGCAGCGGCCCGGAAACGTCCAGCGGCGTGCGCTGGCAGCGGAAGCCCCGTTGCGTCAGCTCGTACCACAGCACATCGTTGTGGGCCTCGGCCGTGGCGTCGCTGAAGGCATTGCCCGCACCGGCATCGTCATGCCAGCGCGCCAGCCGCGTGGCGAACTCGGTGGCGCGCGCCGCGCAGGCTTCCAGGCCTACCGACGTATCGGCCAGCGGCGCCAGCGCGGTGGACAGTTCGGCCAGCGCGGTGATCAGTGCGTTGAAACCGCTGTCGACTTCCGGCTTGCCGAGGGCACGCTCACGCGTGCCTCGCGTCGGCAGCCCTTCCATCGCTGCACGCAGTTCGCGCAGGGCCTGCTCCAGCACGCGGACCGGCGGTTGCAACGCGGCCAGCGAGCCGGCGACGTCCTTGCATTCCGCCAGGCAGTCGCGGGCCAGTTCCTGCAGCGGGCGCATGCCGAAGCCTTCGCCGAAGAAATTGGCCGCCAACTCGGGCAGCTGGTGCGCCTCGTCGATGACGAAGGCCTGGGCGCCCGGGAGGATCTCGCCGAAGCCTTCCTGCTTCAGCGCCAGGTCGGCGAGCAGCAGGTGGTGGTTGACCACCACCACGTCGGCCGCCTGCGCGCGCTGGCGCGCCTGCACGACGAAGCAGTCTTCCCAGAACGGACAGTCGGTGCCCAGGCAGTTGTCGATGGTGGAGGTGACCAGCGGCAGCAGCGGCGAATCTTCGGGCAGCGCCGCCAGCTCGGCCATGTCGCCGAACTGGGTGCGGCCGCTCCACGCGACGATGCGCTGGAACTGGTCCACCTGCTCGCGGCTGGTGAACCGCGGCTCGCCCTTGGCCTGCTGCATGCGGTAGCGGCACAGGTAGTTGCTGCGCCCCTTGAGCAGCGCGGATTTCAATCCGGCCACGCCCAGCGCATCGCGCACGCGCGGCAGGTCGCGGTGGTACAGCTGGTCCTGCAGCGCCCGCGTACCGGTGGAGATGATGGTCTTCAGGCCGGACAGCAGCGCGGGCACCAGATACGCGAAGGTCTTGCCGGTACCGGTGCCGGCCTCGGCCAGCAGCACGTCGCGCGCATCGAACGCATCGGCGATCGCCGCCGTCAGGCGTTGCTGGGCGGCGCGCGGCGCGAAGGCGTCGAGGCGGGTCGCCAGTGCACCGCCCTCGCTGAGGGCTTCACGGCTGGCCTGGGCTAGCTGGGACATCGGGGGAACGGGAAGCAGAAGGCGGGAACAAGGGTACCGCGTCGGGCCGTGCGCCGTGTCCGGACCCGTCCCAGACGGATCACATACGCTCGATCACCGGCACCGTGCAGGCGTCGCGCTGGCGCTCGGCTTCGGCGATGGCCGCACCCTGCTCGGCGAGCTGCGCCGCGTGCTGCGCAGCCACCTCGAGGCTGTGCCGCGCGGGCAAGGGCGGCAGTACGGCGCGCTGGTGCTGGCGCACCTGGCGGATGGTCTCCCAATGCTGGCGGCACAGCGGTCCCACCTGGGAACCCAGCTGGAAAGCACGTTGCGCGAGCGTGGCGGCACGCGCGTAGTCGCCCTGCAGCAATGCCACTTCCGCACGTTCCTGCAGCACCGCGGGATCGTCGGCGACGATCAGGAGCGCCTGGTTGAGCGCATCGGCCGCGGCCGCGTAGTCGCGTGCCGCGATGGCCTGCCCGGCCTTCCCGCGCAGGTCTTCCACCTGCGGATCGCGCAGCGGCTGCACGGCGAGTTCGCGGTCATCGTTGCCGGCGGCGGCGTGGATGGCCGCCACCCGCTGTTCGGCGGATACCGGATCGGCGGCGGCTGCCGGGACGTCGCCGGAACTCCTCGAGGTGGCGCAGGCGGACAGCAGTGTGGCCAGCGCCAGCATCAACAGGATGTTTTCGGACTTCATGATCATTGCGAGGGTGGCGGGGGAGTCTCGTTCTGAGGGGGTGGCGGTTCGTCCTTGCGGTCCAGGCCGAACCAACTGCGCCAGCCGCCGCTTTCCTGTTCTTCGCCGTCGATCAGCGGCTGTTCGACCACGCAGGACACATGCGGCGGTGCGAAACCGGACACGAACGGCAACTGGCGGGCGCCGGGGCAACCGGCGTCGGTGGTGTTGGCGCCAACCACCCACTGCCAGTCCAGGCCTTTGCCGGAGACCTTCAGCGGCGCACTGGGCAGCCGCGAGAACAGCCCCGACCACACCCGCATCGCACCGGTCGCGCCGTACAGGCCGGTCTGCTCGTTCTGGTCGTTGCCCATCCACACCACCGCCAGATGGTCGCCGGTATAGCCGGCATACCAGCTGTCGCGACCATCGTTGCTGGTGCCGGTCTTGCCGGCGGACTGCAGGCGCCCCAGGCCATCGCCGAGCAACTGCCGCCCGGTGCCGTTGGCGACCACCTGCTGCAGCGCGACGCTGATCAGGTTGGCCGCGATGGAGTCGCCCTCCTGCGCCGGGGCGGGGGTCTTGTCGTAGCGCTTGAGCAGCTTGCCGTCGGGATCCAGCACCCCGCGCACCGCGTGCAGCGGCTGGATTTCGCCCCCCGACGCCAGGAACTGGTACAGCTGCGCCATCGCGTACGGGCTCTGGTCGGTGGCGCCGAGGATCAAGGCGGGATTCGGCTCGGCCTGGATGCCCGCCAGCACGCGGATGAGTTGCGCCAGACGGTCCGGGTCCACCTTCATGCCCACCCGCACGGTGGCCTGGTTGTAGGACTGCGCCAGCGCATCGACCATCCGCACGCTGCCGTGGCTGCGGCGGTCCGAGTTGGTCGGCGACCAGCGCTTGTTCTTGCCCAGTTGCACGGTGACCGGCGAGTCGTCCACCCAGCTTGCCAGCGAATACTCCTCCGGTTGCGCCAGCGCGAGCAGGTAGACGAAGGGCTTGAGCAGCGAACCCACCGGCCGCTGCGCCTCGACGGCACGGTTGAAGCCCACTTCCGACACATTGCGGCTGCCGACGACGGCGAGCACGTCACCGTCATGGACGTCGGTCACCACCATGCCCACCTGCAGCGGCGGCCGCCGCTTGCTGTCCACCGATTTCAGCGTGCGCGTCACCGACGCTTCCGCATACGCCTGGGCGGACGGCGACATGCCCGTCAACACGGTCAGGCCTGCACCCTGCAGGGCGCTTTCCGGGTAATCGCGCGCCAGCTGGCGGCGCACCAGGTCGACGTAGGCGGGGAACCGGTTGGCGGCGGCCATGCCCGGCGTCTTGGTCACGCCCAGGGGCGCGGCACGGGCGCGCGCGTGTTCGGCATCGTTGATGAGGCCGGTCTCGTGCATCTTGTCCAGCGCCAGGTTGCGGCGGGCCAGCGCGCGCTCGGGATTGCGGCGCGGGTCGTAGTAGGACGGCCCCTTGACGATGCCGATCAGCAGCGCCGTCTGCTCCGTGGTCAGGCTGTCGAGATCACGCCCGAACCAGAACTCCGACGCCGCCGACACGCCATGGATGGCCTGGCTGCCCCGCTGCCCCAGGTACACCTGGTTGAAGTACGCCTCCAGCAGGGTGCGCTTGTCGTAGCGCGCTTCCAGGATCAATGCGTACAGGATCTCGTTGAACTTGCGGGTCGGCGTCTGCTCCTTGCCGATGCCGAGCAGGCCGCTGCGCGCCAGCTGCTGCGTCAGCGTGCTCGCGCCCTGGCGCGTGTCGCCGCCCGAACGCACGAACAACCAGGCCGCGCGCACCATGCCGGACAGGTCCACGCCATGGTGGTCCTTGAAGTCGCGGTCCTCGACGGCCTGCAGGCCGGTGACCAGCAGGTCGGGCACTTCCTCCAGCCGCACCAGCCTGCGCTCTTCCTGCTTCTGGCCGTACAGCGTGGCGATGCGCGCGGGGTCCAGTCGCGCGGCTTTCAGGTTCTGCTTGCGGACCACGTCGCGGACGACGGCCACGCGGCCGCCGGACAGGGTCACCTGCAGCTGGCGGGGCGCCACGCGCCCATCCACGTCGATGAATCCCCGGCTGGAGATGGTGAAGCGCCCCCCCTCGCGCGTGTACGTGCCCGGCCGCGTGCCCGCGCCGTCGTCCCGGTACGCCGCGGCATCCAGTTCGGTCTTCAGCGTCTGCGCATCCATCGCAAGCCCGGGGGCCAGCTGCAGGGGACGGGCATAGACGCGGGTCGGAATCTGCCAGCGCAGCTCGCCGAAGCGCTCGGTGACCTGGTGATTCAGGTACAGCGTGTAGGGAATCAGGAATCCCAGCCCCAGCCCGACCGCGGCCAGGCCCCAGGTCAGCAACCGCTGGCGCCACACGGGCGCGCCGCCGTCGTCGATGTCGTCTTCGTCCTGGTCTTCGTCGTAGTCGTTGTGGGCCACAGGGGATGCGACAATGGGAATTCGGGCGAGTCTAGCGCAGCCATCCGTGCCGCGCCCGGGCCCGTGCACCCCCTACTCAGCTGGAGTTGCAACGGAATGTCGATGTCGTGGGCCGAAGTGCGGTTTCTGCTGGAACGCACGCGCGGGCTGCTACGCCGGGGGATGGCCAGCCTGCGCACGCGCGGACTGCAGGCCACCTGGTCACGTGTCAAGCGGCAGCTTCGCCCGGTCGAAGGATTGCCGCCGGGCGCGCTGTACGTTCCCGATGCCGGCGCCTTCGCCCAGTTCGCGGTCCCGTCCAGCGACACGCCCGATGTCAGCATCGTGATCCCCGTCTACAACCAGGCCGGCCATACGCTGGCCTGCTTGCGCGCGCTGGCTGCGCATCCCCCCGCCGCCCGCTGCGAGGTCATCGTCGTCGATGACGGCTCCAGCGACGAGACCGCGACCTGGATGCCGGCCATCGCCGGCCTGCACTACCACCGGCGCGCCGCCAACGGGGGCTTCATCGCCGCCTGCAATGACGGCGCGTCGCGAGCGCGCGGCCGCTTCATCGTGTTCCTCAACAACGACACGGTGCCGCAGCCGGGCTGGCTGGACGCGCTGCTGGAGACCTTCCAGACGCATCCCGATGCCGGGCTGGTGGGGGCGCAGCTGGTCTACCCCGACGGACGCCTGCAGGAAGCCGGCGGCGTCGTGTTCGACGACGGTTCCGCCTGGAACTACGGACGTTTCGATTCCCCCGACGATCCGCGTTATGCCAGCGTGCGCGACGCGGACTACTGCTCCGGCGCGGCGGTGATGGTGCCAGCCGAGCTGTTCCGGGCGCTGGGAGGTTTCGACACCCGCTACGCACCCGCCTATTACGAGGACACCGACCTGGCCTTCGCCGTACGTGCGAGCGGCAGGCGCGTGCTGTACCAGCCCGCATCGCGCGTCGTGCACCTGGAGGGCATCACTTCGGGCACCGATCTGGCCAGCGGCACCAAGGCCTACCAGGTGCGCAACCGCCATGTCTTCGCGGAGAAATGGGCGCACGTGCTGCCGGCACAGCCGGCCGCGGGCACCGTCCCCTCGCCCGCCTCGCTGGCGGCGGGCCGCAGGCAGATCCTGGTGGTGGATACCGAGACGCCGAGGCGTCACCATGATTCGGCGTCACTGCGCATCTTCAACCTGATGCGTCTGCTGGTGGATGCAGGCGCACACGTGGTGTTCCTGCCGGCCGACCTGCGTGCGGCAGGGCCGGATACTGCAGCACTGCGCCAGCAGGGCGTGGAAGTCTGGCATGCGCCCTTCGCGGGCAGCGCGCCGGGCTGGCTGCGCGAACATGGGCATCGCTTCGATGTCGTGTTGCTGTCGCGCCACTACGTGGCCGCGGAATTCCTCCCGCTGGTCAAACGCCATGCGCCGCAGGCACGGGTGGTGTTCGATACGGTAGATCTGCATTACCTGCGCGAAACCCGCGGCGCGCAGATCGCGGGCGATGCGGGTTTGCTGCGTTCGGCACAGCGCACGCGCGAGCGCGAACTCGCCCTGATGGAACAGGCCGACATGACCCTGGTGGTCAGCGCGGTGGAACGCGATCTGCTGGCGAAGGACGCGACCGCCGCCACTGTCGAGGTGCTGTCCAACCTGCACGACCTGCCCGAGACGGGGCTGCCGTACGAAGCCCGGCAGGACCTGGTGTTCGTAGGCGGCTTCCGCCATCCCCCGAACGTGGATGCGGTGCTGTGGTTCGGCCGCGAGATCTTTCCGCTGATCCGCGCGCAACTGCCCAGCCTGCGGTTCCATTGCATCGGTGCGGATCCTCCGCCTGACATCCTGGCATTGCAGCAACAGGAAGGCATCCTCGTGCACGGGCATGTGCCGGACCTCGCACCGTACATGGACGGCGCGCGCGTGGCGGTCGCACCGCTGCGCTTCGGGGCCGGCGTGAAGGGCAAGGTGAACCTGAGCATGGCGCATGGACAGCCAGTGGTTGCGACGCCGTGCGCGGTCGAGGGCATGCATCTCGGCGACGGACATGATGTGCTCGTCGCGGAAACGACGGACGCCTTCGCCGACGCAGTGGTGCGCCTGTACGGCGACGCACCGCTGTGGACGCGCCTGTCGGCGAACGGTCGCGAGAACGTCCGACAGCACTTCTCGCTCGATGCCGCACGCGCGGTGGTGGAGCGCGTGTTCCTGCGCTAGCCGGGCCGTGCGCCGTCAAGGCGCTCGGGACCGCACGGGCTTGTACTGCCGCGCGTCACCCACACCCTTGGCGCCGGTATCGACGTTGGCGCACAGCTTGCCATCGCACAGGGTAACGTCCGCCGCGTCGTAGGCACGCAGCAGTTCGGCCGATATCTGGTTGCGTCGGATCTCGTCGTAGTAGTGACCCGACAACCAGGCACCGGCGCCCACAGCCGTCAGCAACAGGGCGATGGAGCACGCCGTCGAGATCCACAGTGCGCGGCTGACCCGCTGCAGTTGTTCGGCCACCTGCCGGGACTGTTCGGTGTTGCGAGTCATCTGTTGGCCGGCATCACGCATCGTGCGCTGCACGGTGTCGGCGGCCTGCTCGAAGCCTTTGCCGACCTCGTGCCGTATCTGGGTGGAAAGCGTGGAAAAGCTGCCATCGGCCGCATCGCGGAGAAGGCTCGGCACGGTGTCGGCGACGTCCTGCAGTTGCTGCGCGCTCAGTTGGTGACGCTGACTGGCCTGCTCGCTCTGGCGGCGGAAATGTTCGAGCACATCGGCTGTCTGCAGCAGCAGGGTCTGAAGTTTCTCCATATCCATCTCCGGATGAATCCTTTCCTCAATGGCCACGCGGCGCCATCTGGGCGGCGCGCTGCTGTTCCTGTTGTTGCGCTTCGGCCATGGCGGCGGCCTCGCGCTGCTCGCGTTCATCCGCCCGGGCGTTGATCCGCTCGCGGAACTCGCGGCCGATATCCGATGCGGCGATGTTCGACAGGCCCCGGTCGATGGTGGTCTGGTTTCCACTGGTGAGGCTGGCGTGCAGGTGCTGGAACAGCTCGTCAAGCCCGGCATGGGCCGGTGGCGCGCGCAACACACCCACTGACTGGTCGGCGCTGTCGCCGGACTTCATCTGCCGGGGCAGGTCGGCCCACTGATCGCGGAAGCTGGGACCGTCAGAGACGGTCCGGCTTTCGGGAACCGGCACCAGGCGCTGCGCCATGCTCAACGAGGCATCACCGGCCATGCTGATGCCGCCACGCATCAGGCGTACGTCGTCGCGGTAGGCACTGAACATCGCGGCATGGTCATTGGCCAACTGCCGGCTGGCAGGATCGCTCAGCACCGAGCGATCGGGCATCCGCCTGCTGTCGATGTCCAGGAAGTTGTCCATGTTGTGCGATCGGGCCGCGCCCATGGTCAGGGCGGTGGCCAGCAGGGGATTGTCGGGAAGCGGATTGAACCGGCCGTACCCCGCCACCGTCACGGCCGACACCTCGCTGGGCGTGGCGTACATGCGGACCTGCCCATACTGCGGGCTGGCCGCACTCACGGTATCGCCTGCCATCACATGGTTGATGAAGCGGTCTCCGCCCTCGGGCACGCCGTATTGGAGGCTCGCGGCACCGTAGGGATTGAACGCCTCGCCGCGCAGACTGAACCGATGCGCGGTGATCTGCGCCAGCGTGCCGCCCAGCGAGTGGCCGGTGACGGTGACTTCGGGGGCTACTATCCCCTTTAGTCGTCCATAGTGGGCGCTCAACTCAAGCGCCCGCTCAGTCAACGCTATAGCCTCTGCAGCCTGCGCATTCGCCCGCGCCATCACCATACTGCCGTCGGCCAATCCATCCTGCTTGGCTTCTCGCCCGAACTCGGTGCCGCGATGAGCAATAACAATCTCCCCGGTATCCACGCGCTGATAGAGGGTGCCTTGATAACCTGTCTCGGGGTTGTCGTAGTGCTCTAACACTTTAAACTGTGCACCGTCGCAAATTACGGGAAACTCGCCGTCTGGGCGAATTGCCCCCGGGACACGTTCAACGTATGCGTCGGAAGCCAATCCAGCATGCTGACTCGATGAAATGGTCACCGATCAATCTCCTTCACGTACAGAACCATCGTGAAAAGTTGACCGTCTTCTCGGTGAATTAAAGATCGATCAGAATCGCCAAAGTAAGGAAAATCGTCGATACCTGCATGCGGATAGGCGCCTTTGAAGAAGTACCGTACTTCCGACTTCTCGGTCATGTCAGGCGTTGTTTGCATGAACGGTGCGAATCGGGTGTCGGTCTGATTGTCGTTGGCCCTGAGGCGCGCCCTGACCTCGATCATGTCCCAGTGGCAGATACCTTCACCGTCGTAGTCTTCGTCCAGCACCCCATCCGCATAGACCACACCTTCATAGGTGTTTTCCGCAACTTTCTTGAGTTCGAAGAACTCGCTCCTGCTCAACGCGACGAACGCCCCCACCCCTCCTGCCATGTACCCGCATGTCCTCGCAGGATTGTCCCGGTACTTCGCGGCGTAATCGACGATCCCCTCCACCACAAGGAAAGGCCCCGGCGCATCTTTTAGCGTCAGCGAGACGCGATATGCACGCACAGGATGCGGATTGAGTCTGGTCTGTGGCGGGCGCGAGCCGGCATCGCTCTCGAATGGTGCGCAGGCCATTAACGAAAAAACTGCAGAGAGAACAACCGCGATCAGCGATGCGCGCATAGGGGCTCCATGCCATGGGCGTCCGGCGATGCTAGATCAACGAACAACGCAGATGTGCGCTTTTCAAATCACACTTTCGTGATGGACCCGCTCGGCTATCGAGCGATCACCCATCCGCCTGCTGTCGATGTCCAGGAAGTTGTCGATGTTGTGCGATTGGGCCGCGCCCATGGTCAGGGCGGTGACCAGCAGGGGATTGTCGGGAAGCGGATTGAACCGGCCGTACCCCGCCACCGTCACGGCCGACACTTCGCCGGGGGTGGCGTACATGCGGACCTGTCCATACTGAGGGCTGGCTGCACTCACGGTATCGCCTGCCATCACATGGTTGATGAAACGGTCTCCGCCCTCGGGCACGCCGTACTTGAAGCTCGCGGCACCGTAGGGATTGAACGCCTCGCCGCGCAGACTGAACCGATGCGCGGTGATCTGCGCCAGCGTGCCGCCCAGCGAGTGGCCGGTGACGGTGACTTCGGGCGCGCCACTCAGTTCGTCAGCAAGACTTCTCGCACGATCCATGGCGCGCCGAGTCAACGCCAAGGCCTCCGGCACCTGCGCATTGACGCGTGCCATCACCATGGTGCCATCGGCCACGCCGTCCTGCTTCGGCTCACGGTCAAACTCGGTGCCCCTATGGGCAACGACGATTTCACCCGTGTCCACACGTTGATAGATGGTGCCCTGGTAACCCGTTTTGGGATTGTCGTAGTGCTCTAGGACTTTGAATCTGACTCCATCCAGGATGACTTCTTCCTCTTCGCCGTCCAATCGGATTCCCGGAAGGCGCTGCTTGTCATAGGAGCTCTCGGAAATTCCCGCATAAAGACGTGATGAGATCGTCACGGCGACATCTCCATCCTCGTTGCGGTCCAAGTCATCGTGAAGAGTTGATTCTGCAGTTCACTCTTGATCCTAGTTCTGTCCGTTTCTCCGAATGAGGTGAAATCATCCACATCTGAACGTGGATATCTTGCCTTCCAGAAATACCTCGTTTCGGAATCAAGAGACTGCACAGACTCTCCAGAGAAATAGGGTGCAAAGCGCGTCTCACCTGCGCCTCCCGTGGCACTCAGTCCCGCCCGCACCTCGGATAGCTCCCATTTGCATGCCCCATACCCGTAGTAGTCCCCATCCAGGATCTGGTCGAAATAGACGACCCCTTCGTAGGTCACGTCGTCCACCTTGCGGAGCGGCAAGACCTCATTGCTGACCATCCGGTACAGGCCACCGGTCGGTCTTTGCTTCCCGCATTGAACCTCATTGACGACGTCGTACTGCGCCGTGGCATCCGTAAGCACAAGCGGGCCGGGAGCATCCTGGATCGTCAACCGGATGCGGTATCCCTGTCTGGCGGAGGGATTGAGTTGGCGCAGCGGTCCTGACGGCGCTTGAGAACTGGAGGAATCCGTATCGCTCCTTGATGGCGTACAGGACGCAAGGGAAATCGCGACAGGGAGTACAACCATGATCAGCGATGCACGCATAGAGGCTCCATGCCAAGGGCGTGCGGTGATGCTAGATCATCGAACAACGCAGATGTGTGCTTTCACAATCACACTTGTGCCGGTCGCTCGTGGCCGTGCCGCACGAACGGCTACGGTGTCTGCCCGACCTTGGCGGTCCTGACCCGCTCAGCGAAGGCATCCAGTCCCGATGCCTGCGCATCGAGACGTCGTGCCTCGGCCAATGCTTGCTGCGCGAATGCAATGTCACCGGCACCCAACCGCTCGCTGCCCACCGCAACCCACTTCTCGGCCAGGCGCTGCCGCGCGTCCGGCAGCGCCGTGTCCCGGGGCTGCAAGGTCTGCCAGGCCTCCAGGCAGGCCTGTGCGCGACGGATGCGGTTGCTGCGCAGCTCTTCCTCGAAGCATTGGCGGACCGCCGGCAGCAGCCGATCCGCTGCCTGACGGACCGTCGGCGCATCCGGCGCCAGCGCCTGCGCGGCACGGAGCTTGTCGTAAGCACTTTCCCCGGGAGGCGTCAGCCAGTGGCCCTGTGCTTCGGCCTGCGTCATCTGGGCAAGCAAGGCACGGACCCGGCGATCGCGTTCCCGCGCGGGCAGGCTGGAGTCCAGGCGCGCCTGCGCCTGTCTGCCGCGGGTGATGCGCTGTTCGGCCTCGGCGATCTGCGGGGACTGCGGGGCCAGGGTGCGTGCCAGCGCCAACTCGGCCAGGGCTTCGTCGAAACTGAAATCCGCCGCCTTGTCGATGGCGATGCGCGCATGCGCGACGCCGACCTGCTCGATGCCCTGCCGCGCGCGCACGTCATCGGGCGACAGCGCCACCACGGCCTGGTACGCAGCCAACGCAGCCGCCAGGCGTCCACGTCGCAGATCGCGGTCGGCCTGCGTGCGCTTCGCGTCCAAGGCACGCGCCAGTGCCGCCTGCGCTTCCGGCAGGTCCACGTGACCGGCATCGTATTCGCGCACCTGCGCGACCAGTGCGGCGGCCTCCTGCACCTGCCCTTGCGACAGCTGCTGGCGCGCCTGCTGCAGCAGGTCGGACAATGCATCCTCCCTCCCTTCGAGCGCGGCCAGATGGTTGGGCTGCAAGGCGAGCACGCGCTGGTAGAGCGGCAAGGCGGCATCGGGCGCGCCTTGCAGGCGGCCGGCGTCCTGCGCCTGGCGTGCCGCCTGCAGGAAGGCATCAAGCCCGGCATGCTCGGTTTCGCGGGCACGCAGCCGCCCTGCGATGGCATCGGCCTGCGCCCGGGGCACCTGCAGGTCACGGGCGAGGGCCAGCAACGCGCGCGCCTCGTCGAACCGGTTCTTCTGCAACGCCTGCCCGGCCTGCATGAGGGCAGCCTGCCCCACCCGCTGCAGGCCGCTGACGGCCTCGCTGCGGTCGTTGTCCAGCGCCTGCGCGGCTTCGAACAGCTGGCGCGCGCCGGTGCCATCGGACGCATCCAGACGCCCCTGCCGCAGGGCGTCTTCCGCCTGGTCCAGGAGTTGCTGCACGCGCGTGTCCGGCCAGACGGCGTCCGCGAGCGGACCGCGCAGGGCGACCACCAGGCTCACCAGCACGACCGCTACCGCGACGGCCCAGCGCCAGGTGCGCCGGTCGCGCCAGGTCGGCACCGGCAGACGACGCTCGGGATCGCGTAACGGGACATGGCCACCGGCCAGGGTGGGTTCGATGCGACGTCCCTGCCCCCGGGCCCGGGTTTCCTGATCGTGGGTCACGCGGACAGCATAACCACTCAGGCTGAACGTCGTGCTTCTTCGACCCCGGGCAGCGCGTCCAGCTTGCCCAGCAGCGTGGAAAGCTGGCCGAAATCCGCCACCTTCAGCCGCAACCGCAAGTGCACGCGGCCGCTGGACCGCGCGTTCTGGCTGTTGATGTCGAGCACGTTGGCATCTTCCTGCGCGATCAGCGTGGTGATGTCCTTCAGCAGCCATTTGCGGTCGATGCCGGTGATCTGCACGTCGACCTCGTAGCCGCCACCGGCCTGCCCCCATTCCACGGGCAGCACGCGTGGCGGATTGCTCGCGGCCATCCGCATGAACGATGTGCAGTTCGCGCGGTGCACGGTGACGCCCCGGCCGCGCGTCAGGTAGCCGGCAATCGGTTCGCCGGGCACGGGCTGGCAGCAGCGCGCCAGTTGCACCAGCAGGTTGCCGACGCCCTGCACGGTGAACTTCGACTTGGACGGCAGCGGCGCGCGTTTTGGCGTGCGCCGCACCGGCAGCGTCGGGGCTGCCGGCTGGGTGGCGGCACGCTGCTCTTCGTGCAGCGCGCGGCCGACCTGGTGCGGTCCCACGTCGCCCAATGCGACCTGGATGTAGAGATCATCGATGCTGTCGGCATGGAACTTCTTCGCCACGCCGGTGAGGTCGGCATGGTGCAGGCCGAGCCGCTTCAGCTCCTTTTCCAGCAACTCGCGCCCGGCCTGCAGGTTGCGGGCACGGTCCAGCTTGTGGAACCACGCGCGCACCTTGTCGCGCGAACGGCCGCTGGCGAGGAATGCATTGGCCGGCAGCAGCCAGTCGCGACGCGGCTCCGCGGCTTTTGCCGTGAGGATCTCCACGCGGTCGCCACTGCGCAGGGCATGGTTGAGCGGCACGATGCGGCCATTGACCTTGGCGCCGCGCGTACGGTGCCCCACCATCGTGTGCACGTGGTAGGCGAAATCCAGCACCGTGCCACCCTGCGGCAGGTCCACCACCTCGCCCTTGGGCGTCAAGGCGTAGACCCGGTCCTCGACCAGTTCCGCATCCAGGTCGCCGGCCAGCGCACTGTCGCCGCCAGCGCCTTCCGCTGCGCCGTCCAGCAACTTGCGCATCCACGCGATCTTGCGGTCGAACGCCTTGTCGCCGCCGCCTTCCTTGTAGCGCCAGTGCGCGGCCACGCCGAGTTCGGCCTGGGCATGCATTTCGTGCGTGCGGATCTGCACTTCCAGGGTGCGGCCTTCCGGCCCGACCACCGCGGTGTGCAGGGAGCGGTAATCGTTGGCCTTGGGGCGCGCGATGTAATCATCGAACTCGCTGGGAATCGGCACCCACAGCGCATGCACGACGCCGAGCGCCGCGTAGCATGCCGCCACGTCGTCCACGGCGATGCGCACCGCGCGCAGGTCGTAGAGTTCGTCGAACGAGACCTGCTTGCGCTGCATCTTCCGCCAGATGCTGTAGATGTGCTTGGGCCTGCCGCTGATCTCGGCGCGGATGCCGTGCTCCTCCAGCGCCTGGCGCAGCGCCGTGATCACCGCGGCGATGTAGCGCTCGCGACCGGTGCGCTTGTCGTCCAGCTGCGCGGCGATCTGCTTGTAGGTGTCCGGCTGCAGGTGGCGGAAGGCGAGGTCTTCCAGCTCCCACTTCAGCTGCCAGATGCCCAGCCGGTTCGCGAGTGGCGCATGGATGTCGCGCGTCAACCGCGCCAGGGCGATGCGCTCCGCGTCCGGCCGGTTGGCGGCGTCGCGCATGCGCGCCAGCTGGCGCGCCAGCAGGATGGGCACCACGCGCAGGTCGCGCACGATGGCCAGCAGCAGCCGGCGCAGGCCTTCGGTATTGGCGCCGCGCGCCTGCTCCGCATGCAGCGCCCATACCTGCGCCGCGGCCGCCTGGCCTTCCACCAGATCGGCGACGCCGGGGTAGGTCTTGGCCAGCGACGTCCCCAGCGCCGCCTGCACGCCGGGCAGTGCGAACACGATGGCGGCGGCGATCACCTCGCCATCGGCCGACAGTGCGGCCAGCGTGTCGAGGGTGTCGGCCAGCACGTTGATCGCGTCGCGTGGCGCGTCCGCGGCACCGGAACTGGCCATCGCACCGGCCAGCGCCTGCCGCAATGCCGGCGGCAGCGCGGTGGCGGCAGGCCGTTGCAGCAGCGTGGCGATGTCGGGGGCGGGGGCGTTCATGGACTCACGGGGGACGGCGTCCAACGGCGCCGGATGCGACTACACTACCGGCCTGTCGTCCACAGGAACAGCCACGATGATGGTCCGCTGGATTCTATCCGCCGCCCTGCTCTGCACCGCCGGCGCCGCGCTCGCACAGGACGCCGCCCCCGATCCGCGCACGGGCAACCTGCGCGCCTCGATGACGGAGGCCGAATTCAAGGCGGCCGGCCTGGACAAACTTTCCGCTGCCGAACTGTCCGCGCTGGAAGCCTGGCTGCAGCGCAAGGTCGTGCAGGAAACCGCGGTGGCGGTGGAAGTCGCCAAGCAGGAAGGCCGCAAGGAAGTGCAGTTGGCCACCCGCGGCTTCTTCGATTTCGGCAGCGAGGAGCCCATCGTCAGCACGCTGGAAGGCGAGTTCAGGGGCTTCGGCAAGGGCCGCGATTACACGCTGCAGAATGGACAGGTGTGGGAGCAGGTGGACAACGCCACGCTGGCCGGCGTGCGCAAGACCAATCCGGGCGTGCGCATCACACCCTCGCGCGTGGGTAACAACTGGTACCTGCGGATCGACGGCTACAACACCGCCGCCTCGGTCCGTCGCGTCAAGTAAGTTCCGCCTCTCCGGAGCCCGCCATGCGCCTGATGCTTACCGTTGTCGTTGCCGCCCTGCTCTTCACCGCCGCGCCCGCGCGCGCGGCCAGCGAGTATGTCGAGATCGAGAAACGCCTGACCGCCGACCAGATGAAGGCCACCGGACTGGACCAGCTTTCCGCCGGACAACTGGAACTGCTGAACACGCTGCTGCGCGACGACCAGGAGGCCGTGGTCGAGGCCACCCGTGAGGAAAGCGAGACCCGCGTGCTGGGCACCTGGTTCGGCAGGAAAGGCATCGAACCCGTTTCCAGCACGGTCAACGGCGACCTGCGCGGCTGGTCGAAGGGCATGGTGTTCAACCTGGCCAACGGCCAGCGCTGGCGCGTCACCGAAGGCGAATACCACATCGGCAAGCCCGTCTCCAACGCGAAGGTGCTGATCACGCCGGGCAAGCTGAGCGGCTGGTACCTGCAGGTGGAAGGCCACAACCCGCGCCCCAAGGTACAGCGCATCGAGTGATGCGTCGCTCAGGCGCGCAGGGCCTGCAGGCGTTGTGCGAGCTTCTTCGGCGACACACCTGACCGAGCGCCCAGTTCCTGCGCGAAGACCGACACGCGCAGCTCCTCCAGGTCCCAGCGCAGCGCCTGCCATGCGGGCTGGTCGCCCTGCCCGTCGGCCACCGCCTGCCGCAGGGCATCCACGAACGGCTTGAGTTCCAGCATGCGCGCCTGGTCGCGCGCGGGATCGCGCTTGGCCCGTTCGGCACGCAGCGTCATCGCCTTCAGGTAGCGCGGCAGCTGGGCCAGCGCGTCCGCCGGCGTCTGGCGCAGGAAGCCCGCATGCACCAGCGCGGCAAGCTGGTCGCGCAGGTCATCCAGATTGCCGCGCGCCCAGCCCATCAGTGGCGCTTCCAGTTGCGGCTTGAGTTCGGCCACCGCGGACAGGATCGCCTCGGCCAGCTTCAGGCGTTCCATCGCTTCGCCGAACAGGCGCCTGCCCGCATCCTCACGCCGCTGCTCGAACGCGCCACGATCGCGGATGTTTTCCAGTCCGTCGGCCAGCACGGCATTGATTGCCGCATCGACGATGTCGCCGCGCAAGCGTTCCTGCGATTCGATGGCGGCATACAGCAGCCCGGTCTTCGGCGAGACCGGCAATTGCTTGCGCGCCTGCTTCACCTTGTCGGCCAGGGCGAATTCCAGCAACCGGCGCACCCCTTGCGGATGCGCGGCCTGTGCCTGCGCGCGGTCGGCGAACACGTGCAGCGCCACGCTGTCGCCATCATCACGCAAGGCGGGGTACGCGGGCACGCCGGCTTCGCCCGGCACCTGCAGCGGAATCGGCTGCGTCGGGAAATCCTGCAGCCCGGCCGCCGCCATCTCGCGGCCCGCGCGCGCGGCGAACGCCTGCCCCGCACGATCGCCGAAGCGCGCACGCAAGGCGTCAAGATCGCGCGATTCGGCCAGCACGCGTCCCTCGCTGCCGCGCGGGTCTTCGCGCAGGCGCAGGTTCATGCGCAGGTGCGGCTCCAGCGCGGCCTCGTCGAAGTCCAGGGCGGTGACCGCCACGCCGGTGGCACGCGACAGGAAGCGCGCCAGTTCGCCACGCATGTCGTCGGCGGTGGGTTTCGGGAAGGCTTCGAAGAACGCCCGCCCGAAATCCGGCGCCGGCACATAGTTGCGCCGCATCGCCTTGGGGAGGCTGCGGATCAGGCCGGCGGCCTTGTCGGCGACAAAGCCCGGCGCCAGCCACGACAGCCGCGCGGGGTCGAGTGCATTGAGCAGGTGCAGCGGCACCTCCAGCGTCACGCCATCGTCGGCCGCGCCGGGCTCGAACCGGTAGTGCAGCGGCAGCCGCGCGTCGCCCAGCGCGAAATACTTCGGGAACCGGTCTTCCTCGCTGCCTTCGCCCGGCAGCAGGTCTGCCAGTGTCCAGTGCAACGCACGCCGCTTGTCCGCCGGCAACGCCTTCCACCACGCATCCAGGCCGGCGGCGGAATGGAGGTCGGACGGCACGCGGTCGAGATACCAGCGCGCCTGCCAGTCCTCGTCGGCGACCAGGCCCGCACGGCGCAGCTTGGCTTCTTCCTCGCGCGCCTGCTCCAGCGTCTTCAGGTTGTCGGCCACGAACGCGGCGCGCGTATTGATCTCACCGGTGACCAGGCCCTGGCGCACGAAGATGTCGTGTGCTTCCCCCGGCGCGATGCGGCCGTAGTGCACGGGCTTCTTCGGCGCCAGCACCAGGCCGAACAGGCTGATCTGCTCGGAGGCCAGCACCTGCCCTTGGGCGCGCGACCAGTGCGGATCGAAATGCTTGCGCAGCAGCAGATGCGGCAGCTCGGCGATCACCCAGTCCGGCTCGATCGCGGCCAGCGTCATGCCCCACACCTTCTGCGTGTCCAGCAGGTTGGCCGCGAGCAGCCACGGCGGCGGACGCCTGGACAGCGGCGAGCCCGGAAACGGCAGGAAACGGCGCTGGCGCGGCGCCTGGAAATCGCCCTTGTCGGTGCGATGGCCGATCTGCGTGGGCAGGCCGGCGACCAGTGCACGGTGCAGGGTCTGGTAGGCGCTGGCACGCACGCGCTCGCTGAAGCCACCACTGGCCGGCGCCTGGTCCTGCTGCGCGCGGGCGGCCACCGGTGCCGGCGCGACGTCAGCCTTCCCTTCGCGCGCCAGGCGCGCGGCGCGGTGCAACTGGCCCCGGGTGGCCTTCAGGGCGGCGGCGTCATCCCGCGCAACCGGTGGCGCACTACTCCCGGCCAGCAGCGGCGCCATCGAGGCCTCGGGGGCTTCCTCCTTCCAGCCCAGTTCCTCGCACAGCAGGCGCAGCTGGCGATGCAGCTCGCGCCATTCGCGCATGCGCAGGAAACCGAGGAAATGGCGGCCGCACCAGTCGCGCAGCTTCGACTGGGTGAGGTCTTCATGGGCCTGGCGGTAGGCGTCCCACAGGCGCAGCACGCCGACAAACTCGGAGCGGCCATCGGCGAACTGCGCGTGCGCGGCGTCTGCCGCGCCGCGTGCGTCGGCCGGGCGCTCGCGCGGATCCTGGATGCCGAGGAACGAGGCGATCACCAGCATCGGCCGCAGGCAGCCCGCGGCCTGCGCCGCCACCAGCATGCGTGCCAGCTTCACGTCGACGGGCAGGCGTGCCATCTGTTTGCCGATGGCGGTCAGGCGCCGCTCGCCGTCGATCGCGCCCAGTTCGGCCAGCTGCTGCCAGCCGTCGGCGACGGCCCGCTCGTCGGGCGGCTCCAGGAACGGGAAGTCCTCGATCCGGCCCAGGCCCAGCTGCAGCATGCGCAGGATCACCCCGGCCAGGCTGGAACGGCGGATCTCCGGATCGGTGAACTCGGCGCGCGCCTGGAAATCGGCTTCTGCGTACAGGCGGTAGCAGATGCCCTCGGCGATGCGTCCGCAGCGGCCCTTGCGCTGGTTGGCGCTGGCCTGCGAGATGGGTTCGATATGCAGGCGGTCGAGCTTGTTGCGCGGGCTGTAGCGCTTGACGCGCGCGAACCCGGGATCGACCACGTAGCGGATGCGCGGCACCGTCAGCGAAGTCTCGGCCACGTTGGTCGCCAGCACGATGCGCCGGCTCGGCCCCGGGTTGAACACCCGGTCCTGGTCCTGGTTGGACAGGCGCGCGTACAGCGGCAGTACCTCGGTGTTGCGGTACTTGCGCCGTTCCAGCGCCTGGTGCGCGTCGCGGATCTCGCGCTCGCCGGGCAGGAAGACCAGCACATCGCCGCGCGCATCCAGGCGGGCGATCTCGTCGATGGCGCCGACGATGGCGTCGTTGACGGTGAGGCCGGGATTCGGGATCCGGGATTCGGGATTCGACGAGCCACGTCGGCCCTGATTTTCCAGTTCCGAATCCCCCATCTCCAATCCCGCTTCCTCCAGCGGCCGGTAGCGTACCTCCACGGGATAGGTGCGCCCTTCCACGCTGATCACCGGGGCATTGTCGAAGTGCTTGGCGAAGCGTCCAGTGTCGATGGTGGCCGAGGTGACGATGACCTTGAGGTCGCGGCGCTTGCGCAGCAGCTGCTTCAGGTAGCCGAGCAGGAAATCGATGTTGAGGCTGCGCTCGTGGGCTTCGTCGACGATGATCGTGTCGTAGGCCGACAGCCAGCGGTCGCGGGCGATCTCCGCCAGCAGGATGCCGTCGGTCATGAACTTGATGTGGGTGTCCTCGCCCACCTGGTCGTTGAAGCGGACCTGGAAGCCGACGCCACGGCCCAGCTCGGTCTTCAGCTCCTCGGCCACGCGGCGCGCCACCGCCCGCGCGGCGATCCGGCGCGGCTGGGTGCAGCCGATCATGCCGGCCACGCCGCGCCCGGCGGCCAGGCAGAGCTTCGGCAGCTGGGTGGTCTTGCCGGACCCGGTCTCGCCGGCGATCACCACCACCTGGTGCTTGCGGATCAGCTCGATGATGCGGTCGCCCTCGCGGGCGATCGGCAGGGACGCATCCAGCGTCACCGCCGGCACGGTGGACTGGCGACGCTCGCGGGTGGCGATGGAGGCGTTCACCGCCTGCTCGAAGGCCTGCCGCGCGCCGGCATCGGCCGGTTTGCCCTGCCAGCGCGACCACAGCCCGTGCAGGCGGCCACGATCGCGGCTCAGGGCGCGGTCGAGCGCGTGCCGCGCCTGCTCCAGGGCGGCGCGGTGGGGGTGGACGGGGGAGGGTTCGTGCGGGGTCGTCATTTTTCAGCAAGCGGTTGAAACTATTTGCTCACGCCACATGTTCTAGTGTGTCTATTGTGCCGTCTCAACCCACCCTCAAGGAGAATCCGCATGGCCAAGCCGAAGACCAAGCCTGCCAAGACCAAGGCAGCGCCCGTCAGCGCCCCCCTCGCCACGGCCCCGTCGGCGCCCAACATCGATATCGGGATCAGCAGCGGCGAACGCAAGAAGATCGCCGACGGCCTGTCGCGCTTCCTGGCCGACAGCTACACGCTTTACCTGAAGACCCACAATTTCCACTGGAACATCACCGGCGCGATGTTCAATTCGCTGCATACGATGTTCGAGACGCAGTACACCGAGCAATGGACGGCGCTGGATGAAATCGCCGAGCGCATCCGCGCGCTGGGCTTCAACGCACCGGGCTCGTACCGCGAGTTCGTCAATCTGACCTCCATCCCGGAAGAGCCGGGCCTGACCGACAGCGCCGACTGGCGCGAGATGGTCCGCCAGCTGGTGATCGGCAACGAAGCGGTCTGCCGCACGGCGCGCAAGGTGCTGGACATCGCCGACGACGCCGACGACGCCCCCACCGAGGACCTGCTGACCCAGCGCCTGCAGACCCATGAAAAGTACGCCTGGATGCTGCGCTCGCTGCTGCAGTAAGCGGAGCCCGAGTGAAGCGCGAAACGCCCGGCTGGTCCGGGCGTTTTGCTGTGAGTCGCTCCCTGATCTTCAGCCCCTCTCCCTGTGGGAGAGGGGTTTGGGGTGAGGGGTAACGGAGTCCATGGTCTGGAACGGCACGTGCCCCGACCACATCCGCCGTGAGCGTGAGAGGCACACGGATCATGAGCGCATCACGTTCATTGCCTTGCGGGTGTGTAGCTCTGTGGGTCAGGCATGGCGCCGCTCGCCGCGGAGGCATTCTTTCTTTGCTTGTGCAAAGAAAGAATCAAAGAAACACACCCCAGGCGGCACGCCCTGCGCTTCGCTCCGGGTTCGCGAGCGGGCCGGGAATTTTCGTAAGGCACATCCATGTGCCATACGAAAACGCCGCCCATCCCGGGCGGCGCCCTTCGGGTTTTACCCGGCCCACTCGCCGTGCCTCAACGGGGCCCGAAGAGCCAAGTCAAAAGCGCGCACTCTGGATCTTTCCGCGCTGGCCTCGGGGCCCCTGAGGTCCGGCGGTCCCGGCGGGTCAAACCCGCAGGGCGGCGCACAGGACGTGCGCCGTTTTCGTATGGGCCAGGATGGCCCTTACGAAAATTCCCGTCGGGACTGCGCACCCGCCGCGTGCGGCGGGCGGACCGCCGGGGTGTGCTTTCTTTTGCCTACTTTTCTTTGCACAAGCAAAGAAAAGTAGGGCCTCCGCGGCGAGCGGCGCCATGCCTGACCCACAGAGCTACACACCCGCAAGGCAATGAACGCAATGCGCTCATGATCGGTGTGCCTCTCGCGCTCACGGCGGATGTGGTCGAGGCACGTGCAGTTCCAGACCGTGGACTCCGTTCCGCCTCACCCCAATCCCTCTCTCCCACAGGGACTTCCCTCGATCGCCGCAGAGAGACGGGCTCGGTCTCGTCCCGCTTAGACCAGGATGAACTCCTACCCCACGACACGCCCATTTCCGACCGCTCCCGACCCCGGCGAGGTCGGCTGCCTCGCCCCGCCGCGGTATCCTGTGCCCATGTCGTCCCCCGCCCTTGAAACACTGCAGCGCGTCTTCGGTTACAGCGCCTTCCGTGGCCACCAGCAGGCCATCGTCGAACACCTCGCCGCCGGCCACGATGCCCTGGTGCTCATGCCCACGGGTGCCGGCAAGTCCCTGTGCTACCAGGTGCCCGCGCTGCTGCGCGAAGGCACCGGCATCGTCGTCTCCCCGCTGATCGCCCTGATGCAGGACCAGGTGGATGCCCTGCGCCAGCTGGGCGTGCGCGCGGCGTTCCTCAACTCCTCGCTGCCCGCAGACGAGGCCCAGCAGGTCGAACAGGCCCTGCTGCGCGGCGAACTGGACCTGCTGTACGTCGCCCCGGAGCGGCTGCTGACAGGCCGCTTCCTGTCGCTGCTGGACCGCAGCCGGATCGCCCTGTTCGCCATCGACGAAGCGCACTGCGTTTCCGCCTGGGGCCACGACTTCCGCCGCGAATACCTGGAACTGGCCCTGCTGCACGAGCGCTGGCCGGACATCCCGCGCATCGCGTTGACCGCCACCGCCGACCCGCCCACCCAGCGCGAGATCGCCGAGCGCCTGAACCTGGTCGAGGCCGAGCGTTTCGTCAGCTCGTTCGACCGCCCCAACATCCGCTACACCGTCGTGCAGAAGGACAACGCACGCCGTCAGCTGCGGGACTTCCTGCAGAAGCACCGCGATGAGGCGGGCATCGTCTATTGCCTGTCGCGCAAGCGGGTGGACCAGACGGCGGAATTCCTGGCGGAACAGGGTTTCAATGCCCTGCCCTACCATGCCGGCCTGGATGCCGACGTGCGGGCCCACCACCAGCGCCGCTTCCTGCGCGAGGACGGCATCGTCATGGTGGCGACGATCGCCTTCGGCATGGGCATCGACAAGCCGGACGTGCGCTTCGTGGCGCACATCGACCTGCCCAAGTCGCTGGAGGGCTACTACCAGGAAACCGGGCGCGCCGGCCGCGACGGCGAAGCCGCCGAGGCCTGGCTGTGCTACGGGCTGGGCGACATGGTGCTGCTGAAGCAGATGATCGAGCAGTCCGAGGCCGGCGAGGAACGCAAGCGGCTGGAGCGCCGCAAGCTGGACCAGCTGCTGGGCTATTGCGAATCCACGCAATGCCGGCGGCAGGTGCTGCTGGCCGGCTTCGGCGAGACTTACCCGCACGACTGCGGCAACTGCGACAACTGCCTGAGCCCGGCCGAAACCTGGGATGCCACGCAGGCCGCGCAGAAGGCGTTGAGCTGTGTCTACCGCAGCGGGCAGCGCTTCGGCGTGAACCATGTGATCGACGTGCTGCGCGGCAGCCAGAACGAACGCATCCAGCAGTGCGGCCACGACCACCTGACCACGTACGGCATCGGCAAGGATCTGGACGCCGCGACCTGGCGCAGCGTGTTCCGCCAGCTGGTTGCCACCGGGCTGCTGGAAGTCGATGCCGAAGGGTTCGGCAGCCTGCGCCTGACCGAGGCCAGCCGCGCCGTGCTGCGTGGCGAACGTCGCCTGCAGCTGCGCCGCGAAAGCCGCCCCACGCGCGACAAGGACCGTGGCCCGCGCACCGGCGTGTCGGTGGCGCCGGAAGACCTGTCGCGCTTCCAGGCGCTGCGCGACTTGCGCGCGCAACTGGCGCGCGAACAGAACGTGCCCGCCTACGTCATCTTCCACGACAGCACCCTGCGCAACATCGCCGAGCAGCAGCCCGCCACGCTGGACGACCTGGCACGGGTCGGCGGCATCGGCGGCACCAAGCTGTCCCGCTATGGCCAGCAGGTACTGGATGCGCTGCAGGCCACCGGATGAAGTTCCCGCCGATGGCGGCGCGCATCAGCGTCCGTTCAAACCCGGGTTGCTACGTTGCCAGAGCGGCCGGTTCCTGACCGGCCATCCTCCTCGGGAATCCCCATGAACGCCCTGCCGCTTGCCGTGCTGATCGCCCTGTCCACCGCATCCGCCGCACCCGTATGGGCGCAAGCCACGGCCGACGCGCTGGACCTCAGCCTGCCTCGCGACACCGCCTATGCCGCGGACCCGCCGGGCACCTTCTACGGCGACAAGAGCGGCCCTCGCCCGGCGCTGGCCGCGGAAGACACGCGCGATCCCTGCGTGGTCATGCATGACGACCGCGACGGCGATGGCATCACCGGCAGCTTCACCACCGGCATCGGTTACGCCAAGGGCCATGGCCGCAGCACCTACAACGCCGCCAACCTCAACCTGTGCAAGACCACGTACAACGAGGAAGGCGAGCCGCGCACGTTCAACCTCAACATCAACGTGGACCGCTACGACGGCCCCGGCGGCTACTACGGTCCGTACGGCGGATATCCCGCCGGGCCGATGATGCGCGGCGCTCCGCGCCCCTGACAGGCACGGTCCGGGCGTCGCTCAGGGCGCCATCAGTTCGAACGTCACCGGTTCACCGCTGGCGGACGAAGGTGCCACCCACACGTCGAACAGCCCGGGCTCGGCCAGTGGGCGGTTGTCGACGCCATGGAATTCCAGGTCGGCGCGGGTCAGCGTGAACTCGACCTCCTCCGATTCTCCGGCCGCCAGGGCGATCTTGCGGAAGCGCTTGAGTTCGCGCACCGGCCGCACGCGGCTGGCGGTACGGTCGCGCAGGTAAAGCTGCACCACTTCCTCGCCCTCGCGCTTGCCCGTGTTGGTGATGCGCGTGCGGAGGGTGAGCGTGTCGTCCCAGGCAAGCGTTTCGGTGCTGAGCTGCGGTACGCCGTAATCGAAGCGGGTGTAGCCCAGTCCATGCCCGAACGGATACAGCGCCGCGTGCGTGACCTCGCGCCAGCGCGTCTGGAAGAAACGCGGCTGGCCGGGCACGTTGGGACGGCCGGTGGCGGCATGGCTGTAGAAGAACGGCTGCTGGCCCGAGTCCTGCGGGAAGCTCACCGGCAGGCGCGCCGACGGACTGTAGTCGCCGAACAGCACATCGGCCACGGCCGGGCCGGTCTGCGTGCCCAGGAACCAGGTGACCAGGATCGCCTGCGCATCGCGCACGGCGCCTTCCAGCGCCAGCGCGCGGCCATTGCGCAGCAACACCACGACCGGCGTGCCGGTGGCCGCCACGGCCTCGGCCAAGGCCTGCTGCACGGGCGGCAGCACGATCTGCGTGCGCGACTGGGCCTCGCCACTGAACTCCGACGGCTCGCCCACGGCCAGCAGCACGACATCGGCATCGCGCGCCGCGGCCACGGCCGCGTCGATGCCGCCTTCAAGCGTTTCCTCGATGCCGCAGCCCGGCACCACCACCAGCGACGCGGCATCGTCCAGCACGGCGCGCAGACCTGTTTCGATGTCGATCATGCGCGAGGCATCGCCGAAGATGTTCCAGCAGCCGCCCAGGTTGTCGGTGTCGCTGCCGAACGGACCGATCAGCGCGATGCGCTGGCCGGATTTCTTCAGCGGCAGCACGTCGCCTTCGTTCTTCAGCAGCACGATCGAACGGCGCGAACAGTCGCGCGCCAGCGCATCATGCGCGGCGATGTGCGACTGGTCCGCTTCGCGTTCGACATCCAGCGAGCGGTAGGGGTCGTCGAACAGGCCGATCGCCGCCTTGACATGCAGCACCCGGCGGACGGCTTCGTCGACCACGGCAAGGGGAATCTCGCCCTGTTCCACCAGCGCCGCCACATGGCCGGCATAGATGCCGCTCTGCAGGCTCATGTCCAGGCCGGCGGTCAACGCCTTTTTCGCGGCGTCGGCCTCGTCCCGCGCGTAACCGTGGGCGATCAATTCCAGGTCGGAGGTGTAGTCGGACACCACGAATCCATCGAACTTCCATTCCCCGCGCAGCAGGTCGGTGAGCAGTTCGCGGTTGGCCGACGCCGGTACGCCGTTGATGTCGTTGAACGAGCTCATCAGCGTCAGCGCGCCCGCGTCGATGGCGGCCTTGAACGGCGGCAGGTGCACCTCGCGCAAGGTCTGCGGCGAGATATCCACGGTGTTGTAGTCCAGGCCAGCCGCGACCGCACCGTACGCGGCGAAATGCTTGGGGGTGGTCAGCAGCGAGTCGGCGGCGGCCAGGTCGCTCCCCTGGAAGCCGCGCACGCGCGCGGCGGCGAGCTCGCACGCCAGGTGGACATCCTCGCCGGAGGTCTCCGCCACGCGACCCCAGCGCTGGTCCCGCGCGATGTCGACCATCGGCGCGAAGGTCCAGTGGATGCCGGCGGCGGTCGCCTCCCTGGCGGTGGCACGCGCGGTGCGCTCGGCCAGGTCCGGTTCGAAGCTGGCGGCTTCACCCAGCGGAATCGGGAACACGGTGCGCATGCCGTGGATCACGTCGGCGCCCAGCAGCAGCGGAATGCCCAGGCGGCTTTCCTCCACGGCGATGCGCTGCGCCTCGCGCCCTTCCGCCGCACCCACGCCATTGAACAGCGCACCGACGCGTCCGGCCCGGATCTGCTCGCGCACCTGCTCGGCATCACGGGCGAAGGTCTCCGGATTGACCTCGAAGGCGAACGGCCGCAGGGCATCGGCAAAAGCGCCGAGTTGGCCGATTTTCTCCTCCAGCGTCATCCTGGCGATCAGGCCCTCGATCCTTCGCTGATGCGGCATGTAGGCGGTCCTCCCCGGACGCGGGTGCTGGCAATGCCGTCATTATGAAAACGTTTACAGTTACGGTCAAACCCCCATCTGGCGGGGTTCCGCGCGGCGAAACCGCGCAACGCGCGACCCTGGCATCCCCGCCGTTCGGCGGACCTCCTCCCCGCCCGGTTCAGTCGTCCGCCGCGGCGTGGACATCCGGCGCGCAGGTGCAGGCCAGGCAGGCATCGCACCGGCCCCGGGTGCACGACCCGTGCCCGTCCCGAAGCGGGCACGTGCTGCCGGAGAGGGGGACGTGCGGGCCCGAACCTCAACAACCCGTTAACTCCCGGCTCTCTAGGCTCAGGGCCCGCCTCGTCCTGCAGGACCTCCACCGTGCATTCGCCAGACGACGCGCTGGATCGGGGCATCGAGCAGCTGCTGCTCAAGAGCGTCACCGACTACGCCATCTACATGCTCGACCCCGAGGGCGTCATCCTCAGCTGGAACCTCGGCGGCGAACGCATCAAGGGCTATTCGGATGCCGAGGTCATCGGCAAGCATTTCTCGATCTTCTATTCGCCGGAGGAAGTCGCACTGGACCAGCCCGCGCGGGTACTGGCCGAGGCCGCGCGCGAAGGCCGCTACGAAGCCGAAGGGTGGCGGACGCGGAAGGATGGCTCGTTGTTCCGCGCCAGCATCGTGATCGACGCCATCCGGCAGGACGGCAGGCTGGTCGGCTTCGCGAAGGTCACGCGCGACATCACCGAGAGATACCAGGCCCAGCAGGACCTGCAGCGCGCCGAACGCTCGCTGGCGCAGGTGCAGAAAGTGCACGCCATCGGCAAGCTGACGCTGGGCGTCGCACACGATTTCAACAACCTGCTGACGGTCATCGTCAACAGCCTGGACATGCTGGGCAAGATGCACACCGACGAACGCAGTGTGCGACTGATCAGCGCCGCGGCGCGCGCGGCGGATCGGGGCAGCCGGCTTTCGCGGCAGATGCTGGCATTCTCGCGCGCACAGGAGCTGGCGCCCCGCCTTCACGACGTGAACGAGCTCGTCACCCACTCCATGGAAAGATACCGGCAGGTCGCAGGGGCCATCGTTTACTGCGAGTGCAGGCTCAAACCCGGTCTCCCCCAGATCATGGTCGATGCCGACCAACTGGAAGCCGCCCTGATGAACCTGGTTTCGAACGCACGCGACGCGATGTCGTCGGGACGGATCCTGATCTCCACCAGCACGTGCAATCCGGACAAGGGACTGCACCCCGAGGCCGACGTCGGCAAGCTGCATGTCTGTGTCACGGTCAAGGACGACGGCCCAGGCATGAGCGACGAGGTCAGGCTCCGCGCCATGGAACCGTTCTTCACCACCAAGGACGTGGGACAGGGCAGCGGACTCGGGCTCAGCCAGGTCTACGGGTTCGCCGCACAGTCGGGCGGGTTCGCCTACATCGAAAGCCAGCCGGGTGAAGGCACTGCCGTCACCATCGCGATTCCGGTACCGGAGGTATCCCATGACTAAGCCGAGCATCCTGTACGTGGAAGACGACGAATTGCTGCGCTCGGTGACGAGCATGGCGCTGGAAGACGCGGGCTACGACGTCACCGAAGCGGTCAATGGCGTGGATGCCAAGGTCAAGCTCACCGGCGCGCGGTTCGACTACGTGCTCAGCGACATCAGCATGCCGGCCGGGGTGTCCGGCATCGACATCTCCGAAGTCGTCCGCGCGTCATCCCCCGATACCGTGACCGTGCTGATCTCGGGCTACGCCAAGTCCCAGCTGCCCCCCATCCCCTCCGGCACCCGCTTCCTGAAGAAGCCGTACCACGTGCAGGAACTGCTGGATGTGTTGTCGGCGGCGCACTAATGGCGCTGTCGCTTGGCACGGCGTGAAGCGCCGGATCTTCCGGCAAGGGGAATCCCCGACAGGCAAGGATGACCGCGCCACCGCCCGCCTGACCGATCGATGAGAGCCCTGGACCGGGGGTGCCCGTGTCCGGCCTGCACCCGCTTGCGCCGATGCAGGGGCGCAAGGTCGGCCGACATCAGCGGACGGGCGCCCTGGCGCCCTGATGGATGGGGCCGTCCGGCAGGCGGGCCTGGCGGCTGATGTCGATGCCGGGCAGTGCTCCTTGCCCGGCGGAATGGGCACGTAACGCTGACCGGTGTATACAGGTCGAAAGCGGCAGCGGTCAGGGCTGTCGATCGATGCGGGCCGGTACGTCCCAAGCGCTCGTCATCTGCCCCGCATCGATGCGCGGGCAGATCACGATCCACACGGTTTCCCTGCAACCTCCCGGGCTGTACTGCCTCGCGGACCGGCTTGATGCAGGCATCAACGCCAAAGCGGGAATGGAGCGACGAATGGAGAACAAACGCCACGCGCCATGGACGCTCTTTGCGGACACCCGCAAGCACTGGCCAATCATGTCCCTCTACGAACGCTTCGAACAGATCGTCGCGATCATCCTGAGCCTGGTGATCGCCGTGGTGATCGCCCTGGCACTCGTGCAGCTGGTCATCCGCATCGTGCCGATGCTGCTCATCGGCGCGATAGATCCACTGGAACATGACGTCTTCCAGGCGATCTTCGGCATGATCATGACGCTGCTCATCGCCATGGAGTTCAAGCATTCGATCGTCCGCGTCGCCCTGCGGCGCTCGAGCATCATCCAGGTCAAGACTGTCGTGCTCATCGCGCTGATCGCGTTGAGCCGCAAGTTCGTCATTCTCGATTCCACCACCACGCCTGCGGGCACCATCGCCGCACTGGCAGGGGCGACACTCGTGCTCGGCGTGGTCTACTGGCTGCTGCGCGAGCGCGATGATCGCCTCGCCAGAGAGACGGGTTGACCGCCCGCACGCCGGCAACGCGTCGCGGAAGCGCAGGCGGACGCTGGTCCCGGGGTGGCGAATGCATGCGGCCGCAGCCCGCGACATCCTGGGCCTGGCGACCGACCGGGAAGACGGCGAACGACCCGGCCCCTCAGGCCGTCATGCCGGCGTGCCGCAGCAACGCATCGATGCGCGGTGCGCGGCCCCGGAAGGCCAGGAAATTCTCGGCCGCGCCACGGCTGCCACCCCTGGCCAGGATTTCACGACGGAAACGCGCGCCGGTCTCCGCCACCTTGTCCGGCGCCTCCTCGAACGCTTCATAGGCATCCGCGCTGAGCACTTCGGCCCACTTGTAGCTGTAGTAGCCGGCGCCGTAGCCGCCGGCGAAGATGTGGCTGAACTGGTGGGGGAAGCGGTTCCATGCCGGCGGCAGGTTCACCGCCACCTCGGCGCGCACCCGGTCCAGCAACGCCAGCACCGTGTCGCCAGCCGCATCGAAGCGGCTGTGCAGCTGCATGTCGAACAGGGCGAACTCCAGCTGGCGCACCGTGGCCATGCCGCTCTGGAAGTTCTTCGCCGCGACCATCCGGTCGAACAGCGCGCGCGGCAGCGGCTCGCCGCTGTCCACGTGCGCGGTCATCGCCTGCACGCGCGCCCACTCCCAGCAGAAATTCTCCATGAACTGGCTGGGCAGCTCCACGGCATCCCATTCGACGCCGTTGATGCCGGCCACGCCCAGCTCGCCGACCTGGGTGAGCAACTGGTGCAGCCCATGGCCCATTTCGTGGAACAGCGTGGTGACATCGTTGTGGCTGAAGGTCGCCGGCTTGCCGTCCACGCCCTTGCCGAAGTTGCACACCAGGTAGACCAGCGGTGTCTGCGCGCCGCGTGCGGTCGTGCGACGGTTGCGGCAATCGTCCATCCACGCGCCACCGCGCTTGCCTTCGCGTGCGTACAGGTCCAGGTAGAACTGCCCGACCAGCGCCCCGTCGCCGTCCATCAGCCGGTAGAAGCGCACATCCGGGTGCCAGGTCGGTGCGGCGTCCTGCTCCACGCGCAGGCCGTAGAGATCGTTGATCACGCCGAACAGGCCCTTCAGCACCGCCGGTTCGGTGAAGTACTGCTTCACTTCCTGTGCGGAGAAGCTGTAACGCGCCTGCTTGAGTTTTTCGCTGGCGTAGGCCAGGTCCCAGGCTTCGACGGTCTCGAGGCCGAGGTGCTCCCGCGCGAAGGCTTCCAGTTCCGCGCGGTCGCGCTGCGCATGCGGCTTGGCGCGCGCGGCCAGGTCGCGGAGGAAATGCAGCACCTCGTCCGGCGTGTCCGCCATCTTGGTGGCCAGCGAATAGTCGGCATACGTGGCGAAGCCGAGCAGCGTGGCAAGTTCGACCCGCAGCGCGAGGATGCGGTCGATCAGCGCGGAATTGTCGAGTTCCTCGTTCTCACCCAGTTCCGACGCGCGCACGGCATTGGCGCGGTACAGCGTTTCGCGCAGCGCGCGGTCGTCAGCGTACGCCTGCACCGGCAGGTAGCACGGCATCTGCAGGGTGAACTTCCAGCCCGGCTCGTCGTCGGCCTTGGCCGCCGCGCGCGCGGCAGCTACCACGTCGGCCGGCAGGCCGCCGAGATGCTGCTTGTCCTTGATCCAGAATTCGTATTCGTCGGTGGCATCGAGCACGTTCTGGGAGAACTTCGCCGACAGGCTCGCGAGTTCCTCTTTCACTTCGCCGAAGCGGACCTTCTGCGCCTCCGGCAGCTCTGCGCCGCCCAGGCGGAAATCGCGCAGCGCGTTCTGCAGCACCTTGCGGCGCGCATCGTCGTACTGCGCGGCTTCGGGCGCATCCGCCAGGGCGCGGTACTGGCGGTACAGCGCCAGGTTCTGTCCAAGCGCGCTCCAGAAGCGGGTCACCTTCGGCAGCAGCGCGTTGTAGGCGCCACGCAGCGCCGGCGTGTTCACCACCGCTTCCAGGTGGGTCACCTGGTTCCATCCACGCGCCAGCCGCTCGGTCGCATCATCGAGCGGCATGACGAACGTGTCCCACGTCACCGGCGAGACGGCTTCGGCCGCCGCCACCGCCGCTTCCGCCTCGGCCAGCAACTGGTCGATGGCCGGCGCGATGTGCTCGGCGCGGATTTCGTCGAAACGGGGAGGACCGGAGAAGTCCAGAAGCGGGTTCTGCATGGGACACCTGAAAGAGGGGATTTGATCTACCGGCAGTCGCCGGCATCGTGGCGCATCTGGCTGGGCACAGGGTGCCATCGCGTCAAGCGGTGCGTGGTGGGCCGTGAAGGATTCGAACCTTCGACCAAAAGATTAAAAGTCACGTGAGTTTTGCCGTGTAGCAAGCACCTAGAAGCGATCAATTTACCGGTTTGCGGCCGTGAAACGTCATTTCCTGCGTATCAAACGATACATTTTTACCGGACGAAGGTATGCGACACCCCCTGCAAGCGTGCATCAACCAAGGCCTGAGCCCTCCTTGACAGGGCTATTGGGAAAGCAGCCCACACCAATTTATAATTTCGCGCGCGAGGGGAGCCGTTTATGAACGAAGATCGAAATTGCCAGGCCGCAGACCATAGCTTCCATACGCCTCTTCGTTACCCAGGCGGCAAGGGCAAGCTGGTGCGTTACGTGGCCAGTGTGATGGAGCTCAACGGACTCTGCGGCGGCACGTATGTGGAACCATACGCGGGCGGGGCCGCCGTAGCGATCTCATTGCTGCTCTCAGGCCATGCTAGTCGTGTGCACATCAATGACTTGAGCAGGGAGGTCCATGCCTTCTGGCACTCGGTCCTACACGACACGGACTCCCTGCTAGCCAAGGTCAACGACACGCCAGTAAATATGGATACATGGCGTCAGATGAAGGAAATCCTCAGTGCGTCGGACCCCTCCACTCTGGAGTTAGGCTTCGCTACGTTCTTCCTTAATCGAACGAATCGCTCGGGAATACTTAAAGCCGGGGTGATCGGCGGCAAGAATCAGGACGGGAGATGGAAGCTGGACGCCCGTTTCAATCGACAGGATCTTGTACGACGTATAAGCACTATCGCCCAACGCGGCAACTCGATCCATCTACACAATGAAGATGCTCGTCGCCTCGTGAAGCGCTTGGCGCCTCGACTTGCAAATCTCAACCTGATCTATCTCGATCCGCCGTACTTCCAGAAGGGCCAAGATCTTTATCTGAATTTCTATGAAGGTCTGGATCACGCCATGTTGGCCAGCACTCTAAGGCACTTGCCGAACCGCACTCGCTGGATGCTGTCGTATGACGCGCATCCAGAGATTGCATCCTTGTACAAGGGCTTTAAGGGCTTCGCTTATACGCTCAACTACACCGCACAGCAACGCATGCGCGGCACTGAACTAATCTACTTCAGCAAGAACCTGAAGATTCCACCCCTGACTGGCTCTATGCAGCCAGTCATTCAGGCCGCCTAGAGTGATCCCAGCAGGCTTCAAGATAGGCCTCGAGCTCAGTCCACAGTACATGTAGCGACTGACGATCCGGAATGTTCTTAAAGGAATGCATGTAATCGTTAAGAGTTGCGTACTGTAGCAAGGCCTCCGCCTGAGATTTATCCTTCAGACGACGACTGGCCGCATCTAGTTCACCTTGATCGATTCGGCCATGCTCACGCATATGCTTGGCAACCGCCAACGCATTCTTATGCATTTCGTTGGTCTGCACGGTCTTGAACCGCTTCATATAGAAGCGTGTACTGAGCTCAAAAAACATTCGAAACAATGCTGCTGCCGAGATCGGATAGCTTTCTGTGTCCAACCTTCGAAGTTCACGCAAGACTTCGTCAGCCTTCCACATATCATCTGGAAACTCTGGCTTAAAGCGAGGGCGCACAACACTCTTTCTATCCCAATCCGGCTTTCGAGGCGCCTTGGGACGCGCGGCTCCTCCAGACCGGGTGCCTCGCCCGCCTTTGGCCCCTCCGTTTCCGTCTCGCGTGCTGCCTCCATCCGAGCCAGTGTCATTCCCTGCAGTCCCGTCACCAGCCCCTTGGGTGCCTGCACCATCTTGAGGCTTGAGCAAGCCAAGCTCAGTAAGAACACGGTCAATGTAGGCGTCTTGCTGCTCCTGGCTAAATACTTCGTTCACGCCAACCGGACCGCCGGGTGAGAAGTCGGTCACGAGCCTCTCGGCGAGCCTCACAGCAACGTCTTTCTCCAAGGTTGTTTTGAGCTCGTCCTCCTCAACCGCGAATCCCAAGCGCGCCAAGTTGGACCTGTTGAGGAATCGATGGATCGTCGTAATAGGGAACGAATCGTCCACCTCGATTCCGTGCTCCTCCGCCCACATCAGCAGCAAGCCGGACAATCGATACTCTGCCGAAGCTTTGTGGCCCAGTAAGAACATTGTGCGCAGTAGCGCATCCCAGTTCAGCTGTCCAGCACCGTCCAATCCACCTGCGTGGCGACTTAGGACTTCTTTGAGCAGCGCATCCTGATCTGAAGAGGCCAGCACATCTACCGACGCTGGAATCGCAACTTTGGCGCGAGAAGCAATACCCGCAAACTGCGTCTGCAGTGCGCGCTTCGGACACAACGACGGATCATTAAGCAGCTTCAGGGCCGTGACCCGGCGATTTCCATCCCAAACTTTGTATTTTTTCCCTTTAGCCGGCTCTACCAAAATGGGTGCAGTGGACAGGCCATTTGCGGCAATGTCCTTCGCCAGCGCTAGCAATTGGGCAGGCTTTCGCAAAAGACGCTCGATGCAATCCGCCTGATCCGCGCCTGCCCTAATTCGAGGGTTCTTCGTATCCAGCAATAGCCTGTCCAAACTAATACCCGAAAGCTGGACAAATGAACTCCTTGTCATGCCACTCCTCCCCGAGTGCTGTGATGCTATTTCATCGACAGATTGAGCTTGCTCTGGACATCTTGCGGCAAGACTCCCTCACGCCACAACAAGGGCTCAAAGGAGGACCTCTGGACGGGGCTCAGCGGGGCCATCCTGCGGATGCGCGAATTTTACCGTGCTCTATCTATGAGGCCGGCGAAATCGCATGTAAGCGATTGATTTCAAATGGTGGGCCGTGAAGGATTCGAACCTTCGACCAAAAGATTAAAAGTCACGCAAATTTAGCCGACGCAACAAGCACTTAGAACCCCGAATTTTTCCGGTTTGATCCCGTGAAACCCGCGACGCGCCGTGCACCGGCTTTCTATTTTACCGGCCAGAGCCGCGGTTGAGGATCCCACTTGCGGAGGTAGCCCGAGTCCGGTTATACGTCGGCTTGTTACCCGGCCCCAGCACACCTAAGATTGAACTGCATCAAGGGGATAGCCCACCATACGGTGCGCTTTGGATAAGTCGTAGAACCGGACCCGTGGGTCCGTCTATTAGGTAGTTAGGGCCCATTCCATGCCTCGCAAAGTCGGAAAGATGGAGGCCGCTTCGCACCAGCTCGACTGGGCTATACGGCTCCTCATCGATCATGATGCTCCGCTCCCCGCGATCACCCTTGCGGGCGCAGCGGAGGAGATACTTGGTGCCAGCCTAGGGGCCCAATCTGCTTTCCAAGATCTGGTGCGTAGCTTTGGCGCATCGCACGGAGTAGATCCCAAAGTTCTGTCGCAACAGCATCTCAACAAGGCAAAGAACTGGCTAAAGCATTGGTCGTTGGGTCAGGACGCCGAGTACGAAGACTTTGAGCTCGTGGATGAGGCCATTCAGTACATCGCTCGCGGCCTGTCCAACATGCTCATCGCCTACCAATCGCTTCCTTCCGAGGGCCCTCGGTTTAACGCATGGGTTCTTGCCAATAGAGGACCAGCTAATGGGATCTAACTATTCATTCAAGCCGAACCCGCTTCGCGAGTCGGCTTAATTCAGGTGTTAGGCGACACGATGACTGATGGCAAGCAACTGGAATCCTTAGTCGCCTTCGTCGAAAGGACGATGCTCCCGGAAGGCTTCGCTGTTGAGACTAATCAGCGCGTCTATAATGACGACGGCGTCCAAATCGCCGAGTTTGATGTGGAGATTCGCGGTCGCCTCGGTACGACTGACCTAGCCTGGCTTATTGAATGTCGCGATCGCCCAGGATCAGGCGCAGCACCGGGAAGCTGGATAGAGCAGCTTGTAGGCCGTCGCTCTCGCTTTGGGTTTAACAAAGTCACTGCTGTCTCTACAACCGGATTCGCTGATGGAGCGCGTGACTTTGCCAAACAGCAAGGCATAGAGCTCCGTACCGTAGAGGCATTAACACCTGAAGCATTTTCATGGCTTGGCCTCTCGCACATGAGTTTCGTTGAGCGTAGAGCAAACCTCGAAAGTGCGCGACTCCTAGTCAACGAATCGACCTCAGAAGAAGCTCGAGCAGCGCTCCAACAGGTCGTTGGCGCCGCTACTGGGATGGATCGCATGCTGCTATCAACATCAAAAGGCTCACGCCACACGATGGCAGAAGCCTTTCTTGGGGCCGTGGAGCACGCGAAGCTCATGGAAGACTTTGAACCGGGCAGTCCCAGCCGGCACGTAAGGATTCACGCTCAGTATCCCGACGACCATGACCATTTTGTGGTGGAAACCGCGGCCGGTTCGGTTCGAATAGAAGTAATTTCGTTTCAGGGCGAGCTGACTGCGTCTGAAACGCTTGTTCCGATCGACCTCGCATCGAAATATCTCAATGACGCAACCGGCGAGACAATCTCACAGGTGGCCGCATTCGCCCCTCAGGAAATTGGCGGCAAGCGTATCGCGCTTGAATTTCACCGGATGGGCGAAGACGGTGAAACCTACGTGGTTCTTCGGGGCACGGATAGCGATGCCTAACATTCGTCCAAGCCTACGCCCATTTCCGGCGCGGCTTAGCTCACGCGTTAGGTCCTCCCGGGCCCGAGCTGCATTCCCCTTGCTGGGTGACTGACACCATTGCCCGAGCCGCTAAGGATGCGGATCCGCGCCAAGTCTGCCGACTAAGCCAAGCTTCATGCTTTGCCAGCACCTCGGCCCTCAGCCGGGCCTCATGGCGGGCGGCCCACAGTTCCACGCCCCGCCTGCCGGCCTCGTAGCTCGTACAGTCGCGTTTGCGTTCGTGCTCGCCCTGCCTGTCCAGAATGGCAAACCAAGATCCTCCCAGGCGGTCAATCAAGCGGGCGACCTCGGTGCCGCCGAGCTGATAGACCACCTCCCGACCGCCCACGTCGGATCCCAGCCAGGTCCAGCGAAACTTCAGGTCGTCCATAGCGGGCAGTCTAAGGCTGGCCATCCCAGCCCTTGAGACCGGCGGTCCGGCCGCCCTATATTCGCACCATGAACACGCCGCGCCTCATCTGGGACCCCAACGACTGGATCGCCTTCAAGGCCGCTGCCCGCCCGCTCCGGTCTTCAGGCGTGAAGGGCGATGCGCTCTGGGACCGCGTTGAGAAGCTTCGCGCGCCCCTGTTCGAAAAGACGCAGCGGGTGGACCACGCCCAGGTGCACGAGGAAACGATGCGCTTCCTGGCCGACGAAGGCATCGTGCCCCGCGGCTGGGCGCCGGACTGACTTGGCGGGCCCGTAACAACTGCAGCCCTATAGTCCCGCCATGCTCACCGCCGACCAGATCAAGCAGCGCCTCGACGAAGCCCAGCGGACCATCGCCGCCGGCGACATCGAGGGCGACCCCCAGGAGTACATTGAGGTGCTGTGGGCCCAGGTCCACGAAGAGGCGCCCGACGAGCTGCAGCCGGAGATCTACGACCAGTTGCTGACCTTCAGCGCGCAGCTGGGGCTTCCGCAGCCCACGGTGGCCGCGGTGCGTCTGGCATCGCCGCGGTGGGACATGTTCCTAGCCGCGCTGGATGAGGCCCCTGACGCCACCGCTGACGAGCTGACGTTCTGGCGGCATATCGACCATGCCAAGGCCCCGCTGTTCGAAGGCGTGACCGAAGAGGACGGCAGCATCATCGAGGCTGCGGTCCAGGCGGCCCTCAACGAGCGCGGCCTGGCCACTCCGGACGAGAGCTAGTTCGTCACGCGGGCCGTCAGGTAGCGGACCACCCCCTCCACGGTCTCCCCGTTCTGCAGGCGCACGTGCGCGGCCTGGCGCTCTTTCTGAGTCAGCTTACGGCCAAGCCCCTTTGACACCTGCCGCACGCCGATGATCGGCCCCAGGCGCCTGAGAAGGTCATCGATTTCAAGCGCGTCGAAGTCGTGACGAACCAGCACCGCCATCAGGTCGGCAACCAGTTCGGGATTCAGGGACGAGGGGCTGGCCATTGATCACTCCACGTTGCCGGCGCGAGGGTACCATCCATCTGTCACGAACAGCGCGAGATCCCCATGTGCTACTCCGCCATGATCCAGGCCGACTTCGACAAGTTCTGCCGGCACCACGGCGCGATCATGAGCCTGGAGGATTTCGCCATGAATGTGTGGGCGGAACCTGACAGGAAGAAGAAGCGCAAGGACCGGCGCCGCATGCCCAAGGCGATCGAGGACTGGTTCCTTCGCCCCCAGCGTGACGGCATTGGCCAGGCGATTGGCGAGGCCATCCGGGAGGGCCGGGCGACGGAGCAGGCAGAGTTGGCCGGCGACCTGGCTGCGCAGCTCGAGCGCAAGGCCTTGAACGAGGACAAGCTGACCAAGAAGGCCACGAAGACGGCGGCCAACGAGGTTCGGATCGCCATCGACAAGATCGCCATGTTCGAGCGGCGCATTGCGGACGCCGAGCGCGTCCAGCTGCTGCCGCGGGACTATCGGTTCTTCCCGCAGTGGTGGGTGCCGGTCATGGTCCTGGAGGAAGACCGCCTGGTGGTGAAGCCCATGCGCTACCAGCTCCGCCAGCCTGGCCAACCGCCCTCCGCCGACTGGATCAAAGGCAAGACGCTGGCCAACGGCAAGAAGACGCCGCGACGGCTCAGCGGCACGTACAACGCACGGCGCGACAACCTCACTCGCTACTGGAAGCGCCAGTTCGGCCATAAGCACGGCGTGCTGGTGATCGACAGCTTTTTCGAGAACGTGTCCCTGCATAAGGCACAGGGTCGAGAACTAGAGCCAGGCGAGCGCGACATCGGCGTGGAGATCCAGTTCACGCCAGAGCCGCGGGAACCCATGCTGATCGCCTGCCTATGGGACCGCTGGGAAGGCGCCGGCGAAGATCCATTCGACAGCTTCGCCTTCATCACCGACGACCCGCCGGCAGAAGTCGCCGCCGCTGGCCACGACCGGATTCCCATCCGCCTGCAGATGGACAACCTCATGCCGTGGTTGACGCCCAAGGGCCGTGCGGTCGACGAGCTGCAGGCACTCCTCGACAACCGTCCAGAAGCGTTCTACGCCCACACAATTCCAAAGGCCGCCTGACATGACCGAAAAGATCCACATCTGCTACCACGTCGATGTCACCGAGCTGGTGCCCGAGCTGGGCTCTGCGCGGTTCGTGTTCAAGACGCACGTGGGCGCTGCCAACGCGGATACCACCGAGGCGGCCGAGGTAGAGATCTACATGCCTTACCAGGTGCTACAGAGCATCGCCGGCACGATGCCGACCTTGCTGCAGCACATGCGCGATGCAGGCTGCGATAGCCTTTTCGACGGTAAGCAACAGCGGCCCACGTAAGGGCCCGCAGCGCCTAATCATCGTCCTTCGTGATGAAGGGCGGCGACGACAACGTGCGCTGCGCGGCGAACAGCTCATCCTGGCTCATGCCTTGCAGCACATACGTGGCGTTGGCCAGCGACTCAAACGCAGCCGGCTTCGTGCCCTCCTTCCAGCCGCACCACCGCTCGTAACGGTGCACCTGGCCATCATCGCCGACCTTCTCGATCACGGACGGCAGTTCCCGCATGTACTCACGCCGATCGTGGAACAGCCCGCCGATAAACGTCACCACTCGATCCATGTCCCCCTCCTCGGGCTGGTCTGCAGCGCCTGCGGCCGCCGGCGCCGGTGTGGCTGGCCAGCACCAACGAGATCCAACGGGGGCCAGCCCTCACGCCCTTATACCGAATTTTTAGGACGCCCATCGGAAAGGGGTAACAAAAGTAATCAAGGAATTTTCAAAGCTCTTTTATTCTATATATCAACGACTTATGACCATATCTCAAAGGTAATAAAAGGGTAATTTCAGGGTTACCAGATTACCTTTTCAGGAGGTAACCTCTTTCGGAAATTCGGCCCTTACGAATCAATGACATAACCTCTGATTACCTTGGGGGTTACCTCGGATTACTTAGCCGGGTAACCTGTCATTTCCTTTACACGTCAACGGCTTACGTCGCGTCAAGGGTGGCGGGTTACCAATTACCTCTTTCCGATGGGCACCCTAAAAATTCGGGGTTGACGGATAGGCCAGGAGCAGGCCTCAGAACGCGCGCCAGAACGCCTTTCCCTCGCGGGGTTCCGCAGGGTTCAGCGGTGGCGCCTGTGGGCCTCCTGCGCACGCTGCGGCGGCCTCCGTGCGGGCGCGCGGGGGCGCAGAAAAACCCGGCCACATAGCCGGCAGGCGTGGCGGGGAGACGACTGCGCGCGCCGACGGGTGGCCGGCCTTAGTCTGAACGGATCGTTAAGGATTTGTACAATGCCACTCCCTAGGTGGTTCGCACGCCCGTCCATGGCAGTCGTTGCCCTTGGCCTGGCCTGTTGACGGCTCGCGTTCACTGGGGCATACCGTACGGCGCCGGGGAGGGCCACTGATGACACTAGAAATTGGAACTGTGACTTTCGTCAGGGGTGCGGGTGTGCGCCCGCTATTGATGTCAGAATTGGACGGTTCCCAGATCGCGCCCCTGTCATGACCGACGGCACCGAAAACCAGAGCTTCGTGGTCAACAGATCGCCGAACATCGATAGGTACAAAAAAAGCTACGTCACGCAGGCAATCTGTGAGCTCAAGTTCCCAACAATGCTGGAGCTGGGCGCCGCGTTTCCACCGGCCGAGTTCGCGAAGGCGCTGCGGAAGAACTATCCGACGCTGGATGCTGGCCAAGAGGTGAAAGTCAATCTGGGTGAGCGCACCTCGGACGTGACGCACGCACATATATTCCGCGCGGCCAAGAACACCTGGGCTGTGTCGCTAAAACACAGCTCTGTGGGTCTCGAAGGCAATGAGTATTCTGGATATGCCGATTTCCGGCGGCGAATCAGCCAATTGATGGAAGCCGCCCTGCCCATCGTCGATACGGACGCATGGACACGTGTGGGACTTCGTTATGTCAATACGGTTCACTGCCATGAAGATCCGGTGCATGGCTGGATCAATCCCGCCCTCGTGGCGCCAATTCTGGAAGACAGCTTTCGCAAGATCGTCAATTACGCTGGCCTGATGCAGCTGGGCGATGACGATCACGGCACGACGCTTCGGCACCAGCTCAAGCTTGGAGATCTGACCGAAGACGGGCAAATCTCTTCCATAAAGTACATATTGGATATCGACGCATATGTCGTGTCCGTGCCCGTGGAAGACACCCTGGCCACGCTTGATGCTCTACACGAGCAGTCTTTCGATCTGTTTGACTGGTGTATAGCAGATGCCGCGCGTGACTACCTTTCTGGGGACAAGTGATGGACTACTACCCGAACACAGTTATAGAAGCGACTCCCTTCATTGAGCGGCGCGCGCCGACCGACACGGCACCGCTGGGTGGCAGCGTGACGCCGTACTTGGTCGAAAAGAAAGCACCAGGCACTGTGGTGGGCTTCCTCGATCAGGGCGTTTCTAGCGGCCGCGCGTCCTACCAAGCTGTGAGGGAAGGCGTTGGCACGTATGCCACACAAGTCGCAGCTCCCGAGCAGCCAGCGAATGCAATCACTCAGCTGGCAATGCGACGCGTGGCATTGATTCGTGCACGCAACGCATCTGCTAATCCGTCGCTCGAGCTGCGCGAGCGCCTAAGGATTCTCAACGAGCGCATGAACCAGCAGAGTCCGCGCGTGACCGAAGCGCACATCCGGTCCATAGAAGACGCGACTACTCTTGGCGAACAGGTGGCCGCACGTCGCGCAGCACGGATGGCCCTCCTGGCGAGGTAGTGGTGAGCGTTTATCACTACCCGAACCGCCTCCACGAGAGGACGGAGACGCCTCGCGTATTTAAGCGATACCAGAGCTATAAGCGATTTTTGCAGTGCGAGTTCGCACGCGTTTGCGTCTATTGCCGGCAACCCGACTCGGTCGCGCCGGGCTTGGTCTACAGCGTGGATCACTTCCGGCCGAAAGGGCTGCCAGAGTTTGCTGCCCTAATCTGCGAGTACAGCAACCTCTTCTACTGCTGCCCGCAGTGCAATTCTCGAAAGAACGACTACTGGCACAGGGGCGACGAGCCGCGCTTCGTCAATCCTTGCGATGACACCATGACTGATCATTTGCGTTTTGACGCCGCGACCGGTGAAGTCACGGCGAGCTCCGCCCACGGCACGCACATGATAGAGATGCTGCAACTGAATGACGGAGCGGTGAAGGATTTTCGTGTCTCCACGATCACTGCTATCCGTTTCCTGCAACGCAATCTTGATCAGATCGAGATCGATCGCGGGGAGTTCCGCGCTCAGCTCAACGCGGGAAAGATTTCGCAGATGGTGTATGACGACGCTGATGCGGAGATGCTGCGAGATGCAGCAGCGTTACGAGAAGAGATTCAGCGCAAGTCGGGCACGCTAGCTATCCCGCCGCTGCCCCGGCGCGCGCGCCGCGCCGGGGGCGCGTAGTACTGCCTGCACCTCGATCATGACTCCCAATCAGCAGACGCAGAGGACGACCGCGCCTGGTGGCGCGGCCGTTTCACGTCACAGCGAATTGAGCCGGTCGCGTGCGACTTGGGAGTAGTGGTCCGTCATCTCGACGCCCACCCAGCGATAACCCTCCTGCTGCGCCGCCACCAGCGTGGTGCCGGACCCGGCGAAGGGATCGAGGATCCGCCCACCCTCCTCACAGATCCGCACCAGCTGCCGCATCAACGGCGTTGGTTTGCCCGTCATGTGCAGCTTGTCAGCCTTGCGGACCGGCTCACGGATCACGCCGGGCAGCACCGGCGCACGCCGCTGCAGCGGCATGTTGCCCTTGCTGCCCCACACCACGTACTCGGCCTGGTTGCGGAATCGACCGAGCTGCGGCCGCACGCCTTCGGTCTTGTCCCATACGGTGATGCCGCGCCACGTGAAGCCCGCGCACTGCAGCGCATCCGTGGTCAACGGCAGCTGACGCCAGTCGGTGAACAAGCACACCGGTGCGCCATCCTTCAGCAGCCGCGAACACTCGGCAAGCCACAGGGTCATCCACCGCAGGTGCGACCGCTGATCGCGCTCGTCGCCAGCGAAGTCTGCGTGCAGCACGGGCGTGCCGCCTTGCGGGTATTTCTTCGACGGCGGCTTCTGCCTGGCGCCGGCAGTGAGGCCGCCGCTGGAGTAAGGCGGATCGGTGATCAGTGCATCGAAAGAGCCGGCCTCAAGGGTCGGCAGTACAGACAGGGCGTCGCCCTTCAACAACTGGTTTTTCATCGGTAGAGCCTTCGTTCAATCGCTCGCGGCGATCTGTCGGGAGGCTCTGGGCCTTCAAGTGATTGAGCGTGCCGCAGCGCGGACACTTGATCTGGATCTCGTCGTAACCCTTGGCGCGCGCCAGCAGTCGCGCGCACTCACCGCAACGCAGGTTGCACATACCGCCCGCGATCACGGCGCCACCTGTGCCGGGTCGAACTCATCGAAGGTGATCACGTCGTAACCCACCCACTCGTTCACGCGTGCCAGGCGGCGCTGGATCGGTGACAGCTCGTTCGCCGCCCACACGCTCGCCGCCTCTCGGATCGAGCCGAAGCCGCCTGCGTTCTGCGGCACGATGCCCAGCAGCTGCGGCGGGATCCGCAACGAGGCCAGCACATCGTCGCGCGTGACGCCCTTGATGCCGGTGAACTCGTCGCGTGCCGCCACCTCGCTGACCGGGATCAGCTGTATGCCGTCCTTCTTTCCACTGGGCGAGTGCAGGAACAGGTTGCGGAAATTGCCCGGTCCACGCGCTCCTTTCAACGCGGTCCGCAACGCGGCCACGTCGTCGTCATTCACGGCCGGATCGTTCAGGTACAGGATGAAGCCGGCGTGCGAGCCGTTGTTGTAGTACTTGCGGCGGAACAGCGTGGCGGACTCATTGAGCAGCGCCGACTGCAGGGCCGCCAGCCACTCGGGCAAACCGTAGATCTCCTGGTCTACGTCGGCCTCGCGGATCTGGCACACCGTGCCGTGGTCGAATTCGTGCGCGTCCTTCCAGCCACGCACCTGAAAGAACACGCCCTCCTGCACGCCGCGGCGCATGTACTTGGCCAGCGTCGGGCGTAACTGCAGTGCACTGCCCAGCATGGAATTGCGGCGTTCCAGATAGCCCATGCCGAAGGTGACCCAATCGGTGGCGAACTGCTCGAATGCCTCGGCCGACAGCAGGCGGTGCGGCCGGAACGTGCGCGTCAGCATATTGACCTTGAACCGCAGCCCGGACTGCAGGTAGACGTTGGCGCGCGTGGTCTTGGACAGGCCCTCGAGCGACACCGGCGGCTCATACCAGCTGCCGTTCTGGTAGCACTCCAAGTAATCGAGGATGCCGCGCGTATCCAGCACGGGCGTCGGCTCGCCGAAGGTGAAGGCCTCGATGCGGCCCGGCGGGCTGATGGTTTCGCTCATACGTAGATCTCCAGAGTGCTGCCGCGGGTCTGGGCATGCGGCCCTTCCAGCGGCTCGTTGTGCAGTGCGTGCAGCAGCGCCCACGCGAGGTCGGCGTGGCCGGTCTCTTCGGTGCGGTTGGCCTTGTAAGTCATCTGCCGCCCGCCGGCCGTCATGGTCTTCTTGATCGCCATCAGCGACTGCGTGAGGTCGGTCCAGCCCGCGTCGTATTCCAGTCGGCCGGCCATAATCACGTCATAGGCTTTCAGCACCAGCCGCGTCTTGACCTCGGGCGAGTAGCTGAAGGTGACGAGGTTCGGGAAGTACGTTTTCACGATCTGGGCCACGCCGGTGCCCATGCCCGTGGTGTCGATGCCGATATAGGTCACCCAGTACCGCAGCGTGATCTTGCGGATGAACTCAGCCTGCGCGGCGAAGTCGCCTCCCTTGAACTTATGCCGCTCCAGCACGCGGAAGGTGCCACCCGGTGTTCGTGGCGGGGCGATCACCACCAGGCCCGCGCTGTCGCCCGTTTCGGCCGGGTCATAACCCACCCACACCGGCCAGTCGCCATACGGCCGCTGCGCGAACGGCTTGAACTCGCCGGCCCACGCTACCCAGCTGTCCACGCCGCAACCCTGCAGCAGCGAGAGCGGGAATACGCTGGCGCTGTCGTCGACGAACTCGCACATCAGCAGGTTGGCGAACGCGTCTGGGCTGTATTCCTCGCGCAGCTCTTCAATGTCGAACAGGTCGCAGCCGCGGCGCTGCGCGTCCATGATCGTGACGATCTGCCGCCACACGCGGTCCTCGCAGGCGCGGCCGCGCTGCAGCGCGTCGTGGCTGACGTCGATCGACACGCGCTGGTCGGCCGGCTTGCCGCGGTTGCGGCGCTCGCCGGTCCAGAACGAGTACGCCTGGTGCGCCATGCTCGACGGCGTGGAAAAATAGGTTTTTCGCCACTGCTTGTGCATCGCCATGCCGCTTGCGACCTTGTTCAGTTCGTCAAAGCCGTAGGTCCAGAAGAACTCGTCAAAGTAGAAGTTGCCGTGATAGCCCTGCGCGGTGCGGGCATTGGTGCCAAGGAAGAACAGCTCGGCGCCGTTGGGGATGACGATGCTGTCCGCGCCGCTCAGATCTTTGTCCAGCACTTCGCGCACGAACGACTGCATGTAGCCGCGGAACAGGAAGGCCTGCGCTTTGCTGGCACTAAGGAATATCTGGTTGCGCCCGGTTTTGAGCGCATCGATCAGCGCCTCGCGGGCGAAGTAGTACGTGGCACCGATCTGACGCGACTTCAGGATGGCACGCGTGCGCAGGTTGCTGGCCTTGTACCAGTCGCGCTGGTAGTCAAAGCAGCCGTCGAGGAAGGCCTGCTCCAGCCGCTCTATATCGTCCTCGGTGAAGTCGTTCCTGCGCGGCTTCTTTTTCGGCGTCGCGTTGCGGTTGGCCAGCACCGGGTTCAGGTCGGTCTCGGTGCCGCCGCCCTGGTAACGCTGGATCCTCGCCTGTCGCTCCAGCTGGCGGTGCAGCAGGTCGATTTCCTTGAAGTCGCCGCCGGTCTTCTGTTCCTTGAGGATCAGCATGACCAGTCGCGCCTCCAGCGCGCCGCCGATGCGTTCAACGTTGTCGGCACGGTCCCACTCGTCACGGGACTTCCAACTGTGTATGGTTTTCTCGTTCTCCCCAGTGGCCTCTGCGATGTCGCAGACACGCCAGCCCATCCAATACAGGAACTTAGCCTGTCGGCGGGTATCCATCGGGGTTTGTGCGACAGCGCTATTCACCTCGATAGCGTGACCGCCAGCCCTCGCCGCTGACAGAAAAGGCCCGCGTACAGCGGGCTTTTACATTCTGGCTTCATTGCCGGGCCTTTGCGCGCTGCCGACCATGGCTCATCGCATCGTGAAAACCACGATGCCGCCACCAGTCGATCAGAGGACAGCCGCATGTCGGGTCAAGCCAAGAAGAAGTTCCGCTCCAAGTTCTTCCGCGTCGCCGTGGAAGGTGCCACCACCGACGGCCGCGTGATCGAGCGCGGCTGGATCTCGGACATGGCGGCCACCTACAACCCGCAGACCTACGGTGCGCGCATCTGGGTCGAACACATCCGCAGCATGCTGCCGGAGTCCCCGTTCCGCGCCTATGGCGACGTGACCGCCGTGAAGGCCGAAGAGGTCGAGATCGACGGCCAGAAGCGGCTGGCGCTGTTCGCTCAGATCGAGCCGACCGACGAACTGGTCAACATGGTGAACAACCTCAAGCAGAAGGTCTTCACCAGCATCGAGATCAGCCCGAAATTCGCCGCATCCGGCAAGCCCTACCTGGTCGGGCTGTCCGTCACCGACTCGCCGGCGAGCCTAGGCACCGACATGCTGTCGTTCGCCGCGCAGAATGCCGCGGCCAACCCGTTCAAGGCGCGCAAGCAGGATCCGGAGAACCTGTTCACCGCTGCCGAAGAGAACGAAGTCGGGCTGGAAGAGATCACCACCGAGCCGACCGCTGGCGACAAGCTCTACAACCTGATCGCCGGGCTGGCCGAGCGCTTGGCCGGTGGCAGCAAGCCCGAGCCGAAGAACGAACCGAAGCCGGCCGCCAGCACGGATTTCTCCGGCGTGTCCGAGGTGCTGACCGGCATCGCCGACCACCTGCAGACCCAGGGCCAGACGCTGGCGCAGATCCAGCGCGATTTCGCCGAGCAGGGAACGAAGCTGCAGAAGCTGCAGGCCGACCACACCGCGTTGCAGACGCAGCTGTCCACAACCCCGGCCGGCGCGCAGCCCACGCGCCCTGCAGTCACCGGCAAGCAGAACGCCGGCGCCGTCACCGACTGCTGATCCTTTCCCCTCACTCCCCGACCCCGCCACTTCAGTTTTCCCGGAGATCAGAAAGCCATGCGCAACAACACCCGACTGCTGTACGCCGCCTATCTGGCGCAGGTCGCCTCCCTCAACCAGGTCGGCGACGCCACGCTCTCGTTCAACGTCGACCCCGCCGTGCAGCAGACGCTGGAACAGCGCACGCAGGAATCCAGCGAGTTCCTGTCCCAGATCAACGTCGTCGGCGTGGAAGAGCTGAAGGGCGAAAAGGTCGGCATCGGCGTGTCCAGCACCATCGCCGGCCGCACTGACACCAGCGGCGCCGGCGTGCGCACGCCGCGTGACGTGGGCCAGACCGAGGCCAACGACTACGAGTGCAAGCAGACCGACTTCGACACGGCCATCCGCTACGCGCAGCTGGACGCGTGGGCTCACCGCCCGGACTTCCAGACGCTGCTGCGTGACGCGATCCTGCGTCGCCAGGCACTGGACCGCCTGATGATCGGCTTCCACGGCACCTCGGCCGCGGCCACCACCAACCGCGCGACAAACCCGCTGCTGCAGGACGTCAACATCGGCTGGCTGCAGAAGTACCGCACCGACGCGCCGGCCCGCGTGATGGACGAAGGCAAGGCCGTGGGCAAGGTCGTGATCGGCCCGAGCGCCGCGGGCGACTACAAGAACCTCGACGCGCTGGTGTACGACGCGGTGAGCAACCTGATCGACCCGTGGCACCGTCGTGACCCCGGCCTGGTCGTGGTCGTCGGCCGCAACCTGCTGCACGACAAGTACTTCCCGCTGGTGAACAACAACCAGGAGCCCACGGAGAAGCTCGCCACGGACGTCATCCTGTCGCAGCGCCGCATCGGCGGCCTGCAGGCGGCCGAGGTGCCGTACTGCCCGGACGACGCGCTGATGATCACCACGTTGAAGAACCTGTCGCTGTACTGGCAGATCGGCGGCCGTCGCCGCTTCATGAAGGAAGAGCCCGAGAAGAACCGCGTGGCCAACTACGAGTCGTCCAACGACTCGTACGTGGTCGAGGACTACGGTCTGGGCTGCGTGGTCGAGAACATCGAGTTCGAGGCCTGATCGACATGGCCAACAGCCCCGCAAAGGCCCACCGGAGCCGCGTTCTCGCGGCTCAGGAGGCCTCACAGAAGGCCGCCGGCTCGCTGCGTGTCGACGGCACCGTGTTCGAGCAGCACATGCTCCTGCTGCAGGAACATCGCCTGCGGCTCAAGCAGATCCAGTCCGAGGAGGGCAAGGCCACGTACAAGGCCGGCGCGCTGCATGAATTCGCGCCCTACGTCGAAGGCGTGGTGCAGGCCGACGCTGGCGGCGATGACGAAGTGATCACCACGGTCATGGTCTGGGCTATCGACGCGCACCAGTTCGATGCCGCGCTGTGGGTCGCCGACTACGTGTTGCGCCACGGCCTGGGCATGCCCGACCGCTTCCGCCGCACGACCGGCTGCCTGATCGCCGAGGAGATCGCCGAGGCTGCGTTGAGCGCGCAGGCCGCGGGCGCGGAGTTCGATGGCAGTGTGATCGCTCGCGCCATCGCCCTCACCGCCGCGCAGGATATGCCCGACGAAGTGCGCGCGAAGCTGCACTTGGCCGCTGGCCGCAACGTGCTGCGCAGCGCCACCGATGAGAACCCGCCCACGGTCGAGGATCTGACCCTATGCGTGGCCGATCTCAAACGCGCCATCGAGCTGCACGGCGCGTGTGGTGGCAAGAAGGATCTGGAGCGCGCCGAGCGCCTCCTGAAGAAGCAGACCGCCGCGGAGTCCTCCGCAGCCGACAAGTCCGATCCGCCGAAGGATGAAGGTGACGCCAGCAAGGGCACCACCGAGTCCACCGCCGGCGACGCGGACAAGGCAAGCGGTTAACCGAGCGTACCCCGCGACCCCGCCGGCTCGGGGCTGATCCGCAACGTCCTCTCTCCCGTTGCGGTGAAGCCCCGACCACCGGCGATTTATTCGAGGCCCCATGTCCGGATTCGTCATCAATGGCACCCCGCAGCCTTCCGCCGATATCACCAATGGCGAGTTCTGGCCCGTGGTCAAGCCCGACGAGATCCGCGCGAGCATGCGGCTAGATGGCGCCATCACGGCAGAGCGTCTGCGCGCCTGCGCGGTAGCGGCCGTGATGATGGTCAACGATGACCTGGCAGCGTGGCGCGTCAGGCACGAAGCCGCCGGCGTTGCCACACTCGCCGACGTGCCCGCCGATCAGATCGATGGGAAGTCGCGTCTGGTGCTGCTGTACCAGCGCGCCATCGCCTGCTGCACCGCGGCCGAGCTGACCGAGCGTTATCGGTCCTACGACGCCAGCGATAGCGCCAACCAGCGCGCCGACGATCTGACGCCATCGATCGATGAGCTGCGCCGCGATCAGCGCTGGGCGATCCGCGACCTCAAAGGCGAGCCCCGCGTCACTGTGGAGCTGATCTGATGATTGTGCGCGCCATGCAAGGTGACACGCTCGACCTGCTCTGCTACCGCCACCTCGGCGCGACGGCGGGCGTGGTCGAGAAGGCGCTCGAACTTAACACCGGCCTTGCCGCCCTCGGCACCGTCCTGCCTCACGGGACGGCCGTTGTGCTTCCCGACCTCTCCACCGCCCAGACGCCCGCCACGCGTGCGCTGGTACAGCTCTGGGACTGATCTGTGGCCGAACCTACCACCACCTCCACCCTTGGCCTGATCGCCGCTGGCGTCGGTCTGGCCGCACTCGTGCCTGGTATTGATGGCGACGCGCTCGTCGGCGCGTTCGCTGGCGGCACGCTGTTCGTCGTCTCCACGCCGTCAATGCCACTCTGGCAGCGCGTGATCTACTTCCTGATCAGTGCGATTGCCGGCTACATGGCGACACCGGATCTGCTGGCGTGGATTCCCTTTAAATCGTCCGGGCTGGCGGCGTTCTTCGCGTCGGCCGTCATCGTATCGGTGACGCTGGCCGTGATCGAGAAAGGCAAGAAGCTCGATTTCAGCTGGTTGCGCCGCGGAGGCCCACCCAGTGTCTGAGCTCCTGTCCCTGCTGACCCTCGCCGCCAGCACGGCCGTGTGCGGTCGCCTGCTCACGTATCGCCGCATGCCCGGCACACGCTTCCGCTGGGGCGTCGGCCTGTGCGCGTGGATCCTGATCGTGTGCACCGGCGGCCAGGCCCTGCAGATCCTCGTGCAAGGCGCCCGCGCCCACCCCGACGTGCTGCAGCTCGGGATCCTGCTGGTGCTGGCGTTCCTGTCTTTCCGTGCGCGCGGCAACGTGGCACGCATCCTCAAGGTCGACTGATGGTCACTGCCCCGCTCCTCGCCCAGATCATGCAATGCCCACCCGTGCGCGCCGAGCGTTGGAACGCTGCGCTGTCCGATGCCATGCACGAGTTCGGCATCAACTCCAAGCGCCGCGCCGCGCACTTCTACGCCCAGCTCGGTCACGAAAGCCTGAGCCTGTCCAAGGTCGAGGAAGGGCTGAGCTATTCCCAGCCGCGGCTGCTGGAGGTGTTTGGCAATCGGATCTCGGCCACGGAGGCGCCCAAGTACGCGCGCAACCCGCAGGCGCTGGCCAACCTCGTCTACGCCAACCGCGGCGGCAATCGAGGCGTGTCCAGCGGCGACGGCTACCGCTACCGAGGCCGTGGCCCCATCCAGATCACCCTGCGCGACAACTACGTGGCCATCGGCAAGGCGCTGGGCATCCCACTGGAGCAGCAGCCGGACCTGCTGCTGGAGATCGTCACCGGCGCCCGTGCCGCAGCGGCCTATTGGAAGATCAACAGCCTCAACGCGCTGGCGGACGCCAACAACACCGTGGGCCTGTCCAAGAAGATCAATCTGGGCAACGCCGCGTCGAAGCGCACGCCCGAAGGCCTGGCCGACCGCATCGCCCGCACCAACCGCGCCCTGTCCCTGCTGGGAGCCTGACCGATGCCCTCGCCTCGCGCCATCGTCACCCTGCTGATCCTGCTGGTCATCGGCGCCCTGGTCGCCGGCGGCGTCTGGCAGCAGAGCCGCATCAATGCCGCCCAGAACGCAACGCGCGATGCTGAGAGCCGCGTACAAGTCGCGGTGGGGGAAAGGGACACCGCACGCGAGGAGACGCGCCTAGCGCGCGAGAACGTGCGCGTGGTGACGCAGTACGTCGACCGCGTGCAGACCGTCTACCTGCAGGGCAAGACCATCACAAAGGAGATCCCCGTTTATGTCACCCCGGAAGCTGATGCCGCTTGCGTTATTCCTGCTGGCTTCGTGCGCATCCACGACGCCGCCGCCGCAAACACCGCCCCGGAACCCACCGCCGGAGATCCTGATGCGCCCGCCCCCGGCGTTACGCTCTCTGCCATCGCCGAAACCGTCGCTGACAACTACACCCAGTACCACGCCCTCGGCGAGCAGCTGACCGGCCTGCAGGACTACGTGCGTACCTCGTGCCCGGCGGCGCAGGCCTCGCCGTGAACAAGCCGCAGTCCCTGCGCAACCACCTGCTGGCGGCCATCGCCGACCTGCAGCGGGACACCGAGCGGCTACTGGTGTTCATCGAAGGCGGCAGCGTGGTGTCCACCCTGGCGCCGGGCGCATCGTTTGAGTACCGCTACACCCTGAAGCTGGTGGTGACCGATTTCGGCGGCCATCCAGACTCGCTGATGGTGCCGCTGCTGGACTGGATCCGCGTCGAGCAGTCCGAGCTGCTGACCAACACCAGCCTGCGCGAGCAGATCCGCTTCGAGGCCGAGGTGCTGGCCAACGACAAGGTGGACGTGGAGATCACCCTGCCGCTGACCGAGCGCGTGGGCGTGCATCGCCACAACAATGGCGAGGTGCACGTGGAGCATTTCGCCGAGCCCGTGATCGAGGCGCCCTTCCCCGCCCAGCACTGGCATCTGCTGATCAGGGGCGAGGTGGTCGCCGAGTGGGACGCGCCGGGTGGATGAGCTGCAGCAGCTGGAGAACTGGCTGGAGCCGCTGCTGGCGGACATGGCGCCGGCCGCACGCTCCCAGCTGGCTCGGCGCATCGGCCAGGCTCTGCGCAAGCACGAAAGCCAGCGCATCGCGCGGCAGCTCAACCCGGACGGCTCCCCGTTCGTTCCCCGCAAGCCGCAGCAGCTGCGCTCGCGTGCCGGCCGCATCAAGCGCGGCGTGATGTTCGCGAAGCTACGCCAGGCGCGATACCTCAAGGTCCGCGCCAACCCCAACGAAGTGACGGTCGGCTTCCTCGGCCGCGTCGCCCACATCGCGCGCATCCATCAGGAAGGCCGCATGGATCAGGTGCGACCCGGAGGCGCGCGCGTGCGCTACGAGCAGCGCCGTCTGCTCGGCTTCTCGTCGGAAAATCGCGACCTGATACGCGACGCGCTGCTCGATCACTTCGGCCCCGTGTAGCGGCGGCAGTAACACGCGATCTGAATTGTCCGCGTATCGCGCGCGCACGACGCTAGACCGGAACCCCACGCACACCGGCCGGCATGTCCACTTTCACCGCTGTTGATCTCTCGCGCCTGCCTGCCCCGGAAGTCGTGGAGTCGCTGGACTTCGAAGTGATCTTCGCCGACATGCTGGCGACGCTGCGCCAGCTGGATCCGCAGTTCGACGCGCTTACCGAATCCGAGCCCGCATACAAGCTCCTGCAGGTGGCGGCGTACCGCGAAATGAACCTGCGCCAGCGCGCCAACGACAGCGTGCGTGCCGTCATGCTGGCCTACGCCAAGGGCGCCGATCTCGATCATCTGGGTGCGCTGCTGGGCGTCCAGCGCTATGAGCTGGACGAAGGTAACCCCGCCCTGGGCGTCCCCCCCACCTACGAGAGTGACGCCGACTTCCGCCGCCGCATCCAGCTGGCGCCGGAGGGCTTTTCCGTCGCCGGCCCCGAGGGCGCGTACATCTTCCACGCGCTCAACTCGCACCCAGACGTGCTGGATGCCAGCGCCACCAGCCCCACGCCCGGCGAGGTCGTCGTCACCGTGTTGTCGCGGGAAGGCGACGGCACTGCCGCCCCGGACCTGATCGCCGCCGTGGACGCCGCGTTGGCCGATGACGCCGTGCGACCGCTGACCGATCACGTGACCGTGCAGGGCGCAGAAATCGTGCAATACCAGGTCGTCGCGCAGGTCTACACCTATGCCGGTCCTGACTCTGCCTTGGTGCTGGCCGAGTCCATGAAACGGCTGAACGCCTACATCACCGCATCCCACCGCCTTGGTCGCGACATTCCGCTGTCGGGTATCTACAGCGTCCTGCACACCGAAGGCGTGCAGCGCGTGGAGATCTCCCTCCCCTTGGCCGACGTGGTGGTGGATCGCACGCAAGCCACGCACTGCACGCTGATCGACGTGACGCACGGCGGCGTTGATGAGTAGCCTGCTGCCGCGCAACTCGACGCTGGCTGAGCGCGCCATTGAGGCGGCCATGTCGCGCATGGCGCAGATCCCCATGCGCCACCGCGACGTGTGGAACCCGGACACGTGCCCAATTGAGATGCTGCCGTGGCTCGCATGGGGCCTATCGATCGATGCGTGGCGTAGTAGCTGGCCTGAACACATCAAGCGCGCCCGCGTCCGCACGGCCATCGACATTCAGCGCCGCAAAGGCACCGCCAACAGCGTGCGTCAGGTGGTGGCCGCGTTCGGTGGCGCGGTGCAGCTACGTGAGTGGTGGCAGCTGGACCCGCCGGGCCTCCCGCATACGTTCGAGATGGTCCTGACCATCGCCGGCGAAGGCGGCGAGACCGCCACGGCGCAGTTCGTCAGCGACGTCATCGCAGAGGTCGAACGGACCAAGCCCGTTCGCTCGCATTTCACTTTCACCCAAGGCCTGCAGGCCATGGCCAGCATCGGTGTGGGCGGCGCTGCTCGCGTTGCGCTGTATCGACGGCTCTACCTGCAGGTGCCCGAACCCGAGGAGTCTCCGTGAGCGGCTTAGTTTTCATCCTTACCCCGCTGGGGCGTGCGCGTCTGATCGACCCGGAGAACACCGGAACGTCGGGCCTGCGCATTTCGCACATCGGCGTCAGTTCTAGCGCCGCGGGCGTCGTGGGCGGGGTCCTGCAGGGCGAGATCAAGCGCCTGACCACCTTCGCCGGCCAGGTGGTGGCTGACGACACCATCCACGTGACTGTTCGCGACGACACCTCTCAGGTCTACACGCTCCGATCCTTCGCTCTGTACTTCGAGGACGGCGCGCTGATGGGCTGGTATGCGCAGCCGGCAGTGATTCTGGAGAAGTCCGAACAGGCCATGCTCCTGCTGTCCGGGGATATCCAGTTCCAGAACCTCAACGTCACGGCACTGACCTTCGGCGACAGCAACTGGACCAATCCCATCGCCACCACCACGGTGTTCGGCGTCTTGCGCCTGGCTACGCCCGAGGTGGCGCTGGCGGGCAACAGCGTGGTGGATGCGATCACGCCGGCGGGCCTGCTGTCAGTCCTGAACGCGCGCTTCGGCGCCGGCGCTCCCTCCGCTTTCGTCAAGCCGCTGCTGGCCTTGGCCTCTGCCGCCCTGATCCGTGGCGCACTGGAGCTGGGGAACGCCTCTGTACGCAACGAGGGCGCGGGCAACGGCTTGGATGCAGACCTGCTGGACGGCCAACACGGCGCCTACTACCGAGACTGGGCCAACCTCCAGAACAAGCCGGTAGCGTTTCCTCCTTCGGCGCACGGGCACAACTGGGGCGACCTCTCGGGCGTTCCCTCTACGGCCACCCGCTGGCCCACCTTCGCCGAGGTCACCGACAAGCCCGCATCCTATCCACCTTCCGCTCACACGCATGCGGCGGCCGATGTCACCACCGGGGTGTTCGTCGTAGATCGCATTCCCGATCTCGCGCAGGCCAAGGTGACCGGCCTGGTGAACGCGCTGGCGTCGAAGGCCCCCATCAACGCGCCCCAGTTCACCGGCGGCATTTCCATGACGGGCACGGCGAAAATCCACGACCCCGGTACTGGCAGCGTGGTGGTGGATATTGGCGCGGGATACTCAAATGCCACTGACGGGCATGCTTTCATTGCGAATCGACAGCCTCACGGTTTCATCGAGCTGTTCGCGCTGAATGGCGGCAGCCGCCTGCGGGTGCAGGCCACCGGCGTCACGTGGAATGACAACCTGATGTGGCATGTGGGGAACTTCAACCCCACGACGAAGGCCAACCTATCCGCGGATTCGGTTGGCCACATTCGTCTGACAGGAAACGGAAACGCGTACTACATCACCGACCGGACGTCGTTGCGCGACTGGGCGACCTACGCGAGCGGAGACAAGTTCATCGTGTGGGGCGGCACAAGCGACGTGGCTTGGTTCGGCCCATCGGGCTACCTCCACCTCCTCGATTATCTGCGCGCACCTACTGTCAACGTTGGCGCCATCTCGCCGCTGACCACCGAGGGATTCCAGTTTGTTTGGAACGTCGCCAGCCCTGGCAACGGTCGCAACGAATACATCAACAATCATGGCGCCGGCGACGGTGGCCACTTCTTCTACCGGCGTGCGTCTACCGCAGCGGGGTTGACTGTCCTCGCCGCAATCACGCCCTCCGGTCAGATCCAAGCTGTAGGTGGCTTCCGCAATACGTCCTCTGCGCGCACGAAGAATATCGACGGGCCACTACCCTACGGCCTTGATGAACTGAGTCGCCTGGCGCCCGTTATCGGCTGCTACAAGCCCGAATACTTCGATGACGGGGGAAAGAAGCGGCTGTTCCTGATCGCCGAGAACGTCGCCAACGTGATGCCCGAGCCCGTGGATCTTGAGGGCGTTGAGTTCGGCGACGAGCGCGTGCCAGACATGGACTACATGCAGCTGGTTCCCGTGCTCGTCAACGGTGTTAATCAGCTCCACAGCCTGGTAAAGCATCTGCGCGCCGAGATTGACGCCCTCAAGTCCGGGGCCACGTGATGCCAACTGGATACCTTGATGCTGCAGGGGTCGACTTTGACGACCGCTTCGACCCTGACGTAATCGGAGACGGCCCCCAAGCGCCCTTCCTGTTGAAGCTGGACGGCACTCCGATGCGCTACGCCGCCCTGGCCTACGGCGTAAAGGGGCCTGATGTGGGATATCAGAACGCTGCGGGCGTCGACGTGTCCAACATGTGGGCCGCCAAGGGAACGGCGGTCTACAGCCTGCCGTTCAACGGCCAAGGTTACAGCGCCTCGGCTCAGGCGCTGTCAGGCCAGTCGGGGACAATCGGCTCCAGCGTCACGTTGGCAATCAACAACAACGGGACCTGGACCATCGGTGGTGGCCCCAATTTCTCGGGGTCTCCCGTATCGGGCGTCTGGCTGCCTGCCGGGGCATCCGTTGCTGATTTCGAGGTGCAGTTCGTGGTCTCCGGGACCGGCGGAAGCAACGGCGCACCGGGTTACGCGTCGTGCAGCACGACTCGCGTTTGCGGGGTAAGTGCGCAGGTCGAGGGCAGCTCCACCGACTTTGTTGCCAACGGCGTAGGCGTCACCTGCCGCATTCGCCGGATCTCTACCGGGTCTGCCACAACGACTGTCTGCAATTTCAGCGCGAGCGCACTGGGGCAGGTCTGATCCGGTCGCAGGGCCGGCGTAAGTTTCTGGCCCTTGTAGGGGCCGGTAAGACATAACGTGCGAAGCGTCGTGCGCGCGCGTTGACCGCAACATGGGCGGCATGAATTCCGGCGACCTCCCCCGCCAATCCAACAACCAGATTCGCCTCGGCACCGTTGCCGTGGTGGATCTGGAGCGCGGGCGCTGTCGCGTGCAGGCCGGCGCGATCCAGACCGACTTCGTGCCGTGGTTCGTGCCGCGGGCCGGCGCGGTCATCGAGTGGTCAGCGCCCAACGTGGGCGAGCAGGTGCTGCTACTTTCCCCCGGGGGCGACGTGTCTGGCGCCCTGGCATTGCGTGGCCTGTATTCGGATCAGTTCCCGGCGCCAAGCAGCAGCGAGAGCGAACACTTGGTCCGCTTCCCCGATGGCGCGCTGATTCGCTATGACCACGCCACCCACGAGCTGGTCGCGACGCTGCCCGGCGGTGGCAAAGCCGTGGTGACTGCCGATGGCGGCGTGACGGTTAACGGCCCACTGACGGTCAACGGCGACACCACAATCAACGGCAATACAACCGTCAACGGCGACGCCAACGTCAGTCAGACGGTGACGGCCGACACCGACGTGATCGGCGGCGGTAAGAGCCTCAAGGGACACAAGCACACTGCCGTGCAGGCCGGTGGCGGCGTCTCGGGTCCGCCGCAATGAGGGGCATGAGCGCCATCGATGGGCGCGTGCTGGAAGGCACCGACCACCTGAGCCAGTCCATCGCGGACATTCTCACCACGCCCCTCGGTTCGCGCGTGATGCGCCGCGACTATGGCTCGCTACTGCCGGAGCTTATCGACGCCCCGTTCAACGGCGTGCACCGCTTGATGCTTTTCGGCGCCATCGCCACCGCCTTGATGCGTTGGGAGCCTCGCATCGAGCTGAGCAAGGTGGACGTGCTACCCGGCAATTCACCGGGCGCATTCACCGTCACCGTGGAGGGACGACGCACGGACGTTCGCGGCTCCACCGACTACACCCGTCTGACCCTTCCCCTTACCTTCCGCGCCACCTGACCCGTTCGGAGATCTTCCATGGTTGACACCTACCACCACGGCGTTCGCGTCGTCGAAATCAACAGCGGCATCCGCCCGATCCGCACCGTTTCCACCGCCATCATCGGTCTGATCGCCACCGGCGCGGCTGCCGACGCCACGCTGTTCCCGCTCAACAAGCCGGCGCTGATCACGGACGTGAAGGGTGCCATCGGCAAGGCGGGTGCCACCGGCACGCTGGGCAAAGCCCTGCAGGGGATCGCGGACCAGGCCGACCCCATCGTGGTTGTCGTGCGCGTGGAAGCTGGCGCGGACGATGCAGCCACCACCACCAACGTCGTTGGCGCCACCACCGGCGGCAATTACACCGGCATGCAGGCGCTCTTGGCCGCGCAGGCACAGCTGGGCGTCAAGCCGCGCATCCTCGGCGCGCCGGGCCTTGATACTGAGGCGGTAGCCGTGGCGCTGGCGGTCGTGGCCAAGAAGCTGCGCGCGATGGCCTACGTGAGCGCTGGCACCAGCGCAACGAAGGAAGACGCGGCCGAGTATCGCGAAACGTTCCCCGACCGCGAGCTGATGATCATCTGGCCCGACTTCGTGGCGTGGGACACCGCCGCCAGTGCTGCCGCGCCGGCGTTCGCTGTTGCGCGGGCCATGGGTCTGCGCGCGAAGATCGACGCCACCATGGGCTGGAACAAGACGATCTCCAACGTGCCGGTGGCCGGCGTGACAGGCATCAGCCGCGACGTGCACTGGGATCTGCAGGATCCGACCACCGATGCCGGCTATCTCAACGCGGCAGACGTGACCACGCTGGTCAACTTCAACGGGTTTCGCTTCTGGGGTAGCCGCACCTGCAGCGACGAGCCGCTGTTCGCTTTCGAGAGCGCAACGCGGACCGCGCAGATCCTCGCCGACACCATCGCCGAAGGCGTGGCCTTGTTCGTGGACAAGCCCATCCACCCGTCCACCGTGCGCGACATCATCGAGACGATCAACGCCAAGTTCCGCGAGATGAAGTCGCTGGGCCTGATCATCGACGCCACCGCGTGGTACGACGAATCGCTCAACTCATCCACGACGCTGGCCGCCGGCAAGCTGGCCATCGACTACGACTACACGCCGACGCCGCCGCTGGAAGACCTGACGCTGAACCAGCGGATCACCGACCGCTATCTGGCCGACTTCGCCACCCGCGTGACTGGCTGATCGCCGGCCACGCCTCGCCCCTTATCCGGAGATCCTAGCAATGTCCCTGCCCCGCAAGCTCAAGAACCTCAACCTGTTCGGCGATGGCGAAAGCTTCCTCGGCCAGGTCGCCTCGGTGAAATTGCCCGTGCTGACGCGCGCCATGGAGGAATACCGTGGCGGCGGCATGAACGGCCCCGTCAAGATCGACATGGGCCAGAACGCGCTGGAGCTGGAGTCCAAGTTCGGCGGCATCATGCGGCCGATCCTGCGCCAGTACGGCCTGACCCGTCACGACGGCGCGCAGCTGCGCTTCGCTGGCTCGTACCAGCGGGACGATATCGGCGCCGTGGATGCCGTGGAGGTGGTGGTTCGCGGTCGCCACGAGGAGATCGACATGGGCGACGCCAAGCCGGGCGACGACACCGAGTTCACCGTCAAGACCGCGTGCAGCTACTACAAGCTGTCGATCAATGGCGTGGTCGAGATCGAGATCGATCTGGTGAACATGATCGAGAACGTCGGCGGCGTGGATCGCCTGGCCGAGCAGCGCCGCGCCATCGGTCTGTAATCCCTGCGGCCCGGCTTCGCGCCGGGCTGTCCTTTTCCCGCTTGAGAGAGAGACGCAATGTCCCCGAAAAACGACACCACCGCTCCCACCGCTGCCGCCTCTGGCGACACCGCAACCGCCAGCGCCACCGTCGCCGGTAACAGCCCGAACTACGTGCCGCTGGACGAGCCGATCCGCCGCGGAGAGCAGACCATCGAAGGCGTCACGTTGCGCAAACCGCGCGCCGGCGAACTCCGCGGCGTGCAGTTGGCACAGCTGATGATGATGGACGTGGCCGCCCTGCAGACCGTGCTGCCTCGCATCACCACGCCCACGCTCACCGCGCACGACGTGGGGAATTTGGACCCGGCGGACCTGATGGAACTGGCCTTGAAGGTGCAGGGTTTTTTTATGACGAAGGCGGAACGGGAATCCCTGCCCGCGTAGAGAACGCCATGGCGGACGTGGCGGCCATTTTCCACTGGCCGCCGACCGTGATGGATGAGTGGACCGTGGAAGAACTGATGGAGTGGCGCGAGCGCGCCCGAGAACGAAGCGGAGCGGAGTAGTGGTAATGTGCCCCCATGATCCTGATCGCCGCCCTCTTCCTCGCCCTGCTGGTGCTGGCCACCACCTTCGCCGCGCTCGCGCCGGTTTATCGCAGCATCGGCGACGCCGTGCACGGAAAGCGCACGCGCTGACCCCTCGCGGAGCCGGCTGACGTGGCCGGCTCCGAACTCAAGCTATCGGTCGTCCTGGCCGCCATCGACAAGGCCACCGGCCCGTTCCGTCGCATGATGGCCGGCAGCAAGGGCGTGGCCGGTGCGATCCGCGCCCAGCAGAGCGCCCTGCGCAAGCTCAACGACCAGCGGCGCTCCATGGACGCGTTCCGCACCATGGAAGCGCAAGCCGCCGGCACATCGCAGGCGCTTCAGATGCAACGCCGTCGTCTGGCCGAACTCTCCGCCCAATACAACCAGGTCGAGCAGCCCAGCGCGAAACTGACGCGCGAGCTGAAAGCGCAGGCTGCGCAAGTCGGCAAGCTGGTGCAGCAGGAAGACCGACAAAAGGCCGCCCTGCAGGCGCAGCGCCACGCTTTGGCCGCGTCCGGCATCGATACCAACCGCTTGGCGATCCACCAGCGGCGCCTGGCCGGCGAGATCGACGGCGCGAACCGGAAGCTGGGCGATCAGAAGGCGCAGCTGGGCCGCCTGCAGCGCGCCTCAGATGCGGCCGCCAAGGCGCACCGGGCCGGCATGTCCGCCGCACTACACGGTGCCGGCGCCATGTACGGCGGGCAGCGTGCCGCGGCGCTGGGGCTGATGCCGTTGCAGGCCTATTCCGCGCAGGAAGACGCCGCCATGCAGCTGCGCGCGGCCATGATGGATGCCAGCGGCCGCGTATCGGCCGAGTTCGTCCGCATCGATGCGCTGGCCCAGCGCCTGGGCAATCGCCTGCCCGGTACCACGACCGACTTCTACGAGATGATGACGATGCTGCGTCGGCAAGGTATGTCGGCCAAGGTCATCCTCGGCGGCCTCGGCGAAGCTACCGCCTACCTGGGCGTGCAGCTCAAGATGGGATACAGCGAGGCGGCCGAGTTCGCCGCCAAGCTGCAGGACGCCACGCGCACCAGCGAGCGCGACATGATGGCGCTCAGTGATCGCATCCAGCGCGGCTTCTACCTGGGCGTGGATCCCAACAACATGCTGCAGGGATTCAGCAAGCTCACGCCGGCGATGGACGTGCTGCGCATTCAAGGCATCAAGGCCGCCGACGCGTTCGCGCCGCTGCTGGTGATGGCCGATCAGGCGGGCATGAAGGGCGAGGCCGCCGGTAACGCCTACCGCAAGGTGTTCCAAGGCGCGATGGACGCGGGCAAGCAGGCCAAGGCGAACGCGCTGATCAGCGGAACCGGGATCAAGCTCAACTTCACCGATGGCCGCGGCGAGTTCGGCGGCCTGCAGCAGATGTATGCCCAGCTGGAGAAGCTGCGCGGGCTCAGCACGCAGGACCGGCTGGCGTACCTGAAAAAGCAGTTTGGCGACGACGCCGAGACGCTGCAGGTGCTGTCGCTGATGATCTCCAAGGGCGTGGTCGGCTATGCCGAGGTGCAGCAACGCATGGGCGCGCAGGCCGGGCTGCAGGAGCGCGTCAACGCGCAGCTGGGCACGATGCGCAACCTGTGGGAAGCGGCGGCCGGCACGTTCACCAACGGCCTAGCATCCGTGGGCGCTGCGATGGCGCCGGATATCAAGCGCCTGACCGAGTGGCTGACGCGCCTAGGCGAGCGATTCCAGACCTTCGCGCAGCAGAATGCGGCGGTGGTTGGTGCGCTGGGCAAGATCGCGCTGGCCAGTGCAGCGCTGGTCACCGTGCTGGGCGGCCTGATGGTCGCCGGCGGCTTCACGGCGATGGCGCTGTCACAGATCCACAACGCGGTGGCCATCCTCAGCGGCGGCAAGGGCTTCGTGTCGCTGCTCAGCAGCGGCGGCCAGTTCGCCACGCGCGTGTTGCCGTGGATCCTCAACGGCGCGCGCATGCTGCTGCCGGTGCTCGGAGGGATCAGCGCGCCCGTGCTGGCCATCGGCGCCGCCGTTGCGGTCGTTGCCGCGCTGGTGTGGAAGTACTGGGGGCCGATCAAAGCGTTCATGGTCGGCGTGTGGCAAGGCCTGACTGATGCCGCGGCGCCCGTGATGGCCGAGCTGCGCACCGCGTTGGCGCCGCTGGCGCCGCTGTGGGACATGCTCAGCTCCGCGATGGGCAAGGCGTGGAGCTGGATCAAGCAGCTGTTCACGCCCTTCCAAGCCACCAACGCACAGCTCCAGAACGCGACCAACTACGGCCGCACGTTCGGCCAGGTGCTGGGCACCGTGCTGCTGACGCAGATCCGCATGCTGGTGAAGGTGGTCGGCTGGATGGCTTCCGCGTTCATGACCGTGCACACCGTCGTCGTGCGCGTCATGGGCGGCATCTGGAACTACGTCAAGGGCGCCTGGGCGCTGGTGACCGGCATCTTCTCCGGCGACGGCGCGAAGATCCGCGCCGGCCTGCAGTCCATGTGGACCGGCATCAACCAAGTGCTGGCCGGCTGGCCCGCGAAGATGGTGCAGGCAGGCGTGGCCATGGTCACGGGCCTGATCACCGGCATCAAGTCGATGCTGGGCAAGGCCGGCGAGGCGATCAGCGGCGTGGGCACGGGCGTCATAACCCGGTTCAAGTCTCTGCTGGGCATCCGTAGCCCGTCGCGCGTGTTCGCCCAGCTGGGTCAGTTCACCATGCAGGGTTTTACCAACGGCCTCTTGCGCGCACAGAGCGGCCCGCTGAGCGCGATGGCCGGCATGGGCAATCGACTGCGACAGGCAGGCGCCGGCGTCGCGCTGGGCGCGATTGCGGCCCCTTCTGTGGCCATCGATCACCGCGCCCCGATCACCGCCGCCCCGCCCACCGTGCAAGTCGCCGGCGACACGTACCACTTCACCATCAACGTGGGCGCCGGAACGGCCGCCGCCGAGATCGAGCAAGCCGTGCGCAACGTGCTGGACAAGGTGCAGCGGGACAAGGCCGCGCGGCTGCGTTCGACCCTGGGCGATATCGAGGACTGACCGCCATGCTGATGGCACTGGGAACTTTCGTTTTCGACCTGCCGCGGCTGGCCTACCAGCAGCTGGAGCAGCAGATGAGCTGGCGCCATGCGGCCAGCGAGCGCGTGGGTGCACGAGCCGCTCACCAGTACGTCGGGCCGGGCGAGGAAACCATCGAGCTGAGCGGAATCGTGGCGTCCGAGCTGACCGGCAGCGAGGCGTCGCTGGCCACGCTGGTGGAGCTGGCCAACGAAGGCAGGCCGTTGGCGCTGGTCAGCGGTACCGGCCAGGTCCTGGGCGCGTTCGTCATCACCGCCAAGCGCGAGACGCGCACCCTGTTCTTCCAAGACGGCACGCCGCGGAGGATCGACTTCAACCTCACGCTGCTGCGCACCGATGAGACGCAGCAGGCCGGTGGCGCGTGAGTAAGGCCACGGCCTACGCGATCCCTGCATGGCGCGTCGTGCTGGACGGCGTGGATCTTACCGACCGGCTGCGCCCTCGCCTGCTCGATCTTTCGCTGACCGAATGCCGTGGCGGCGAGGCCGATCAGCTGGAGCTGCGCGTGCACGACCACGACGGACAGCTGGCGCTGCCGCGCAAGGGTGTGCTGCTGCAAGCGGCCATCGGCTTTCAAGACGAAGGCGTGGTCGACAAGGGCACGTTCAAGGTCGATGAGGTCGAACACAGCGGCTCGCCGGACGTGATCACCGTGCGCGCGCGCAGCGCGGATCTCACCCAGCCCATGCGCACGCGCCGCGAGCGCAGCTGGCACGACACGACGCTGGGCGCGATCCTTCGCAACATCGCCGGTGAGCATGGCCTGCAGCCACGCATCGCGCCGGCGCTGGCCAGCGTCGCCATCAAGCACCTGGACCAGACCGAGGAAAGCGACGCGCACCTGCTCACGCGCTTGGCCAAGCGCTACGACGCCGTGGCCACGGTGAAGGCCGGCGCCCTGCTGTTCTCGCCCATCGGTTCCGGCACGACGGCAAGCGGAAAGGCGCTGCCCCGCGCATCGATCACACGCAACGACGGCGACCAGCACCGCTTCTCCGCGGCCGACCGCAACGTCTACACGGGCGTGCGGACTTACTGGGACGACAAGGGTGCCGCGCGCCGCAAGTCGGTGCTGGTCGGTAAGAGCGGCAACGCCAAGCGCCTGCGCGAGTCGTACAGCAACGAGGAGGAAGCGCGGGAGCAGGCCAGTGCGGAATGGCAGCGCATCCAGCGCGGTGCCGCGAAGTTCGCCATCACGCTCGCACGCGGCCGCCCGGATCTCTATCCCGAGCAGCGCGTGGACGTGACGGGCTTCAAAGCCGGCATCGACGGCGAATGGCTCGTCGCCCGCGTCAGCCACAGCATCACCGGCTCCTCGGGGTTCACGACCTCGCTGGAGCTGGAAACACCTGCCGGCGACTCGTCGGCGCCCACCCAAGAAAGCGAGGAAGAGCCATGAAAACCCTGATCGTGCTTATTGTTGTCGCCGGCATCGCCTATCTGTTGTTCAAGCGGCGCGGCCGCAAGAAGCCGCCCAGCGGCGGCAGCGGCGGGGGCGACAGCCCGGGCACACCGACCGAGCAGCAGTAACGAAAAAGGGCCGCCCTAGGGCGGCCCTTCTGCATGCGCGCGAGCAGCAGGACTCAGCGCACGGCACACTCGTTGAGGATCGGGGAGCCCACCATCAGGCCAGCACCCTCGCACACGACGGTGACCTTCGTGCCCTTCTGCAGGCCGGCAGCGACAGCAGGATCAATGCCGCGGGCTTGGATGGACATGAACTGGTTGGAGGTGCCGATCTCGACGTACACCTCGTCGGTGAAATCCTTGTTGATCCCGGCGACCGTTCCCGTGACCGCCAGCAGTTTGCCCTTGTACTGGTTGTCTGCTGCGACCTCGTTGGCCTCGTAAGCGGCGAACAGGTCCGCGGCGGACACTTCCAGCGGCAGGGGCTTCAGATCCAAACCCTTCACGCCCTCTTGCGCCGGCACCGCGGCAGATTCCTGCGCGGCCTGTGCCTTGTCGACGTAATCCTTGTAGGCGTCGCCGCTGACGGCTGCGCCGAAGATCGCCAGTCCGATGAAGTAGACGATGGGCGATACGATGATGGATGCCAGCAGCGGGATCAACCCGCCGGCTGTCTTACCCCGCGCCATCACGACAATGGCAAGGATGAAGGCGACCAGGTTTAGCGGCCAGCCTACGAACAAGCCGAGGCCCGGCAGGGGAATCAGGAACAGCACCCATGCGATGACAAGGCAGATCCAAGTGGCCTTGACGGGAGCGGTGCGGGTTGGTGCGACGGTTGCATTCATCAGAGATCCCCTGTTGGTGGTTGAGTAGAACGAAAACGGACCGGCGGAAACAGCGTCCGCAGCAAAGCCCCATTGCTGAAATCGGTCAGCGGCCGGCGCATATCCAGTTCGGCGTCGATCTTCGCTAGCACCGTTTCCAACTGGGCAATGGCGTTGCGGTGACGGCGCGCCCACGCGCCCATGTTCAGGTGTACGACCATCCAAGCTGAGATAACGCTGCAGCCAGCCATCAAGATGGCGGCGAATAAAAGCTCCCCCTGGCTAAATCCCTCCCCACGAGCGAGCGCTGTCGGGATGTTCCACCATAGCCACAGCACGAGTGCGCACATGATCAGACGGGGTATGAGGGCCAGCTTTGTGCGGAACGCGATGGCTGTCATGACCACCTGGCGCAGATCGCGCACCTGGTCACCGCTCATTTCGAACAACGAATGGGGTTGGCCGCCAACGTTCAGGACGAGGGTCTGAGCGTGCACGTCGCCGTGTGTCAGCAGGCCGACGTTCTCAGCACAAATTACGGGGTCACGCATGTGCAGTCCTTTGATTGATGGCCGATAACATCGGCCATCACGCGTCATCCTTAACTCACAACTCAGCGCTTTCTCTTGCTGCCTACATGGATAGTTAAGTTACCCATGTCAGGGTTTCCCTGAATCACGCTGCCCTGCGTGCCACCTTTGATTTCGATACCCGGGCGGGCAGACGATGCTGCAGCCGCATTCGCACCCAGCGCGGCAAGCACCACACGCTTCACTTCCGGCGTTGCGCTGCGATAAGCGGCGACCAGCAGCGCCTCTTCCGGTGATCCCGCTTCGGCGCGTTCGCCCGTAAGCACAAACCCTACATCCACCCCGATCTTCGCGGCAGCGGAGAGATACGCGCCGCCCGGCCATTGATCGGCCTCGTAGTACAGCTGCTGACGCTTTGAGACGCCGCACGCCTCGGCCATTGCCTGCTGGGTCATGTCCAGCCGCTTCCGTTCTGCCTTCAACCGTTCACCGAAATCCATTCGCGATCTCCATTTGTGTCAAAAAGTCGCCGCTCGAAAGGTGCAATAAACTGCTTGACAGGTGCAGTTATCTTCACCAAGCTTTCACGCAAATTCACGCGATGACCCGCGCATGCCGACCCGCACCCTTCGTCGTAAGCCCCGCTCGATCCCCCTACGTACCGCAGATGAAGCCCGCCAATGGCTGCGAACCAATGGCGTCAGCGCTTCCCAGTTCGCCCGCGACAAAGGCTTGAGCCTCGACGCGGTGAAAGAAGTCCTCAACGGACGGAGCAAAGCCAATTTCGGCAAGGCTCACGACGCTGCGGTGGCGTTGGGCATGAAGCCTAACCCCGAAATCACCACGCTGTCACACAAAGTAACCCGGCAGCGGTGACCGCATGGGCGCCTTCTCGTCTCGCCGTAAGGTCGTGTTCAGCTGCCCCTTTTGCAGCGCGCCCCTGATCAAGCGCACCAGCTATCTGAGCCACACCTTCCTGCGGCACGACACGTTCGTCTGCGACAACCCGGTGTGCGGCGCGGCTTTCAGCGGCCACACCGAGCTGACGCACATCGCCAGCCCCTCCGGCATGCCTGAGGCGCCGCCGTGCGAGCTGCCGCCGACGACTGCCTTCCTGCGCAATCAGGCGCTGGAGGCCTACCGCGCCGAGCAACAAGACCGACAGATGGACCTGCTCGACGGGTCCGGGGATCTGTCGTCCCTCCCTGCCACCTGAGGCCCCTATGCAGACCCGAATCACCCTGGCGGAACTCCCGCGGGCTCAACAGCTGTGCCTGACCACCGCCGTTCGCTGCAATGGGCTCGTCGCTCGCAAGGTCGGCTGGGTGGGTTTGCACCATCACGACGGCGAAGGCTGTTCGGTCCACCTGGCCGGGCCTGTGGCCGGCTTGGCGCGTCGCGGCCTACTGACGATTTCCCCGGACGGCGGATACGCCACGTCAACGGATGGCGGCATCGCGGTGGTCAACGGCGTGACGGTAGAGCGGGAGCTGATGGCATGATCGGCCGCGACAATTACGAACACGGCGCACGCGTGGTGGCCACGCGCACCTCGGCCACGTTCTTCGCCAAGGGCGACGCCGGCGTCATCATCGGATCGGCGCGCGACGGCAATTACCACGTGCGCTTCGACAGCGGCGCCATGTGGTGGCTCAACGAGTTGGAGTTCACCCGCGAACACGCCCGCCGCCGGCGCTGCTCGATCTTCGAGCGCCTCGCCATCCGATGGGCGGATCTGACGCGGCGGGGTGCCTGATGGCGCGCGGCCGCATGAAGCCCCAGCGCGATGGCTGGGCGACGGCACAGCAGCCGCGCCTGATCGCTGGCACCCAGCTGCCGGAGGAATCCGTGGCGCCCGCACAGCGGCAGCGAGAGGCCGAGCGCCTGCGCGCAGACGTTGAAGCGCACATCGCCGCGGGCGGCACTTACCTGCAGCTGCGCAGCCCTGTGGCACCCCGTCATCGGGGGCGTGCATGACCGCACAGCATGTTGTGGGCGTTCACACGTTTACCCACAAAATCCCCTTGACAGGTGCGCCCGAGCGGAGCAACCATTCCTACGTCGCCGCAGAATCGGCGACCGGGATTGGCGTCCCGACACCTGAGGCGCACCAGCGCCCATCGACCGATGACCGGCGCTATTTTTTCGCCCATCGCTCGACTGGGCGAAAGCCAGCCACTTCTATGGCGGGCGGTACGCGGGGGGCTTCGGCCCCGCCGGTCCTCAGGCCGGTACGCCAACCCGTACCGTCCGCCACCCCGATTGGCGTTGGGGCAGCGGACTCCATCTCACCTGAGGAGTCCCGCATCATGCGCGATAACACCCAAGCCACGCCCGGCAGCAGCCCCGCGCGGCAGATCGCTTTCTACTTCGGCGCCATCGCCGACACCACCGACTGGGAACACGCCGACTGGCAAGCGCTGAGCGTGCGCCTGCAGGCCAGTGCCAAGCCCATCGCATCGCTGACGCTGCAACAGGTGTACGTCGCTATCACCGACACGATCCGCGCGGCGCGCAAGGACGGTGCGTGATGGCTTGCACCTACGTTGCCGAGTACGAGCTGCAGATTCCTGGCGCTGTGCTGGAGCTGTCGGTCACCGACACGCGCCGACTGCGCGTGACATGGCACAGCGGCGAGGAACGCGCACGCTCCACCGTCGCGGCCATCGACCTGCATCACTCTGAGGTGTCCGTAAAGGACGCCGCAACACTGCAGCTGGGACCGGTCAGCTTGTGGATGCCACCCAAGCGCCTGCGGGTGATCGGCGATGCCCTGCATTCGCACGGTTTCGCCGGCTGCGCCTGGCCGACGACGGAGGTCCGCTAATGGCCGCCGCCATCGAACTGCAAACCGTCACCGCCGGTATCCACCTGCGCATCTCGCGCGCGGCGAAGTCGCCGCTGTTCGCTTCCCTGCAGGACCGCAGCCACCAGTGCCTGACGGTCATGGCCACATCGCCCGAAGCGATCAAGCGCGGCGCCGGTGCACGCGGCGAGCTGTTCATCAACACCAATCTGTTCCTGCTGCAGCAGGGTGAGCCGGAGCGGTTGATCGCTTGGCTGGAAGAAGTGGCGGCTGAAGAAGAGGAGCGCGTGTGATGGGCGACGTCACCAAGCACCCCACTGCCTCGCGCGGCCATTACGACGATGGCCAGGTCATCAACGGCGACGACTACGACCGTCTGTGGCGTGCGCAGCAAGCCGCCATGTTGCTGGCCTCGATCAATAACGAGGTGGCCAGCACCGCCGGCATCAGCCACGACGCCACAGCTGCGGTCGCCGAGTACATCCGCGACGACATGCTGGAGATCCTGAGCCACTCGAAGCCGACTGCCGAACAGCCCTAACACTGCCCCAGCGAGCCGACCGGTGCGCCAACACCGCCCGGCCCGTGTACCACTCAGGAGAGAGAGCCATGCAACACCTCAACATCAACACGGCGGCAGGCTGACCTCGCACATGCAGGAAGATCTGCGCCAACAGGTAATCACACGGCTTGAGCGCGACTACGGGCTCAAGCTGCGAGTCGGAACGGAATACATGCGCGGCGGCAAATGCCCGTCGTGCGGCAAGAAGGAGCTGTACTGCAATCACACCCACCCGTGGGTGGTCCGCTGCGGCCGCCAGGCCAAGTGTGGGCGCGAGATCCACGTCAAGGATCAGTACGACGACCTGTTCGATGACTGGAGCAACCGCCACCCGGTGACGGATACCAATCCGCACGCCGCGGCCGAGGCGTACCTGCAGCAATCGCGCGGCTTTGACCTGGCGCGCGTGCGTGGACTGTTCACGCAGGACAACTACTGGAATCCCAAGCTGAAACAGGGCAGCGCCACCGTGCGCTTCCCGCTGGAGCGCGGCGAATGGTGGGAACGGCTGATTGATCGGCCGCACCGCTTCGGCAAGATGAAGGCCCGCTTTGCGCCGGGCCAAAGCTACGCCGGTGCATGGTGGGCGGCGCCGGAGGTCATCGAGCAGCTGGGCGAACTCAAGGAGGTGTGGATCGTCGAGGGGATCTTCGACGCCATCGCCCACCTGCACCACGGCAATGCCGCCGTGTCGGCCATGTCGTCCAACCAGTTCCCCGAAGCCTCGCTGCGCAACCTGTACGAGCTGCGTAAGGGCAACCTGCCCACATTGATCTGGGCGCCCGACAACGAGCCCAGCGCACGCGAGTACCTGCGCAAGCACGTGGCGCGCGCGCGGGCCATGGGCTTCGAGTCCAAGGCCGCGCTGATCCCCCAGCGCGACCGCAAGGTGGACTGGAACGACCTGCACCTGCGCGCCCTGTCGCGCGGCGAGAAGGCCGAGCAGCAGAAGCAATGGGACGATGACCTGGCCGAGGCGCGCTATCAGGGCGACCTGCTGCTGGCCAAGTCCGCCAAGGACAAGGCGCTGATGATCTTCAACCATGAGGGCCGCCACGAGTTCCACTTCGAGTTCCGGGCGCGCATGTGGTGGTTCGATTTCGACAGCACGCGCTTCGAGAAGGTCAAGAAGGAATGGATCCACGAGAAGGGCGAGGATGACTTGGACGAGCATCTGCCCAAGCTGCAGGCCGCGGCGTCGTCGGTGAAGGAAATCGCCAACTGCTACCCGGAGGCGCTGTATTTCCAGCGCAACGAGGTCACCGACGAGTCCTGGTACTACTTCCGCGTTGACTTTCCCCACGAGGCCCCGAGCGTGCGCGGCACGTTCACCGCCTCGCAGACGCTCAACGGCCCCGCCTTCCGCGACCGGCTGGCCAGCTTTGCGCCCGGCGCAGTGTTCGACGGCACCGCGTCGGAGCTGATCCACGTCATGAAAGACCAGCTCTACAACATCAAGAAGGTCGACACCATCGACTTCGTGGGCTACAGCAAGGAACACCGCGCGTACCTGCTGGGCGACATGGCGGTGCGCGAGGGCGAGCTGGTCATGGCGAACGAGGAGGACTACTTCGAGTTCGAGAAGCTGCGCCTCAAGACCACCCAGAAGTCCATCCGGCTGGAAATCCAGCGCGACGCGGACGGCTATCGCACCGATTGGCTGCCTTGGCTGTGGACGTGCTTCGGCACGCACGGCATGGTGGCCCTGACGTTCTGGTTTGGCTCGCTGTTCGCCGAGCAGATCCGCGCCGCCCACAAGAGCTATCCGTTCCTCGAAGCCACGGGCGAGGCCGGCGCCGGCAAGACCACGCTGCTGACGTTCCTGTGGAAGCTGCTGGGCCGCAGCGACTACGAGGGTTTCGACCCGGCCAAGTCATCAAAGGCAGGACGGGCGCGCGCTATGGGCCAGATCTCTGGCATGCCGGTGGTGCTGCTGGAGGCCGACCGCAACGAGCCGGACAAGGCCCATTCCAAGACGTTCGAGTGGGACGAGCTGAAAGACTTCTTCGGCGGCGGCACGCTGGCCACGCGCGGCGTGCGCAACGGCGGCAACGACACCTACGAGCCGCCCTTTCGCGGCACCATCGTGATCAGCCAGAACGCCGCCGTAGACGCCAGCGAGGCGATCCTGACGCGCATCGTCAAGCTGCACTTCAAGCGGCCGGAGGTCACCACCGAGAGCCGCATTGCCGCCGACAACCTCAACGCGCTGCCCGTGGAGGCCCTGAGCCACTTCCTGATCAAGGCGATCCGCGCCGAGGGCCAGGTGCTGGCGAAGTTCGCCGACCGCGCCAAGTTCTATGAGGCCGCGCTGCGCGAGCGCAAGGAAATTCGCATTGAGCGCGTCATCAAAAACCACGCCCAGATGCTCGCGCTGTTCGACTGTCTGCGCCTGATCGTGGAGATCCCCGAGGCGATGGTGATAGCCACGCGCGAGGCGCTGGTAGCCATGGCGCTGGACCGTCAGAACGCGATCAACGCCGACCACCCGATGGTGGTGGAGTTCTGGGAGGTCTACGAATACCTGGAGGGCATGCAGTCCGGGCCGGTGGTCAACCACTCGCGCAGCGATGAGCGCATCGCTATCAACCTCAATGAGTTCTACGCCAAGGCGGCGCAGTACTCGCAGCGCCTTCCCGAAATCAACGTGCTGCGCTCGCTGCTGCGCAACTCGCGCCGCCACAAGTTCATCGACGCCAACACGGCCGTTAACAGCTATATCCGCGCCGGCTCGCCTGACAAGCCGGCCATCGTGAAGTGCTGGGTGTTCAAGGCATGACCACCCAACCCAACCCCGCCGGCGGGTAGCCGGAAAGAAGCGAGCCCGGCGGGCGGTGCGCCAACACCACCCCAAGGGTTTCCCCGAACGAAGCTCAGGAGATGAGAGCCATGCAACAGATGAGCGGGAATTGCCCCACAACAAACGTCACACCTTCGCTGGGATCCACCACCGGACCCGGCGCGGAAAGTACCACGCCGGGGGTTAATGGCGTGGATTTGGGGGCCTTGGATCGTGAATGCCACGCCGAGGTCCACATGCGCATCGAGCGCAACCGGGTGGTATTCACCGGTGTGCTGCAGATGGGCGGCCGGGTCGAGGTGACCAAGGTCTGGGAACGTCGCGCCGGACCAGGTGGCGGCTGGGTGACAAAGAACCCGGATTTCATCCAGTGCGCCGAGAAGCGCCTGGGCCGCGAGCTGGCCGAGTTTCTGGACGGCCTGCGCTTCCCGTTCGAGGTGGCCAACCTGCTGCCGCGTCCGGCTACGGCCGCCAGCGTGGCCGCGCGTGAGGCTGCGGCGCAGGAGGTGGCCCGTGCTTAAGGTCTTCCTGATGATGAGCATCACGCTCGCGCCCGCCGCCGGCGGCGCCCTGCTATACCACCTGATCCGCACGCGCGCCGCCAAGCCGGCACGCGCTGCACTGGCCGTTGGCCAGATCCCGCTGACACGCCGCACACGTCGCCCGATGGCTATCCGTCGCGGGGTGCTGGCATGAAGACCGCCATCACCATCGAGATCGACGCCGACAACCTCGGTAACCTGACGGACAACTATGTCGCGCAGCTGTGGCACGTCGCACAAGCCAACCCGGCGCCGATGGAAGAGGTGAACGCCGGCAAGATCGCGGAGTACATCGGCCGCGAGATCGTGCGCCGCTTTCTCGCCTCCACGCCCCCGGAGCTGTGGCACCACCAAGGGCGCCATGCCTACTGCGCGGCGCTCAGCGATTTGCGTCAGCAGCGCCCTGACCTGCAGATCGCCATGCCAGGCGCGATCACGCAGGACGTGCCGCCGGTGGACGAAGGGCGGCCGGCACCCGATCCCAAGCTAATGGCCATGGCGCCCGCCGAGTACACGGAGTGGGAAAAGCGCGTGTGGTGCCGTGGGCATCAAGCCGCCGTGAACCTGTACGTGGAACGGGAGCTGCGCGCATGACTCAGCGGCAGGTTGACCATGTTCGGCCCCTGCCACGCTGCCAGGCGGGCCACCTGGCCCGTCATATCTACGACTGCAGGCAGGCGTCCGCCGGCGGTGGCCACTTCATCGAGTGCCGCTGTGGCGCGACGAAGCGTTGCCCCGACTTCGACACCGCCCTGCAGGAATGGAAGCGCATTCACCGCGTGCGCACGCTGCGGGCGCCGGCGGCCGCGGCCGTCGACAACGTGCTGCAGTTCGGCCTGTTCTCCGCTGGGGGCAAGGCTCGATGACGGACACCAGCACCGAAGACCACCGCCGCGCCTGTGAGGCGCGGAAGTGGTTGCGCGATGGCTACATCACCGAGCCGAAGGTAGCCGAGCTGATGGAGCGGATATCCAAGCTGCGCGGCGCGGCCGCGGCGAAGTCGCTGCGGGAGGAAATGCGCACGCAGTGGAAGATCCGGACCACCTGGTGGGAGGGCGCGCCGCTATGACGTCTAACGTGGTCCCGTTCTCCGCGTTGCAGCGCATGTGCCGGCCTAACGGGCCGGCACCGCGTGCGTCCACCGTGGCCAAGTGGGCAGAGCGCGAGCATATCCGGTACAAGTACGACGGCCAGGGCGGCATCTGGACGACTCAGGCGGCGCTGGACGCCGCTGTGGGATTGCATTCAACGCACCACGCCACCAACGACGAAACCCGCATCGAGGATCTAGTGCAATGACGCGCGGACGAAACAGGAAGTTCAACCCGAATATCCCGGCGCACATCGATCAGGCGGCGCTGCCGCAGGGCATCTACTGGTCGGAGAACCGCTGGTTTATCTACGAGCCGCACCCGGAAGGTGGCCGGCCGCTCAAGCGCACGGTCGCGTTCGCCAAGGCGCGCCTGTCTGAGCTGCACGCGATCATCGAGCTGCGCCAGAAGGGCGAGATCCGCGGCACGCTGGGCTACGTGTGCGACCGCTTCGAGGAGTCGACCGAGTTCAAGGAACTGAGCGCCGGCACCCAGAAGGGTTACCGGGAGTGCGCAGCCGAGGCCAAGGGCTTCGTGCTGAGCGACGGGTCACTGTTGGGCGACGTGCCGGTGGCCAAGCTGCGCGTGCCGGCGATTCAGCGCGTGGTAGAAGTCCTCGCTACCGGCCGCAAGGCCAAGGGCAACCTGCCGGCGCTGGACCCGCGGCCGTCGAAGGCCAATCACGTGATGCGCTACCTACGGCGCACGTTCAACTGGGGCATCCGCTTTGGCCTGTGCGAGAACAACCCGGCGCAGGGCGTGCGCGAGGTCCGCGAGGCCAAGGAATTCCGCATGCCGCGGCCGGATGTGTACCTGGCCATGCTGGCGTTCGTGCGTGATCGCGCCACGCGCAAGGCCCACACCGAGGGCAGCGTGTCGCCGTATCTGCCGGCGGTGATGGTTCTGGCGTACAACGTGCGCCTGCGCGGCATCGAAGTGACCACGCTGACCGACGCGCACCACCACGCGGACGGCATCCGTACCAATCGCCGCAAGGGCTCGCGCGACAACGTGACGGCGTGGAATGACGACATGCGCTGGGCGTGGGATTGGCTGTCGGCGTACCGGAAGGAACGCATGGCAGCGCACGGCCGGCCGGTGCAGCTGCTTGCCGAGCGGCGACGCCTGATCGTCTCGCAGAGCGGCACGCCGCTGACGAAATCGGCGCTGGACAGCGCGTGGCAACGCGCCATCCACATGGCAATGCGCGAGGGCGTGATAGCGGAGGAGGATCGTTTCGCACTGCACGGCCTGAAACACCGCGGCGTGACCGACACCGAGGGCAACTTCGGCGACGTGCAGGACAGCAGTGGCCACACCAGCGACAAGACGGTGCGTCGCTACGCGCACCAGGTGCCGCACGTACAGCCGCCGAAGCTGCCGGCGTCGGAAATTGGTGGCGAGTGATCGATGCATGCGTCCGTGGAACACTGCACGGGCGCGAATTTTTCCGGGAATTTTTCCGGAGGCCACAAAAAAGGCGCTTACCGTGAGGCTAAGCGCCTGATTTCATTGGTGGGCCGTGAAGGATTCGAACCTTCGACCAAAAGATTAAAAGTCTTCTGCTCTACCGACTGAGCTAACGGCCCGGTGCTGCGGTCCGGCGTTGCGCCGGGAGGCGAATTCTACCCCAGGACGGGGGTACCTGAAAAATCAGGCGTAGTGCGTGGGGTCCGGCACGCCGGCGTCGGCGAAGCCGGCGGCGCGCAGGCGGCAGGCGTCGCAATGGCCGCAGGCGCGGCCCTGGTCGTCGGCCTGGTAGCACGAGACCGTCTGGGCGAAGTCCACCCCCAGGCGCACACCCTCGCGCACGATGTCGGCCTTGCTCAGCTTCAGCAGCGGCGCATGGATGCGCAGCCCGGCCCCTTCCACGCCCGCCTTGGTGGCCAGGTTGGCCAGCGCCTCGAACGCGTGGATGAACTCGGGCCGGCAATCCGGGTAACCGGAATAGTCCACCGCATTGACGCCGCAGAAGATGTCATTGGCGCCCAGCACCTCGGCCCAGCCCAGCGCGATCGACAGCATGATGGTGTTGCGCGCAGGCACATAAGTGACCGGAATACCCGGCCCACCGGCCTCGGGCACGTCGATGTCGTCGGTGAGCGCCGAGCCGCCGATGCTGCGCAGGTCCACGTGCACGGTCTTGTGTTCCACCGCGCCCAGCGAGGCGGCGACCCGCACGGCGGCATCCAGTTCCGAGGTATGACGCTGGCCATAGCGCACGCTGAGCGCATGCACGGCAAAGCCCTGCTCACGGGCGATGGCGACGACGGCGGCGGAATCCATGCCACCGGAGAGGAGGACGACGGCTTTTTTCATGTTCGGGATTGGGGATTCGGGAGTCGGGATTGGCAACAGCGAAAGAGCGGGTGCTTGAACCGTGGCGGCGATCGGTCATGCGGGCGGTGTTCGTCCAAGCCAGGGCGTTCGGCTTCACGAATCCCGAATCCCGAATGTCCAATCCCCGCTCTCAACGCCCCGGCTCGTCGTTCCACAGCAGCTTGTGCAGCTGCATCTGGAAGCGCACCGGCAGGCGGTCTTCGATGATCCAGTCGGCCAGCTGGCGCGGGTCGAGTTCGGATTTGCTGGGCGAGAACAGGACGTCGCAGCGCGCGGCCAGGCGGTGCTCGGCCAGCATGTCGCGCGCCCATTCGTAGTCGCCGCGACCGCACAGCACGAACTTGACCTGGTCACGCGCGGTCAGCAGCGGAAGGTTTTCCAGCCGGTTGCGGGCCATTTCCTTCGAACCGGGTGTCTTCAGGTCCACCACGCGCGACACGCGCGGGTCGACGCCGGCGATGTCGATGGCACCGGAGGTCTCCAGCGACACGTCGTAGCCCGCGTCGCACAACCGGGCCAGCAGCAGCAGGCAGCGCTTCTGCGACAGCGGCTCGCCGCCGGTCACGCAGACATGGCGTACCCCGTGGCGGGCCACTTCGGCCAGGATCGCGTCGATGTCCCACCACGCGCCGCCATGGAAGGCATAGGCGGTGTCGCAATACTGGCAGCGCAGCGGGCAGCCGGTCAGGCGCACGAACACGGTGGGCCAGCCGACCGCGTTCGCCTCGCCCTGCAGGGAAAGGAAGATCTCGGTGATCTTGAGACGTTCCAGCGGCGACTGGACGATCTCGCTGGGGCGGCTGGCGTCGTTCATGGGGTGCGCATTATGCCGCGTGCGGGCCCGTCAGGCCCGCGCCCCGCGGCGCTGCTCAGCGCAGGCGGCCGAACTGGATGGCTTTCAGGCGGTCGTCCGCGGTGCGGGCGACATCGGTGCCGGGGTACCTGGCGATGACATCCGCCAACGTGCGCTCGGCCTCTTCCAGCTTGCCCAGCCCGTAGTCGCACAGGCCCAGCTTGAGCAGCGAGCCGGCGGCCTTGTCATGGGTGGGGTACTGCGCCAGCAGCGTACGGAACTGGTCCGCGGCCAGCGGGTAATTCTGGGTGACGTAATAGCTTTCGCCCAGCCAGTACAGCGCATTGGGGGCGTAGACGCCGTTGGGGTACAGCTCAAGGAAGCTGGTGAACAGGGCCGCGGCGTCGGCATAGTCGCCGGCCTTCAGGCGGTCGAAGGCGACGTTGTAGGCGGTGCGCTCGTCACCGGCGGCGGCGACGGCGCCCGTGTCGCCATGGACGGTGGGCGGGCGCTCGGCGGGAAGGCTGGCGGCAGGTGCGGCCGGCCTGGGGGCCGGCGCACTGCTGACGGGGGGCGGTACCGGCGTGCCAGCGGGTGCGGGTGCCGGCGTGCCGCCTTCGATCCGGTTGAGCCGGCCATCCAGGTCCAGGTACTGGTCGCGGCTGCGCTGCTTGAGCTGCTCGTTCTCGTTCTGCAGCTGCTCGAGCTGGGCGCGCAGGTCGCGAAGTTCCGCTTCCTGCTGGGTCAGCCGGTTCAACAGGTCAAGGTTCTGCTGCGGATTGTTGGCCTTGGCTTCCAGCGCCGCGACGCGGTCGGCCAAGCTGACGCGCTGGGCATGAGCGGGTGCGGCGGCCACCAGGGCCGCCGCGAGGACCAGCAAGGACTTCTTGGCCATCATCATCGTGGTGACGACGGCTTACTTCGCCGTGTAGACGATCTCGACGCGGCGGTTCTGCGACCAGCAGGATTCGCTGGAGTCGGTGCAGACCGGGCGCTCTTCGCCGTAGCTGACGACGCTGAGCTGGCCGGCCGAACCGCCGCTGGCCTGCAGGGCCGAGTTGACGGCGTTGCCGCGGCGCTCGCCCAGACCCAGGTTGTATTCGCGGCTGCCGCGCTCGTCGGCGTGGCCTTCCAGCGTGATGCGCGAGGACGGACGGTCACGCAGGTACTTGGCGTGGCAACCCATGATGGCCTGGAACTCAGGCTTCAGGGCGTCCTGGTCCAGATCGAAGTACACCACGCGCTGGCGCAGGCAGGCGTCGGTGTCCAGATCGTTCGGGCCGTACACGCCCGAGGTGGTCGGACCCGTCGGAGTGGTCGGCGCGGTGGTGGTGGTGTCGGTCGGAGCTTCCGGCTTGACGGCCTTCTTGCAGCCGGCCAGCACGGCAACAGACATCAGCGAGAGCATCAGCACACGGGTGGTGTTGTTCATGATCATTCCTTCGTCGTTGGAACGGGGGGATTGGAGGTCAACATTGTAGACACAAAATTAACGAACGGTACGGTACGGCGACCAGGCGGGCTCGCGGACGTCGGCGTTGGCCACCACCAGGCGCTGGCGCACGCGGGCATCGGCGGAAACGGCATAGAGCACGCCACGGCCGCCTTCGCGCGCGGCATAGAGCACCATGGCAGCATTCGGTGCGAAGCTGGGCGACTCGTCCAGCGAGCCCGGCGACAGCGACGACCAGCGCGCGCCCCCCAGGCTGCTGTCCATCAGCGCGATGCGGTAGTTGTTGCCGCTGCCCTGCACCACGGCAATCTTCTTGCCGTCGTAGGACACGCTGGCGGTGGCGTTGTAGTTGCCTTCGAACGTCACCCGGGTGGCGCTGCCGCCGGCCGCGGACACGCGGTAGATCTGCGGACGACCGCCGCGGTCGGAGGTGAAGTAGATCGTGCTGCCGTCGGCGCTCCAGGTGGGCTCGGTGTCGATGCTGGAACTGGTGGTCAGCTGGCGCAGCTGGCGGCTGCCCAGGTCCATCACGTAGATCTCCGGGTTGCCGCTGCGCGACAGCGTCAGCGCAAGCTGCCGGCCATCCGGCGAGAACGAGGGTGCCCCGTTGATGCCGCGGAAACTGGCGATCTTCTCGCGGGCGCCGGTGGAGATGTCCTGCAGGTAGATCGCCGAATTGCCGCCCTCGAAGCTGACATAGGCCAGGCGACGGCCATCCGGGCTCCACGAGGGCGACAGCAGCGGCTCGGCCGAACGCACCACGGTCTGCGGATTGAAGCCGTCCGAGTCGGCCACCATCAGCGCGTAGCGCGTGGCCTTGCCGGTGCCGGTGGCGGTGATGTACGCGATGCGCGTCCAGAATGCGCCGCGCACGCCGAGGATCTTTTCGTAGATGGCGTCGGCCATCTGGTGGGCCACGTCGCGCATGGCGTTGGCGCGCGCCGTCATGGCCAGACCCAGCATGCGCTCCTGCTTGGCCACGTCGAACAGCTCGTACTCCACCCGGTAACCGCCGTCGCCGCTGTCCACGACGCGACCCACCACGATGTAGTCCTGGCGCAGCTGGCGCCAGGTCGGGTACTGGATCTCGCTGCCGCGCACGGGGCGCTCGGTGATGCTGGCTTCCGGCAGGGCGCGGAAGGCACCGGAGCGCTCCAGGTCGGCCCGCACCACGCTGGCCACATCGGTCGGCGGCACGCCGGCGCTGCCCTGGTAGGGCATCGGCACGATGGTGATGGGAAGGGCCGATTCACGGCCACCGATCAGGTCCACTTCCAGCTGCTGGGCGAACGCCGGTCCGGCAAAGCAGAGGGCGAACAGGAGAAGAAGTACGCGTCTTGTCATGGATTCATTCTCACTCGATGGCGTGTTTCATCTAGGTGAATTCGGGGCGTCGCCGGCATAGATTGCCGTCCGTCGCCTGAACAGGGTCATCGCGAGGGCTGGAACCGCACCACGAAGTCGCGCGCCGCGACCTTCTCGAAGCCGGTGTAAGGCAGCGGGCTGGCCTTCAGCACGGCGCGCTCCACGCTGTCGCGGGCGGCCTGGTCATAGGGACAGTTGGGCTGCACTTCCGCCGACATCACTTCGCCCCCGGGCAGCATCTTGATGCGGATCGGGCAGATCTGGCCGGCGCTGACATTGGGTGGCCGCACCCACTGGCGCTCGATGGCCGCGACCATCGCGCCGACCCAGTCGCCCTGCGACGGGCCGCTGGCCGCGCCAGCGGTCGCGCCCGCCGCGGCGCTGGATGTTGCGGCAGGCTGGCTGGCCGCGGATGCATTGCGTTCCCGCACCGCCTGCAACTGGCGCAGTTTCTGCTCGGCCAGATCGGCTTCGCGCGCGGCCTGCGCACGCTTGCGGCGGATCTCGTCGAGCTTCTGCTGGCGTTCGGCTTCTTCCTGCTGGGCGGCCAGGCGACGCTGTTGTTCGGCCTGCTGCTGGCGCGTCCGCTCGGTCAGGTCGATCTGCTCCTGGCGGCGCTTGGCTTCCTGCTCCTGGCGCGCCTTTTCCTGCGAAACGGCGTCGCGGCTGGCTTCTTCCTGGTCGATGTCGTCGGGCACCGGGATGCGTTCCTGCGCCTCGGACTGCCGCTGCACGGGTGCCTCCTGCGGCGTCGGCTCGGGGATGGGCTGCGGGGGCGGCACGGTCTCTTCCTCGGCCACCTCTTCCACCGGCTCCGGCATCGGCTCGGGCTGGAAGCGCAGGGCCTGTTCAACCATGCGCTGGTCGGCAGCGGAGGCATCCAGCGTCGCTTCCATGGCCTCGGCACCGCCGGCGGCCAGCGGCGGTTCGCGCCAGTTGAGCAGCGGCGAGATCAGGAGCAGGGCGGCCAGCAGCAGGTGCAGGCCGATGGCCCACGCCACCGCCCTGCCCAGCCCGTCGTCGCGCGGGCCCCTCTCGCGCGGGAGCGCATCAGCGTGCATTGCCACCCGCGTTGGTCATCAGGCTGACGTTGGTGACCTTGGCGCGGCGGAGCACGTCCATCGCATCCAGCACCTTCTGGTAAGGCGCATCGCCTTCGGCCGCGACCATGATGCGCAGCTCGTTGCCCTGCTGTTCCTTGATCGGCGCCAGCCTGGCCTCCAGCCCCGCCGCATCCAGCACGTCCGGCTGCTTGGCTTCGGGCAGCTTCAGGCCGAAACGGCCATCGGGATACGCGATGACGATGATCGGCTCGCTGCGGCTTTCCACTGCCCTGGCGTTGGAGGACGGCAGCTTGACGTCGACCGACAGCGTCAGCAGGGGCGCGGTGACCATGAAGATGATCAGCAGCACCAGCATCACGTCGATGTACGGCACGACGTTGATCTCGGACTTCAGCTTGCGTCGCTTGCGGTGGAAGATGCTTCCGGCCATGGGGAACTCCGCTTACTCGCCCGTGTTCTGGCGCTGCAGGATGGAACTGAACTCTTCGGCGAAGCTTTCATAGCGCACCGACAGCCGCTCCACGCGGGTGGTGAAGCGGTTGTACGCCCACACCGCCGGGATGGCCACGAACAGGCCGATGGCGGTGGCGAACAGGGCTTCGGAAATGCCCGGCGCGACCGCGGCGATGCCCGCCTGCTCGCCACTGTTGAGCATGTCGTGCATGGTGACCATGATGCCGAACACCGTGCCGACCAGGCCCACGTAAGGCGCGGTGGAGCCGATGTTGGCCAGCAGTTCCAGGTTGCGTTCCAGCTGGTCGACCTCGCGCGTGTAGGTCACGCGCATCGCACGCTGCGCGCCTTCCAGTTGCGCGCGCCCGTCCAGGCCGCGCTTGTCGCGCAGGCGGGTGAACTCGCGGAAGCCGGCTTCGAAAATGGCTTCCAGGCCGGTCACCACGCGGTTGCGGTCGGCGGCGCCGGCATAGAGCTTGTGCAGTTCGGTACCGGACCAGAAGCGGCTCTCGAACTCGTCGGCGTCGCGGTTGGCATTCTTGAAGACACGCGCCTTGCGGAAGATGATCACCCAGCTGATCAGCGACCCGGCCAGCAGCAGCAGCACGATCAGCTGGACCGGCAGGCTGGCCTTGAGCATCAGGTCGATGTAGTTGATACCGCTGTGGGCGGCGGTGGCACCGGCCTCCGCGGCGGCGGCGGCGGTTTCCGGCGGCAACGCCTCCACCACGGTGTCCTGGAAGGCCAGCAGCGATGCGATCATCCGTTGTTCCTCGATTCTCTTGTCGTGTTGCGTGTTCGGAGGGTGGAGCGGTTATACGCGGCCCGGCACTTCGAGCCGCCTGAATTCTTCGTACAACGCCTCAGGCAGCGGAACGGGTCTGAACCCGGACGCACTGAGTGCGGCGATCTTGACTTCGGCGGTCAGCAGCAACTCGCCGTCCCGTTCCACGGTCTGGACGAACACCACGCTGGCCCGCTTGCACTGCTGGATCCGCGCACTCACCTGCAGCAGATCATCCAGCCGCGCGGGGCGCAGGAAATCCAGGCGCATCGCACGCACCGCGAACACCAGGTCATGGGTCTGGCGCAATTGTTCCTGGGCATGGCCCCGCGCACGCAGCCACTCCGTGCGCGCGCGCTCCAGAAAGGCCACGTATTGCGCGTGGTAGACCACGCCACCGGCATCGGTATCTTCCCAATACACGCGTGTCGGAAAGATGAACGGCGCCCCATCAGCGTTCGATGTCAGCGGATCAGCATTCAAAACGGGCACTCCCGCACGCTTCCGTGGATACCATCATCAGACCAGCACTCAGAACAGTTCGCCGGCCGGATCGCCCGGCTCGGGCACCTGTCCTTTCGGCGTCAGCCCCAGGTGCAGATAGGCTTTGCGCGTGGCCATGCGGCCGCGCGCGGTGCGGATCAGGTAGCCCTGCTGGATCAGGTAGGGCTCGATGACATCTTCCAGCGTGCCGCGCTCTTCGGACAGCGCGGCCGCCAGCGACTCCACGCCCACCGGCCCGCCGTCGAAGTTGTCGACGATGGTGCGCAGCATGCGGCGGTCGAGTTCGTCGAAGCCCTCCGGGTCCACCTTCAGCATCTGCATGGCGGCACGTGCGACGTCCACGTCGATGTGGCCGCTGGCCTTGACCTGCGCATAGTCGCGCACGCGGCGGAGCAGGCGGTTGGCGATACGCGGCGTGCCGCGTGCACGGCGCGCGATCTCGGCGGCGCCCTCGGGCACGCAGTCCATGCCCAGGATGCGGGCCGAGCGCTGCACGATGCGGGTCAGTTCGTCGGGCGTGTAGAACTCCAGCCGCTGCACGATGCCGAACCGGTCACGCAGCGGCGCGGTCAGCAGGCCGGCGCGCGTGGTGGCGCCGATCAGGGTGAACGGTGGCAGGTCCAGCTTGATGGAACGCGCGGCCGGGCCCTCGCCGATCATGATGTCGATCTGGAAGTCTTCCATCGCCGGGTACAGCACTTCCTCCACCACGGGAGACAGGCGATGGATCTCGTCGACGAACAGCACGTCGTGCGGCTGCAGGTTGGTCAGCAGCGCGGCCAGGTCGCCGGCCTTCTCGATCACCGGTCCCGAGGTCACGCGCAGGTTGACCCCCAGCTCGTTGGCGATGACATGGCTCAACGTGGTCTTGCCCAGGCCGGGCGGGCCGAAGATCAGCACGTGGTCCAGCGCCTCGCCACGCCCTTTCGCCGCCTGGATGTAGATGTCCAGCTGTTCGCGGACGGGCTTCTGGCCCAGGTATTCGTCCAGTCGCCGGGGCCGGATGCTGGCTTCCACGGCGTCGTCTTCGCGCGTGGCGACGGAATTGATGATGCGGTCTGCGGTCATGGAGGGATTATGCGTGAAACCGCCCGCCATGCTTCATGTTTTGCGTCCCGGTATCGGTCAGATCTCGACCTGCGCGCCCAGTTCCACCAGCCGGTTGCCGGGGATGCGGAAGAAGCCGGTGGCAGGCGCGGCATTGCGGTGCATGACCGCGAACAGCTTGTCGCGCCAGATCGGCATGCCGCCGTGGCGGGCGGCCACGATGGTTTCGCGGCTGGCGAAATACGTGGTCTCCATCGGGTCGAAATACACGCCGCCCTGGTCGCAGGAACCCATCAGCGCCTGCGGCACGTCGGGCGTCTCGGCGAAGCCGTAGCTGATCACCACCCGGTAGAAATCGTCGCCGATGGGCTCGATCTTCAGGCGCTTCTTCTTCGGCGCATAAGGCACGGTCAGCGTCTCCACGGTCAGGAATACGTTGCGCTCGTGCAGCACCTTGTTGTGCTTCAGGTTGTGCAGCAGGGCATGCGGCACCACGCCCTTGTCGGCGGTCAGGAAGATCGCCGTGCCCGGCACGCGCACCGGCGGCGCCAGCATCAGTCCGGGCAGGAAGGTGTCCAGGCGGATGCCTTCCTTCTGCACCTCGCCATGCAGCAGCTCGCGGCCGCGGCGCCAGGTACGCATCATGGTGAAGGCGGTGATGCCGATGAACAGCGGCACCCATGCGCCGATGCCGCTGACCAGCTTGGCACCGTTGGCGAACAGGAAGGCCAGGTCGATCACCAGGAAGACGCCGCACAACGGCAGCACCCACCGGCGCGAATCGGGCCAGCGCGTGTACGCAACGATCGCCAGCAGCAACGTGTCGATCAGCATGGTGCCGGTGACCGACAGGCCATAGGCGGTGGCCAGTGCGCCGGAGCTCTGGAAGCTCAGCACCAGCACGACCACCGCCAGATACAGCATCAGGTTGATCGACGGCACATAGATCTGGCCGATGGTGTCCTTCGACGTGTACTTGATGGCCAGCCGTGGCAGGTAGCCCAGCTGGATGGCCTGGCGGGTCACCGAGAACGCTCCGGTGATCACCGCCTGCGAGGCCACCGCCGCGGCCGTGGTCGCCAGCACCAGCATCGGGATCTGCGCCCAGCCGGGAATCGACATGTAGAACGGATTGGCCACGGCCTCCGGATGCTTCAGCAGCACGGCGCCCTGGCCGTAGTAGTTCAGCACCAGCGCCGGCAGCACGAAGCCGAACCAGCCCCAGCGGATCGGCCGTTTGCCGAAATGCCCCATGTCCGCATACAGCGCCTCGCCACCGGTCACCGTCAGCACCACCGCGCCGAGGATCAGCACCGCGTGCCAGTCGTGGGTGACGAAGAAATGCCAGGCCCAGTAGGGATTCAGTGCCGCCAGCACCGAGGGATTCTGCGCGATGTTGTAGAAGCCGAAGCCGGCCAGCACGATGAACCAGGTGATCATCACCGGGCCGAATGCCTTGCCCACCCTGGCCGTGCCGAACCGCTGGAACGCGAACAGGCCGGTCAGGATGACCAGGCTGATCGGCACCACCCATTGCTTGAATACCGGCGAGACCACTTCCAGTCCCTCGACCGCACCCAGCACCGTGATGGGCGGCGTGATCATGCCGTCGCCGAAGAACAGCGCCGCACCGAATATGCCCAGGATGCCGACCGTGTAACTGAGCCGCGAGCCCTTGGTGAGGCTGCGCTGGGCCAGCGCGGTGAGCGCCATGATGCCGCCCTCGCCATCGTTGTCGGCGCGCATGATGACGATGACGTACTTCAGCGTCACCACCAGCAGCAGCGACCAGAAGCCCAGCGACAGCAGTCCGCGCACCGTGTCCGCGTCCGGGGTCAGGCCGAAATGCGGGTGGAACATCTCCTTGATGGTGTACAGCGGGCTGGTGCCGATGTCGCCGAACACCACGCCGACGGCACCGGCCACCAGCGCCAGCATGCCGGCCTGGCCGTGGCCGCCGGGGGTGGAAGGAGAATCGTGCGGTGCGGGAGTGCTCATGGGGGTCTGCTTGTGGCGGCCGGGCCGCACGGGCTAGCGAAGCGCGGACTGCAGCGCCTTGCGGATGATGGTGGCGGCATCGTCGCCGGTGGCCGTCGCGTCGCGCGCCATGCGGGTGGCCTCGGCCGGCTTGTAGCCCAACTGCTGCAAGGCGATGGTCGCTTCGGATTGCGGATCGGCGGGAATGGCGCTGCTTCCCGGCAGCCCGCCCATCAGGCTGGCGGCACGGTCGCGCAACTCGACCACCATGCGCTCGGCGGTCTTCTTGCCGATGCCCGGGATGCGGGTCAGCGCGGTGATGTCGCCGGACTGCACCATGCGTGCGAACTCATCGACGCTGGCGCCGGACAACACGGCCAGCGCGATCTTCGCGCCCACGCCGCTCACCTTCTGCACGTCGCGGAACAGGCGCCGCTCGCCCTCGCGCAGGAAGCCATACAGCGACACGCTGTCTTCCTTCTGCGCGTAATGGGTGAACAGCAACACTTCGCGCCCCACATCGGGGAGGTCGTAGAAGGTGCTCATCGGCGCTTCCAGCTCGTAGCCCACGCCGCCCACGTCGATCACCAGCCAGGGCGGCGACTTGTAGGCCAGGATTCCGCGCAGACGTCCGATCATGGAGAAACTCCTGCTTTTCCCTTCTCCCCCCGGGAGAAGGTGGCGCGATGCGCCGGATGAGGGCCGAACCGAGTCCAGGGTGGCGAACAGCGGAGCGCGGTCTGCCTCATGAGTCCTCGATCATCCTGACTTCGGCTGCCCTCACCCCAACCCCTCTCCCGCCGGGAGAGGGGCTCGCCCAGCGAACGCCGATCGATCATTTCCTGCTCCAGGCCAGCTGCGAACTCACGCCCAGCCGCTTGGCGGTGGCGCGCACGTGCGCATGGGTAATGGCCACCGCCAGCGCATCGGCAGCGTCGGCCTGCAGCTTGCCGTGCAGGTTCAGCATGATACCGACCATGTGCTGGATCTGGCTTTTTTCCGCCCCGCCCCGGCCGACCACCGCCAGCTTCACTTCCTTGGCGGCGTACTCGTGCACGGGCAGATCGCGCAGCACCACCGCGCTGATCGCCGCGCCGCGGGCCTGCCCCAGCTTCAATGCCGAATCCGGGTTGCGTGCCATGAACACCTTCTCGATCGCGACTTCGTCCGGTTGCCAGGTGGTGATGATGTCGGCCAGGCCGTCCAGCAGGCGGCGCAGCCGCTGCGGAAAGTCGTCCGCGCCCAGCAGTACCAGCGGCGCATGGTAGACGTGCGTGGTCTTGCCCGCCGCATCGACATCGATGATGCCGATGCCGGTGCGCTGGGAACCCGGGTCGATGCCGAGGATGCGGGTCATTCCGCGGGAATGGGGAATGGGGAATGGGGAATCGCGGGTGCGTCGGACAAGGCTCGGAAACAGCGCTTCCACCATTCCCTATTCACCATTCCCGATTCCCGGCGCTCAGGCATACACATCCGCGCCCAGGTCGGCGTTGGAATAGACGTCCTGCACGTCGTCCAGGTCTTCCAGCATGTCCAGCAGCTTCTTCACCTGCAGGGCGGTTTCCCCCTCCACGGCGATGTCGTTGTCGGCGCGGAAAGTGATTTCCGCGTGGTCCGGCGCCAGGCCGGCCGCTTCCATCGCGTCCTTCACCGGCTGGAAGGCGTCCGGCGTGGTGACCACATCGATGGATCCGTCATCGGGGTACACGACGATGTCGTCCGCGCCGGCCTCGATGGCGGCTTCGGTGATGGCCTCTTCGTTCGCGCCCGGGGCGTAGCTCAACACGCCCAGCCGCTTGAACATGAAAGCTACCGAGCCTTCGGTGCCCATGTTGCCGCCGCACTTGCCGAAGGCGTGGCGGACTTCGGCCACGGTGCGCACGCGGTTGTCGGTCAGGCAGTCGACGATGACGGCTACGCCGCCGGGGGCGTAGCCCTCGTAGCGGATTTCCTCGTAGACCACGCCTTCCAGTTCACCGGTCGCCTTCTTGATGGCGCGCTCGATGACATCCTTGGACATGTTGGCCGACAGGCCCTTGTCCACGGCCGCGCGCAGGCGCGGGTTGTTGGCCGGATCGCCGCCGCCCGCACGTGCCGCCACGCCGATCTCGCGGATGATCTTGGTGAAGATCTTGCCGCGCTTGGCGTCGGTGGCGTTCTTGCGGGCTTCGATGGACGGGCCTCTACCCATGGTGTTTCTTCCGGCGATGACAAGGGTGAAGCGGCGAATTATACCGGGGCGGCGAAGGCGCAGCGTCTAGAGGGACTGGAAGCGCCCTTCGCGCAGGAAGGCGGCCGCCTGCCGGGCCGCATCGGCCGAGAACACCAGCCCGGTATGGCTGGCCGGCACGATGCAATGCGCCGCGAGCCCCGGCAGGCGGGTCTCGGCCAGCGCGACGGTGCCGTCGGATTCGCCCTCGAACCGGGTCAGCAGGCGGCCGATGCCGCGGGCCACGTTGCCGGCCACCATGCCCACCGGCACCGGTCCGTGCCAGGGCGCGCATCCCGTCTGCAGCAGCGCGCCACTGCGGCCCAGCACCAGCCCCGTCCAGGCGCGCCGGCCCAGGCTGCGCGCCGCACCGCTGCCACACAACGGCGAGCCCAGGCAGACCATGCGCCGCACCGGCAGCCCCGGCGTGCGGCGCAAGGCCTCCAGGCCGATCAATCCACCCAGGCTGTGCCCGACCAGATGCACGGGCGGTCCGTCCCGCAACCGCTCGGTCAACGCGGCGATGGCAGGCTCGGGGCCGCCGAAGATGCTCGGATAGCCGAACGTCTCCACCTGGAACCCTTCGGCACGCAAGCGTCGCGCCAGTGGCGCCAGCCACGATCGCGCGTTCCAGATGCCATGCACAAGCAATACGCGGGACGTGGAAGGGAAAGCGTCATCCATGCGCCGAGTGTCTGGCAGCGCAGCGTTTTCGACAACCGCGGGCTCAGGCCTCTGCAAGCGTGCGCCTCCATTCCCGCGGCGACACGCCACTGTGCGACTTGAAGGCGCGCGAGAGCGCCGCCTCGCTGCCATAACCCACGTCGGCGGCCACTACCTTCAGCGGCCGACCCTGCCGCAGCGCCTGCTGGGCCAGGCCGACGCGCCAGCCCTGCAGGTATTGCCCCGGCGTGATGCCCAGGGCTTCGCGGAAGTGCGTGGCGAACACACTGCGCGACATGCCGGCCACACGCGCCAGTTCGTCCAGCGTCCAGTCCTTCGACGGCGCCTCGTGCATCGCGACGATGGCGTTGCGCAGGCGCGGATGCGACAGGCCGGCCAGCATGCCGCCCTTCACCTCGCCGGTCTCCATCAACTGGCGCAGCACCTGGATCATCACCACCTCGAACAAGCGGTTGACCAGCGCGGTGCGCCCACAGCGCTGGGTGAAAGCTTCCTCGAACAGCAGGGCCAGCACGTCCGACGCGCCGAAGACCCCGTCCAGCGGCAGGCACACCACATCCGGCAATGCGGCGCAGATCGGGTTCTGCGCGCCGCCCTCGAACCGCAGGTTGGCGCAGGCCATGTCCGCACCTTTTTCCCCGTCGCTGACAAAACGGTGCGTCATGGCGCGCGGGTAGAGAAGCAGGCTGGGTTGGTCGATGCGCAGCGACGTATTGCCATGGAACACCTCCAGCGGCCCGCGCCGGATCAGGTGCAACTGACCCACCCCCGGCTCACCTTCCAACGTGTTGATGCCGCACAGCGCACCTGCATGGAACACCTGCGCGGTCACCGAGAAGCGCTCCAGCAGGACAGCCAGTCGGTCGGCCATGTCAGAACTCCTGATCAAGTTTTCAGGATTCTACATCACCATCAGTACCAGGCAACCGCGCAAAGTATCCCTCACCGGACGAGACCTCGCCGGACCACTCCCCAGAAGGAACACCGCCATGTCCATCGAAAAGATCCTCTACACCGCCACCGCCACCGCCACGGGCGGCCGCGAAGGCCAGGCCACCTCGTCCGACGGCGTGCTGGACGTCAAGCTGTCCACCCCGCGCGAGCTGGGCGGCGCCGGCGGCGACGGCACCAATCCGGAGCAACTGTTCGCGGCCGGCTACTCGGCCTGCTTCCTGGGCGCGCTGAAGTTCGTCGCCGGCAAGCAGAAGGTCGCCCTGCCCGCCACGACCACCGTCACCGGCAAGGTCGGCATCGGCCCGATCCCCACCGGCTTCGGCATCCAGGCCGAACTGACCATCGCCGCCCCGGGCGTCGCCCGCGAGCAGCTGCAGGCCCTGGTCGACGCCGCCCACATCGTCTGCCCGTACTCCAACGCCACGCGCGGCAACATCGACGTGACGCTGGTGATCGCCGACTGACCTTCCTTCCTGACCCACCCCTGCCCACAGGAACCGACACCATGAACGTCTTCACCCGCACGATCGCCGCCACGCTGCTGGCCGTGGCCACCCAGGCCAGCTTCGCCGCACAACCCGCACCCGCCACCGCCCCGGTCGCCGTCGAACGCACGGCGAACTACATCACCACCGCCGACGGCGTGCAGCTGTACTACAAGGACTGGGGCCCGAAGAACGGCCCGGTCGTCACCTTCAGCCACGGCTGGCCGCTGTCCTCGGACAGCTGGGAATCGCAGATGATCTTCCTGGCCTCCAAGGGCTACCGCGTGGTCGCCCACGACCGGCGCGGCCACGGCCGCTCCAGCCAGCCCTGGGACGGCAACGACATGGACCACTACGCCGACGACCTGGCCACGGTGATCAATGCGCTGAACCTGAAGGACGTCACCCTGGTCGGCTTCTCCACCGGCGGCGGCGAAGTGGCGCGCTACATCGGCCGCCACGGGACGAGCCGCGTGAACAAGGCCGTGCTGATCAGCGCCGTGCCGCCGTTGATGCTGAAGACCGCCGACAACCCGGGCGGCCTGCCGATCGAAGTGTTCGACGGCATCCGCAACGGCTCGCTGGCCAACCGCTCGCAGCTGTACCTGGACATCGCCTCGGGCCCGTTCTACGGCTTCAACCGCCCCGGCGCGAAGGTCTCGCAGGGTCTGATCGACAGCTGGTGGGCGCAGGGCATGCAGGGCGGCCACAAGAACACGTACGACTCCATCGCCGCGTTCTCCGCCACCGACTTCCGCGCTGACCTGAAGAAGTTCGACATCCCCACCCTGGTCATCCACGGCGACGACGACCAGATCGTCCCCATCGACGCCTCAGGCAAGGCCTCGGCCGCGCTCATCAAGAACGCCAAGCTGATCGTCTACCCCGGCGCCCCGCACGGCCTCACGGACACCCACAAGGACCGCGTCAACCAGGACCTGCTCGACTTCCTGCAGAAATAAGCGAAGCCCCGCAAACAGCAACGGCCGCTAACGCGGCCGTTTGCTTTTGATCGTTCCTGTCCCGACGCACCAGCGAGCCCACCAGACCCGAAGGGCGGCGGGCAGGACGCCCGCCGTTTTCCGATTCGCCAGGAAGGCGAACCGTAAAATCCCGATAGCAATGACGCGATGGGATTGCTTCGCCGGGAAAGACGCTTTCTTTTGGTGACTTTTCTTTGCTGTTGCGCGCCGCGATAAACGCGCCCCGAAAGGCTTGATAAACCGCGCCGCGCCGAATTTCGTGTTGGGAAGAGAATTGTAGCCCGACGAAACGGCCGCTCCGCCTCAGACCCGGTGCTTCGGCCTG
>JAESGW010000149.1_pt1 | contig 150663 bp, 133 predicted proteins | sample 9269791 | NCBI WGS metagenome assembly JAESGW01 (sample SAMN16773120, study PRJNA677053) | algae metagenome | isolation source: Aphanocapsa lilacina HA4352-LM1 and co-occurring heterotrophs from near cave... | place: USA: Maniniholo cave, near Haena, Kauai, HI | collected 2009-07-28
CGGCAGCTTGTCGAAGTTGACGGGCTTGAACGGCGCGACCACGTCCTTCTTCGCGGCATCGACGGCCGAGGCCGCGAAGTAGTAGGCGGTGTCGGCCTGCGGGCGGCGCTTGGTCTTCTCCAGCGCGACCACGGTGGCGGCCGAGCCGATGTCGTTGTAGGTCAGCTCGATCTCGGGATAGCGCTTCTTGAAGTCGCGGAACAGCGACTTCCAGTTGGCCCATTCGGGGCCGGTGTCGAAGGAGACGCACAGGCCTTCCTTCTGCGCCTCGGCGTAGAGCGCCTTCTCGCCCGCGTAGAGCTCGGGGCCGTCGAAGGCGAAGGCGGTGCGCGCGAGCGCCAGCACGGGCAGGGCGCCGGCGGCCTGGATCAGATGTCTGCGTTGCATGGAAGTGGCTCCTTGGGAGGAAGGGATGTCAGTGGTCGAGCAGGCGAAGGTGTTCGGGCGCGATCGCGATGGCCTCGGTGGCCGGCCGCGCCGATTCGGCGAGAAAGGGCCTGGGCGCGCCCGGCACCTCGAAGTCGTAGCGCGTCAGCGAGCCCAGGTAGCGCTGCGCGCCGCAGCGGCCCGCGATGCGGTTCGGCGTGCCGGGCGCGGGATCGGCCGCGATGTGCTCGGGCCGCACCAGCACGTGCAGCGCGGTGCCGGGCGCGCGCATGCCGGTGGGCGCCGCGAGCTGGGCGAAGCCCAGGTCGAGCTTGTTGAGGCCCGCCACCTTGGCCGGCAGGATCGTCGAGAGCCCGACGAACTCGGCCACCGCGCGGCTCGCGGGCTCTTCGTAGATCTCGCGCGGCGTGGCGATCTGCAGCAGCCGGCCGTCCTTGAGCATCGCCACGCGGTCGGCCATGGCGAGCGCCTCTTCCTGGTCGTGCGTGACCAGCAAGGTGGTGGCGCCGAAGCGCTGCTGGATCGCGCGGATCTGGTCGCGCAGGTGGCCGCGCACGCTGGCATCGAGCGCCGACAGCGGCTCGTCGAGCAGCAGCGCGCGCGGGTCGATCGCGAGCGCGCGCGCCAGCGCCACGCGCTGCTGCTGCCCGCCCGAGAGCTGCGCGACGGCGCGCTGCGCGTACTCGCCCAGGCCCACGGTGTCGAGCAAGGCCAGCGCGCGCTGGCGGCGCTCGGCGGTCGCCACCTTGCGCAGCTTGAGGCCGTAGGCCACGTTGTCGAGCACGCTCAGGTGCGGGAACAGCGCATAGCTCTGGAACACCATGCCGATGTGGCGCCGGTGCACCGGCGTGCGCGACATGTCCTCGCCGTCGAGCGCGATGCGGCCCGTGTGGCCGGTCTCGAGGCCCGACACCAGCTTGAGCAGCGTGGACTTGCCCGAGCCGCTGGGCCCGATCACCGCGACCAGCTCGCCGGTGCGCACGTCGAGCGAGACCTCGTGCAGCCCGTGCGTGCTGCCGGGGTAGTTGTAGCTGACCGTGTCGAGGAGGAGGCTCATGGCGTGACGGCGCGTTGCTTCACCAGGGAGGAGGAAAGAAGCGCCGACGCGCTCGCCAGCACCAGGAGGATGACGGTGGCCGCGCAGGCGAAGCCCGTGGCGCCGTAGAAGGCCTGCAGCAGCACCACCGGGTAGGTGCGGTTCTGGAAGCTGGTGAGCAGGTTCGACACGCCGAACTCGCCGACCGAGATCGCCGCCACCATCACCAGCCCGCTGATCAGGCTCTGGCGCAGGCTCGGCAGCACGATGCCGCTGAACTGCTGCCAGCCCGTGGCGCCGAGCGTGGCCGCGGCCTGCTCGAGCCGGTCCAGGTCGAGGTGGCGCAGGTCGGTCAGCAGCGTGTTCGTGAGGTAGGGCAGCGTGAGGATCGCGTGCGCCGCGATCAACAGCGGCATCGAGCCCAGCCAGGGCGCGAGGTCGGTGTTGAACACGATCATGTAGCCGAAGGCCAGCGTGATCGCCGGCACCGCCACCGGCGTGGCGCTCACGATGCGCGCCGCCAGGCTGCCGCCGCGCCGCGCGCCGTGATACAGCGCATAGGCCAGCGGCAGCGCCAGCACGGTGTTGATCGCGCAGGCCGAGAGCGCCACCACCAGGCTGCTCACGAAGGCCTTGCGAAACGAGGTGTCGAGCCAGAGGTCGACATACCACTGCCCGGTCAGGCCGGTGGGCAGCAGCGTGTTGGTCCAGTTGCCGCCCACGCTGCCGACCAGCAGCAGGGCGATGGGCAGCAGCAGGTACAGGCCGTAGAGGAGCGAGATGCCGCGAACCAAGGGTTGTCTCCGTGTCACGCGCGGCCGGCATACTTTCCGGATGCGCTACTGTCTGCGTCGGGTCCTCCGCCGCATCGGCCTGAATTCTAGGAAGCGCCTTGGTATTCATGGGTGAAAGTTGGATGACGACACTTGAGCTGTTGGCAACTGTTTTTCACCGAACTTTCATCAACCGGAGCCATGCATGAAGCGCGACTGCCCCACCATCCAGGAGCTGCTGGCCTTCGACGCGGTGGCGCGCCACGAGAGCCTGACGCTCGCGGCCGGCGCCCTGTGCATCACCGTGAGCGCGGTCAGCAAGCAGATCGCGGGTCTCGAGGCCTTCCTCGGCCGCGCCCTGCTGCAGAAGAACGGGCGCGGCGTGCAGCTCACGCCGCAGGGCCGCGTCTACTGGCAGAAGATCGCCGGCGGCCTGCGCGCGATCGAGACCGCCACCTTCGAGGCGCGCTCGGGCGATGCCGGCGCCGGCCTGCTCACGCTCGCGAGCGTGCCCACCTTCCTCACCAAGTGGCTGATCCCGCGGCTGCCGGCCTTCAGCCAGAAGAGCCGGCACGTCATGCTGAGCTTCAGCCGCCATCTCGAGCCCAGCGACGGCATCCCGGCCGGCGTCGACGCGGCGATCCGCTACGGCCCCGACGGCTGGCCCGGCGTGGTGTCCGAATACATCGCGGGCCGCGAGTTCGTGCTGATCGTGGCGCGCTCGCTGGTCGAGGGGCGGCACCGCATCGCGCAGCCGGCCGACATCCTCGGCCACACGCTGCTGCACCACGAGGGCGCGCCCACCGCGTGGCGCCAATGGGCCGCGCAGCACGGCGTGCCCGAGGTGCAGACCGTGGCCGGCCCGCGCTTCGCGCAGTACTCGGCGCTGATCCAGGCCGCGCTCAACGGCCTGGGCATCGGCCTGGTGCCGAAGCTGCTGGTGCAGGAGGAGTTCGCCGAGGGCTCGCTGCTCAGTCCCTGCGGCACGCCGGTCGGCGTGAACCAGGGCCACTACCTCTGCTACCGGCCCGACCGGCTCGACCTGCCGGCCTTCGCGGCCTTTCGCGCCTGGCTGCTCGACGAGGGCCAGAAGTCGCGCGGCGTGGAGGCCGAGGCATGAAAACGCGCGAGTGGTTACGCTCGCCATCCCTTCTCACGACAAGGACGATGCATCGATGAAAGTCGCAGTCATGGGCGCCGGCGCGGTCGGCTGCTATTACGGCGCCATGCTGGCGCGCGCGGGCCACGAGGTGGTGCTGATCGGCCGGCCCGCGCACGTGGAGGCCGTGCGGGCCCGCGGCCTGCGCCTCGAGGCCCAGACCTTCGACGAGCACGTGCCCATGGCCGCGAGCACCGAGCCCGACGCCGTGCGGGGCGCCGACCTCGTGCTGTTCTGCGTCAAGTCGACCGACACCGAGGCCGCGGCCGAGCAGATCGCGCCGCACCTCGCGCTCGGCGCGCTGGTGCTCACGCTGCAGAACGGCGTGGACAACGACGAGCGCGCGCGCTCCGTGCTGCGGGACCACGAGGTGGCCGCGGCCGTGGTCTATGTCGCGACCGGCATGGCGGGCCCGGGCCACGTCAAGCACAACGGCCGCGGCGAACTCGTGATCGCGCCCTCGGCCCGCGGCGAGGAAGTCGCGCAGGCGCTGCGCGCGGCCGGCGTGCCGACCGAGATCTCCGACAACGTGCGCGGCGCGCTGTGGGCCAAGCTGGTGCTCAACTGCGCCTACAACGCGCTGTCGGCGATCACGCAGCTGCCCTACGGCGTGCTGGTGAAGAACGAGGGCGTGCCCGGCGTGCTGCGCGACGTGGTGGCCGAATGCCTCGCGGTCGCGCGGGCCGAGGGCGTGACGATCCCGGGCGACATCGATGCCGCGGTGGCGGGCATCGCGCGCACCATGCCCGCGCAGTTCTCCTCCACCGCGCAGGACCTCGCGCGCGGCAAGCGCAGCGAGATCGACCATCTCAACGGCTTCGTGCTGCGCCGCGGCGAGGCACTGGGCGTGCCGGTGCCGGCCAACCGGCTGCTGTGGACGCTGGTGCGGCTGCTCGAGGACAAGCCGGCGCAGGCCTGAACCGGGCCTCAGCCCGGCATCGGCTCGCGCATCGTCACGAACTCCTCGGCCGCGGTCGGGTGGATGCCCACCGTGCTGTCGAACATCGCCTTGGTGGCACCCGCGCGCATCGCGACCGCGAAGCCCTGCACCACCTCGCCCGCGTCGGCGCCCACCATGTGCAGGCCCACCACGCGGTCGCTCTTGGTGTCGACCACCAGCTTCATGAAGGTGCGCTCGCTGCGGCCCGAGAGCGTGTGGCGCAGCGACTTGAACTCGCTCGAGAACACCGTGACCTGGCCGAACTTCGCGCGCGCGTCGAGCTCGCCGTAGCCGCAGGTGCCGATGTTCGGGTGCGTGAACACGGCGGTGGGAATGAACTCGTAGTCGAGCCGGCGCTTGCCCTTGCCGAACAGTTCGTCGACCACCACCATCGCCTCGGCCAGCGCCACCGGCGTGAGCTGCACGCGCGTGGAGACGTCGCCCACCGCATAGATCGAGGGCACCGAGCTGCGGTAGTGCGCATCGACCGCGATCGCGCCGCGCTCGTCGAGCGCCACGCCCGCGGCCTCGAGGCCCAGGCCCTGCGTGTTGGGCACGCGGCCGGTGGCGAACAGCACCGTGTCGGCCTCGATCTGCTGGCCGCGCGCGAGCGTGGCCACCAGGCCGTCGGCGGTGCGGGTGACCGAGGCCACCTCGCAGTTCAGGCGCACGTCGACGCCGGCCTTGCCCATCTCGTTGGCGAGGAACTGCCGCACGTCGTCGTCGAAGCCGGTCAGCAGGTGCGCGCGCCGGTGCAGCAGCGTGACCTTCGCGTCGAGCCCGTTGAAGATCGAGGCGAACTCGCAGGCGATGTAGCCGCCGCCCACCACCAGCAGGCGGCGCGGGAACGGGTCGAGGTCGAACATCGCATCGGAGGTCACGATGTGCTCGCGGCCCGGGATCTCGGGCACGAAGGGCGTGCCGCCGGTGGCCACCAGCAGGTGGCGCGCGGTGTAGCGCTTGCCGTCGACCTCCACCGTGTGGGCATCGGCGAGCTGGGCCCAGCCCGTGACCAGCGTGACGCCCGCGTTCTTGAGCAGCGAGCCGTAGATGCCGTTGAGCCGCGAGATCTCTTTGGCGCGCTGCGACTTCAGGTGCGACCAGTCGAACACCGGCTCGCCCGGCAGCTGCCAGCCGTAGCCCGCGGCTTCCTCGAAGGACTCGGCATAGCCGGCCGCGTAGCTGTAGAGCTTCTTGGGAATGCAGCCGACGTTGACGCAGGTGCCGCCGAGTTCGGCGGCCTCGGCCAGGCCGACGCGGGCACCGGTCTGCGCGGCCATGCGCGCGGCGCGCACGCCGCCGCTGCCGCCGCCGATGACGAAGAGATCGAAGTCGAATGTGGACATGGGGGCTCCTTGGCCGCCGACTGTAGCGGTGCCTCGATGACGGTGCAGCCGGCGGGGCTTGACCCTGAAGCTGCTTCAGGGATTCCACTGGCACCGGGCTTCGCGGAGCTACATCGCCGCCGGCGGTGGCCGCGGGCCGCAACGACCAGGGAGAAGGACATGGGCATGTTGGAACGGCTTTTCGGCGGACATCGTGGCGCGCGGCATGGCGGCGGTCATCATGGGTCGCATGGCGGATACGGGCAGGGTCAAGGACAGGGGCCGGGCGGCATCGCCTGCCCCGCCTGCCGTGCCGCCAACGTGGCGGGCGCACGCTTCTGCCAGCAATGCGGCAACTCGCTGCAGCCGGTGGCCTGCCGGCAGTGTGGCAGCACGCTGGCGGCGGGTGCGCGCTTCTGCGCCCAGTGCGGGCAGGCCTCGGACACGGCGCCGCGCGGCTGAGGCGCGGGCGCCGCCCCTCGCGCCGAGGCGCGAGAATCGGTGGCCGCCATCCGCGGCAACCGTCCGTGTCCCGAGGGGAAAAAGAAGAATGGAAAGACACTGCCTCGTTCGGCCGCGCCCGGCCCGCAAGCGTCTGCCCGCGATCCTCGCGTGCTGCGCCATGGCCGCGTTGGCCGTGCCGGCCGCCGCGCAGCTCGCGCGCAAGCCCTCGTTCTACGACGCGCAGAAGCGCGAGCCCGAGGCCGCATCGATCGTGCCGGCCGGCAGCACGGCCTCGCCCGTGCGCCCCGCCGGCGGCGCCTCGTCGCTGCCCGCGCTCGCCAGCCGCGCCGACTTCGACGCGCTCGCGCGCACCTACGACGCCGGCACGCCGATGGCGCTGCCGCATGTGCTGTTCGTGATCGACCGGCGCGCGAAGCCGGCGCCGCGCGTGTACTACCTCGACACGCCGCGCTGGCAGCTGCATGTGCGCTTCGTGCGCGACACCGGCCTGGCGCCCCACGCGGGCAAGCGCGAGATCGACCGCAACTACCTCGTGCCCGACCGCCGCTTCCTGTTCGGCACGCTGAGCTGGCAGCAGAACGTCGCGGGCTTCGGCTACGAATTCTGGGAAGGCGACCGCCTCACCGCGCCGCTGCTGCGCGAGGCCGATCGCGCGGTGAAGGCCAGCTTCTTCGCGCCCGTGAAGTTCAAGACCAACTCCACGCTGCACGAGCGCGTGGCGCGCGAGGCCGGCGTCGACTTCGTGACGCAGGAGGCGCTGATCCGCGAGCAGCCCTACCTGCCGATGAACCTGGGCACGGCCAGCGGCCGGGTGCGCATCGTCGAGGACGAGGGTGCGGTCAACGCGCTGCTGCCCGAGGACATCGCGGTGCTGCGCCAGGTGCCGATCGCGCTGCCGCCGGTGGCGGGCGTGCTGACCGAGCGGCCGTCCACGGCGCTGTCGCACGTCAACCTGCTGGCCAAGGGCTGGGGCATTCCCAACGCCTACGTGCGCGACGCGGCCGAGGTGCTGCGCGCGCATGCGGGCCAGTGGGTGGCGCTCAAGGTCGCGGCCTCGGGCTACCAGGTGCGCCCGCTCACGCCCGAGGAGATCGCGGCGCTGCCCACGCGCGCCGCGCGCACGGCCGCCATGGGCCGCGGTGCGGCCGCGCCGGGTGGCGCTGCGGCCGTGCGGCCCGACCTGCGCGAGGCGCGGCTGCTGCCGCTGGCTTCGCTGCGCGCTCGCCACAGCGCGCAGTGCGGCGTGAAGGCGGCCAACCTCGGCGCGCTGCAGGCCGCGCGCATCCCGTCGACCAGCGTGCCCGACGGCTTCTGCATCCCGTTCGCGCACTACGACCGCTTCATGCGCGCCAACGGCCTCGCCGAGCGCATCGCGCGCATGCAGCAGGCGCCGGGCTTCGCGGCCGATCCGCTGGTGCGCCAGCGCGCGCTCGAGGCGCTGCGCGCCGAGATCGTGCAGTGGCCGGTCGATCCCGCCACCGCGGCCGCGTGGCGCGCGGCCTGGCAGTCGCAGCTCGGCGGCGGCGGCGTGTTCGTGCGCAGCTCGTCCAACTCCGAGGACCTGCCGGGCTTCAGCGGCGCAGGCCTCTACACCACGGTGCCCAACGTGAAGAGCGGCGACGCGCTCGAGCTCGCGGTGAAGAAGGTCTGGGCCTCGGTCTTCAATGCCGAGGCCTGGGAGGCGCGCGGCGCCGCGGGCTTCGGCGCCGAGTCGGTGCTGATGGGCGTGTTCGTGCAGACCGCGATCGATGCCACCAGCGCGGGCGTGATGATCACGCGCGATCCCTTCGACGCCGGCCATCCGCACGTCACCTACATCTCGGCCAAGCGCGGCATCGGCATCCGCGTGGTCGAGGGCCGGCGCGTGGCCGAGCAGCTCATGTACTCGAGCTGGTCGAAGGCGATCCAGGTGCTGAGCCGTTCGGCCGAGGACAGCGCGCTGCAGCTCGACAAGGACGGTGGCGTGAAGGAGGTGCCGCTGGAGGCCGGCCGCAGCGTGCTGACCGACGAACTCGTGGTGCGGCTCGCGAACGTCGGCGCGGCGGTCAAGCGCGGCTTCGGCGGCGTCGACCAGGACATCGAATGGGCCACCGTGGGCGAGCGCATCGTGCTGCTGCAGGCGCGGCCCTACGTCGAGCGCCGCCGCTGAAGCAGGGACCGGCGCCATGAACCTGCACCGCCTCGACCTGGTCTCGCTGTCGCTGTTCAACCTGGTGGTGCGCACCGGCAGCATCAGCAAGGGCGCCGAGCTCGCGCACCTCGCGGTGGGCGCGGCCAGCAAGCGCATCTCCGACCTCGAGGCCGCCGTGGGCACGCCGCTGCTCGAGCGCCATTCGCGCGGCGTCACGCTCACGGTGGCGGGCGATGCGCTGCACCGCCATGCGCAGCGCATCCTCGACGACGTCGACCAGCTCGCGGCCGACCTGTCCGACTACGCCTCGGGCGTGCTCGGCGTGGTGCGGCTGTGGGTCAACACCTCGGCCGTCACGCAGTTCCTGCCGCGCGGGCTGTCGGGCTTCGTGGCGGCCAATCCCGGCATCCGCATCGAGCTCGAGGAACGCAACAGCAGCGAGATCGTGCTCGCGGTGCTCGACGGCCGCGCCGACGCGGGCATCTTCGCGGAGGGCACGCCGAGCCTCGGGCTGCACCTCGTCAACTACCGCATCGACCGGCTGGTGATGGTGGTGCCGCGCGGCCATCCGCTGGCGCGCCGGCGCAGCGTGCGGCTCGAGGAGGCGACCGAATACGACTTCGTGAGCCTGCCGGCCGAGACCTCGCTCGCACAGCGGCTGCAGGCCGCGGCCGAGGCGCTGGGCCGGCGGCTGCGGCTGCGCATCCAGGTGCGCAGCTTCGACGCCGTGTGCCAGATGGTGGCGGCCGGCATGGGCGTGGCCGTGCTGCCGCACGCGGCGATCCAGCCGCACCTGCGCTCGATGGGCCTGCGCGAGATCGCGCTCGACGACGCCTGGGCCGAGCGCCGGCTGCTGATCGGCCTGCGCGACGCCGGCGTGGTGCCGCGCCACGTGCGCACCCTGATCGACCACCTCTGCCAGGGTTAACCCTCGGGCGCTTTCGCGTTCCGCGAAAGCTGCGTGCTCGCCTTTGTCGTTCTCCCGCGCGGCCGCGCTGCCCAGAATCCGGGCAACGAATGCGGCGTCGTGCTGGCGAGCCGCGCAGACAAAGGCTCCCATGGCTACCCCCACTTCCCTCCTCGACGACGACGGCGCCATCGTGCGCAAGGTCGCGTGGCGAATCATGCCGCTCATCATGGTGTGCTATCTCTTCGCCTTCTTCGACCGCATCAACATCAGCTTCGCCAAGTTCGCGCTGCAGAGCGACCTGGGCCTGAGCGACACCGCCTACGGCTTCGGCGCCGGGCTGTTCGTGGTCGGCTACGTGCTGTTCGAGGTGCCGAGCAACCTGATGCTCTACAAGGTCGGCGCGCGGCGCTGGATCGCGCGCATCATGGTCTCGTGGGGCGTGGCCACCGCGCTCATGATGTTCGTGCAGACCGAGTGGCAGTTCTATGCGCTGCGCTTCGTGATCGGCGCGATGGAAGCGGGCTTCGCGCCCGGCGTGCTGTTCTACCTCACGCTGTGGTTCCCCGCCGCGCATCGCGGCCGCATCACCTCGATGCTGTTCCTGGCCTCGGCCTTCGCGGGCCTGTTCGGCGCGCCCGCTGCGGGCCTGGTGCTCGCGCACTTCGACGGCCTGCTCGGCATGGCCGGCTGGCACTGGCTGTTCCTGGTCGGCGGGCTGCCGTGCATCGCGCTCGGCCTGCTGGTGTTCGTGCGGCTCGACGACCGCATCGCCGACGCGCACTGGCTCACGCCCGGCGAGCGCACGCGGCTGTCGCTGCGCATCGCCGAGCAGGGCGGCGCGGCCGGCGCCCATGGCTCGCTGCTCGACGCGCTGAAGACGCCGGGCTTCCTCATGCTCGGGCTGATCTATTTCCTGATCCAGGTCGCTTCCTATGGCCTCAACTTCTGGGCCCCGCACCTGATCCGCGCCTCGGGCAGCACCGATCCCACGGCGATCGGCCTGCTGACGGCCGTGCCCTATCTCTGCGGCGCGATCGCGATGGTGGTGGTCGGGCGGCTGTCGGACCGCAGCGGCGAGCGCCGCCCCTTCGTGATCGCGCTGCTGCTGCTCGCGGCCATCGGCTTCTTCGCGGCCGGCCTGTTCGACCACCACACCGACCTGCTGGTGCTCGCGCTGGCCGTGATGGGCGCGGGCGTGATCGCCTCGATCCCGGCCTTCTGGGCGCTGCCGCCCAAGCTGGTGAGCGGCGCCGCCGCGGCCGGTGGCATCGCGCTGATCAACACGCTGGGCCAGCTCGGCGGCATCGTGAGCCCGGTGATGGTGGGCCGCATCAAGGACCTGAGCGGCAGCACCACGCCCGCGCTCTACGTCATCGGCGCGCTGGCGCTGCTGTGCGCGGCGCTGCTGGCCTTCGCGCTGCCCGAATCGCTGCGCCGGCGCGAGCCGCGCCCGTCGGCCGCTTCACGTTCCCCCGCGAGCGGCGCGCTGCATGCGTCCGCCGTCGCCTTCGCCGAGAAAGCCTCCAAGCCATGAACCTTCCCCTGAGTCCCGGCGCGCTGCAAGGCCTGCGCGTCATCGAGATGGGCCAGCTGATCGCCGGCCCCTTCGCCGGCAAGACGCTCGGCGAATTCGGCGCCGACGTGATCAAGATCGAGCCGCCCGGCAGCGGCGACCCGCTGCGCAACTGGCGCCTGCTGCAGGACGGCACTTCGGTCTGGTGGCAGGTGCAGTCGCGCAACAAGCGCTCGCTGGCGCTCGACCTGCGCAGCGAGGAGGGCCAGCAGATCGCGCGCCGGCTGATCGCCGAGGCCGACGTGCTGATCGAGAACTTCCGCCCCGGCACGCTCGAGGGCTGGGGCATGGGCTACGAGGTGCTGCGCGAGCGCAACCCGGGCCTGGTGATGCTGCGCATCTCGGGCTACGGCCAGACCGGCCCCTACCGCGACCTGCCGGGCTTCGGCGCCATCGGCGAGGCCATGGGCGGGCTGCGCCACCTCACCGGCGAACCGGGCCGGGTGCCGGTGCGCTGCGGCATCTCGATCGGCGACACGCTGGCCGCGCTGCACGGCACCATCGGCGTGCTGACCGCGCTCTATCACCGCAAGGTCAACGGCGGCCAGGGCCAGGTCATCGACGTGGCGCTCAACGAGGCGGTGTTCAACGTGATGGAGAGCCTGGTGCCCGAGTACAGCGCCTTCGGCGCGGTGCGCGAGGCCGCGGGCAGCGCGCTGCCGGGCATCGCGCCCTCGAACGCCTACCGCTGCGCCGACGGCTACGTGCTGATCGCGGGCAACGGCGACAGCATCTTCCGCCGGCTCATGCAGAGCATCGGCCGCGACGACCTCGGCGCCGATCCCGCGCTCGCGAACAACGCGGGCCGCGTGGCGCGCGTGGCCGAGATCGACCAGGCGATCGAGGCCTGGACGCTGCCGCAGTCGGTGGCGACGGTGCTCGAAGTCCTCGGCGAGGCGCGCGTGCCCGCGGGCAAGGTCTACACCGCGAAGGACATCGCCGAGGACCCGCACTACCGCGCGCGCGAGATGCTGCTGCGCCAGTCCACGCGCGACGGCCACGAGATCGAGGTGCCCGGCGTGGTGCCCAAGCTCATGGGCACGCCGGGCACGGTGCGCTCCTCGGCGCCGCGGCTGGGCGACGACACCGACGCGGTGCTCGGCGAGATCGGATTCACATCGGAAGACATCGCCGCCCTGCGCGGCAGGAAGGTGGTTGCATGAACGACGCGGTCTGGAACGGAAGAACATTCGACGGCGATCGCCGCGTGCGGATGTGCGAGGTGGGCCTGCGCGACGGCCTGCAGGTCGAGGCGGCCTTCGTGCCGACCGGGGACAAGATCGCGCTGTGCAACGCGCTCTCGCGCGCGGGCATGGCGAAGATCGAGGTCTCGGCCTTCGTCTCGCCGCAGGCCATTCCCGCGCTGCGCGACGCCGAGGTGGTGCTGCGCGAGATCGAGCGCGTGGACGGCGTGGCCTACACCGCGCTGGTGCCCAACGTGCGCGGCGCCGAGCGCGCGATCGATGCACGCGTGGACGAGATGAACCTCGTGATGTCGGCCAGCGAGAGCCACAACCTCGCCAACCTGCGCATGATGCGCGAGCAGTCGTTCCGCGCGCTGGCCGAGGTGGCGGCGCTCGCGCGCCAGGCCGGCGTGGCGGTTAATGTCTCGCTGTCGTGCAGCTTCGGCTGTCCGATCGAGGGCGACGTGCCCGAGGCCGGCGTGCTCGGCTGGTGCGAGCGCTTCGTCGAGGAGCTCGGCGCCGGCGGCGTCACGCTGTGCGACACCACGGGCATGGCCTGGCCCGGCCAGGTGCACGGGCTCGCGCGCGCCTTCCTGCAGCGCTGGCCCGGCACCGAGCTCACGCTGCACTTCCACAACACGCGCGGCATGGGGCTGGCCAACGTGCTGGCCGGCATCGATGCCGGCGCGCGCCGCTTCGATGCCTCGATCGGCGGCATCGGCGGCTGCCCCTATGCGCCGGGCGCCACCGGCAACGTCTGCAGCGAGGAGATCGTGCATGCGCTCGAGCTCTCGGGCTGGGACACCGGCGTCGACCTCGCGCGCGTGATCGATGCCGCGCGCCGGCTGCCGGCGCTGATCGGCCACGACATCCCGAGCCAGATCGTCAAGGCCGGCCGCCGGCTCGACCTGCATGCGCCGCCCGCGGACTTCGAGGCCACGCGCGAACGCGCGCTGGCGCGCGAGGCCGCGCGCGCGCACTGAGACCGCTTCGCTTCCCTTCCCTTTCATCCACAAGACCAGGAGACATTCGCATGCAACCCCTTCGCTTCATCGCCGCGCTGGCCGCGGCCGCGCTGCTCGCCGGCCCGGCCATGGCCCAGACCTATCCCTCCAAGCCGATCACGATGCTGGTGCCCACGGCCGCCGGCGGCACCACCGACATCGCCGGGCGCATGCTCGCCGACCCGCTGGGCAAGGCGCTGGGCCAGCCGGTGGTGGTCGACAACCGCGGCGGCGCCAGCGGCGTGATCGCGGCGGTGGCGGTCAAGCGCGCCGAGGCCGACGGCCACACGCTGCTGATGCAGTACTCGGGCTACCACGTGATCTCGCCCCACGTCACGAAGCAGAAGGCGCAGTGGGTGCCCGAGGACTTCCGCGCCGTGGCCAACGTGCTGAGCGCGCCGCAGGTGGTGGTGGTGCGCGAGGGCCTGCCGGTGAAGACCATGGCCGAGCTGATCGCCTATGCCAAGGCCAACCCGGGCAAGCTGACCTATGCCTCCTCGGGCCCGGGTTCGCTGCAGCACGTGACCGGCGCCATGCTCGAGCAGCAGGCCGGCATCCAGCTCACGCACATCCCCTACAAGGGCACCGGCCCGGCGCTGCAGGACCTGCTGGGCGCGCAGGTCGACATGACCTTCGGCACGCCGCCGCCGTTCATGCCCTTCATCCAGTCGGGCAAGCTGCGCGCGGTGGCCGTCACCGGCAAGGCGCGCGTGGCCTCGCTGCCGAACGTGCCGACCGCGGCCGAGGTCGGGCTGCCGAACCTCGACGCGACCTCGTGGTTCGCCGTGTTCGCGCCCGCGAAGACGCCGCAGCCCGTGATCGACAAGCTCAGCGCCGAGATCGCCAAGGTGGTGGCCACGCCGGCCTTCCAGCAGAAGGCCGCCGAGCTCGGCGCCACGGCCGACTACATGAACCCGCAGAAGCTCGCCGACTACAGCAAGGCCGAGTACCTGCGCTGGGGCAAGGTGGTCGAGGCCGCGAAGATCGAGGGCGAGTGAGACCGCGCGCATGGCGGCGGCCGGTGGTCGGCCGCCGCCATGCGTTTCCCCTCCGCCGTCGTCTTCACTTGTAGAGCAGTTGCGGCAGCCACAGGCCGATCTGCGGCCACATGTAGAGCAGGAAGATCGCGAGGATCTGGATGCCCATGAAGGGCAGCATGCCGAGGAAGATCTGGTTCAGCGTGACATGCGGCGGGCTCACGCCCTTGAGGTAGAAGGCCGCCATCGCCACCGGCGGCGACAGGAAGGCGGTCTGCAGGTTCAGCGCGACCAGCAGGCCGAAGAACAGCGGATCGACGCCGAAGTTGTCGAGCAGCGGGATGAAGATCGGCATGAAGATCACGATGATCTCGGTCCACTCGAGCGGCCAGCCGAGCAGGAAGATGATCACCTGGCTCAGCAGCAGGAACTGCACCTTCGTGAGGTTCATGCTCAGCACCCATTCCTCGACCAGCGCCTGGCCGCCGAGCAGCGCGAAGGCGGCCGAGAAGATGGCCGAGCCCACGAACAGCCAGCACACCATCGCCGAGGTCTTGGCGGTGAGGAACACCGACTCCTTGAGCACCGCGAGGTTGAGCCGCCGGTAGGCGGCCGCCAGCAGCATGCCGCCGAGCGCGCCCATGGCCGCGGCCTCGGTGGGCGTGGCCAGGCCCAGCACGATCGAGCCCAGCACCGAGAGGATCAGCAGCACCAGCGGGAAGAAGGAGGCCAGCAGCATCTTGAAGATCTCGAGCCGCGCGAAGCTCAGGAACAGGTAGAACAGCGCCGTGAGCGCGCCCAGCACCGAGAAGGTCGCGACCCACCAGGTGGGCGGCGGCTTGGTGGTGGCACCGGCCGGCGCGGTCTGCGCGGTCTCGGCGGCGGGCGCGGGCGCCGCCGGTGGTGCTTCGGCGCCCGGCGGTTCGGCGACGGCGCCGGCCGCGGGCTCCTCGCCCGGCGGTTCCTGCAGTCCGCCTTCGCTCGGCGGCTCCTGCAGGCCACCTTCGGCGGGAGGTTCCTGCAAGCCGCTCGAGCTGGCGCCGCTGCTGCTGCTTCGAGATGCACCGATCTCCTCGATGTCGTAGCGCGCCTCGGCCTCGACCGTGGTCACGGCCTTGTAGCTGCCCAGCGCCAGCAGCGCATAGACGACGGCGGGCAGCGCCACGATGCCGAGCTGCCTGAGCACGTGCGAGAGCGGCACCTCGGCATTGCGCTTGCCCTTGAGCAGGCCCAGCAGCGCATGCGCCGACGGGCTGGCGGCGATCCGCTGCGTCAGCGGCGGCAGCGGCACCACGCGCTCGGCGGCCGACAGCGGCGGTGCCCACTGCGGCTTGAGCTTCGCGATCAGGATCACGTAGAGCACGTAGAGGCCGGCCAGCATCAGGCCCGGGAAGAAGGCGCCCGCGTAGAGCTGCACCACCGACACGCCGGCGGTGGCGCCATAGACGATCAGCAGCACCGAGGGCGGTATCAGGATGCCGAGGCAGCCGCCCGCCGTGATCGCGCCCGCGGCCAGCGGCACGCTGTAGCCGCCGCGCAGCATCGCGGGCAGCGCCAAGAGGCCCATCAGCGTGACCACCGCGCCGACGATGCCGGTGGCGGTCGCGAAGATGGTGCAGGTCACGAGCGTGGCGACCGCGAGCGCGCCCGGCAGCCGCGCGAGCGCGAGGTGCAGGCTCTTGAACAGCGACTCGATCAGGTTGGCGCGCTCGACCAGGTAGCCCATGAAGACGAACAGCGGCACGGCGATCAGCACGTCGTTGGCCATGGTCTTGTAGGCCGACTGCACCATCAGGTCGAGCGTGCGGTGCCAGTCGCGCTCGTAGGCCAGGAAGGTGAAGAGCATGCCCATGCCCATCAGCGTGAAGGCGGTGGGGAAGCCCAGCATGATCGCCACCACCACGAGCGACAGCATCAAGAGGCCCAGGTGGCCGTTGGTGATGGTCTCGGCGCTCAGCAGCATGGCGGCGCCGGCGATCACGATCAGCGCCATGAAGGTGAGGCCGAACCAGAGTTCGCGGCGGATCTTCATCGCGCGCCCTCCCGTGCCTCGTTGGCGACCACCACGCGGTCGAGCGCGGCGATGTCGGCGTCCTTCACGTGCACCATCTCCTTGAGCTTCTCGACGTCGACCTCCTCGACGTCCTCCTCGCGCGAGGGCCAGGCGCCGTCGCGGATGCACTGCACGCAGCGGATGATCTCGACGATGCCCTGCAAGAGCAGCGTGAAGCCCGCGAGCGGGATGATGAACTTGAACGGGTACAGCGGCAGCGGCTCGGCCGAGAAGGTCTGCTCGCGGATCGCGAGCGCCTCGCTCGCGTAGATCCAGCCGGCCCAGGTCAGCGCGACGATGCCGGGCAGGAAGAAGACGATGTAGAGCACCAGGTCGACCAGCGCCTGCGTGCGCGGCATGAAGAAGCCGTAGAGCACGTCGCCGCGCACGTGTCCGTTCTTCGAGAGCGTGTAGGCCCCGGCGGTCATGAACATGGCGCCGTAGAGCATGATCTGCGCGTCGAGCACCCAGGCATGCGGCCGGTTGAGCACGTAGCGCGAGAACACCTCCCAGCTGATCAGCAGCGTGAGCAGCAGGGCACACCAGGCGAAAGTCTTGCCGATCCACGTCGAGAACCGGTCGACCGCCAACAGGAAGGATTGCATCGGGACGAACTCCTCGCCGGGCGCTGCGCGCGTCGTGCGCGCCAGCGTCAGGCGAAATCGGGAATGAGAAGAGGGCACCCGCCTCGGGGTGCCCTCGCGTTCTTTCTCTGGCCGGAAGACCCGTTCAGGTCTTCTTCGCCTGCCGTCCGAAGTAGTGGTTGTAGGCCATCTTGAAATCGACCGAGTAGTCGTTCTGCCACTGGCCCGCGCGCTCGGCGAAGGCGCGCTGCGAATCGAGCACCTTCTTGAACAGCGGGTTCTCGGCCGATTTCTTCGCGATGGTCTTGTCCCACGAGGCGAGCTGCGCGCGCAGCACCGAGTCGGGCGTCTTGTAGAACTTGATGCCGCTCTTCTTGAGCTCCTCGTAGTCCTTGGAGTTGCGGTCGATCGCCTTCCAGCTCATGTCGGCGCTCGCGGCCTGGGTCGCGTACTCGATCACGGCCTTGAGCTCGGGCGGCAGCGCGCGCAGCTTGGAGCCGTTCCACAGCACCTCGAACTGTTCGCCGCACTGGTGGAAGCTCTGCAGCATGCAGTTCTTGGCCACGTCGGGGAAGCCCAGCACGCGGTCGCTCGAGGCGTTGTTGAACTCGGCCGCGTCGATCAGGCCGCGGTCGAGCGCGGGCACGATCTCGCCGCCGGGCAGCGGGTTCACGGCCGCGCCCATGTCGGTGAACACGTCGACCGCGAGGCCCACGGTGCGGAACTTCAGGCCCTTCATGTCCTCGGCCTTGGCCACCGGCTTCTTGAACCAGCCCAGCGGCTGCGTGGGCATCGGGCCGTAGAGGTACGAGGCCACGTCGAGGTTGAGGCTCTTGTAGATCTCGTCCATCAGCGCCTTGCCGCCGCCGTAGGTGTGCCAGGCCAGGATCATGTTGGCGTCCATGCCGTAGCCCGGGCCCGAACCCCAGAGCGCGAGCGCGGAGTTCTTGCCGTACCAGTAGGCGACCACGCCATGGCCGCCGTCGAGCGTGCCCTTGGCGACGGCGTCGAGCAGCTGGAAGGCCGGCACCACCGAGCCCGCGGGCAGCACCTCGATCTTGAGGCGGCTGCCGGCCATGTCGTTGACCTTCTTGGCGTAGTCCTGCGCGTACTCGTGGAAGATGTCCTTGGCCGGCCAGGTGCTCTGGAAGCGCAGGGTGGTGGTCTGGGCCATGGCGACCATCGGCGCCGACATGGCGCCCGCGGCCACCGCGGCGCCCTTGAGCAGGCTGCGGCGGCGGGTCGATTTGCTGTCTGTCATGTTGTCTCTCTCCATAGGTCTGACTGGGGAAATCCCAGGCCGCCGTCTTGGAGTTATGGTTGACAGGCCCAAGCCGCCATCTTTGGCGCGCAGCAAAACACGACAAACAGGGTTTTCACGAACCGGTGAAAAATTCCACCATCCGGCGGCCACCGGGAACCGGTAAAGATGCTGCCGCTTCGTGGGAACCCTCTTGCCATCGATCGAATTGGAAGGAACGCAGAAGATGACCGAACCCGTGGGTGAAAAAGGCTATGCCGGCGACGTGACGCCCGAGCAGGCGGCGCAGTGGATGGCCAGCGGCGAGGCCGTGCTGGTCGACGTGCGCACCGACGCCGAGCGCGAGTGGGTCGGCTTCGTGCCGGGCGCGGTGCCGCTGGCGTGGAAGCAGTGGCCGGGGATGGCGCTGAACCCGGGCTTCGACGAGGGCGTGCGCGCGGCTGGCGAGGGCGGGAAGAAAGTGGTGCTGCTGTGCCGCAGCGGTGTGCGTTCGATCGCGGCGGCGAAGCGGGCGACGGAGCTGGGGGTGGAGGCTTACAACATCCTCGAGGGGTTCGAGGGGAATCCGGACGAGAACGGGCACCGGGGTTTTATCGGGGGGTGGCGCAAGCGGGGGCTGCCCTGGAAGCAGAACTGAGCTGCTAAGGGGGCAGCAGATCGGACCGGTGGGCGCGCAGCCAACCCTCGGCACCGGCCAGCAATTGCGCGGCCTGGTCGATGCAGGCCTGGAGCGCGGCATTGGAGATCGGGTCGCCCTCGTAGTCGCTCACGTTGCGTTGCCGGCGCAGCGCATCGAGCACGATGATGTCCGGTTGCGCCACGCCGATCGTCAGCCCCAGGCTCTGGATGGCCGTCTGGTGATGGCCCGGTTGGCTGGTGGCCGTGCGGTAGCCATTGGCCCACAGGCCCAGCATCGCGCATTGCATGATGCACTTGTAGGCCGCATCGAAGCGGTTGTCGGTGCTGACCTGTGCGACATGCGCGTCGGCCAGGTTGCGACGCGCCGCCTGAAGCAGCTTGGCGATGCCCGCGGCGTCAGACTGATGGACCTGCAGCCGCCCGATCGCCTGCAAGTTCTGCAAGCTCATCCGCTCCTCCCTTCACGAGCAGTTTGGGTTTGGCGAGTATGTCGCGTGCGAAGGCATCGCCGGCGCGTGCGCGCCGTGCAAATTCCTCGGTTGTGTAGAGCACCGTGTTCACTTCGCGGCCCAGCGTCGCGTGCAGGGGGAACACCGCCTGCGCGAGCGTCATGAAGTCGACGCTGCCCAGCACGAGCAGGTCCACGTCGCTGCCCGGAGACGGCGTGCCGCGCGCGATCGAGCCGAACACCAGCGCGAACCGGATCTGCGCATCCAGCGGTGCCAGCGCTTCGCGCACGGCAGGCACCACGCCATGTGTCTTGCGAAACATCGCCGCGAGGTCCTCGAACAGGGGATGGCGGGTGTCGGCGTTGTAGCGCACCTGGTTGCCTTGTTCGCTGCGCTTGAGCAGGCCGGTGCGCGCCAGCTTGTCCACCTCGCGCGCGAGCGTGCCCGCATGGCTGTCGGTCAGGCGCGCCAGCTCGCGCAGATGGAATGCGGACTGCGGCTGCAGCAGCAGCACCGCCAGCACGCGCTGCCGCGCGGCGGGGAACAGCAGGTCCATCAAGGAAGAATCGTTGCTCATTGGGCGACGATTGTTGCTATTGAGGCGACATTCGGCAAGTCGTCGAGCCCAAGTAAAAAGGCCCGCGGGCAAGCCGCAGGCCTTTTCCTGTACGAGTCGCGAAAGATCAGTTCAACGGAGGAATCCGCAGCTTCTGCCCCGGATAGATCTTGTCCGGATGCGACAGCATCGGCTTGTTGGCCTCGAAGATCGCGTTGTACTTGTTGGCGTCGCCGTAGTACTTCTTGGAGATGGCCGACAGCGTGTCGCCCTTGACCACGTCGTGGTACTGCGCGGGCGGTGCGGCGGGGGCGACCAGGTTGTTCTCCACGCTCGTCACGTTGGCCACGTTGCCGGCCGCGAGCGAGGCTTTCTCGCTGGCTTCCTGCGAGGGCGCGTTGCCCGCGAGCGTCACGATGCCGGTGCTCGCCGCATAGGTCACGGCGAGGTTCGTGAGGCCGAGGTTCTGCGTCTCGATGTAGGTCTTGATGGCGGCCGCGGCCTTGTCGTTGGCATCGGGTTCGGCCGCCTGGGCCGACGAGCCGCCGAACAGCTTCTCGCCCGCTTCCTTGATGAAACTCAGCAATCCCATGGTTCTCTCCTTGATCGGGTGGTCGATGGAATCCGCGAATGTAGCGGCGCGCCATGGGCGCCCCGCGTAGTCCCGGACCGCGATCGACAACACCGCGACAGCAGGAATAGTCACAAAGTCGCAATAATGCCGCGCATGTCCGCAGCCACCGCTCCTTTCCTCGCGATCGACATCGGCAACACGCGCCTCAAGTGGGCGCTCTACGATGCGGCTCGCCCCGGCGCCGCCCTGCTGGCGCAGGGTGCCGAGTTCCTCGATCACATCGAGCGGCTCGCCGACGGCCCCTGGGCCGATCTTCCATCGCCGTCGAGCATGCTCGGCTGCGTCGTGGCCGGCGACGCACTGCGCCGCCGTGCCGAGGAGCAGGTGGTCGAGCGCTTCGACTGCACGCCACGCTGGGTCATGCCCAGCCTCGCCGAGGCCGGCATCGTCAACGGTTACGACCATCCCACGCGCCTCGGCGCCGACCGCTGGGTCGCGATGATCGGCGCTCGCCACCGCATGCTGGGCGAAGGCGCGCCGCGGCCGATGGTGGTGGTGCTGATCGGCACCGCGGTCACCGTCGAGGCCGTCGATGCCGACGGCAAGTTCCTCGGCGGCCTGATCCTGCCGGGCCACGGCATCATGCTGCGCGCGCTCGAGTCGGGCACCGCGGGCCTGCACGTGCCCACCGGCGAGGTGCGCGAATTCCCCACCAACACCAGCGACGCGCTGACCAGCGGCGGCACCTACGCCATCGCCGGCGCGGTCGAGCGCATGGTGCAGCACGTGCGCTCGCACTGCGGCGCCGAGCCGGCCTGCTACATGACCGGCGGCGCGGGCTGGAAGATGGCGCCCGTGATGAACGGCCACTTCGAGCTGGTCGAGAGCCTGATCATGGACGGGCTGCTGGTGATCGCGCAGCAGCGCGCCGGCTGAGAAGGTGTGAATGAACCTGCTGCGCGCCCCGATCTCGCATCTGCGGTCCTCGCCGTACGTCGGTACGGCTCCGGTCCTCGACGCGACCTCGGGGCGCTCGCGACGGTTCCTTCACACCTTCTGAAGCTCGCCGCTCAGGCGCGCAGCAGCTGCGTCGCCGCGTGGATGAGCAGCCCCACGAGCCCGCCCACCAGCGTGCCGTTGACGCGGATGAACTGCAGGTCGCGCCCGATGTTGCGCTCGAGCTCGGCCGTCATCTCCACGGTGTTCCACTGCGCCACGCGCTCCACGATGTAGCGCCGGATGTCCTCGCGGTAGCGCTCGATCGCAAGCGGCGCCGCGGCCTCGATCTGCTCGTTGATCCAGCGCCGGATCGCTTCGTCGCCCTGCAGGCGCTGGCCGAGCGCGGCGGCCATCGAGGCGATGCGCCGGCGGATCGTCGAATCGCCGCGGCCGAGGTCCTCGTGCAGCCAGGCCAGCAGCTCGCCCCACAGCCCGTGCAGGTAGTCGCCCAGCGCCGGGTGCGCGATCAGCTCGGCGCGGATGCGCTCGCCGCGCGCATGGAACTCGGGGTCGTGCTGCAGCCGCACGATGAAGTCGTCGACGAAATGATCGAAGCGCCGCCGCATGGGGTGTTCGGGCTCGGCCGCGAGCTCGGCGATGGTGTGGGCCACGGCCGCCACGATCTTGCGCGTGGCCAGGCGCGCCGCCACCTGGTCGAGGCCCACGAAGCGCAGCGTCTTGATCTCGCGCGCGATCGCCTCCGTGATGTGCGCCTGCACCTCCTCGCCGTCGAGCACGCCCGCGATCTGTTCGAGCACCCCGTCGAGCAGCGCCTGGTGGCGCCCGCCCGCGGTCAGCGCACCCAGCGTCTGGCCCATGAGCTGCGACAGGTCGATCTTCTCGAGCCCGGCGGCCGCGGCCTTGCCGATGAAGTCGCGCACGCGCGCGTCGTCGAAGGCCGAGAGCCCGTAGCGCGTGGCCGCCACGCCCCATTCGCCGAGCCGCTCGCCACTGGCCGGCCGCGCGAGCCATTCGGCCATGCGGCCGGCCGGATCGAACTCGCGCAGCTTCGCGAGCACCTGCGCGGTGCTCAGGAAGTTGTTGCAGATGAAGCCCGCGAGCTTGGCGCCGATGCGGTCCTTGTTGCTCGGGATGATCGCGGTGTGCGGGATCGGCAGCCCCAGCGGATGGCGGAACAGCGCCACCACCGCGAACCAGTCGGCGATGGCGCCGACCATCGCGGCCTCGGCGAAGGCCGCGAGGTAGCCGAACACCGGATGCCGGTCGTGCAGCACCGTGGCGACCGCATAGAGCGCCGCGGCGGCGCACAGCAGGCCCAGCGCCACGCGCTTCATGCGCCGCAGCGCGTCGTCGCCCTCGGCCGCCGGGGTCGTCAACGAGCGCCTGTTCAGCCGATGGCCGGCGAGGACGCCAGGCGGTGCATGAAGAGTTCGCAGCGTGCGAGCTGCTCGAGGCTCACGTACTCGTCGGGCTGGTGCGCCTGCTCGATGCTGCCGGGGCCGCACACCACGGTGGGGATGCCGGCGTTCTTGAACAGGCCCGCCTCGGTGCCGAAGGCCACCAGCGTGGTGCGCTCCTCGCCCGAGAGCCGCTGGGCCAGCTTGGTGATCGCGTCGTTCGCGCTGCCGAGGAAGCTCGGGATCTCGCAGATGGTGTCGAAGCTGAAGCCTGCCTCGGGCGCGACCTTCTTCATCGCCGGCTCGAGCGAGCCCGCATAGGCCAGCACCTCCTGCTGCATGCGCTTCGCGTCGGCGGTCGGCAGGTCGCGGAACTCGTAGCGGAACTCGGCGTCGCGCGGCACCACGTTGTCGGCGATGCCGCCGTGGAACTGGCCCACGCTGGCGGTGCTGAAGGGCACGTCGAAGCCCTCGTAGCGCGGCTCTTCGCGCTCGAAGCCCTCGGCCATGTCGCGCACCTTGCCGATCACGCGCGCGGCCATCTCGATGGCGTTGACCGACTTCGGCGTGAGCGAGGAGTGCGCCTCCTTGCCGCGCACGCAGCACCGGTAGCGGTACACGCCCTTGTGGGCGATGGCCGGCACCATGCTCGTGGGTTCGCCCACGATGCAGGCCAGCGGCTTGATGCCCGCGTCGCGCATGTCGGCGATCAGCTCCTTCACGCCGAAGCAGCCGATCTCCTCCTCGTAGCTGAAGGCGAAGTGCACCGCGAAAGGCGCCTCGCTCGCGAGGAAGCGCTCGGCGTTGGCCAGCGCCACCGCGATGAAGCTCTTCATGTCGGCCGAGCCGCGGCCGTACAGGCGCCCGTCGCGCACCGTGGCCGAGAGCGGATCGACGCTCCAGTCCTGCCCGTACCAGGGCACCGTGTCGGTGTGGCCCGAGACGATCACGCCGGCCGGCTTGCCTTCGCCCAGCGTGGCAAACAGGTTGGCCTTGGTGCGTTCGGCGTTGTAGGTGATGCGGCTCTTGACGCCCAGGGCCGCGAGATGCGACTGGGCCAGCTCGATCAGCTGGAGGTTGCTGTTGGCGCTGATGGTGTTCATGCGCACCAGGGCCTGGGCCAGTTCCAGGCTGCGGGGGGAAAGCGTGAGGGACATGCGGCGCATTGTCCCGGAACTCGGCGCCGGAGGCTTCAGAAAGCGGTCGGATGGCCGCCGCTGTCGGTCTCCGACACCTTGAGGCGCGCGAGCTCGTCGCGCAGCCAGCCGCCCGCCCGGCCCAGCGGGCGCGCCTTGTTCCACAGCAGGTCGACGCCCAGCAGCCAGTCGGTGTGCGGGTAGGCCTCGAGCTGCAGCTCGACCAGCTCGCCCGCGGCCAGTTCGCGCCGCACCAGCAGGCGCGGCAGCGTGGCCCAGCCCAGGCCCGCGTGCGTCATCTCGAGCAGCGCGAGGTAGCTCTCGGCGCGCCAGCAGCGCGTGGCGTCGAGGTACTCGGTGGTGGGCAGCCGCTCGCTGTGCGCGCTGAAGGCGAGCCGGCGGTGCCGGTGCAGCTCGCCGAAGCTCACCGTGGGCAGGGCCGCGAGCGGATGCGTGCGCGCCGCGACGTGCGCCATCACCAGCTTGCCCATCTGCACGAACGCCAGCTCGCGCGCATAGCCGGGCTGCGCGAAGCCGATGCCCAGCTGCGCCTCGCCCTGGCGCACCAGCACGCTGACGTCGCCGTGCAGCGGATGCCGCACCTCGAGGTCGACGTGCGGGAAGCGCTCGGCGAAGGCCGAGAACACCGGCATCAGCACGTTGTAGGGGATCTCGATCGCCAGCGTGAGGCTGGGCTCGACCGCGTCGGCGAGGCTTTGCGCATGGCCCTCGAGCGCGAGGCAGCGGTCGAGCACGCCGTGGGCCTCGCGCAGCAGGCGGCGGCCGGCCTCGGTCAGCGCGGGGATCTTGGTCGCGCGGTCGAACAGCGCCACGCCGAGGTCGACCTCGAGGTTGCCGATGGCCGCGCTCACGGTCGACTGCGTCTTGCCGAGCTGGCGTGCCGCCGCCGAGAAGGAACCTGCGCGCGCCACGGCCGCCAAGGTCTCGAGTTGGTCCAGCGAATAGCGCACGGTCCGTCTTCCATCGAAAAAAACGATCGATATTAACTTTGACCCATGACGGAGGAAATCGATCATCCGGCCGCGACCCGACCCACAACACCAACGCGGAGACTTTTCGATGACCCCTTCTTCCGGCGTCCATCCCGTGGACGAAGTGCTGCCCCCGCAGCAGATGGCCAGCTACGGCCTGCAGCACGTGCTGGTGCTCTACGCGGGCGCGGTGGCGGTGCCGCTGATCCTGGGCGGCGCGCTCGGCCTCACGCCCGCGCAGGTCGTGACCCTGATCAACGCCAACCTGCTGACCTCGGGCATCGCCACCCTGATCCAGACCCTGGGCTTCTGGAAGTTCGGCGCGCGGCTGCCGCTGGTGCAGGCCTGCTCGTTCATCGCGCTGGCGCCGATGATCATGATCGGCAAGGAATACGGGCTGCCGCACGTGTTCGGCGCCGTCATCGCGGGCGGCGCGATCACGGTGCTGCTGGCACCGGCCATCAGCCGGCTGCTGCGCTTCTTCCCGCCGGTGGTGATCGGCAGCCTGATCACCGTGATCGGCATCTCGCTGATGCCGGCCGCCGCGATCTGGCTCGGCGGCGGCAACCCCGACGCGCCCGACTTCGGCAGCGCGCCGAACCTGCTGCTGGGCCTCGCCACCGTCGCCATCACGCTGGGCATCTATGCGCGCTTCGGCGGCTTCGTCGGCAACCTCGCGGTGCTGCTCGGGCTGGTGGCGGGCACGGCGATTGCTGCGGTCTTCGGGCTCACCGATTTCGCGCAGGTGGGCCACGCGGCATGGTTCGAATTCAGCGCGCCCTTCGCCTTCGGCCTGCCCGCGTTCGGGCTGGCACCGATCCTGATCATGACGCTCGCGATGATGGTCATCATGGCCGAGACCACCGGCAACTGCCTGGCCATCGGCCAGATCGTCGGCCGCCCCGCGACGCCGGCCACGCTCGGCAACGCCTTCCGCGCCGACGGGCTGTCGACCATGATCGGCGGCGTCTTCAACAGCTTTCCGTACAACGCCTTCACGCAGAACACCGGGCTGATCGCGCTGTCGGGCATCAGGAGCCGCTACGTGGTGGCCTCGGCCGGCGCGATCATGGTGCTCATGGGGCTGTTTCCCAAGCTCGGTGCCCTGATCGCCTCGGTGCCGCGGCCGGTGCTCGGCGGCTGCGCGATCGTGATGTTCGGCATGACCACGGTGGCGGGCATCCAGGAACTCTCGCGCGTGCGCTTCGAGGGCACGCGCAATGCGATCGTGGTGGCGGTGTCGGTCAGCGTGGGCGTGCTGCCGATGTCGTTCCCGGCGCTGTTCGCGCAGGCCGCCGGGCCGCTCAAGCTGGTGCTCGAGAGCGGCATCTTCCTGGCCGCGATCACGGCGGTGCTGCTGAACCTGCTGCTCAACCGCGGTGCCGCCGAGCAGGAAGCGCCGGCGGCCGCGACGCACTGATCCCAGACCTTCACAATGAATTCGACCGACATGAACACACCTCCCTCCCTCTCTGCGCGCGACCTCGAACTGCTGCGCATGACGATCGCGCTGTCCGAGGAATCGAAGGCCCGCGGCCGCCATCCCTTCGCCGCGCTGGTGGCGAACGAGCATGGCGAGGTCGTCGTCACGGCCGGCAACAACTCGATGCCGCCCGAGGGCGATCCCACGCAGCATGCCGAGCTGGTCGCGGCCGCGCAGGCGGCGCGGCTGCTCGCGCCCGAAGCGCTCGCGCGCTGCACGCTCTACACCAGCGCCGAGCCCTGCTGCATGTGCGCCGGCGCGATCTACTGGACCAACATCGGCCGCGTGGTCTATGCGCTGTCGGAGCACGCACTGCTCGGCCTCACGGGCGACCATCCGGAAAACCCGACCTTTTCGCTGCCCTGCCGCGAGGTTTTCGTGCGCGGCCAGCGGCCCATCGAAGTGATCGGACCGCTGCTCGAGGACGAGGCCGCCGCGCCGCACCATGGCTTCTGGCAGAACGGCCACTGAAGCCCCGGGGATCGGGTGTTTTCCGACGTGCCCGGAAATGCCTTAGTGGATAGACTGGCGTTTTGAGAGCAAGCCATGAAACTCATCGATTCGCTCGTCACGCAGGCGGCCGGCATCGCCGCCGTCCGACGTGACCTCCACGCCCACCCCGAACTCTGCTTCGAAGAAGTCCGCACCGCCGACGTGGTCGCGGGCAAGCTCACCGAATGGGGCATCCCGATCCACCGCGGCCTCGGCACGACCGGCGTGGTGGGCATCGTCAAGAACGGCACCAGCAACCGCGCGGTCGGCCTGCGTGCCGACATGGATGCGCTGCCGGTCACCGAGCTCAACACCTTCGCGCATGCGAGCAAGCACCACGGCAAGATGCACGCCTGCGGCCACGACGGCCACACGGCGATGCTGCTTGCCGCGGCGCAGCATCTGGCGAAGCACCGCAACTTCGACGGCACCGTCTACCTGATCTTCCAGCCGGCCGAGGAGGGCGGCGGTGGCGCGCGCGAGATGATCAAGGAGGGGCTGTTCGAACAGTTCCCGATGGACGCCGTGTTCGGCATGCACAACTGGCCCGGCATGAAGGCCGGCCAGTTCGCGGTGAGCCCGGGCCCGGTGATGGCCTCGGGCAACAAGTTCTACGTCAACGTGGTGGGCAAGGGCGGCCATGCGGCGCTGCCGCAGACCGGCATCGACCCGGTGCCGATCGCCTGCGAGATCGTGCAGGCCTTCCAGACCATCCTCACGCGCAAGATGAAGCCGACCGACTCGGCCGTGATCTCGGTCACCACCATCCATGCCGGCGAAACCAACAACGTGATCCCCGACAACTGCGAGCTGTCGGGCACGGTGCGCACCTTCTCGCTCGAGGTGCTCGACATGATCGAGGCGCGCATGAAGCAGATCTGCGACCACATCTGCGCGGCGCACGACGCGACCTGCGAGTTCCGCTTCGAGCGCTACTACCCGCCCACCATCAACACCGAGGCCGAGGCCGACTTCGCGCGCCGCGTGATGGGCGGCATCGTCGGCCCCGAGAACGTGCTCAAGCAGGAAGCCGCCATGACCTCGGAAGACTTCGCCTTCATGCTGCAGGCCAAGCCCGGCGCCTATGCCTTCATCGGCAACGGCGACGGCGCGCACCGCGACGTGCACCACGGCGAGGGCCCGTGCACGCTGCACAACGCCAGCTACGACTTCAACGACGACCTGATCCCGCTGGGCGCCACCTGCTGGGTGCAGATCGCCGAGCAGTTCCTCGCCACCGGCGCCGTGCAGAAATGATCGGCATCGGCGAGGCATTCGCGCCGCGCTATGCGCAGGCGCGCCAGAAATTCCTGCAGGCCTGCCTGAGCGCGGGCCTGACCGTGGAACCCCACCTGCTGCCGATGCGCGGGCGCGACGGCGAGGAACTCTCGTGCGACGTGGCCTTCGACGGCGCGCCCGACGCCGACCGGCTGCTGATCCTCAGCAGCGGCTGCCACGGCGTGGAAGGCCACTGCGGCAGCGGCGTGCAGGTGTTCGCGCTGCACGACGCCGAGTGGCGCGAGAAGGCGCGCTCGGCCGGCGTGGCGGTGCTCTACGTGCATGCGCTCAATCCGCACGGCTTCTCGTTCGGCCGCCGCGTGACGCAGGAGAACGTCGACCTGAACCGCAACTTCGTCGACTTCACGCAGCCGCTGCCGGTCAATGCCGCCTATGCCGAGCTGCATGCGCTGCTGGTGCCCGACACCTGGCCGCCCACGGCCGAGAACCAGGCCGCGGTCCAGGCCTGGATCGAGAAGAACGGCATCGGTGCCTACCAGACCGCGGTGAGCGGCGGCCAGTACCAGTTCGAGGACGGCCTGTTCTTCGGCGGCAAGGCCCCGACCTGGAGCCACCGGATGATCCGCGCCGTGCTGCGCCGCCACACGCGTCGCACGCGTCGGCTGGCCTGGATCGACCTGCACACCGGCCTGGGCCCGAACGGCATCGGCGAGCGCATCTTCGCCTGTCGCGACGACAAGATCGCCTACGAGCGCGCCAACGCCTGGTGGGGCAACGGCGCCGGCCAGGCCGACGCGGCGCCCGTCACCTCGATCTACGACGGCTCCTCGACCTCGGCGCTGCTGCGCGGCCTGATGTGGGATGCCGTCTACGACGAATGCCCGCAGGCCGAGTACACGGGCATCGCGATGGAGTACGGCACGGTGCCGGTGCTCGACGTGCTGACCGCGCTGCGCGGCGACCACTGGCTGCATCGCCATCCCGAGGCGCCGGCCGACCTGTCGGACGCGATCCGCCGGCGCACGCTCGAGGCCTTCTACACCGACACCGATGCCTGGCGCGGCCAGATCGTGAGCCAGGCGCGGCAGGCCATGTTCCAGGCCGCCGACGGGCTCAGCGGGCGCTGAGCCGCTCGAACCGGGCGGACCCGCTTCAGGTCCGCACCTTGCCGTCGCCCGTGAGCATCGAGAGCTCGACGAACTTCGAGCCCACGTGGTTCTTCGCCGAGAACGAGACCTCGAAGCCGCCGAGCTGCAGCCGGTCGATGCTCTCGAGGCCGGTGATCAGCCCCTCGCGCGACAGCTTGCCGGGCGCCTTGCGCAGGCCCTCGACCAGCACCTTGGCCGCAAGATAGCCCTCGAGGCTCGAGAAATTGGCGCTGGCGCCGTTGCCGGCCTTGCGCACCGCCTCGGTGAACTCGCGCGCGATCGCGTTGGCCTGGCTGTAGGGCGAGGGCACGACCTGGGTCACGAGCACGCCCGCGGCCTCCTTGCCGAGCTCGTCCGACAGCGCCTGGGTGCCGACGAACGAGAGGTTGAAGAAGGTGCCGCCGAAGCCGGCCTTGCGCGCCTCGCGGATGAAGGCCGCGCAGGCCTTGTAGGCGCCGACCTGGACCACCGCGTCGGGCCGCGCCGCCAGCAGCGTCTTCACGGCCGGCGCCACCTCGGCCGAGTTGCGCTCCACCGTGGCCTGCGCGATCGGCTTGAGCTGCTGCTCGGCGAGCGCCAGCGTCACGCCGTCGAGGCCGGCCTTGCCGTAGGCGTCGTTCTGGTGGAACACCGCGATCTTCTTCAGGCCCAGGTGGGTGAGCTGCCTGACCATCAGCGCGGTCTCGTCGTTGTACGAGGCGCGCAGGTGGAACACGTTCTTGTGGAAGGGCTCGCGCAGCGCCATCGCGCCGGTGAAGGGCGCCACGAACGGCACCTTGTCCTTCACCGCCAGCGGCAGCGCCGCCAGGCTGGTGGGCGTGCCGATGTAGCCGAACAGCGCGAACACGTCCTCGTCGATCAGCTTCTGCGTGTTGGCGACGCAGCGCTCGGGCTCGTAGCCGTCGTCGAGCGTCTTGATCTGCACCGCGCGGCGGCCGGACTGGGCGTTGTAGGCGTCGAGGAAGACCTTGGCGCCCTGGTGGAACTGGATGCCCAGTTGCGCCGCCGGGCCGGTGAACGGCGCCGACTGGCCGAGCACGATCGGGCCATCGCCCTGGGCCCGGGCGACGGCGGCGAAACCGCCGAGCGTGGCGGCACCGGCCGCCAGCGAGAAATGCCTGCGATTGATCATGGCGAAAACCCCCTCCTGTCATGCGTCATGCGACGGACCCCGTGCATGCCCCGAAAACCTTAAAAACTTTAGACTCGCCCGATGGCCCACGCCTCGAACGACACCCCCCACGACTCCTCGCCCGCCGCTGCCGCCACGGTGCTCGGCGCCTGCCCCCACGACTGCCCGGACACCTGCGCGCTCGTCACCACCGTCAAGGACGGGGTGGCGGTCAAGCTGCAGGGAAATCCGGCCCATTCGCACACGGGCGGCGTGCTGTGCACCAAGGTGTCCCGCTACATCGAACGCAACGACCATGCCGAACGGCTGGTCCAGCCGCTCAAGCGGGTCGGCCCCAAGGGCAGCGGCCGCTTCGAGCCGGTGAGCTGGGAGGCCGCGCTCGACGGCATCGCCGCGCATCTTCGGTCATTGCAGGCCGATCCCGAGACCATTCTCCCCTACAGCTATGCGGGAACCATGGGCCTGGTGCAGGGCGAATCGATGGACCGGCGCTTCTTCCACAAGCTCGGCGCCAGCCTGCTCGACCGCACCATCTGCTCGATGGCCGGCGGCGAGGCCATGGTCCACACGCTGGGCGGCAAGGTCGGCATGCGCATCGAGTTCTTCGCCGAGGCGAAGCTGATCCTGATCTGGGGCAGCAACTCGATCGCGAGCAACCTGCACTTCTGGCGCCATGCCCAGGCGGCCCGGCGCGCCGGTGCGCGGCTGGTGTGCATCGACCCGCGGCGCACCGAGACCGCCGACAAGTGCGACGAGCACATCGCGCTGCTGCCGGGCACCGATGCCGCGCTGGCCTTGGCGCTGATGCACGAGCTGATCGTGCACGACTGGCTCGACCACGACTACATCGCGAACCACACGCTGGGCTGGGAGCAGTTGCGCGAGCGCGCGCTGCAATGGCCGCCCGCGCGCGCGGCACGCGTGTGCGGCGTGCCCGAGGAACAGATCGTGGCGCTGGCCCAGGCCTACGGCACCACGAAGCCGGCCGCGATCCGCCTGAACTACGGCATGCAGCGCGTGCGCGGCGGCGGCAACGCGGCGCGCGCGGTCGCCTGCCTGCCGGCGCTGGTGGGCGCCTGGCGCGACCGCGCGGGCGGGCTGCTGCTGAGCAGCTCGGGCCATTACCCGGTCGACCGCGCCGCGCTGCAGCGGCCCGACCTGCTGGCCGGCCGCCGGCCGCGCACCATCAACATGAGCACCATCGGCGACGCGCTGCTCGACACCGCGAAGCCGGTCCAGGCGATCGTGGTCTACAACAGCAACCCGGTGGCGGTGGCGCCCGAATCGGCCAAGGTGGCGGCGGGCTTCGCGCGCGAGGACCTGTTCACCGTGGTGCTCGAGCAGTTCCGCACCGACACCGCCGACTATGCCGACTACCTGCTGCCGGCCACCACGCAGCTCGAGCACTGGGACATCCACTGCAGCTACGGCCACACCGACGTGCTGCTGAATCGCCCGGCCGTGGCGCCGCGCGGCGAGGCGCGCAGCAATGCCTGGGTGTTCCGCGAGCTGGCGCGCCGCCTGGGCTTCGACGAGCCCTGCTTCGCCGAGAGCGACGAGTCGTTGTGCCGCACCGCCTTCGCCGAAGGGAGCATCGACTTCGCGCAACTGCTCGCCCAGGGCTTCACCAGCGTGAAGCTGGCCGAGGCGCCGTTCGCCGAGGGCCACTTCCCCACGCCCTCGGGCCGTTGCGAGTTCCACAGCGCGCGCCTGGCGGCCATGGGCATGGACGGCCTGCCCGACCACGTGCCCAACTGGGAGCCGGCGGGCAGTTCCACCGAATTCCCGCTCGCGATGATCTCGCCGCCGGCGCGCAACTTCCTCAATTCCACCTTCGTCAACGTGACCAGCCTGCGCGCGATCGAGGTCGAGCCGCTGCTCGAGATCCATGCCGACGACGCGGCCGTGCGCGGCATCGAGGACGGCGCGCTGGTGCGCGTGTTCAACGGCCGCGGCGAGCACCGCTGCCGGGCCGAGGTCTCGCGCCGCGCGCGCCCCGGCGTGGTCAACGGCATGGGCATCTGGTGGCGCAAGCTCGGCATGGACGGCACCAACGTCAACCAGCTCACGAGCCAGCGCCTGACCGACATTGGTCGCGGCCCGACCTTCTACGACTGCCTGGTCGAGGTCGAGCGCGTGGCCGGCACGCAGGCGGCGACGGCGTGAGGGCCGCCTCCATCGCGGCGCTGGCCGGCGCGCTGCTGCTCGGCGGCTGCGCCGACCTGCGCTACTACTGGCAGTCGGCCAGCGGCCATATCGGCATCATGCGCGCCGCCAAGCCGGTGCCCGAATGGCTGGCCGATCCGGCGGTGCCCGCGGCGCTCAAGGCCAAGCTCGAGCTCACGCAGCGCATCCGCCGCTTCGCGAGCGACGAACTGGGCCTGCCCGACAACCCCAGCTACACCGCCTACGCCGACCTGCACCGCGCGGCCGCGGTGTGGAACGTGGTGGCGGCGCCGCCATATTCGCTCACGCTCAAGAGCTGGTGCTTCCCCGTGGCGGGCTGCGTGGGCTACCGCGGCTACTACAGCGAGGAGGCGGCCAAGGCCGAGGCCGAGGCGCAGAAGCGGCAGGACCTCGAGGTCTCGGTCTACCCGGTGCCCGCCTACTCCACGCTGGGCTGGATGAACTGGGCCGGCGGCGATCCGCTGCTGTCGACCTTCATCGGCTACCCCGAGGGCGAGCTCGCGCGGCTGGTGTTCCACGAGCTCGCGCACCAGGTGCTCTACGTGGCGGGCGACACGGTGTTCAACGAGTCCTATGCGACGGCGGTCGAGCGCATCGGCGGCGCGCTGTGGCTGCAGCGCGAGGCCGGTGAGCCGGCGCGCCGCGAGTACGCGCAGTTCGATGCCCAGCGCCAGCAGTTCCGCGCGCTCGCGCTCGACACCCGGCGCGCGCTCACGCGGGTCTACGAATCGCCCGAGGCCAAGGCCCAGGACTGGAAGGCCGTGGCCGCGATGAAGCAGGCCGCGATGGACGACTTCCGCGCCCGCTACGCGGCGCTGCGCGAGGGCTGGGCCGGCCCGCGCCAGCATGCCTACGACGGCTGGGTGGCGCGCGCCAACAACGCGGCCTTCGGCGCGCAGGGTGCCTACGACGACCTGGTGCCGAGTTTCGAGGCGCTGTTCGAACGCGAGGGCCGGAGCTGGCCGCGCTTTTACACTGAGGTCCGCCGCATCGGCCGGTTGCCGACCATGGAGGAGCGCCGCCAGGCGCTCGCCACGGCCAGCGGCATCCTGCAGACGCGGCGCGGCCGCGGCCACGACAACAACGGAGAACACGACGGTGCCTGACATCCATATCGAACGCCAACACACCCTGGGCATCGCCCGCGCACGCCAGGTGGCACGCAAGTGGGTGCGGCAGGCCGAGCAGGAGTTCGGGCTCGATTGCGTCTACACCGAGGGCGAGGAGCGCGACGTGGCGACCTTCACGCGCGCCGGCATCGACGGCACGGTCGAGGTGACGGCCCAGACGCTCACCTTCGATGCCACGCTGGGCTTCCTCTTCAGCAGCTTCAGCGAAATGATCGAGCAGAAGATCAGCCGCAACCTCGATGCGCTGCTGGGGCCGGCCGAGGGCGGCAACCGCTTCGCCTGACACCCGCGGCGCTCAGGCGATGGTGTAGCCGCCATCGACCGGCAGTGCCGCGCCGCTGATCATCGACGCGCCCTCGCTCGAGAGAAAGAGGATCGGCGCCACCACCTCCTCCACACGTGCGAAACGCCCGAGCGGGATGCCCGCGATGGCGACCGCGCTCTTGGCCGGATCGGCCCAGGCCTGTTCGGCCATGGGCGTGAGCGTGACGGTGGGATTGACGCTGTTGACGCGGATGCCGTGCGGCCCGAGCTCGAGGCACAGCGAGCGCGTGATCGCGTCGAGCGCGGCCTTGGAGGCGCAATAGCAGAGGTGGTCGTCGAGCGCGACCAGCGCGGCCTGGCTCGAGACGTTGACGATGCTGCCGCGCACGCCGGCCGCGGCCATCGCCTTGCCGCAGCGCGCGGCGACCAGCGCCGCGGCGCGTGCATTGACGGCCATGACGGCATCGAAGCTGTGGGCCCGCAGCTCGAGCGCCGGTTCGAGCAGCGCGATGCCCGCGCAGTTCACGACGAGGTCGAAGGCGGGGAGCTCGGCGAATGCCTGGTCGAGGGCTTGTGGGTCGGACACGTCGAGCACGAGCGGGGTGCAGCCGGTCTGCGCTGCCAGCTCGCGAAGGGCTTCGGCGTTGCGCCCCACGGCGGTGACCGCGGCGCCCGATCGTGCGAGCTGCGTGGCCACGGCATGGCCGATGCCGCTGCTGGCGCCGGTGACCAGGGCTTTGCGGTTGCTGAAATCGAAGGTGATGGTCATGTGGGAGCGAGCGTTCATTGGAGGCGGTGCATCGCATCGCGCAATGCGGGGTAGAGCGACTTGTAGATCTCGAAGCGCTCGCGGTAGACGGCCTGCGCCTGGGGCTCGGGCCTTGCGCGTTCCACCAGCGTGACCCAGCCGCGTTCGGCCGTCGCCGCATCGACCAGCCCCGCGCCCAGCGCCGCGAGCATTGCCGCGCCGAGGGCAGCCTCGACCTCTTCCTCGATGGTGAACACGGGGTAGCCGGTGATGTCGGCCACGATCTGCATCCAGAGGTCGGAGTGGGCCGCGCCGCCGACCACGATCAGGCGCGGGTCCAGCGGCTGGCCGCTTTGGCGCCCGGCCTCGATGTTGTGCTGCAGCGCGAAGCTCACGCCCTCGAGCACGGCACGGTAGAGGTGGGCACGGCCGTGCGCGAGCGAGAGGCCGATGAAGGCGCCCTTGGCCTGCGCGTCCCAGATCGGGCTGCGCTCGCCCATCAGGTAGGGCAGGAACACCAGGCCCTGCGCGCCGGGCGGCACGTCGACGGCCTGGCGCTCGATCAGCGCATGCGCGTCCTCGCCGGTGCGCGCGGCCTCGGTCAGCTCGGCCTGGCAGAAGGTCTCGCGGAACCAGGTGACGGCCGCGCCCGCGGCGATGGCGCCGCCGAACACGTAGCTGCGGTCCGCGCCGCGGTACACGTGCGGCATGCCGATGAGCCGGTGGCGCGCGTCCACGCCCGGGCTCACGAAGCCCCAGCACATGCTGGTGCCGATCATCGCGACATGGTCGCCGCTGCCGGTCACGCCCGCGCAGAAGGTGGCCACCGCGGCATCCACGCCGCCGCCCATCAGGGGCATGCCTTCGGCGAGGCCGAGCCGCGCGGCCCATTCGGCCTTCAGGCCGCCGACCACGTCGCTCGATTCGACCAGCCGCGGCGGCATCATGCGCGCCGGAATGCCCAGCATGCCGAGCGCCTCGTGGGACCAGCCGCGCCGCGCCGCGTCGTAGACGCCGCCGATGTTGCCGGCCGAGCTGTGGTCGACCGCGAGTTCGCCGGTCAGGCGCCAGTTGACGTAGCTGTTGGGTGGCAGGAACCAGCGCGTCCTGTTCCACACCTCGGGCCGGTGCTCGCGGAGCCACAGCATCTTGGTGTAGCCGTAGTAGCTGTCCACGCCATTGCCGGTGATCGCCTGCAGCTTCTCGACGTCGACGGTCGCGTTCACCGCATCGACCTGCGCGGTGGCGCGCCGGTCCATCCAGATCAGGCAGGGGTGCAGCGGCTGCAGGGCCTCGTCGACCGGGATGCCGGCGCCGCCATAGAGGCTGCTCACGCACATCGCGGCGATGTCGGCGGGCGCGACGCCGCTCTTCGCGACGCAGGCGCGCACGCTCTCGCACACGGCGTCGAACCACACGGCGCAGTCCTGCTGCGCCCACAGCGGCTTCGGCGTCTCGGGCTGGTAGGCCACGCCGGCCTGGGCGCGCACGCGCCCGTCGACGCCGACCAGCAGGCACTTGGTGCTCTGCGTGCCGATGTCGACGCCGATCACGTACTTCATGGCTCGGTCCGCGGCTGCGGCTTGAGCAGCACCTTGATCGAGTCGAGCGAGTTGGCGAGCGCGAAGGCGCGCTCCCATTCGGTCAGCGGGAAGTCGTGCGTGACGATGCCCTTCGAGGTCACGAGCCCGCGCGCCAGCAGGTCGATGGCGATCGGGTAGCAGTAGGGCCCGAGGTGGGCGCCGCGCACGTCGAGCTCCTTGCGGTCGCCGATGATCGACCAGTCGGCGCTGGTCTCCGAGCCGAAGACGCTGAACTCGACGAAGCGGCCGAGCTTGCGGATCATCTCCAGGCCCTGCGTCACGCCGATCGGCGCGCCCGTGGTCTCGATGTAGACGTCGCAGCCATAGCCCTCGGTCAGGCCCTTGACGATGGCGTCGGCGTTCTCCGTCTTCGGATTGATCACGACGTCGGCGCCGTACTGCTTCGCGAGCGCGAGGCGTTCGGGCACGAGGTCGATCACGATCAACTGCCTGGGCGTCTTGAGCGCCGCCACCTGCGTCATCATCAGGCCGAGCGGGCCGGCGCCCGCGATCACCACCACGTCGTCGAGCTGGATGTCGCCGCGGTTCACGGTATGGATCGCGCACGACAGCGGCTCGATGATGGCCGCGTCCTCGAGCGCGATGCCGTCGGGGATCCTGTGCACGCGCGCGGTCGGCGGCAGCCGCATGTAGTCGGCCATGCCGCCGTCGGCCACGATGCGCTGGAAGCCGAAGATGTTGTGCACCTCGCACATCCAGTACTTGCCCGAGGTGCAGAAGCGGCACTTGCCGCAGGGCACGATCTGCTCGGCGATCACGCGGTCGCCCTTGCTCACGCCGAAGTGCTCGGCCGCGCCTTCGCCGAGCGCCTCGACGTAGCCGAAGAACTCGTGGCCCGGGATCACCGGCGCCTTGACCCACGAGGGCTGGCCGTCGCCGCCCCAGAACATCTTCGCGCCCGAGTGGCACTTGCAGTCGGAGGCGCAGATGCCGCAGGCCGCGATCGAGATCAGCAGTTCGTTGGCGCCGATGGCGGGTACGTCGACGGTCTCGAGGCGGTAGTCCTTGGGGCCGTGGCAGACGACGGCCTGCATGGCGAGCCGGGCGATGGCGCCCGTGCTGCCGGACTGGAGCTTTTGATAAGACATGGGTTCCTTGTGGGGGGAGGGGGAAGGAGCAAGGCAGAAGAGGGAGGGCTAGCGCTTTGCTTCCCGGCTGATGAAGATCGCGAGCAGCACGATGCCGCCCTTGATGATCAGTTGCAGGTACGGCGACACGCCGATCATGTTGAGCCCGTTGTTGAGCACGCCCAGCAGCAGCGCGCCGACGAGGGTGCCGACGATCGCGCCGCGGCCGCCGGCGATCGAGGTGCCGCCCATCACCACGGCGGCGATGGCGTCGAGCTCGAAGCCCACGCCCACGCCGGGCTGGCCGCTGGTCACGCGCGAGGCCTGCACGATGCCGGCGACCGCTGCCGTGAAGCCGCTGAGCGCATACACCAGCAGCTTGTAGCGCGCCACCCGCACGCCCGACAGCCGCGTCGCTTCCTCGTTGCCGCCGATGGCGTAGACGTAGCGGCCGAAGGGCGCCATGTTCAGCAGCACGTAGGCCGCGAGGTAGGTGGCGAGCATGATCAGGATCGGCACCTTGATGCCCGCCAGCGTGCCGCCGCCGAGGAAGGCGAAGGACTCGGGCAGGCCGTCGATCGGGTAGCCGCCGGTGTAGATCAGCGCGATGCCGCGCGCGATGCCCATGGTGGCCAGGGTCACGATGATCGGCGGCATGCGCAGGTAGGCCACGCAGTAGCCGTTGAACAGGCCGATGACCGCGCCCACGGCCAGGCCCAGCGGCACCGCGAGCAGCGGCGGCAGCCCGAACTGCACCATCAGCCCCGAGGCCAAGGTGCCCGACAGCGCCACCACCGCGCCCACCGAGAGATCGATGCCGCCGGTGAGGATGGCCGCGGTCATGCCGACCGCGATGATGGCGTTGATCGAGGACTGCAGCGCGATGTTCTGCAGGTTGCCCCAGGACAGGAAGTTGTCGGTCGCGACGATCATGAAGACCGAGATCGCGACCAGCCCGACCAGCGGCAGGAAGGCCGTGGAGCGGCGCAGCTCGGTGAGGAATCCGCCGGCGGGAGCGGGCGGCGCGGGATGGCTGGCGGTGGCGTTCATGGCGAACCCCCTGTGGTTGCGTGGCGCATGATGTCGCCGGAGTGGATGGAGTCGCCCTCGAGCGTGGCCACGATGGACCCGCCCGAGAACACCGCGACGCGGTCGCACATGCCGACGATCTCGGGCAGCTCGCTCGAGATCATCAGCACCGCCTTGCCCTGGCGCGTGAGCTCGCGCATCAGGGCGTAGATCTCGGCCTTGGCGCCGACGTCGATGCCGCGCGTGGGCTCGTCGAAGATCAGCACCTCGCAGGCGTGGCCGAGCCAGCGCGCGATCACCACCTTCTGCTGGTTGCCGCCCGAGAGCGTGGCCACGCGGGTCTCGAGGTCCGGCGCCTTCACGCCCACGCGGCGCGCGAGCTCGGCCGCCTCGCGCTTCTCGGCGCCCTCGCGCACCAGGCCCGCGCGGCGGTGCCGGCCCAGGTTGTTGAGCGTGATGTTGAAGCGGATCGTGAAGTCGGTGATCAGCCCCTGCACCTTGCGGCTCTCGGGCAGGAGGCCGATGCCGTGCGCCAGCGCCTGCGTGGGATCGTCGAGCCGCACGGGCTTGCCGTTGCGCAGCACCGTCTTGCGGTGCGCGCGGTCGGCGCCCATCATGCCGAGCGCGAGCTCGGTGCGGCCCGAGCCGACCAGGCCCGCGAAGCCGAGGATCTCGCCCGCATGCAGTTCGAAGGCATTGACCGGCCCGCCCTTCGCGAGCTGGATCGCGGGCACCTCGAGCAGCTTGCGCGCGCCGGCCGCATGCGGTGCCGGTTGCGGCTTGGGCGGAAAGCTCTGCTCGATGCGCCGGCCCACCATCATCTCGACCAGTGCGTCGATGTCGGTCGCGCCGACCTCCGCATGGCCCGCGTTGGCGCCGTCGCGCAGCACGCTGATGCGGTCGCAGACCTCGAAGATCTCGTCGAGGTGGTGCGAGATGAAGATCATCGCCACGCCGCGCTCGCGCAGCGAACGCATGATGCGGAACAGGTGGTCCGCCTCGTTCGGCGTGAGCGTGGCGGTCGGCTCGTCGAGCACCAGCAGGCGCGCCTTCAGCGACAGCGCCTTGCCGATCTCCACGAACTGCTGCTGCGCCACCGAGAGCCGGCACACCGGCACGCGCAGGTCGATGCGCACGCCCAGTTCGTCGAACAGCTGCCGTGCCGCGCGCCGCATCGCGGCCCGGTCGATCAGGCCGAAGCGGCGCGTGGGGTAGCGGCCCAGGAAGATGTTCTCGGCCGCGTCCAGGTGCGGGATCAGGCTGAACTCCTGGAAGATGATCCCCACGCCCGCCGCGATGGCGTCGGCATAGCCCGCGAAGCGGCGCTCGCTGCCGTCGATGTAGATGCGGCCCTCGTCGGCCTGGTGGATGCCGCAGAGGATCTTCATCAGCGTCGACTTGCCCGCGCCGTTCTCGCCGAGCAGCGCATGCACCTCGCCCTTGCGGATCGAGAGGTCGATGCCCGAGAGCGCCTGCACGCCGGGAAAGCGCTTCGAGACGTCCTCCAGCCGCAGCATCTCGGCGGTGTCGTTCATGGTCACGGCCAGGGTCCGTCCGCGCCTTACCAGCTGAAGCTCTTCGCGCCTTCGGCGTCGATCAGCTTCACGTCGACCGGCACCGCCGCCGGCACGTTGGCGCCCCACTTCTTCGCGAGCGCGATGCCGATGGCCAGCCGGATCTGGTCGCGCGGGTATTGCGCGGTGGTGGCGATGAACTTCGAGCCCGGCTTCTGCATCGCCTTGATGGCCTCGGGCGCGCCGTCGACGCTGGTGAGCTTCACGTCCTTGCCGCTGGCCTCGATGGCCGCGAGCGCGCCCATCGCGCCGCCGTCGTTGACGCTGAACATGCCCTTCAGGTCCTTGTTGGCCTGCAGGATGTTCTCGGTCACGGTGAGCGCGGTGGCGCGTTCCTGCTTGCCGTTCTGCGTGCTCACCACCTTGATGCCCGGGTACTTGGCGAGCGCCTCGCGGCAGCCCTTCACGCGCTCGAGGATCGGCACCACCGGGATGCCGTCGAGGATCGCCACGTCGCCCTTCTCGCCGATGGCCTTGGCCAGGTGCTCGCAGGCCAGCCGGCCCGCGTCGGTGTTCTTCGAGCCGACGAAGGAGTCGACCGGGCCCTGTGCGTTGGCATCGACCGCCACCACCACCAGCCCGGCCTTCTTGGCCGAGCGCACCGCCGACTGCACGCCGGTGGAGTCGGTCGGGTTCAAGAGCAGGATGTCGACCTTCTTCTGGATCATGTCCTCCACGTCGCCGATCTGCTTGGCCACGTCGTGGCGCGCGTCGGTCGCGACCACGCTGGCGCCGATGCTCGCGGCCGCTTCCTCGAGCGCCTGCTTCATGGTCACGAAGTAGGGGTTGTTGAGCTCCTGGAAGCTCATGCCGATGCGCAGCGGCTGCTTCGGCGCCTGGGCCTGCGCGGCGGAGGCGGCGCACAGCAGCGCGGCGAGGGTGGCGGTGGCGAGGATGTTCTTCTTCATGGCATGTCTCCTTGGGTGATGACGGTGGAAAGGACGCGGGCAAGGCTTCGCCCCGCGCGGTGCCCGAACGGGCCCGCGCCGATGGCGATGCGGGAAACGGGGGGCGGGCCGCCTACGGCGGGCTGGCGCCGCGCAGGTGCGCGGCCTGCGCCGCCTGCATGCGGTGGAAGTTGCGGAACTTGGTCGGCGGCATGCGCTTGTGCAGCAGGAACTGCCGGTTGAAGTTCGACACGTTGTTGAAGCCCACGTCCATGCAGACGTCGAGCACCGGCTTCTCGCTGCTGGTCAGCAGCTCGCAGGCGCGGCTGATGCGCAGCCGGTTCACGTAGCGCACGAAGGACTGGCCCGTGTGCTTGCGGAAGGCGCGCGAGAAGGCGCTCGGGCTCTGGCCCACCAGCTCGGCCAGCATCGGCTCGCGCAGCTCGTCGCCGAGGTTGGCCGCGATGTGGGCCAGCACGTTGTTGATGGCGTGCGACATGAAGGCCTTGGGGTCGGGCTTGAAGGCCGGGCTCGCGAGCCGCTGGCGGTCCTGGCTCGCGGCCAGCAGCTCGAGCAGCGACAAGAGCAGGATCACGCGGCGCAGCCCGCGCGCCTCGAGCAGCGCTTCCATGATCGGCTTGGCGGCGGCCGCCGTCTCGGCCGAGAACAGCAGGCCCGCGCCCGACTCGGCGATCAGCGGCGCGATGCGCGCGAACTCGGGGAAGCTCGCGGCCATGTTGCGCACCAGGCCGGCCGGGAACTGGATCACGATGCCGCGCCGCTCCACGCTCTGGCCCGCGGGCACGTCGCTGATCCAGTTGTGCGGCAGGTCGGGGCCCATCATCACGAGGTTGCCGGGCTCGAAGTGGCCGACGTGGTCGCCCACGAAGTACACGCCCTGGGTCTCGACGATGAGCTGGATCTCGTACTCGGGATGGAAGTGCCAGCGCACGGTGCGGTAGGGGTAGCCGTGGGCCCAGCAGGCGAAGGATTCGTCACCGCGGACTTCGACGATTTCCAGATCGGGTTGCATGGCGCTCGTTGTTCCTCGGGCAGTGTTCGGATGGGTGCGTGACAGCGTGGGGCGGACTGTACGAACCGCTCCCGACGCCAACAACCAGAGATGGCGGCCCGAATCGATACTTTTTTGATGCGCGGCGTCGGGCGCGCGGGGCGCACCGCGATCCGCGCTGCGGCGCAGCAAGAAGCTTTCTCCCCGAGGGAAATGGCCCGCGGCGGCCCGGATTGCTGCGCTGCGGAAAGCCGGGCGTCTCGAGGCCGTGCGGGCGTCAAGAATTCATAGGTGTTTTCCCGCCCCGCAAGCCCCGGCGCGGCGCGCGGCACACTCGCAGGCCATGACGACATCCACTGCTTCCTCCTCTGCTCCCGCCGCCGGCCCGCTCGCCGGCCTCAAGGTCATCGAGCTCGGCCAGCTGATCGCCGGCCCCTTCGCGGCCCGCACGCTGGCCGACTTCGGCGCCGAGGTGGTCAAGATCGAGCCGCCGGGCGCGGGCGATCCGCTGCGTAGCTGGCGGCTGATGAAGGACGGCACCTCGGTCTGGTGGCAGGTGCAGTCGCGCAACAAGCGCTCGCTGGCGCTCGACCTGCGCGAGGCCGAGGCGCAGGCCATCGTGCGCCAGCTCGCGGCCGAGGCCGACGTGCTGATCGAGAACTTCCGCCCTGGTGCGATGGAGGGCTGGGGCCTGGGCCCCGAGGCGCTGCTGGCGGCCAATCCCGCGCTCGTGATGCTGCGCATCAGCGGCTACGGCCAGACCGGGCCCTACCGCGACCGGCCCGGCTTCGGCGTGGTGGCCGAGGCCATGGGCGGGCTGCGCCACCTCACGGGCGAGCCGGGCCGCGTGCCGGTGCGCGTGGGCGTGTCGATCGGCGACACGCTGGCCTCGCTGCATGGCGTGGTCGGCGTGCTGATGGCGCTGCAGCACCGCCATGCGACCGTGAGCGCCGAGCATCCGAAGGGCCTGGGCCAGGTGGTCGACGTGGCGCTCTACGAGGCCGTCTTCAACTGCATGGAGAGCCTGCTGCCCGAGTACGGCGCCTTCGGCGCGGTGCGCGAGGCCGCGGGCAGCGCGCTGCCGGGCATCGCGCCGACCAATGCCTACCGCTGCGCCGACGGCGGCTACGCGATCGTCGCGGGCAATGGCGACAGCATCTTTCGCCGGCTCATGGGCTGCATCGGCCGGCCCGATCTGGCGGCCGATCCCGCGCTGGCGAACAACACCGGCCGCGTCGCGCAGGTGGAACTGCTCGACGCCGCCATCGGCGACTGGGCCGCGAGCCGCACCGTCGACGAGGTGCTGGCCGCGCTCGATGCCGCGCACGTGCCGGCCGGGCGCATCTACACCATCGCCGACATCGCGGCCGACCCGCACTACGCGGCGCGCGGCATGCTGCAGCGGCTGCGCATGGACGACGGCAGCGAGCTGTCGGTGCCGGGCTTCGTGCCCAAGCTCTCGCGCACGCCGGCCGCGCACCGGCTGAACGCGCCCGCGCTGGGCGCGGACACCGACGCGGTGCTCGAGGAGATCGGATTGACCGCCGGCCAGATCGCGGCGCTGCGCGAGCGCGGGATCATCGGCGGGGCGTGAGGGAGGCCGGCACTCAGCCGCGCAGCGACTCGATCAGCGCGATGTACTGTTCCTTGGCCTCGTCGCCGCTCAGGCCCTTGCGCGAGGTCCAGGCGTCCCACTTGGCGCGCGCGACGATGTCGCTGAAGCTGGGCTTCTTGGCTGTGTTGTCGCCCTCGGTCGCTTGCTTGAACAGGCCGTAGATCTTCAGCAGCGTGGGGTTGTCGGGGCGCTCGGCCAGCAGCTTGGAATTGGCCTGGGCGGTCTGGAAGCGTTCGTCGAGGTCGGACATGGCGGGGGATACGTAGGTGGGTGGAAGGAGTCGGGCATCTTACTGACCCGACAGTCACCCGCGTTCGAGCCCGCGCCGCGTGAAGGGCCTCAGGTCGTGGTCTGCACGTGCAGCCGGCTCGACTTGCAGCGGTGCAGCGCGCGGTAGTGCTCGAGCGGCCTTCCGTTGAGCCCGTAGGCGATCGACTCGATGCGCAGCAGCGGCTCGGGCGCGGGCAGGTTCAGCAGCTCGCAGGTCTGGGCGTCGGGCAGCACGGCGTCGATCCAGCGCTCGGCGCGCACCAGGCGCAGGCCGTACTGGCGGCGCAGCACGTCGTAGAGCGAGCGGTCTTCCAGCCGGATGCGGTGCAGGCCCGGCGCCATGTCGGCCGGCACCACGGTCTCGACCAAGAGGCGCAGCTCGCCGTCCACGCTGCGCAGGCGCTTGAGCGCGACCACCTGCGTGTCTTCGGTGAGGCCGAGCGCGCCGGCCTCGAGGGTGGTGGGCAGGCGCAGCTCCTGGGTCAGGATCTGGGTGCGCACCGAGCGGCCCTTGCGCTCCATCTCGTCGGAGAAGCCCAGCACGGTGGAGACGAAGTCCTCGTCGCGCTCGCGCGCCGCGACGAAGGCGCCGCGGCCCTTGATCTTGTAGATGAGGCCGTTGCGCACCAGGTCGGCCAGCGCCTCGCGCACCACGATGCGCGAGATGCCGTACTGGTCGCCGAGTTCGGCCTCGGACGGCAGCTTGGCGCCGATCGGCAGTTCGCCCTGCAGGATCTGCAGGCGGACGGCGTCGCGAAACTGGGCCCACAGGGGCGATTCGGAATTCCGGTCGAGGGCGGGCGCGGTCAAGGTCGGGCTGTTCACGTGAGGACGGGCTTCGAGGCCATCAATGATGCATCCAAAGGGGAATCCGCTGCCGGGGCGGCGGTCTGCAGGCGCACGCCGTGGCGTTCGCGCAGCGCGGTGGCGCAGGCATGGAGCTCCTCGCGCTGGCGCTGCGCGTCCCAGCCCAGGGCCTCGGCCGCGATGCCGGCGATCTCGGCCAGCGCGGCGTCGGTGACCTGGCCGCGGATCGCCAGCAGGGTGCGGCGCACCACCAGGTCCGACAGGTGGATCACGCCGGTCTCGAGGCACAGGTAGCCGAGCTCGGCCACCGAGTAGTCGGGCGCATGCCGCAGCGGCACGTCGCCCGAGGCCGCGAGCCGCTGCGCCAGCGGCAGCGCCTTGGCGCCGTAGCGCGCGAACAGCGCCTGGGCGCGGCGGCGGCTCGCGCCGGTGGCCATCAGGCGCTCGAGCAGGCGCTCGGTGGCGGCCGCGTCGGCCGGGAACTCGGCGCCGCCGCCGATCGGCAGCATGTCGGTGGAGGCGGTGCGCGCGCGGCCGAGGTGGCGCAGCACCGCGTCGGTGGCCTCCTCGGCCAGCGCGCGGAAGGTGGTCCACTTGCCGCCCACCAGGCAGACGATCGGGATGTCGCGCGTGGCGTTCGGCGGATCGACGGCCACCGAGTGGTCGCGCGAGATCTGGCCCGGCTTGTCGGCATCGGAGCGCGCCAGCGGCCGCACGCCGACATAGGTGTAGACCACGTCGGCCGGGTCGAAGGCGAGGTTGGGGAACACCTCGCGCAGCACCTCGAGCAGGTAGTCGACCTCCTCCGGCTCGGTGGCGATCTGGTCGGGATCTTCCACCGGGATGTCGGTCGAGCCGACCAGCACGCGGTCGAGGAAGGGATAGACGATGCACACGCGTCCGTCCATCGCCTCGAAGTAGGCCATGCGGCCGTCGAGCGCGTCGCGCAGCGCGGGATGGTCGAGCACCAGGTGCGAGCCCTTGGTGCCCATCACGCGCGGGCCGCTGCCGCCGAGCACCGCGGTGCTGCGGTCGAGCCAGGCGCCGCTGGCATTGACCACCGTGTCGGCCGTCACGCGCACCAGCTCGCCCGTGATCTCGTCGCGCAGGGTGAGGATGTTGCCCGCGCAGCCCATCACGCGGCAGTGGTTGACGGCGGTGGAGCGCGGCTGGTCGCGGCAGGCATCGGCGATCAGCTCGAGGATCAGCCATTCGGGATGGCTGATCCAGGCGTCGAAGAAGGTCGCGGTCCAGCGGATCGCCGCGCGGAACAGCTGGCGGTCGCGCGGCGGCACGCGGTCGATGCGGTGGCCCGGCATCACGCGCTGGCGCCGGCCCAGCAGGTCGTACAGCCGCAGCCCCAGCGCCACCGCCAGCAGGCCGCGCGTGCGCGGCGAGGCCGGCCGGCCGAGGAAGCGCAGCGCGCTGCCGAGCATGCCGCCGAACAGGCTCGCGAGCGGCACCACCGTCTTCAGCGGCTTCACCAGGTGCGGCGCGTTGCGCAGCAGCAGGTTGCGTTCGCGCGTGGCCTCGGCCACCAGCGAGAAGCTGCCGTTCTCGAGGTAGCGCAGGCCGCCGTGGATCATGCGCGAGGGCGCGCTGCTGGCGCCGGCGCCGAAGTCGCCCTTGTCGACGATCAGGCAGTCCACGCGCTGCAGCGAGAGGTCGCGGAACACGCCCACGCCGTTGATGCCGGCGCCGACGATGACGGTGGAGAAATGGCGTCCGGCGAGCGAGGCGGGACGGGTGAAGGGCAGTTGCCAGGCGCTCATCGTGCGGAATCCGGCATGCGGGTGGTGCCGGTGGTCAGGGTGAAGGCCGGTGCGAGGCTGTCGAGCAGCGCATCGAAGCCAGCCAGGAAATCGGCGCAGGCCGGGATGTCGCCCGCTTCGGGCGCGAGGGTCTCGCAGGGGGCGAGCAGGTGGGCGTTGGCGCTCGCGTCGAGGTCGAGGCCCTGCGAGATGGCCGCATAGAGTGCGGCGCCGCGCGCGCCGGTCTCGTCGTCGCCGCAGCGCGCGACCGGCCGGCCGAGGAAGCCGGCCAGCAGCCGTGCCAGCCGCGCGTCGCGCGCGCCGCCGCCGAGCATGGTGAGCGCCTCGGGCAGCAGGCCGTGGGCCGCGAGCCGGCCCAGGTGGCGCGCATGCAGCGCCACCACCGCGTCGACCACCGCGCGCGCCATGTCGGCGCGGCCATGGTGGCTGCGCAAGCCGACGAAGCCCGCGCTCGCGCCCGGCGGCGCGCTGCCGCCGTTGACGAAAGGCAGGAAGCGCACGCCATGCGCGCCCAGCGGCGAGCCCATGGCGGCATCGATCACGGCCTGCTCGCTGCCGAAGCCCAGCGCCTCGGCGGCCCAGGCGATGTTGGCCATCGACGAGGGGCTGTTCTCCATGTAGAGCCGGCGCTCGGCCGGCCCGAAGTTCACCACCGCGGCCACCGGCGGCTTGGGCGCGCCCGCGGGCGTGGCCGGGCCGATCGCGGCGTTCACGCTCCAGGTGCCGAACACCGCCACCGCATGGCCGCGCGCCTCGGCGCGGATCGCGGTCATCGAGGCCAGCAGGTCGATCGCGCCCATGGCCACCGGCACGCCCGCGGGCAGGCCGCAGGCCGCGGCCTGCGCGGGCAGCAGCCGGCCGTACACCTCGCCGCTGGGCACGATGCGCCCGAGCGTGCGCGGCGACAGGTCCGACAGGCCCGCTGCGTCGAAGGCCTGCTGCGACCAGCGGCCGCTGGCCAGCGAGACCAGCCCGGCGGTGCTCGCATCGCTGAGGTCGGTGGCGGCCTCGCCGGTCAGCAGGAAGCCCAGGTAGTCCTTGGCGAACAGCAGGCGCTGCAGCTCGCCGCGCTGCACCGCGTCGTGGCCGAACAGCTCGGCCGCGATCAGCGTCGGCTGTCCGGGCCAGGGCCCGCAGCCCACGTCGTCGAACAGCGCCGCGCCGTGGCTGCGTGCGAGCTTCAGGGCGCGGGCGGTGGCGCGCTGGTCGGTGGAGGCGACCGCGCTGCCGCCGACCAGCCGGCCGGTCGCGTCGAGCGCATAGAGGCCGGCGCCGTGGCCGGTGCAGCCGATGGCGCGCACCGCGGCGGCCAGCGGGCCGAGCTGGCCCGCGATGGCGCCGAGCACGCGGCCCAGCGCCGCATGGATCGCCGCCTCCGCCACCTCGCAACCGCCGCCGGGGCGCCGGTCGTGCGGCAGCGCGGCGCGCGCCAGCGCCACCGTGCGGCCGCTGTCGGCATCGAGCGCGAGCGCCTTCAGGCTGCTCGACCCCATGTCTATACCCAGGTAGATGTTCGTTGTCATGTCATAACAGCTTCGGGCAATTTGGTTCAGATCGCAGTAGCGTTTCCCCTAGTATTCTGGGCAAAACGAGCCGCATACATTCTGACCTGTCATGACAACGTGCATGACGACTAGAGATCCAAAGCCACCCGCCAAGGCGGCCCATCTGCCAGGTCAGAGCAACACGAGGAGACAGAAGTGAGAAGAGATTTCCTGAAGTCCGCGGCGGCCGCCGCAGCCACCACCGGCCTGGGCCTGGCCGGCTCCAGCGCCTTCGCCCAGCAGCCCGCCGCACCGGCCGCCACCGGCCTGCGCGGCAACCCGAACGACGTCTACGTGATGAACGTGATGGTCTCGGGCGTCGAGTACTGGTTTCCGGTCTACGAAATGATGAAACAGCTGGGCCGCACGCTGGGCGTGCGCACCCGCTACACGGGCACGCCCGAGTACGACGTGAACAAGCAGCTCGCGTCCTTCGAGCAGGAACTCGCGCGCAAGCCCGCGGGCATCCTGCTGCACCCGATGAACCCCGACCCGTTCATCGAGCCGATCAACCGCGCGGTGGCGGCGGGCATCCCGGTCGTGACCTTCGCGGCCGACTCGCCGAACTCCAAGCGCGCTTCGTTCATCACCTCCGACAACGACCGCGAGGGCACGCAGGCGGCCGACGCGATCGCCGCCGCGCTCGGCGGCAAGGGCGAGTACGCGGTGCTCGAGAACCCGGGCCAGGACAACCACGACCGCCGCATCGCCGCCTTCGTCAACCGCATGAAGACCAAGCACCCGGGCATGAAGCTCGCGGGCCGCGCGGCCAGCAACCAGGACCCGAGCAAGGCCTACCAGGCGGTGCTGAGCCTGGCGCAGGCCAACCCGAACCTGGGCGCGCTGTTCATGCCCGAGGCCAACTCGGCGCTCGGCGCGGCGCAGGCCAAGATCGAGTCGAAGAAGAACATCCGCGTGATGTGCTGCGACGTCAACGCCAAGATCCTCGACATGATCAAGGCCGGCGACGTGTTCGGCGCCATCAATCCCAACCAGGGCATGCAGGGCTACATGGGGATGATGATGCTGTTCCTGGCCAAGAACCCGCAGCTCATCGACCCGATGAACGACGCCAAGCGCAACGGCACCAACCCGATGTCGGTGCCCTTCCTCGACAACGGCCTGTCGGTGGTGAGCAAGGCCAACGCCGACGACTTCTACTGGGACAAGTACCTGGCGCGCCGCGGCACCAAGGGAATCGGCGAGTGAGCGACGACCCGAAGCCGCTGCTCTCGCTGCGCGGCATCAGCAAGCGCTTCGGCGCTTCGCGCGCGCTCGCGGGCGTGGACTTCTCGCTGCGCGCCGGCGAGATCCACGCCCTGTGCGGCGAGAACGGCGCCGGCAAGTCGACGCTGATGAACATCATCGACGGCATCCACCAGCCCGACGAGGGCACGATCGCGCTCGACGGCCTGGATGTGCGCATCGACGGCCCGGCCCATGCCATGAGGCTGGGCATCGGCCTGGTGCACCAGGAGATCGCGCTGTGCGGCGACGCCACCGTCGCCGAGAACATCTTCATGCCCGAGATCAACGCGGGCGGCCGCGCCTTCATGGACTACGGCGGCCTCAACGCGCGCGCCGCCAAGGTGCTGCGCCGGCTCGGCCAGGACATCGACCCGGCCGCGCGCGTCGACGAGCTCGGCATCTCGAGCCAGCAGCTGGTGGAGATCGCGAAGGCGCTCACGCTCGACTGCAAGGTGCTGATCCTCGACGAGCCCACGGCCGCGCTCACCGAGCTCGAGTCGGCCGCGCTGTTCCGCGTGCTGCACGACCTCAAGGCGCAGGGCATCGGCATCATCTACATCAGCCACCGCATGGCCGAGATCTTCGCCAACTGCGACCGCGCCACCGTGCTGCGCGACGGGCGCAACGTGCACTGCGGCCCGCTCGTGGGCACCACGCCCGACGAGCTGGTGCGCCGCATGGTGGGTCGCGACCTCGGCAACTACTACCCGCCGCGCGCCACGCTGCCCGAGGCGCCCGAGACGCTGCTGCAGGTCGACGACATCGCCGACGGCGAGCGCGTGCAGGGCATCTCCTTCGCGCTCAGGCGCGGCGAGATCCTCGGCATCGCGGGCCTCATGGGCGCCGGGCGCAGCGAGCTGGCCGAAACGGTGTGCGGGCTGCGGCCCGCGCGGCGCGGCAGCGTGCGCCTGCGCGGCAAGACGCTCGCGATCCGCAAGTACGCCGACGCGCTGCGCCACGGCATCGCCTACCTCAGCGAGGACCGCAAGGCCGCGGGCGTGTTCCTCGACCTGCCGATCGCGCAGAACGTCTGCGCGATGGCGCTGCGGCGCGTGAGCTCGCGCTTCGGCCTGATGGAACGCGCGGCCGAGCGCAAGCTGGCGCAGGACCTCGGCGCGCAGCTCAACCTCAAGTCCGACGGCGTCGCGATCGAGGTCGCGAGCCTGTCGGGCGGCAACCAGCAGAAGGTGGCGATCGCCAAGCTGCTGGCCACGAAGCCATCGGTGCTGCTGATGGACGAACCCACGCGCGGCGTCGACGTGGGCGCGAAATCCGAGATCCACCACATCCTGCGCGCGCTCGCGAACCAGGGCGTGGGGGTGATCGTGATCTCGTCGGAACTGCCGGAAATCATCGGCCTGTGCGACCGCGCGCTGGTGATCCGCGAAGGCCGGCTGGCCGGCGAGCTCGGCACGGCCGAGATGACGGAAGAGGGCCTGCTGCGGCTGGCCTCGGGACTGGGCGAACAGGAGATGCAGTGAGCTACCAATTCAGAATGGACGGCACCAACCCCGCGAGCACCGCCGGCACCGGCACGGCGGCGGGGGCCAAAGGAGACGCCGTGAACCTACCCTTTCGACTCGGCAGCATGCGCGAGGCCGGCCTGCTGCTGATCATCGCGGTGCTGTGCGTGGGCATGAGCTTCGCGTCGCCGTACTTCCTCACCTGGGAGAACATCCGCGCGATGCTGCTGTCGTTCTCGATCGAGGGCATCGTGGTGGTCGGCATGACCATCCTGCTGATCGTGGGCGGCATCGACCTCTCGGTGGGCTCGGTGGTGTGCCTCGCGATGGTGATCACCGGCAAGCTGTTCCTCATGGGCGTCGACCCGTGGCTCGCGAGCGCGATGGCGATCGGCGCCAGCGCGATGATCGGCGCCATGATCGGCGGCTGCGTCACGCGCATCGGGCTGAACCACTTCATCGCCTCGCTGGCCTTCATGGTGATCGTGCGCGGGCTGTGCCTGGCCTTCACGCAGGGCACGCCGCAGTCGCTGTTCTCGCTGCCGGCCGAGTTCAAGTTCATCGGCCAGGGCACGCTGTTCGGTATCCCGGCCGTGATCCTGATCTTCGTCGCGATCGTCGCCATCAGCGACTTCGTGCTGCGCCGCGCCACCCTGCTGCGCAAGGTGTTCTACGTCGGCAGCAACGAGAAGGCCGCGCTCTATTCGGGCATCCGCGTGGGCCGCGTGAAGTTCTGGGTCACGGTGCTGTGCTCGGCCTCGGCCGGCCTGGCCGGCGTGATCTACACCGCGCGCTTCGGCGCCGCCACGCCCACCTTCGGCATGGGCATGGAACTCAACGTGATCGCCGCCGCCGTGATCGGCGGCGCCAGCCTCAAGGGCGGCTCGGGCACCGTGCTCGGCGCGGTGCTCGGCCTGGCGCTGCTGTCGGTGGTGACGAGCTCGCTGATCCTGCTCGACGTCTCGCCCTACTGGCAGGACGTGATCAAGGGACTGATCCTGCTCGTGGCCGTGACCATCGACCACCTGCTCAACGTGAGGAAGACCAAGAGATGAAGACGACGACGCTGGGACCGTCGGGCATACGCTGCTCGGCGATCGGCCTGGGAACCTGGGCCATGGGCGGATGGATGTGGGGCGGCGGCGACAACGCGGGCGCGACGCTGGCGATCCAGGCCTCGCTCGACGCGGGCGTGACGCTGATCGACACCGCGCCGGCCTACGGCCTGGGCCGCTCCGAGCGGCTGGTGGGCACCGCGCTCAAGGGCCGGCGCCACGAGGCCGTGATCGCCACCAAGTGCGGCCTGGTGTGGCACACGCAGAAGGGCACGCACTTCTTCGAGGAGGACGGCCATCCCGTCTACCGCTACCTCGGCCGCGATGCGATCGCGTACGAGGTGGAGCAGAGCCTCGCGAACCTGCAGACCGACTACATCGACCTCTACATCACGCACTGGCAGGACGCCACCACGCCGGTGGCCGAGACCATGGGCGCGCTGCTCGACCTGAAGAAGCAGGGCAAGATCCGCGCGATCGGCGTGAGCAACGTCGATGCCGCCACGCTCGCCGAGTACCTGCGCCACGGCCCGGTCGACGCGGCGCAGGAGCGCTACAGCCTGATCGACCGCGAGATCGAGGCCACGCTGGTGCCGCTGTGCAAGGAGCATGGCGTGGCGGTGATGGGCTATTCCTCGCTCGCGCTGGGCCTGCTCGCGGGGCCGATCGATCCCGCGCGCGCCTTCACGGGCGACGACCAGCGCGCGAGCAATCCGCGCTTCAGCGCCGACAACCGCGCGCGGCTCGCGGCCTTCTTCGCCGACCTCGAACCGCTGCGCGCCGCGCTGGGCTGCTCGTTCTCCGAAATGATGATCGCCTGGACGCTCGAGCACGGCGCCGTCTCGCTGTCGCTGTGCGGCGCGCGCAACCGGCAGCAGGCGATCCAGAACGCCGCGGCCGGCACGCTCGCGCTCGGCGCCGACGCGCTGCTGCAGATCGATACCGCCGCGAAGCGGCACCTGGGTGCGCTCGGCTGAGACGCGTCCCGCCCCCTCGAACCATCTTCCACCTTCAAGGAGTTCTTTCGTATGTCGAAAGGCAAAGAGGTCCGCATCGCCCGCCTGCTGAAGGCCGGCCGCGGCCTGGACATCGCGCTCGATCACGGCGTGTGCAACGAGCCCAGCTTCCTCGACGGGCTCGAGGACATGCCGGGCGTCATCGACCGCCTGGTGGCCGCGGCGCCCGATGCGATCCAGCTCAACTACGGCCAGGCCGACCTGCTGCAGCTGCGCCCGGGCCGCGAGCGGCCGGCGCTCGTGATGCGGCTGGACATGGGCAATCCCTACAACGCCACGCGCCACCGCTCGATGTGGGCCGTGCTGCAGAACGAGCACGACCCCGTGCTGCCCGCGGTGCAGATGGACGCAGCCTGCGTGGTCGTCAACCTGTTCATGCTGCCCGATGAGCCCGAGCTGTTCCGCCAGTGCGTGCAGAACATCGCGCGCGTGCGCGCCGACTGCGACCGCTACGGCATGCCGCTGATGATCGAGCCGCTGGTGATGCAGGCGCACGGCGCGGGCCGCGGCGGCTACATGGTCGACGGCGATGCCGAGAAGATCGTGACCCTGGTGCGGCTCGCGCGCGAGATGGGCGCCGACATCGTCAAGGCCGACCCGACCAGCGACCCCAGGGACTTCCACCGTGTGGTGCAGGCCGCGCGCTGCCCGGTGCTGGTGCGCGGCGGCGGCCGCGAGGACCTGCAGCAGGTGTTCGCGCGCTCGCGCGTGCTGCTCGACCAGGGCGCGGTGGGCATGGTCTACGGCCGCAACGTCTACCAGCACGCCAACCCGTCCGCGGTGGTGAGCGCGCTGATGGCGATGATCCACGAGGGCGCCAGCGCGGAAGCGGCCTGGGCCCTGTACGAATCGGGCGGCGCGGCGCGAAGCCCATAGCGCAAAGGCTGCGCGGCTTTCGCGCGGCTTCCGGCGAACAGGTTTTTTTTTGCCACGGCAGGCGATGCCCGTCGCCCGCCGGGGTGCGCGCTGCGCGCGCATGTCGTGATTCGAGCCAGAGAAGAACGAGCCAGCAGATTCCCCTGCGAACTTCCAACAACACTTGGAGGCAAACGATGAAGATCCGGTATTACCTGATGGCATTGATGGTGCCGTTCGTCACCCTGTTGACGCACGCGGCGATCACCGGGGTCAGTCCGATGACGACCCTCGGCAACATGGCGACCGCGGTGTCCGAGGCCGTCGCCGATCCCCTCCCGCTGCAGGGGCCGGGGCTGGGCAACCTCACCTACACCTCGGAGGAACTGTTCAAGCCGGTGTCGATGATCACCAGCCCCGCGCATCCGCTCGACCCCGCGCACAGCAACGCCTACGAGTCGCGCGAGGTGCCCGCCACCTATCCGGGCCGCAAGGACTACGGCATGAACGCCGGCATCATGGTCAACGGCTATTTCCTCACGTCCTTCGCTCCCGACAGCGGCCTCGGCCCGGGCGGCTTCCTGCTGTACGACGTGTCGAACCCGCGCCAGATCAAGCTCGTCAAGAAGATCTACGAGCCCGAGGCCCGCACCAAGGAGTTCCGCGAAACCCACTCCTTCGGCACCGCGAAGATCGGCGACAAGACCTACGTGGTGCTGCCCAGCATCAACGGCGTGGAGTTCTGGGACTTCACCGACGTCAACGACATCAAGCAGGTGAAGAAGCTGGCGCTGCCCGGCGTGAATGGCGGCGACTACGAGAACGTCGCCTGGCAGCTCTGGTGGCAGGCGCCCTATCTGTACGTGGCTTCGGCGGGCCGGGGCATCTTCATCGTCGATGCCGCCGACCCCGCGAACGCCGTGCTCGCCAACCGCGGCGCCGGCAAGTCCAACCCGGTGTCCACCGGCGAACTCGGCGGCTTTCGCATCGGCCCGATCTTCACGATGGGCAACCACATGGTGCTGACCGCGATGGAGAGCAACGGCGGCTTCGCGAGCCTCGACATCTCCGATCCGCTCAATCCCAAGGTGCTCGACTCCATCGTGGGCAGCACGCCGTTCTACTACGCGACCTGCTTCGACGGCCGGAACCTGCATGTCTCCACCCGCAACAGCGGCGCGAAGATGTACAGCTACGACCTCAGCGACCGCTCGAAATTCGTGGCCGAGGACAACCGCCTGGTCATCGACGAGCAGCTGTACTGCGCCACGCAGGACCACTACGTGATCCAGGGCGCGCAGACGCGCATCCACAAGGTCGACGTGAGCAATCCGCTCAATCACGTGGAGGTGGGCCGCGGCAGCATCCTGCGCGAGGACGATCCGAACTTCTCGCATTCGGACAACGGCCAGGTCGCGATGTTCGGCAACCTCGTGTTCGTGGGCAACGACCACGGCTCGGGCAGCGGATTCGTCGTGCACCAGGTCGACCCCGACACCACCCGGCCCGAGGTCAAGCAGGTCTCCCCCGCCAACGGCGCGAAGCAGCAGGCGCTGACCTCGCGCATCGGCCTGGGCATGACCGACAACATCCGGCCCGAGAGCGTCAACGCCAACACCTTCATCGTGCGGCCCGTGGGCGGCAACACGCTGGCCGGCACCTACAGCGTGCAGCTCGGCATCGTCAACTTCCATCCGACGCAGCCGCTGCAGCCGGGCACCAGCTACGAGGTGTTCCTGCCGGCCAACGGCGTGAAGGACTATGCGGGCAACGCCATCGGCGCCGACTTCAAGTCCACCTTCAACACCGGCAACGCGGCCGAGGTGGGCCTGAGCTATCACTGGGCGCTCAACGGCAAGCTCAGCGACCCGATCTCGAACAACGACGGCACGCCGGCATCCGGCGACGCCTTCGAGAGCATCGGCCTGAACTTCGCGAACCGCGCGGGCGGCGTGCAGCTCAAGAACGACAGCGTGGCCACCGTGCTGGGCGGCACCGCCTCGCTGAGCTTCTACATGAAGACCACGCAGAACGGCAGCGCCAACGCCTGGACCGCGCCCGGCATCTTCGGGCGCGACCAGTCGGGCGGCGCCGACGACGTGTTCTGGGGCTGGCTCGACAACACGGGCCGGCTCAACCTGTCGGTGGCCAACGCGGCCACCAACAACCCGGGCACGCGCTCGACCTCGCCGGTCAACGACGGCAACTGGCACCACGTGGTGCTCACGCGCGACGCGGGCTCGGGCGCGCAGACCATGTACATCGACGGCGCCAAGACCAGCTCGATCGGCCTCACCGGCGTGAAGGGCCTCGCGAACAAGTTCCAGTGGCTGGGCCAGATCCAGGGCAATGCCGACTTCTTCAAGGGCACGCTGGCCGACGTGCGGGTGTTCAGCCGCGTGCTCGGCGACGCCGAGGTCGCGACCCTGCGCGGCCAGGCGGTCATCGGCGACCCCGGCATCGGCAGCGGGCCCAAGGTGGTCAACGGCGCGCTGAACTTCAACCCGGCAACGCTCGGCAGCGGCGGCGCGCAGTTCCGCTGGAACTTCGGCAACGGCACCGTCACGGCCTTCTCGAGCCAGGCCGGCTACAGCTACACCTACACCACGCCCGGCCACTACACCGTGACCCTGACGGTGAAGGACAGCGCGGGCCGCGAGACCTACTACACCTACAACGTGACCATCATCGCGCCCGTCACCGCGAGCGCGCCGCGGCACACCGGCAACATCGCGGGCGACGCGAACCGGGTCTACGCGGTCAATCCCGACAGCGGCACGGTGGCGGCGATCGACGCCCAGAGCCTGGCCAAGCTGTGGGAGGTGTCGGTGGGCAGCGAGGCCAAGACGCTGGCGCTCGGTCCCGACGGCCGGGTCTGGGTCGCGGTGCAGGGCGAGGACAAGCTGGTGGCGCTCAACGCCGCCGACGGCAGCGTCTCGGTCACCGTGCCCTTCGACTACGGCAGCGGTCCCTACGGCGTGGTCTTCACGCCCGACGGCACCAAGGGCCTGCTGACGCTGGAGAGCAAGTCGCGCCTCGTGAGCTTCAATCCATCCACCGGCGCGGTCACGGCCACCCTGCCGCTCGACGGCACGGTGCGCGGCATCGCGGTCACGGGCGATGCGCAGATCGCCTACGTCACGCGCTTCAAGTCGAAGATGACCGGCGGCGAGCTCTACAAGGTCAACCTGGCCTCGATGAGCACGCTGCCGACCATCGCGCTGCCGGTGGACACCACCACCATCGACACCGAGGCCGGCGCGCGCGGCGTGGCCAACTACCTGAGCCAGGTCGTGATCTCGCCCGACGGCAAGCGCGCCATCCTGCCCTCGAAGAAGGACAACATCGTGCGCGGCCGCTTCCGCGACGGGAAGGACCTGGTGCACGACCAGACCGTGCGCTCGATCCTGTCGCAGGTCGACCTGCAGTCGGCGGCCCACGTGGCCGGCGAGCAGATCGACTTCGACGACCGCGCGCCGGCGCGCGCCGCGCTGTTCTCGCCCGCGGGCGACTACATCTTCGTGGCGCAGATGGAAGGCAACCGGGTCGCGATCGTCGATTCCTACACGCGCTCGGTGCGCGGCGAGATCGACACCAGCAGCGCGCCGCACGGGCTGTTCCTCGATGCCGCGCGCAAGCGCCTCTACGTCAACAACTTCCTCGCGCGCTCGGTGTCGGTGCACGACGTGGCGGCGGTGCTGGCCTCGGAGAGCAACGCGGCGACCTTCCTGCGCAACGTGCAGACCGTGGCGACCGAGCCGCTGGCCGCGGCCGCGCTGCGCGGCAAGCAGGTGTTCTACAACGCGGCCGACCGGCGCATGAGCAAGGACAACTACATCTCGTGCGCGAGCTGCCATGCCGATGGCGGCGACGACGGCATGGTGTGGGACTTCACCCAGCGCGGCGAGGGCCTGCGTCGCACCATCAGCCTGCAGGGGCGGCGCGGCACGAGCCACGGCAAGCTGCACTGGACGGCCAACTTCGACGAGGTGCAGGACTTCGAGAACGACATCCGCAACGAGTTCGGCGGCACCGGCTTCCTGAGCAATGCCGACTACGCGGCCACCTCCAATCCGCTGGGCACGCCCAAGGCCGGACGCAATGCGCAGCTCGACGACCTCGCGGCCTACCTGTCGTCGCTCGACAAGTTCATGCGCAGCCCGGCCCGCACGGCCGACGGCAACCTCAGCGTGGAGGCCGCGCGCGGCCAGACGGTGTTCAACACCGCGCAGTGCGCGACCTGCCACACCGGCGGCACCTTCCGCGACGGCCAGCGGCACGACGTGGGCACGATCCAGCTCTCGTCGGGCAAGGGAAGCAACCAGCCGCTGGCGGGCGTGGGCTTCGACACGCCGACGCTGTCGGGCACCTGGAGCGTGACCTCGTTCTTCCACAACGGCCAGGCCGCCTCGCTGCAGGCGGTGCTCGACAGCGGCCACGGCAACGCCAACGGCCTGCCGCCGGCCGACGTGGTGGCGCTGCGCGAGTACGTGCGTTCGCTCGACACCGCGCCGCCGCTGGTCGCGCGCATCCGTTCGGACAGCAGCAACCTGTGCGTGAACATCAAGGGCGTGTCGACCGCCAGCGGCGCCACCGCGGTGCAGTGGCCCTGCGGCAACGACGCCAACGAGAAGTTCACCGTGACCAGCAGCGGCGGCTACGTGCAGTTCGTGGCGCAGCACAGCGGCCTGTGCCTGGCGCAGAGCGGTAACGCGACCACCAACGCGGCGGTGGTGCAGCTGGCCTGCACGGCCGGCAACGCGACGCAGTGGACGGTGGTCGGCTCGACCCTGCGCAACCGCGCCTCCGGATCCTGCCTCGACGTCCCGAACGGATCCACCACGCAGGACACGGCGCTGATCACCTGGACCTGCAACGGGGGCAACAACCAGAACTGGACCCAGCTGCCCTGAGCGGGCGGCCGGTAGCGCGCGGGGGCGGTGTCACCGCACCCTGCGCGCTTCGGTCCACACCACGATCAGCAGGCCGGCCAGCACCATCGCGAGCCCCGCGAAGGCCCAGGGTCCCGGGCGCTCGTGCAGCACGACCAGGGCGAGCCCGAAGGCGGTGACGGGCTCGGCCAGTGCCAGCGTGACGCCCGAGGCGCCGGAGATGTGCCGCAGCGCATGGCTGAACAGCAGGTAGGCGATGCCGGTCGACACGAGGCCCAGGTAGGCCACGAGGACCCAGCCCGCGGGCGTGGCCGAGAAGGGGCCGGAGATCAGCAGCGCGGCCGGCATGGCCGCCACGGAGGCCGTCGCGAAGAGCCACAGCGTGACCGTCGCCGGCGGCGACCGGCGCACCAGGCGCTGGCTGACCAGCGTGTAGGTCGCATAGCAGAGCCCCGAGCCCAGGCACAGCGCCAGGCCGGCGAGGTCGACGCGCGAGCCATCGCCCGATCCCGACATCACCATCAGGCCGCCACCGCCGATCGCGAGCAGCGTGCCGGCCCACCAGGCCGGCGCGGGCGGTGTGCGAGACACGAGCGCCTGCAGCAATCCGGCCCAGGCCGGCCCGCTGCCCACGGCGATCGCGGTGCCGATGGCCACGCCCGTGGCCCTGACGCCCGCGAAGAAGCTCAGGTTGTAGCCGGCCATGCACAGGCCCGCGAGCAGCACCCAGCGCCACGTCGGCCGCGCCATCGACAGCGCGACGCGCTCGCCGCGCTGCCGTCGCCAGCCGATGAAGGCCGCGAAGAACAGCGTGGCGATCGCCATGCGCAGCGTGCCGATCCAGAAGGGCGACGTGTCCAGGGGCGCGAAGCTCTGGGCGGTGCCGGTCGTGCCCCAGAGCGCGGCGGCGGCAAGCACCATGGCGGCGCCGGTGAGGGAAGCGTGCTTTGTCATGCGCGCATCCTCCAGCGCCGCGACCGCGGCAACTGTCGAGAGACTCTCGACCTCGTCAGCCCGCGCGCGCGTGCCGGGCGCCCGACTGGCGGTCGCGTCGCAGTGCGAAGCCGAGGGCGCTGGCCGAGCGGTAGCCCGTGCGCAGGGCGGTCGCTTCGAGCGGCAGGCCGCCGCGCAGCAGGCGCTGGGCGGCGTCGAGCCGGCGCGCGCGCAGGTAGGCCTGCGGCGACAGCCCCGTCAGTTCGAGCAGCCGCGCATGGAAGCGCTGCGGGCTCAGGAAGAACAGGGCCGCCATGCGCGCGGTGTTCCAGGGCTCGTGCAGCGCGCCGCCGAGGGCGGTGTCGAGCCGTGCCAGGTCGATGCTGCGGCGCGCGAGGATGGAGGGCGCCTCGAGCACGTGCGCCAGGTGCTGCGCGGCCCGGGCCGGGTCGACGTCGTTCCTGCAGGCGGCCGTGACCGCGAAGCGCCGGATGCGGTCGACGCCCGCGGCGGGGGGCGTGTCGATGACCACCATGCGCACGCCGCGCGGCGACATGAAGGTGTGGGCCACGCCCGCCGGAATGATCATTCCGCAGGAGGTGTCGGTGAAGGCGGCGCGGCCGCCGATCTCCAGCTCCATGCGGCCGTCGAGCGCGAACATGATCTGCGCGTGCGCATGGTCGTGGCCGGCGTATTCGCCCGCGTAGTTGCGCACGCTGTAGGCGATCCCGGGGACGAGCGGACTGTGCATGCCCGCGATTGTGCCCAGGCCTCGCGAACCCCGGCGCGCCGACGGCCGGGTCAGCGTTCCGGCCAGCGCTGCGGCACCCGGCGCAGCTTCGCGAGGTCGTAGCCCAGGGCCTCGATCTTGCGCAGCGCCTGCGCGTAGGCCTCGGGCGCGAGCTCGGGCGTGCGTGCCATCAGCCAGACGTGGTCGCGCTTGCTGCGCGCGACGATGGTGCTCTGGTAGTCGGGCGAGACGTCGGCGATCAGGTACTCGGCCTGGATCGGCCAGATGAACTGCATGCCCCAGACCGCGTTGCCGGTGCCGGGCCGCACGGTGGCCACCGGATGCAGGGTCTTGACCGGCGCCTCGAAGCTGCCGTCGCGGTAGCGGAAGTCGGTCTGGATGCGGCCGTCGGGCCGCAGCGCGTAGGACTCGACGGCGTTGAACGCGTTCTTCTCCGGAAAGGTCGGGATGTTCGCGATCACGTACCAGTCGCCCATGAAGCGCGCGATGTCGACCGCCGGCAGCGGCGCGATCGTCGGTGCCGGCGTGGCGCAGGCCGTGAGCGCGGCGCACGCGCACAGGGCGAGCCAGCCGAGCGGGTGCCTGGGGCGCGCCGCGGGGGCGCGTTCGGGGTGGGGGTGTGGAAGGCGGGTCATCCGGGCAGTACGCGGCAGCGAGCCGACTGGATCCCCTGCCCGTGGCCGCAACCTATTCGGAGAGCCCGGCGCGCGCGAGCTCCACGTCCAGCCGCTCCTTGGCGTCGGCCGGCTGGAGCGCCGCGGCCTTCTCGTAGAGCCGCGTGGCCTCGCCCATGCGCGCGTCGCCATGCAGCATCAGCAGGGCGCGCGCGTACTCCATCAGCGCGCTGGCCGAATGCGGATGCAGCGCGATGCCGTGCTCGAACAGCTCGACCGCGGTCTCGGCGCGCACGCCATAGGTCATGCGGCCGACCAGCGCGCCGACCTTGTCGATCACCTCGGCATGGAAGGCGCCCAGCGCGACGTGGGCGTCGGCATGGCGCGGCTCGAGCGCGATCACGCGTTCGAGCGCCTCCTTGAGCCGCGTGCCCAGGCCCTGCGCGAGCGCGCGCGCCACGCTGATGCCCTGGCTGTAGCGGCCCATCGCGTAGGCCTGCCAGTACAGGGCCTGGCAGTCGTCGGGCTCGGCCGCGGCCCGCGCGCCCGCGCGCTCCACCACCTGGCGGAACATCGAGAGCCGCACCGCCTCGCGCGGCTCGAGGTAGTTGGCGTAGATCGCGGTCGCCTGGTTGGCCAGCGCGAGGCCTTCGGCGCCGTGCAGCAGGCCGATGGCTGCGGCGCGTTCGAATTCGCCGCTGTGATAGAGCGCCCAGCCTTCGGCCAGCGCCGCGTTGTGCTCTGGGGCCGGCATCGCGTGGCCGGCATGCAGCCGGCTCCAGTGCGCGATCAGGCTGCTGGCATCGAAGCGCGGCACGTCGGCGTAGGGCAGGGGCGCCCACGGGCCGGCGTGGCCGGAGGTGCCGCCGGCGGGCGCGGCGGACGTCGGCGGGAGCGGTTTGAAATCGTGGGGGGACATGGTTCAGGCAGCCAGATCGGCGGGGGTCGCGGTGGGCGGGCTGCTGGCGGCATCTTCGCCGCCGTAGGCCCGGCCCAGTGTCAGCAAATGGCGCCGTTGCTCGGCGCCCAGGTAGGGCGCGAGCTGGTGCAGGGTGTGGCGGGCGCCGCGCAGCAGCGCGGCCTGCGCATGGGCCGGCTCGAGCGCCTGGCGCGGGTTGCGCACGTACTCGTAGCTGAGCCAGTAGGTCAGCACCACCACCATGCTCTGCGCCAGCGTGTCGACCTCGTGGGCGTCGATCTCGAGGTGGCCGGCGCGGCCCAGGCCCGCGATCAGCTGGCGCATCGCGCGCACCTTGTGCTTGAGCACGAGCTGGAACTGGGTCTCGAGGTGCCGGTTCTTGCTCAGCAGGTCGTTGAGGTCGCGGTAGAGGAAGCGGTGGCGCCAGATCAGCTCGAACAGGCTGTGCATGAAGAACCAGGCGTCCTCCACGTCGTGGATGCCCTCGCTCGCATGGAGCAGCTCGCCGAGCTCGGTCTCGTAGCCCTCGTAGAGCTTGTTGATCAGCTCTTCCTTGGCCGGGTAGTGGTAGTAGAGGTTGCCGGGACTGATGTTGAGCTCGCCGGCCACGAGCGTGGTGGAGACGTTCGGCTCCCCGAAGCGGTTGAACAGGTCCAGCGCGGCTTCGAGAATGCGTTGTGCAGTGCGGCGTGGCGCTTTCCTGGCCATGTCGGTGCTCCCGGGTTGTCTCTTGGAAACACTCTAGCGCAGGAACGCCGCGCGAAGCGCGCAGGGGGACATTGATTTGCGAGGCACTGCGTTTGTGCAGTGCCGCATGCGCATGGCGTCGTGCAACGCCTCTTCGCGCATTCGGCGCCGGAATCGGCCGCTTCGAGGCCGGAAAGCGGCTTTATTCGGTGCCGCTCGATTTGCTGCGCCGCACCGTGGCCTTGCGTGCCGGGGTCTCGGCCGACTTGGCGTGGCGCGCGGCGCGGGCACCGCGCGCCGGACTGGCGGCGGGTTTCGCGGCGCCGCGCAGGGCGGCCAGCTCGGCCTCGAGCGCCGTCACGCGCGCCTGCAGCGCGGCCACCTCGGCCGGCGGCGGCATGCCGAGCTTGTCGAGCGCGCGCGCCACGCGTTCCTCGAAGATGTTCTCGAGCTTGCCCCACTGGCCCGCGGCCTTGGTGCCGAACTCGTTCGCGAAGCCGGCCATGCGGGCCTGGGCCTGCGACAGGGTTTCCTCGGCCGCCTGCTGGGTGCGCTTCTGCATGCCGGCGCCGTCCTTGACCAGCGACTCGAAGGCCTTGCTGCCCTCCTGCTGCATCTTGGCGAAGGCGCCGAGGCCGGCCAGCCAGATCTGCTGCGCGGAATCCTTGATGCGGTCGGAGGTCTTGTCGAAGCGGTCGTCGTCCTGGGTGGCCATGTGCGGTCCGAATGGAGGAGGGAGGGGGAGGGGCGGTCTGCCGGAAACCGCCGAACTCTAGCCGCGCGGGCCGCGCGCGGTTAGAGCCTTTTGCCTATTCAGGTCTTTGGCGGACCGCTCAGGGGTTGCCCGAGGCCGCGCGGCTCGCGTCGAGGTGCGCCCGCGCGCGCTCGGCCAGCGCCATCTCGCCCGGCGTGCCCGGCACGTAGGCCTCGACCGGCAGCGGCCGGCCGTGCGAGTCGACCGAGACGAAGACGATCAGGCACTCGGTGGTCTTCTCCATCGCGCCGCCCTTCATGTCGCCGCTGCGTACCTCGACCGAGATGTTCATGCTGGTCTTGCCGGTGTAGGCCATGCGCGCCTCGACCTCGACCAGGTCGCCGATCATGATCGGGCGGTGGAAGCGGATGCTGCCGATGAAGGCGGTGACGCAGTAGCGCTTGGCCCAGCTCGTGGCGCAGGCGTAGCCGGCCTCGTCGATCCACTTCATGACCGTGCCGCCGTGGACCTTGCCGCCGAAGTTGACGGTGTTGGGCTCGGCGAGGAATCGCAGGGTGATGGAAGACATGCTGTGCCTTTTGCTTTCGGAAGGGGCCGTGGGGGCCGGAACGGGGGGAGGCGATTATGCGAGGGCGCGCATGACGGTTCGACCGCCGCCCGTCGTCCCGGCATGCCCGCCGGGCTGCAAGCGCCATGCCATCGGCTCAGGCCGGGCCCGCCGCCTCGCCCTCGTTGAACAACTGCGCCAGCGTGCGCCGCAGCCAGGCATTGCCGGCGTCGGCATGGAAGCGCTCGTGCCAGTGCTGCTTGACCGCGTACGAGGGCAGTTCGAACGGCGGCTCGAGCAGCTGCACCGGTTCCTGCGTGGCCAGCACCTGGCCGAGGATGCGCGGCACCACCACCAGCAGCTCGGTGTGGGCCACGATCCGCGCCACGCTGAGGAAGCTCGACAGCCGCGTCACCACGTGGCGCCGCAGCCCGAGCCGCGCGATGGTCTTGTCGACGATCGCATGGCCGGTGCCCGACGAGGCCACCACCGCGTGCGCCTCGGCCTCGAAGCGCTTGCGCGTCAGCCGGGCGCCCACGCGCGGATGGTTGCGCGCCGCCAGGCAGACGAAGTTCTGCATGAACAGCGTCTGCTGGTAGAAGCCGGCCTCGAGCTGCGGCATGAAGCCCACCGCGAGGTCGACCGCGCCGTCTTCGAGCCGGCGGCCGCTCTCGGTCGAGATGATCTCGGTCTCGATGCGCACCCCCGGCGCCACCTGCCGCAGGTGGCCGAGCAGGCCCGGCAGCAGCACCACCTCGCTGATGTCGGTCATGCAGATGCGGAAGCTGCGCTCGGCCGTGGCGGGGTCGAACACCGCGCGGCCGCCCTTGGCGCGGTTGAGGCGGTCGAGGATGTCGAGCACCAGCGGCTGGGTCTGGCGCGCATAGGGCGTGGGCTCCATGCCGCGCGAGGTGCGCACGAACAGCTTGTCGCCGAAGTGGGTGCGCAGCCTGGCGAGCGCCGTGCTCGCGGCCGACTGCGAGATGCCGAGCCGCTCGGCGGCGCTCGAGACGTTGGCGGTCTTGTAGACCTCGTCGAACACCAGCAGCCATTCCAGATCGAGTTGTGCCATGGGCGCGGCCCTCGCCGTGTGCGGCCCGCAGGCCACCATTATCGAAAAACAGGATCGGAGCTATCGCCGGTCCCCCATTGCGCCAATAGTAGTGCGGGCGGATGATCCCGTTGATTCGGAAGTTCTAACCAGAAGGCCGGCGCCCCAGGTCGCCGCCGCGCCATGCACCGCGAGAGACACGCCATGAACCCCTCCACCGCCCGCGCCGCGCCCTCCAATGCGGATGAGCGCCGCGACTACTACGACCGCATCCGCCCGCTGCACCTCACGCCGCTGTGGGAATCGCTGCATGCGCTGGTGCCGCGCGAGCCGCAGACGCCCTGCGTGCCCGCGCTGTGGCGCTACGACGAGATCCGCCCGCTGCTGATGGAGTCGGCCGACCTGATCACGGCCGAGGAGGCCGTGCGCCGCGTGCTGGTGCTCGAGAACCCGGCGCTTCCGGGCAACTCCTCGATCACGCAGTCGATCTATGCCGGGCTGCAACTGATCATGCCGGGCGAGGTGGCGCCCTCGCACCGCCACGTGCAGTCGGCGCTGCGCTTCATCGTCGACGGCCAGGGGGCCTACACCACGGTGGGCGGCGAGCGCACCACCATGTACCCGGGCGACTTCATCATCACGCCCTCGTGGGCCTGGCACGACCATGGCAACGAGGGCATCGAGGGCGTGGTGGAGCCGGTGGTCTGGCTCGACGGCCTCGACATCCCGATGCTGCGCTTCTTCGACGCCGGCTTCGCCGAGAACGACGACGCCAGGGTGCAGCACGTGGCGCGGCCCGAGGGCCACAGCCTCGCGCGCTTCGGCCACAACATGGTGCCGGTGCGGCACGACCACGCGTCGCAGACCTCGCCGATCTTCAACTACCCCTATGCACGCAGCCGCGAGGCGCTGGCGCAACTGCAGAAGCAGGAAGCGCCCGATGCCTGGCTGGGCCACAAGCTGCGCTACATCAATCCGCTGACCGGCGGCTCGCCGATGCCGACCATCTCGACCAACCTGCAGCTGCTGCCCAAGGGCTTCGCGGGCAAGACGCACCGTGCCACCGACGGCAGCGTCTACAGCGTGGTCGAAGGCCATGGCAGCGCCGAGATCGCGGGCCAGCGCTTCGAGTTCGGGCCGCGCGACACCTTCGTCGTGCCCTCGTGGGCGCCGCTGCGGCTGCACGCGCCCAACGGCGACTGCGTGCTCTTCAGCTTCTCGGACCGGCCGGTGCAGCAGGCCATGGGGATCCTGCGCGAAGCCTTCCTCGAGAACGCCTGAGTCCCGGCCCTTTTCGTTTTTTTCCTTTCCCTCGACCGTTGCCGCCCCACGCGGCAGGAGCCCTCATGTCCTTCGTCTTCACGCCCCCTTCCATCGTCGGCCTGCCCATCGTCGGCAGCGACAAGCAGTTCCCCGTGCGCCGCGTCTACTGCGTGGGCCGCAACTACGCGGCCCATGCGCGCGAGATGGGCTTCGATCCCGACCGCGAGCCGCCGTTCTTCTTCTGCAAGCCCAACGACGACGCCTCGGTGGTGCCGGTGGCCGAGGGCACGACCGGCGCCATTCCCTATCCGGCGCTGACCGCCAACTACCACTACGAGGCCGAGCTGGTGGTCGCCATCGGCAAGGGCGGGCGCGACATCCCGGTGGAACAGGCCGCGAGCCACATCCACGGCTATGCCGTCGGCCTCGACATGACGCGCCGCGACCTGCAGATGAAGATGCGCGAGCAGGGCCGGCCCTGGGAGATCGGCAAGGCCTTCGACTTCTCGGCGCCGATCGCGCCGCTGCGCACGCTGGCCGAGGTGGGCGAGATCGATGCCGGCGAGATCCGCCTCGAGGTCGACGGCGAGGTGCGCCAGAAGAGCGACATCACGCACCTGATCTGGTCGGTCAACGAAGTGATCGCCAACCTGTCGACCCTGTTCGCACTGCAGCCCGGCGACCTGATCTTCACCGGCACGCCCGAGGGCGTGGGCGCGGTGAAGGCCGGCCAGACGATCAAGGTCAGCATCGAGCGGCTGCCGTCGCTCCGCGTTCGCATCGACTGAGCGAGCCGCGCATGAGCCCGACCCCTTCCCCCACCGTGCTGCTGGTCGGCGGCGGCATCGGCGGCATGGCCGCCGCGCTGGCGCTGGCACGCCTGGGCGTGTCGATCGACCTGCTCGAGCAGAGCGCCGCCATCGGCGAGATCGGCGCCGGCCTGCAGCTCGGCCCCAATGCCTTCGCCGCGCTCGACGCGCTGGGCGTGGGCGAGGCGGTGCGCCGGGGCTCGGTGTTCACCGACCGGCTGGTGATGATGGACGCGGTCGACTGCTCGGAGGTGGCCTCGGTGCCGGTCGGCGAGGCCTTCCGCGCGCGCTTTCGCAACCCTTATGCCGTGAGCCACCGCGCCGACCTGCACGGCGCGATCCACGAGGCCGTGAAGCAGCATCCGCTGATCCGCTTCCACACCTCGGCGCAGGTCGAGAGCCTCGACACCCGGGGGCAGGGCGTGGTGGCAGTCACGCGCGACGGCCGACGCTTCCAGGCCGATGCCATCGTCGGCTGCGACGGCGTGAAGTCGGTGGTGCGCGCCGCGCTGATCGGCGACGCGCCGCGCGTCTCGGGCCACGTGGTCTACCGCGCGGTGGTGCCGGCGGCCGACATGCCGGCGGACCTGCGCTGGAACGCGCCCGTGGTCTGGGCCGGCCCGAACTGCCACCTGGTGCACTACCCGCTGCGCCATGGCGAGCAATACAACCTGGTCGTCACCTTCCACAGCCGCGAGCGCGAGGAATGGGGCGTGACCGACGGCAGCAAGGAAGAGGTGCTGTCGTACTTCGAGGGCGTGCATGCGCGCCCGCGCCAGCTGCTCGATCGCCCGACCTCGTGGCGCCGCTGGAGCACCGCCGACCGCGACCCGGTCGAGCGCTGGAGCGAGGGCGCGGCCACGCTGCTGGGCGATGCCGCGCATCCGATGATGCAGTACCTGGCGCAGGGCGCCTGCATGGCGCTCGAGGACGCGGTGACGCTCGGCGAGGCCGTGAAGGCCTGCGACTTCGACCTGCCGGCCGCCTTCCGGCTCTACGAGGCGGCGCGCGTGGCGCGCACGGCCCGCGTGGTGCTGTCGGTGCGCGAGATGGGCCGGCTCTACCATGCCAAGGGCGTGGAGCGCCTGGTGCGCAACAGCCTCTGGCCGGGCCGTACGCCCGAGCGCTTCTACGATGCGGTCGAGTGGCTCTATGCCTGGCGGCCCGAGCGCTGCCTCGACGACGCGCCCGAGGCGCTGCGGCCCCAGGCCACCGCGCTTTCGCCGCACTGACACCCGACGCCTTCAAGATCCACAACCATCGAGGCCCCAGGCCCACCGGAGACAAACGACCATGAACTTCCCGCGCGCACTGCTGACCGGCCTCCTCGCCCTGACCTCGCTGGCCATGGCCGGCGGCGCGGCGGCCCAGGCCGGCGACTATCCGAACAAGCCCGTGACCCTGGTCACGCCCTTCGCGGCCGGCAGCGGCCCCGACGCGGTGCTGCGGCTGGTCTCGGACAAGCTCTCGCGGCTGTGGAACCAGCGCGTGCTGATCGACAACCGGCCCGGCGGCGGCGGCTTCATCGCCATCGACCAGGCCCGGCGCGCCGCGCCCGACGGCTACACCCTGCTGCAGCTCGACAGCGAGCACGTGGCCGCGCTGCCGCACCTGTACAAGTCGCGCAACTTCGTGACCTTGCAGCACTTCGACCCGGTGGCCTCGCTGTTCCGCACGCCCTTCTTCGTGGCCGTGGGCAGCGATTCCAAGTGGAAGACCATGGGCGACCTGATCGCCGCCGCCAAGGCCGACCCCGACGCCATCGTCTACGGCTCCTGGGGCGTGGGCAGCCCGGGCCACCTGGGCGCGCAGCAGCTCGAGGCGCTGAGCGGCATCCGCATGCGCCACGCGCCCTACCGCGAGGTCTCGCAGCTGTATTCGAACGTGGGCACCGGCGAGGTGCCGTGGGCCTTCGCGAGCATCCCCTCGAGCCAGGGCATCTACAAGGCCGGCAAGCTGCGCTACATCGCCGTGGCCGCGCCCAAGCGCATTCCGCAGATGCCCGATGTGCCGACCATGGCCGAGGCCGGCGGCCCGGCCGGGCTGGAGGTCAATTCCTTCGTCTCGCTGCTCGCGCCCAAGGGCGTGCCGGCGGCCATCAAGGCGAAGATCAACGCCGACGTGGCGAAGGTCATCGCCGACCCCGAGATCCGCGCCCGCTTCGACACCTTCGCCTTCGAGCCGCTGGCCTGGTCGCCCGAGGAGATCGAGCGCCAGGCCGAGGCCAAGTCCAAGGTCTACGGCGAGCTGGTGCGCAGGGGCAACATCAGCCTCGAATAGCGGCCCGTGCCTTGCTTGGGGCAGTTAAGCTGCCCGCCTGTTTTGACACTTTTTGACATTTCTTCCTCCATGCAAGCCACCAAGAGAGCCCTTCTGATCGCCTGCGGCCTGGCTGCCGCCTCGCTGCCGCTGGCCGCGAGCGCGCAGACGCCCGCCTGGCCCACCAAGCCCATCCGCCTGCTCGTGGGCTTCCCCGGGGGCTCCACGCCCGACATCGCCGCGCGCACCATCGCCGAGCCGCTGTCGAAGGCGCTGGGCCAGCCGATCGTGGTCGACAACAAGCCCGGTGCCTCGGGCAACATCGCGGCCGACACGGTGGCCAAGGCCACCGACGACCACACGCTGGGCGTCGTCATCAACGGCAACCTCACGTCGTCGAAGCTGCTCTACCCGAAGCTGCCCTACGACCCGGCCAAGGACTTCACCTACCTCTCGCTGCTCGCGACCGCGCCGCTGGTGCTGGTGGCGCAGAACAACCTGCCCTCGGGCGAGGCCTTCTTCGATGCCGGCCGCAAGGCGGGCAACAAGTGGAACTACGGCTCGGTGGGCATCGGCTCGGTCGGCCACCTGGGCATGGAGCTGCTCAAGAGCCGCGTGCCGGGCTTCAACCCCGAGCACGTGCCCTACCAGGGCAATCCGCAGGTCATCACCGGCATGCTCGGCGACCAGATCCAGATGGGCCTGATCCCGCCCGGCGTGGCCATGCCGCAGGTCAAGGCCGGCAAGCTCAAGGCCATCGGCCTGACCGCCGGCCGCAGCGCGCTGGTGCCCGAGGTGCCGCCGCTGGCCAACGCCGGCGTGCGCGACTTCAACCTCGAGGTGTGGGTGGCGCTCCTGGGCCCGGCCAACCTCTCGAAGACCGCGCAGGCGCGCATCGGGCGCGAGCTCGAGGCCGTGATGAAGCAGCCCGAGGTGCGCCAGAAGCTGTTCGAGCAGGGCTGGCAGGCCGTGGGCACCTCGCCCGACGGCATGCGCGCGCGCGTCAACGACGAGGCCGCGATCATGACCAAGATCATCTCGACCAAGGGCATCACCCTCCAATGACGGCTGCAATGACGATGGCCGAGCCGTCGCGTTCGCTGCCGGTGTTCGGCAGCTACGACGTGGTGGTGGTCGGCGGCGGTCCCGCCGGCATCGCCGCCGCCGTGAGCGCCGCGCGCCACGGCGCGAGCACCCTGCTGGTGGAGCGCTACGGCTTCCTCGGCGGCATGGGCACGGCGGGCGGCGTCACCAACTTCGCGGGCCTGTACGGCAAGCGCCGCGGCCAGATGACGCAGCTGGTGCGCGGCGTGGTCGACGAGCTGGTCGAGCGCATCGCCGCGCTCAACGGCATGAACGATCCGCAGGACGGCATGGGCGGGCGCATCCGCGTGCGCTCGTACGACACCTCGGCCTACAAGCTCGCGGCCGACCAGTTGCTCGAGGCGGCCGGCGTGAAGCTGCTGTTCCATGCCTTCGCGGCCTCGGTGATCCTCGAGGGCGAGCGCATCGCGGCGCTGGTGGTCGAGACCAAGTCGGGCCGGCAGGCGATCCGCGCCAATGCCTTCGTCGACGCCAGCGGCGACGCCGACGTGGCGGCCTTCGCGGGCGTGCCCTTCGAGGTCGGCGACGGCCACGGCAGCGGCCTGTTCCCGACCACCATGTTCCGCATCGGCCAGGTCGACGCGCCGGCCGCGCTCGAGGCGGTGGGCGAGTTCAAGGCCATCAACGACTTCATGGCGCGCGCCGAGGCGAGCAAGCCCGGCGCCTACCGCTTCCCGCGCGAGGGCGCGATCCTGCGGCCCAACAGGGACCCGCGCGAATGGCGCGCCAACGTCACGCAGATCCGCAATGCCGAGGGCCGCGCGATGAACGGCGTCGATGCGCGCGAGCTCACCGAGGGCGAGCTCGAGGGCCGGCGCCAGATCGCCGAGTACTTCCGCTTTCTCAAGGCCGAGGTGCCGGGCTTCGCGCAGTCGGCCATCGTCGAGATCGCGCCGCAGGTCGGCCTGCGCGAGACGCGGCGCATCCAGGGCCTGTACGCGCTCGAGCGCGAGGACATCCTGTCGTCGGCGAAGTTCGACGACACCATCGGCCTCAATGCCTGGCCGATGGAGATGCATGCCGATGGCCGCATCGAGTGGGCCTTCCCGCGCGATGCCGACAACGCCTACAACCACCTGCCCTGGCGCATGCTGGTGCCGCGCACCGTCGCCAACCTGCTGGTGGCGGGCCGCTGCGCCTCGATGACGCACGAGGGCCAGTCGGCCGCGCGCGCCAGCGGCGGCTGCTTCGTGATGGGACAGGCCGCGGGCACGGCGGCGGCCACGCTCGGCAGCGGCGCGTTCGCCGACGTGGACGTGGCGGCGCTGCAGGCGAAGCTGGCGGCGGACGGGGTCGACCTGGACCGCTGAGGGGCGGCAGGGGGCGCCAGGGGCGCCCGAAGCGCGCGCGACAGCCCCCTGGCCCCATGTTTGCTATCGTTTGCGGCTCTCTCTTTTCGTCCAGCCGCTCCCGATGACCCCCGATCCCGCCACCGCCGCCCGCCTCGTCGACGAACTCGTCGCCCTCATGCAGCTCGAACCCCAGGGCGGCGACCGCTTCCTGGCGCAGAGCGAGGACATCGGCACGCCGGCCGTGTTCGGCGGCCAGGTGCTGGGCCAGTCGCTGATGGCGGCCAATCTCACGGTCGGCGCCGACCGGCCCGTGCATTCGATGCACGCCTATTTCCTGCTGCCGGGCGAGCATGCGCCCATCGAGTACAGCGTCGACCGCGTGCGCGACGGCCGCAGCTTCACCACCCGCCACGTGGTGGCGCGCCAGCAGGAGCGCATCATCTTCGAGATGTCGGCCTCGTTCCAGACCGTGGACGAGGGCGTCGAGCACCAGATCGACATGCCCGAGGTGGCCGGCCCCGAGGGCCTGGTCAGCGAGCTCGACCAGCGCATCGCGCTCGGCGACCGGCTGCCCGAGCCCTGGCGCAGCAAGGCGATCGAGCCGCACGGCATCGAGTACCGCCGGGTCCAGCCCGACGACCTGCTCGCGCCGGTGCCGCGGCCCGCGTCCGACAGCGCGATCTGGATGCGCGCGATCGCGCCGCTGCCCGACGACCCGATGGTGCACCGCGCGCTGCTGGCCTATGCCTCCGACCACGGCCTGCTGCGCGCCGCGATGCTGCCGCACGGCCTGAGCTTCATGACCGGCCAGGTGCGGCCCGCGAGCCTCGATCACGCGATGTGGTTCCACCGCGACTTCCGCTTCGACGACTGGCTGCTCTACGTGCTCGACTCGCCGAGCGCGAGTGGCGCGCGCGGCCTGTGCCGCGGCAGCATCTACACGCGCGACGGCCGGCTCGTGGCCTCGACGGCGCAGGAAGGCATGCTGCGCATCAGGGCGCTGAGGAAGAAGTAGCAGTCGAAGAGGGCGCCGCCGCCGTCAGCGCGGTGGCCGCGCCGTCGCGGCTGCGCTCGTCGAGCAGCCGCTGGTAGTTGTCGCGCAGCAGGATGCCCGCGTAGTAGACGTGCTCGCGCATCAACTGCTCGGCGCGCGCCGCGTCGCCGTCGATCACGGCCTGCACGATGCGGTGGTGGTCGTCGTGCGAACGCAGGATCACGCCGTGGTCGTGCCACAGCATGATGCGGTCGGAGGCGAAGGGCACGGCCTGCGCCTGCGCGCCGAAGCGCACCACCCAGGGGTTGCGCGCGCCCTGCATCAGCGCGTTGTGCAGCGTCACGTTCATCTGCTGGTAGGGCGCGAGGTCGTCGAGCAGCAGCTGTCCCTTGGCCAGGATCTCGTCGCCGGTGCGCAGGCAGTCGCGCAGCAGCGCGGCGGTCGCGTCGTCCACGCCGAGCGCCGCGAAGCGCCGGCAGGCCAGGCCCTCGAGCACCGAGCGCACCTCGTAGGCGGCCAGGATGTCCTCGAGCGCGAAGGCGCGCACCAGGTAGCCCTTCTTCGGCTGGTGATCGATCAGCCCTTCCATCGCCAGCGCGGCGAGCGCGGCGCGCACCGGCGTGCGCGACACCTTGAGGGTCTCGGCGATCGGCACCTCCTCCACCCGCGTGCCCGGCGTGAGCCGTCCGTGCAGGATCCAGGTGCGCAGCGTCTCGGTGACTTGTTGGGATAGTGTGTCCATGTCAGGTATACATGATGCCGTGGAAGCTGGTTCAATAGTCGTCGAATAAGGGAAAACGAGGGCGTCCAAAGATGAGCATGTATACACAATGCGGTCCTCGATTCACTTTCACGCCGCATCCGACGCGGCTTCGGAGACCTCGCATCCCATGGCGGAACATCATGCACAAGCCCCCGGCCGGCTGGCCCTCGTGACCGGCGGCGGCCGCGGCATCGGCGAGGCCGTGTGCCGGCGCCTCGCGGCCAGCGGCCTGCGCGTCGTCGTGGCCGACATCGACGGCGACAACGCGCGCGCCGTGGCCGCCTCGCTCGGCGCGGGCCACCATGCGCGCCAATTCGACGTGAGCGACGAGGCCGCGGTCGAGGCCGCCTTCGAGGACATCGAGGCCGGCATCGGCCCGGTCGGCGTGGTGGTCTGCGTGGCCGGCCTGCTGCTGATGCCTGGCGGCGAGCGCTCGCCGATCAAGGACACCTCGCTCGAGGACTGGGAGCGCACCTTCGCCGTGAACGCGCGCGGCGTGTTCCTCTGCGGCCGTGCCTACCTGCGCCGGCGCGAGGCGCAGCCGGTGGCGCACGGGCGCATCGTCACCTTCGGCTCGGTGGCCGCGCAGCTCGGCGGCTACCGCTCGAGCGCCACCTACATCGGCGCCAAGGCCGCGGTGCTGGGCCTGACCAAGGCCATGGCGCGCGAATCGGCGCACCTGGGCGTGACCGTCAATTCGGTCGCGCCGGGCCTGATCGACACCGAGATGCTGCGCGGCACCGTGCAGAGCAGCGGCGCGCTGACGGCCGCGGCCGCCAACATCCCGCTCGGGCGCATCGGCACGGTGGACGACGTGGCCGGCGCGGTCGACTACCTGGTCTCGGAGCAGGCGGCGTACATCACGGGCAACGTGATCGACGTCAACGGCGGCTACCGCATGCAGTAACGCCCGGCGCCAGCGACCGGGCGGCGCCTTTCACTCACCCATACCAACGGAGACACGTCATGAAGAAGAACTTTCTCGCCCTGGCATTCGGCGCCGCGCTGTGCGCCCTGGCGGGCACCGCCGCCGCGCAGGCCGAGCCCGGCCTGACCGACAAGACCATCAAGATCGGCATGTTCTCGCCGATGTCGGGTGCGTCGATGAACTACGGCTTCGACGTCATCAACGCCGCGAAGATGTACTACGACAAGATCAACAAGGAAGGCGGGGTGAACGGCCGCAAGATCGAGCTCGTGGTGGAGGACGACCGCTGCAACGCCAACGACCTGCTGGCCGCGGTCAAGAAGCTCACCGAGCAGGACCAGGTGTTCCTGCTCAACGGCGGCTCCTGCTCGGCGGCCGTGGTCGGCGCGCGCGAATACGTCGAGCGCGCGAAGATCCCGCTGGTGATGCTCAACGCCTCGGGCGACGGCGCGCTGTATCCGCCTTCCAAGTACATCTACGGCGCGTTCTCGATCTCGCAGCATGCGGTGGGCGGCTCGATGGTGCAGTTCGCGAGCGAGCACCTGAAGGCGAAGAAGATCGGCTACATCAACCACGACGACGCCTACGGCGGCTGGAACCTCGAGTCGGCCCAGGCGCAGGCCAAGGCGCTCGGCGGCGTCGACCTGCAGGTGCAGTCGGTCAACCCGAACATCACCGACGTCACGGCGCCGATGCTCAAGATCAAGGCCGCCAACCCCGACGTGCTGCTGCTGACCACCTACGCGCGGCCCGTGAGCCTGATCGTCAAGCGCGCCTTCGAGCTCGGCTTCAACAAGCCGATCGTGCTGGCCGTGAACTCCACCGCCGACCTCAAGCAGCTGGTGGAGAACGTGGGCAACAAGGACGCCTTCAAGAACGTCTACATCCAGGAAGTGCTGGCCGACGTGCCCGGCGGCCCCAAGCTCAAGTGGGTCTACGACATGTACAAGGCGGCCTATCCCGAGCTGGCCGCCAAGCCCGGCTATCCGCAGACCTACATGCCCTACGGCATTCCCTCGGCCATGGCGGTGGTCAATGCGCTGAAGGCGGCCGGCCCCAGCCCCACGCGCGAGAAGGTGCTCACGGCCTTGTCGACCATGAAGTTCGACTCCGGCGTGATGGCCGGCCCGATCGAGTTCGGCCCCGACGACCGCGCGGCGCAGGAGGCGGCCATCTACATCAAGTTCGACGCAACCAACATGACGCTCGTGCCCGGCAGCTACAAGAGCGTGTGGAAGTACAAGCCCTGAGGGCGGCTGCGATCCCATGAGCCTTTCCGACATCTGGCTGTTCGTGCAGCAGGGCGTGCTGTCCGGCATCGTCACCGGCAGCGTCTACGCGCTGCTCGCGGTGGCGATCGTCATGGTCTTCAAGACCACCGACGTGCCGAACTTCTCGCAGGGCGAAATCTTCATGGCCGGCGGCTACCTCGCGCTGTTCCCGCTGGTGGTGTGGGGCTGGCCCTACTGGGGCGCGGTGCTCGCGAGCCTCGCGGTCACGGCGCTCGTGGCCGCGCTGTTCCAGCGCGTGGTGATGCAGCGCGTGACCGCCTCGCGCGGCGTCGGCGTGCAGCTCGTGATCGCCACGCTGGGCTTCGCCTACCTGCTCAAGGGCCTGGTGCGCAAGACCGGGCTGGGCGACACGCCGCGCTCGCTGCCCTCGCTGGTGCCGCAGGACCCGATCACCATCGGCCAGGCCTCGCTCACGCTGCTCGACCTCGCGATCTTCGGCACCGCCGTGGTGGTGATGGTGCTGCTGTACCTGATGTTCACGCGCACCCGCACCGGCCAGGCCATGCGCGCGGTCGGCATGAACCCGCGCGGCGCGCAGATCGTGGGCGTGAAGCTGGGCACCATTCGCATGAAGATCTGGGCCCTGACCGGGCTGCTCTCGGCCATCGCGGCGCTGCTGATCACGCCCAAGATCCTGATCACGCCCGACATCGGCCACATCGCGATCCTGGCCTACGCGGCCGCCATCGTCGGCGGCTTCACCAGCCTGCCGGGCGCGGTGGTCGGCGGCTTCGTCATCGGCATCGTCGAGAACCTGGTGGGGCTGTTCATCTCGTCCAACGCCATCGTGGTCGCGCCCTTCGTCGCGATCATGGTGGTGCTGCTGGTGCGGCCGCAGGGTCTGTTCGGCGGCAAGCCGCAGGTGAAGAAGGTATGAGCATGCAGACCACTTCTCCCTGGTGGGATCGCGGCGTGCTGATCGCCATGGCCGTGGTGCTCGCGGTGCTGCCCTTCGCGGCCAGCGGCTACGTGCTGTACGTGGTCAACCTGCTGATGGTGTTCAGCGTGCTCGCGCTCGGCATGCACCTGGTGATCGGCGAGACCGGCCAGTTCGCGCTCTCGCACGCGGCCTTCTTCGGCATCGGCATCTACACGGCCGGGCTCATCAACAACCAGTGGCAGCCGCCGTTCGTGGTGTCGATCCTCGCGGGCGCGCTGCTCGCGGCCGCGCTGGGCTGGGTCATCGGCCTGCTGGCGCTGCGCATGCGCGACATCTACCTGGCGCTCGCCACCTTCGCCTTCGGCGAGGCGATGCAATGGGTGTTCCTCAACTGGGAGCAAGTGACCAACGGCTCGAACGGCCTGCAGATGAAGCCGGCCGCGCTCGGCGGCCTGCGGCTGATGAACGACCTGCAGGCCTATCCCTTCGTGGTCGCGATCGCGGCGCTGATGCTGTGGCTCACGGTGGCGCTGTCGCGCTCGCGGCTGGGCTCGTCGTTCCGCGCGGTGCGCGAGAGCGACGTGGCGGCGATCGCGATGGGCGTGAACACGCGCGCGGTCAAGGTCACGGCCTTCGTGCTGTCGGCCGCCTTCGCGGGCGTGGCCGGCGGCATGTACACGCTGTTCACCTCCTTCATCCATCCCGAGAGCCTGGGCTTCCAGACCACGATCCTGATCCTCACCATGGTGGTGGTCGGCGGGCTGGGCTCGGTGCGCGGCGCGGTGGCGGGCGCCATCGTGTTCGGCCTGGCCTCGGAGCTGCTGCGCCAGGCACCGTCCTACCAGGAGATCATCTACGGCGGCATCCTGATGCTGTTCATGATGTTCCTGCCCAAGGGCATGGCCTCGTTGTTCGCGGCACGCAAGGTCACGCGCCGCGCGGCCCCGGCGGGAGGCGCGCGATGAGCACGACCAATGCCACCGCTTTCCTCGACGTGCGCGACATCAGCGTGGTGTTCGGCGGCCTCAAGGCGGTCAACGGCCTGTCGTTCCAGGTCGAGCAGGGCCGCATCCATGCGCTGATCGGGCCCAACGGCGCCGGCAAGTCGACCACCTTCAACTGCATCTCGCGCTTCTACACGCCCAGCAGCGGCAGCGTCGTCTTCGAGGGCCGCGAGCTCACGCGCGTGTCGCCCTACCGCATGGCCTCGCTGGGCATCGCGCGCACCTTCCAGAACCTCGAGCTGTTCGCCGAGCTCTCGGTGCTCGAGAACGTGCTGCTCGGCACCCATGCGCGCGGCACCGGTACGCTGGGCCGGCTGCTGCGCCGCCCCGACCGCGAGACCGAGGACTTCGCGCTGCACCTGCTCGAGCGCGTGGGCCTGGCCGACGAGCGCCACCAGCCCGCGCGCGACCTCGACTTCGGCCGCCAGAAGCTGCTCGAGCTGGCGCGCGCGCTGGCCATCCGCCCCAAGCTGCTGCTGCTCGACGAGCCCGCGGCCGGCCTGCGCAACCGCGAGATCGAGAGCCTGGACCGGCTGCTCAAGGAGCTGGTGGCGCGCGACGGCATCACGGTGCTGCTGGTCGAGCACGTGATGCAGCTCGTGATGTCGATCTCGGACCGCATCACCGTCATGGCCTTCGGCGAGAAGATCGCCGAGGGAACGCCCGCGCAGATCGGCAGCGACGCGCGCGTGATCGAGGCCTATCTGGGCAAGGGAAGTGCAAAGGGGGCCGCGCATGGCTGAATCGCTGTTGTCGTTGCGCGCCATCTCGGCCGCCTACGGCCGCATCCAGGCGCTGAGCCATGTCTCGGTCGACGTGCCCGAGGGCGAGATCGTCGCGCTGCTCGGCAGCAACGGCGCGGGCAAGACCACCACGCTCAACTGCATCTCGAACATCGTCGACTGCACCGAGGGCGAGGTGCGGCTGGCCGGCGAGCGCATCGACCGGCTGGGCTCCGACGCGCTGGTCCAGCGCGGCATCGTGCAGGTGCCCGAAGGCCGGCAGGTGTTCCGCGACATGAGCGTGCGCGAGAACCTCGACCTCGGCGCCTACCTGCGGCGCGACCGCGCGGGCATCCGCAACGACCTCGAGGCCGTGTATGCGATGTTCCCGCGCCTGAAGGAGCGCCAGGGCCAGATGGCGGCCACGCTCTCGGGCGGCGAGCAGCAGATGCTCGCGATCGGCCGCGCCGTGATGGCGCGCCCGCGCGTGATGCTGTTCGACGAGCCCTCGATGGGCCTGTCGCCGCTGCTGGTGGAGCAGATGTTCGAGATCATCGAGCGGCTGCACCGCGAACAGAAGATCACCATCCTGCTGGTCGAGCAGAACGTGCAGCTCGCGCTCGCGGTGTCGAGCTACGGCTACATCCTCGAGAACGGCGAGATCTCGCTGCACGGCCCCGCCGCGCAGCTGGCCAACGACGAGGCCGTGCGCCGCGCCTACCTCGGCGTCTGAACGACGCCGCTTTCGCAAAGGAATTCCCATGCTTCTGAAGGACAAGCTCTCGCTCGTCACGGGCGCCGCGCGCGGCCTCGGCGAGGCCATCGCGCGCCGCATGGCGGCCGAAGGCGCGCACGTGCTGGTGGTCGACCGCGACCTCGAGCCCGCGCAGCAGGTGGCGGCCTCGATCCGCGCCGCGGGCGGCCGCGCCGATGCCGACAGCGTCGACGTCAGCGACGCGGCGGCGGTCGATGCGCTCGCCGCGCGCATCGCCGCGGCGCACGGCGACATCGACGTGCTGGTGAACAACGCCGGCATTTCCGCGCGTTCGAAGTTCGACGAGCCCGGCGCGCGCGAGGCCTGGGACCGCGTGCTGTCGGTCAACCTGCAGGGCGTGTTCAACGTCACGCAGGCCTTCGTGCCCGCGCTCAAGCGTACGCACGGCAGCATCGTCAACCTGTCGTCGATCGTGGCCTTCGGCGCGGGCATCTCCTCGGCCGGCTACGTGGTGGCCAAGGGCGGCGTGCGCTCGCTCACGCAGGTGCTGGCGCGCGACCTCGCGCCCTGGGGCGTGCGCGTGAACGCGGTGGCGCCCGGACTCATGGTGACCGACATGACGGCCGGCCAGCGCGAGACCGAGCACGGCACCGACTGGTACCTGGGTCGCGTGCTCACCAAGCGCCACGGCGAGGCCGACGAGATCGCCGGGCCGGTGGTCTTCCTCGCCTCGTCGATGGCCAGCTACGTCAATGGCGTGGTGCTGCCGGTCGACGGCGGCTACCTCGCGGCCTGAGCGCCGCGCTTCGACGGAACAACGATGAACAACAGCAGTGATGACAACAAGCCGCTGGTCCTGGTGACCGGCGGTGCCAGCGGCATGGGCCGCGCCATCGTCGAGCGCCTGGCGCGCGACGGCTGGCGCGTGGTGATGGCCGACTACAACGGCGAACTGGCCGAGCGCGAGACCCAGGTGCTGCGCGCCGCCGGCCTCGACGTCGACTACCGCGCCATCGACCTGACCGACGAGGCCGCGGTGCGCGCGATGGTGCAGTCGCTGCCGCCGCTCGCCGCGCTGGTGAACAACGCCGGCATCTTCGACGAGCGCGCCTTCATGGACGTGAGCTCGGCCGACTTCCGCCGCATGTACGAGGTGAACCTGCTCGCGGTGGCCACGCTCACGCAGGAGGCCGCACGCAAGATGGCCGACGGCGCGCGCATCGTCAACATCGCCTCGCGCGCCTACCTGGGCGCGAAGAACCATCCGCACTACGTGGCCTCGAAGGCCGCGCTGGTGGGCTACACGCGCGCCAGCGCGATGGAGCTCGCGCCGCGCGGCATCCTGGTGAACGCGATCGCGCCGGGCCTGATCGACACGCCGCTGCTGCGCGCGCTCACGCCCGAGCGCCGCGCCGCGCAGCTCGCGCTGCAGCCCACGGGCGCGGCCGGCCGGCCCGAGGACATCGCGCAGGCCGTGGCCTTCTTCGCCTCGCCGGCCACCGGCTTCGTCACGGGCCAGGTGCTGTTCGTCGACGGCGGCAAGTCGCTCGGCGGCTCGGGGGCGTGATGGCGCAGCCCCAGGAGAAGACCGGCTACGACGTGGTCGTGATCGGCAGCGGCGCGGGCGGGCTCGCGGCCGCGCTCACGGCGAAGCTCGAGGGCCTCGACGTGCTGGTGCTCGAGAAGACCGACCGCATCGGCGGCTCGACCGCGATCTCGGGCGGTGCGGTGTGGGTGCCGCTCAACGACCAGGCCGAGGCCGCGGGCCATCCAGACACGCCCGAGAAGGCGCTGACCTACCTGCGCAACACGGTGGGCGCGGCCGGCGACGAGGCGCTGCGCCATGCCTTCCTCGAGGCCGGGCCGCGCGCGCTGCGCTACCTGCGCGAGCGCACCGACGTGCAGCTCGCCGCGCGCACCTACTCGCCCGACTACCACCCCGACCGCAAGGGCGCCGCGATGGGCGGTCGCTCGCTCGATCCGATCGAGTTCGACGGCCGGCTGCTCGGCCCGCACTTCCGCACCCTGCGCGATCCGCTGCCCGAGTTCTGCGTGCTCGGCGGCATGATGGTCAACATGACCGACGTGAAGCACCTGCTCGCGGTCACGCGCTCGTTCGCGTCGTGGAAGCACGGCATGAAGCTGGTGCTGCGCTATTTCGCCGACCGCCTGGGCGGCCACCACCGCGGCACGCGGCTGCTGCTGGGCAATGCGCTCGCGGGGCGGCTGTTCCACGGGCTGCTGAAGGAGAAGATCCCGTTCTGGCTCGAGACGCCCGCGCTGGCGCTCGAACAGGATGCGGGCGGTGCCGTGACCGGCGTGCGCGTGAAGCGCGATGGCCGCGAGATCGTGCTGCAGGCGCGGCGCGGCGTGGTGGTCGCGACCGGCGGCTTTCCGTGGAATGCGCAGATGCGCGCCGAGCACTATCCCGCGCCGACCGGGCCCTACTCGATGTCGCCGCAGGGCAATGTCGGCGAGGGCATCGCGATGGCGCGGCAGGCCGGCGGCGTGCTCGGCACCGGCCACACGGGCCCGGCGCTGTGGGCACCGGTGTCGATGATGAAGCGCCCCGACGGCAGCATGCTGCGCTATCCGCACCTGGTGTGGGACCGCGCCAAGCCCGGGCTGATCGCGGTCGATGCGCGCGGCGAGCGCTTCGTCAACGAATCGACCTCGTACCACGAGTTCGTGCGCGGCATGTACCAGGCCAACGAGGCCGGCACGAGCATTCCGGCGCTGCTGGTGTGCGACAGCGACTTCATGGAAAAGTGGGGCCTGGGCCTCGCGCTGCCGGGCGGGCGCTCGCGCGAGCACCTGGTGCGCGCCGGCTACCTGTACCGCGCCGACACGCTCGAGGCACTGGCACGCCAGGCCGGCGTCGACTCCGACGGCTTCGCGCGCACCGTGGCCGCGTTCAACCCACCGGCCGCGCGCGGCGAGGACCCGGCCTTCGGCAAGGGCAGCACGGCCTACAACCGCTACCTCGGCGACCCCGAGCACCAGCCCAATGCCTGCGTGGCGCCGGTCGCGAAGGCACCCTTCTACGCGGTCAAGGTCTATCCCGGCGACATCGGCACGGCACTGGGCGTGCGCGCCGATGGCCATGCGCGCGTGCTCGATACGCGCGGCACGCCGATCGCGGGCCTGTACGTGGCCGGCAACGACATGCACTCGGTGATGGGGGGCGAGTATCCTGCGCCCGGCATCACGCTGGGACCGGCCCTGACCTTCGGCTGGGCCGCCGGCATGCACCTGGCCCATGGCCATGACGAACACGCCTGACCCCACCCACTTCACACCCATCATGAAGATCTTCTATTCCCCCGCTTCCCCCTTCGTGCGCAAATGCATGGTCGTCGCGCACGAGCTCGGCATCGCCGAGCGCATCGAGCGCCTGCCGAGCGCGGCCGGCCCGGTGAAGCGCGACGCGACCATCCTGCCGACCAACCCGCTGGGCCAGGTGCCGACCTTCCTTACCGACGATGGCCAGGCGCTGTTCGACAGCCGCGTGATCTGCGAGTACCTCAACGACCAGCAGGGCGGCACGCTGTTCCCCGCCTCGGGCAAGGAGCGCTGGGCCCGTCTCACCGAACTCTCGCTGGCCGACGGCATGACCGCCGCCGCGCTGCTCGCGCGCTACGAGAACGTGCTGCGTCCGCAGGAATTCCGCTGGGCCGACTGGACCGACGGCCAGCTCGCGAAGGTGCGCACGGGGCTCGAATGGCTCGAGAAGGAAGCGGCCGGATTCGGTGAACGGGTGGACATCGGGACCATCGCCTTCGGCTGTGCGCTGGGGTACATGGACTTCCGGTTTCCGGATGTGGATTGGCGTGCTCAGGCGCCTCGCAGTGCTGAGTGGTTCGAGGCGTTCAATCGGCGGGCCTCCATGCAGGCGACGTTGCCTACTGCTTGAGGTTGGAGCGGGCTCACGCCGATGGGGTACTCCCCTCCGCGAATGTCCCCCGGCCTTCGGCCTCCTCCTTAATTTCGCTGCGGGGAGTACCCCGCCGACGTGAGCCAGACGCGCAGCAGTTGATCGGCCGGCACCACCGCAGCGTCTCCGTGCACAGGGCAGTGGGTGCTTCCCGCAGCGAAATAAAGGAGGAGCCGAAGGCGGGGGACATTCGCGGAGGGAAGTACCCGCTGTCCTGTGCACGCGCCCCGAACAAAAAACGCCCAACCTGGCAAGACAACCAATTCCTTGGCTAAATGCCACCCTCCGCAAGAAACCAAGGACCCCGAATGTCTTCTGAGCAAAAAAAGGTAGCCATCGTCACGGCAGGCGGCAGCGGCATGGGCGCCGCCGCGGCCCGCAAGCTCGCGCAGGACGGTTTTCGCGTCGCCATCCTCTCCTCCTCGGGCAAGGGCGAGGCCCTCGCGAAGGAGCTGGGCGGCATTGGCGTGACCGGCTCCAACCAGTCGAACGACGACCTCAAGACACTCGTCGACCGCGTCATCGCCGAGTGGGGCCGCATCGACGTGCTCGTCAACAGCGCCGGCCACGGCCCGCGCGCGCCCATTCTGGAAATCACCGACGACGACTGGCACCGCGGCATGGACGTCTACCTGCTGAGCGCCGTGCGGCCCAGCCGCCTCGTCACGCCGCACATGGTCAAGCAGGGTGGCGGCGCCATCATCAACATCTCGACCTTCGCAGCCTTCGAACCCGATCCCGTGTTTCCGACCTCGGGCGTGTTCCGCGCCGGCCTCGCCGCCTTCACCAAGCTCTTCGCAGACCAGTATGCGGAGCACAACGTGCGCATGAACAACGTGCTGCCCGGCTTCATCGACAGCCTGCCCGAGAAGGAAGTGTTCCGCGAACGCATCCCCATGGGACGCTACGGACGCAGCGACGAGATCGCCGCCACCATCGGCTTTCTCGCTTCCGATGGCGCGGGCTACATCACCGGCCAGAACCTGCGCGTCGACGGGGGCATCACGCGCTCCGTCTGAGGCGGTCATGGGCGCTGCCTACAATCGGCGCCCATGTGCCCGAGGACGTCCCACCACCCGAACACGCTTCGCGCGGATCTCGTCCTCTTCGGCCGGCACGCCCGCTGGCGCGCCTCCTGCTATGCGCTCGCTCGCATCGCGCGCGACAGCCAGTCCCGGCAATCGGGCTGCTCGCGGCTGACTCCCCCTTGAGCCTGGCGCATTGAATGCAGCGCGGCGGCAGCGTCCGCCGCTTTCTCCCTTGCGCCGCCAGCCGGCGCGATGCCTTCCAACGTCCCGCGATGCCTTGCCGGCACGCGGGCTGCTTTCCGTTTTTTTCCATGTCTTCCCGCTACAGCCGCCTGCGCACCGAGTGGTGCCCGAGCATTCCGCGCGAACTGATGGCCGGCGCCGTCGCCACCTTCGCGCTCATTCCCGAGGTCATCGCCTTTTCCTTCGTTGCCGGCGTCGACCCCGCGGTGGGCCTGTTCGCCTCCTTCGTCATCGGCATCGTCATCGCCTTCACCGGCGGGCGCCCCGCCATGGTCTCGGCCGCGGCCGGATCGGTGGCGCTGGTGGCCGCGCCGCTGGTGCATGCGCACGGCCTGGCCTATCTGCTCGCGGCCGGCCTGCTCGCGGGCGCGATGCAGATCGTCTTTGGGCTGCTGCGCCTGGGCGTGCTGATGCGCTTCGTCTCGTCGTCGGTGCGCACCGGCTTCGTCAACGCCCTCGCGATCCTGATCTTCGCGGCGCAGATGCCGCACTTCATCGGCGCCAACGCCGCTACCTGGGCGATGGTCGGCCTCGGGCTCGCGGTCATCTACCTGCTGCCGCGCCTCACCACCGCGGTGCCCTCGCCGCTGGTGTGCATCGTGGTGGTCACGCTCGCGGGCCAGTGGCTGGGCCTGCCGCTCAAGACCGTGGCCGACCTCGGCCAGCTGCCCGATGCCTTGCCCATGTTCGCGCTGCCCGCCGTGCCGCTGACCCTCGAGACGCTGCGCATCATCGCCTTGCCCGCCTTCGCCATCGCGATGGTCGGCCTGCTCGAATCGATGATGACCGCGAGCGTGGTCGACGAACTCACCGACACCCCGAGCTCGAAGAACCGCGAGTGCGGCGGCCTCGGCCTCGCGAACGTGGCGGCCAGCTGCTTCGGCGGCATCGCGGGCTGCGGAATGATCGGCCAGACCGTGAGCAACGTGCGCTACGGCGGCCGCGGCCGGCTCTCGACCCTGTTCGCCGGGGCCTTCCTGCTGATCCTCATGGTGCTGCTCAAGCCCTGGGTGTCGCAGGTGCCGGTGGCGGCGCTGGTCGCGATCATGGTGATGGTCTCGGCCTCGACATTCGACTGGGGCTCGCTGCGCACGCTGGTGCGGCATCCACGCCTGTCGAGCGTCGTGATGCTCGCCACCGTGGCCGTCACCGTCGCCACCGACAACCTGGCCGCGGGCGTGGGCATCGGCGTGCTGCTCAGCGGCGTCTTCTTCACCTTCAAGGTGGCGCGGCTGCTGCGGGTGCAGGGGCGGCAGGACGAAGAGGGCGCCTGGCGCTTCGCCGTGAGCGGCCAGGTCTTCTTCGCCTCGGCCGACATGCTGGTCGATGCCTTCGACGTGCGCGAGATCGACGGCGCGCCGGTGCGCATCGACGTCTCGCAGGCGCACTTCTGGGACGTGACCGCCGTGGCGGCGCTGCGCAAGGTGGTCGAGCGGCTGCGCAAGCACGGCAGCGCGGTCGACGTGAGCGGCATGAACCAGGCCAGCCGCGACCTCGTGCTGCGGCTCGACGCGGCGCCCGAGTGAGCCGGCTCAGGCTTCGGCGGCCGCCTCGGCGCGCACCTGGCTGCGAAAGCGCCCCGGGCTTTCGCCCACCGCGCGCCGGAAGGCCGCGCTGAACGCCGTCTCCGACTGGTAGCCCACGCGCTCGGCGATGCGCGCGATGCCCTCGTCACCGTGCCGCAGCGCATGGCGCGCCACCGTCATGCGCCAGCCGCCGAGATAGTCGAGCGGCGTCGAGCCTGTCAGCGCCTTGAAGCGCAGCGCGAAGGCCGTGCGCGACATGCTGGCCGTCCGCGCCAGGCGCTCCACCGTCCAGGGCTGTGCGATGTCGGCATGCATGCGCGACAGCGCGGTGCCGATGCGCGCATCGGTCATCGCGCCGAGCCAGCCCTCGGGCTGCGGCGCGTTCGCGAGATGCACGCGCAGCGCCTGCACCAGCACCAGCGCCGCGAGGTTGGTGCGCGCCAGGGTCGAGCCCGGGCGCAGCTCGGCCGTCTCCCAGCCCATCAGGTCGAGCAGGCCCTCGAGCGGCCGCGCGCCCGGATCGCTCGCGCGCAGGTGGATCAGCGGCGGCAGGTGGCGCAGCAGCAGTTCGCCGGCCTCGCCCGAGAGCGCGAAGCGCCCGCTCGCGAGCACCACGCGCGTCGCGTCGCTCGCATCCAGCCCGTCGTGGCGCAGCACCCCGTCGGGGCCGCGCTGCTCGCGGCTCAGGCGCGTGCCGTCCTGCAGCGGCCCGGGCGGATCGCTCGCGGCCGAGAAGGGCAGGCCGTTGGTCAGCAGGAAGAAGTCGCCGGCCTCCAGCATCACCGGCGCGGCCGCGCCCTCGACCTCGATGTGGAAGCGCCCCTCGAGCACGCAGCCCAGCTTGATGTGCGAGGCGTAGTGCCCGTAGCGGAAGGCCCAGCGGCCGCGCGCCTCGAAGCGCGACGAGAGCGTGCTGCTCACCGTGAGCATGGCGAGCACGTCGGACAAGGGATCCATGATTCTGTACGAATGAATAGGAAATGCGTGCTGATGATTATTCAATCATTCAGGCCGACGCGCGACCATCGGGGCATGTCCTCCTCGAACGCTCCAGTTTTCCGTCACGCCGTCGTGCTGGGCCTGCTCACCACCATCGGCCCCTTCGCCATCGACATGTACCTGCCCGCGCTGCCCGCCATCGGGCGCGCGCTGAACGCCGATCCGCATGCGATGCAGGCCAGCCTGATGGCCTTCTTCATCGCGGTCGGCGCCGGCCAGCTGGTCGCGGGCCCGCTGTCGGACATGTTCGGCCGCCGCCGGCCAATGGTCGCGGGCCTCGTGCTGTTCATGCTCGCCAGCATCGGCTGCGCCTTCGCGCCCAATGTGGGCGTGCTGGTCGCGCTGCGCTTCGTGCAGGGGCTCGGCGCCTGCGCCTGCATGGTCACGCCGCGCGCCGTGGTGCGCGACCTGTACACCGGGCCCGAAGCGGCGCGGATGATGTCGCTGCTGCTGATGGTCTACAGCGTGTCGCCGATCCTCGCGCCGCTGGCCGGCAGCCTCGTGGCCGAGAGCCTGGGCTGGCGCGCCGTGTTCGTCGCCGTCGCCGCCGTCGGGCTCGCGGGCCTCGCGATGCTGCTGGGCCTGCTGCCCGAGACCCGGCCCGCGGCCGCGCGGCTGTCGAGCAACTTCCGCAGCGCCATGGCCGGCTACGGCGTGCTGCTGCGCGACCGCCACTTCATGGCGCTGGCCTTCATGGCCTCGTTCACCGTCTCGAGCTTCTTCGTCTACGTGGCCAACTCGCCCTTCGTGATGAGCACGCACTTCGGCGTCTCGCCGCGCATGTACGCGGTGCTGTTCGCGCTCAATGCCGTGTCTCTGCTCGCGCTGTCGCAGGCCAACGGCCGGCTGGTGGCGCGCTTCGGCATCCGGCGCGTGCTGCGCACCGCGGTGATCGCGCAGGCCGCCACCATCGGGCTGCTGCTGGCGCTCACGCTCGCGGGCGTGGACCGGCTCGCCGTGCTGGTGGCGCTGCTGATGATCGGCTTCGGTCTCAACGGCCTGATCGTGCCCGGGGCCTTCGTGCTCGCGATGGAAGGCCATGCCGCGCTCGCGGGCACGGCCTCGGCATTGATCGGCACGATGAACTTCGCGGGCGGCGCGGTGATGGTGGCGCTGGTCGCGCCGTTCGCCGACGGCACGCCGCTGCCGATGGTGGCGGGCATCGCCGGCTGCGCGGCGGTCGTGCTGACGCTGGCCTTGCGCACCCTGCCGCCGGTGCGGCGCGTGCCCGGTGTCATGCAGGGGTTCTAAGTGATTGCCCCGTGAGCAAGGTGCGGCCTTGGGCCTAGCCTTTGCGCGTTCCGTCGGCGCCCGATGGACCGGAAAGGCTCCCATGGACATCCCCGCCCCGGTGCTCGACAGCATGCAGCGCACCCTCCAGTCCTACGAGGCGTCCGCGCGCGACTACGACGCGATCGTGGCGGACCATCCGCCGCCCGAGATCGAGGACGCGCTGCGCCGCATGGTGGCGTGCATGCCCGCGGGCGGCAGCGTGCTCGAGGTCGGCTCGGGCACGGGGCGCGATGCCGACTTCGTCGAGTCCCTGGGCGTGAGCGTGCGGCGCACCGATGCCACGCAGGCCTTTCTCGACCTGCAGGCCGAGCGCGGCAAGCAGGGCGCGCTGCTCAACGTGGTCACCGACCCGCTGGGCGGGCCCTACGACGCCATTCTCGCGATGGCCGTGCTGATCCATGTCGATCGCGCGCAGATCGCGCCGGTGCTGCGCAAGGTGTTCGACGCGCTCGCGCCCGGCGGCGTCTTCCTCGCGGGCATGCGCATCGGCGAGGGCGAGACCAACGGCGACTACCAGACCGTGTACTGGGACCGCGACCGGTTCGCCGCGCAGCTCGCGGCGGCCGGGCTGCGACTGGATTGGGAGCGGCAGTGGATCGGCCGCGAGGACGTGCGCTGGGCCAGCTTCCTGGCCTGCCGTCCGCGCGGATGAACGCCGCCTACACGCCCAGGTAGCGCGTCCACAGCGAACGGTCGGCATCGAGCGCGGCCGAGTCGCCCTGCCACACCACGCGCCCGCGCTCGAGGATCACGTGCCGGTCGGCCAGCGGCAGCAGGCGCTGCACGTACTTGTCGACCACCAGGATCGCCTCGCCCTCGGACTTGAGTGTGGCGATGCAGTGCCAGATCTCCTCGCGGATCACGGGCGCCAGGCCTTCGGTGGCCTCGTCGAGGATCAAGAGGCGCGGATGCGTGGACAGCGCGCGCGCGATCGCCAGCATCTGCTGCTCGCCGCCCGAGAGCTGGTTGCCCGCGTTGGCCTTGCGCTCCGCGAGGCGCGGGAACAGGCCGTAGAGCGCCTCGACGGTCCAGCGCGGCGCGCTGCCGGGGCGCGGGCGCGCGAAGGCGCGCAGGTGCTCGTCGACGCTGAGATTGGGGAACACGTGCCGGCCCTCGGGCACGATGGCCACGCCGCGGCGCGCGATGGCGTCGGGTTTGTGGCCGCCGATGGCCGCGCCGCCGAAGCGCAGCTCGCCGCGCATCGGCGCGAGCATGCCGGTGATGACCTTGAGCAGGGTGCTCTTGCCCATGCCGTTGCGGCCCAGCAGCGCGAGCACCTCGCCCGCGCCGATGCGCAGGTCGATGCCGAACAGCACCTGGCTCGCGCCATAACCGGCCTCGATGGCGCTGGCTTCCAACAATGTCGTCGAGCTCATGCGTGACCTTCCGCTTCGGTGCCCAGGTAGACCGCCTGCACGTCGGGATGCCCGCGCACCTCGTCGGCCGTGCCGCTCATCAGCACGCGGCCTTGCACCAGCACCGTGAGCCGACTGGCGAGGCGGAACACGGCGTCCATGTCGTGCTCGATCAGCAGGATCGCCATCGAGGCGCGCAGCGACTCGATCAGGTCCACCATGCGAGCCGACTCGTCGGGGCCCATGCCGGCCATCGGCTCGTCGAGCAAGAGCAGCTTGGGTTCTGCTGCGAGCGCCAGCGCCACGTCGAGCGCGCGCTGCGCGCCGTGCGGCAGCGTGCCGGCGATGCGGTCGCGCTCGCGCGCCAGGCCCACGCGCTCGGCCAGCGCGGCGGCGCGGTCGGCCAGGTCCTTCTCGCGCGAGCGCGGCGCGAGGAAGCGCAGGCTGCTGCCCGCGTGCGCCTGCGCGGCCAGCATCAGGTTGTCGTGCACCGTGTCCTTGGCGAACACGCGCGTGACCTGGAAGCAGCGTGACATGCCCGCGGCCACGCGCTGGTGGTCCTTGAAGCCGGTGATGTCCTTCTCGTCGAGCAGGATGCGGCCCGCATCGGCCTTGAGCAGGCCGGTGATGAGGTTCACCAGCGTGGTCTTGCCCGCGCCGTTGGGGCCGATCAGCGCATGCACTTCGCCGCGCTCCACCGTGAGGCTCACATGGTCGGTCGCCAGCAGGCCGCCGAAGCGCTTGACCAGTCCTTCGATCCTGAACAGGCTCATGGCGTGGCCTTTGCGAGCGGTGCGCGGCGGCGCGACAGCGCGGCCAGTCCCTTGGGCGCCCACAGGGCGACGGCGATCAGCAGCAGGCCCAGCGGCATGTGCCAGTGTTCGGTGTGCTGCTTGAGCGCCTCCTCGAGCAGCAGCCACACGGCGGCGCCCACCGGCCCGCCCCAGCTGCGGCCGAGGCCGCCGATCACCACCATCACCAGCAGCGTGGCCGACTGCGTCCAGTGCATGGTGGCCGGGCTCACGAAGCCGTTGCCGCCCGCGAGCAGCGCGCCCGCCAGGCCGGCGATGGCGCCCGCGATCGCGAAGGCCGCGAGCTGCAGCCGGAACACCGGGTAGCCGAGCGCGCGCATGCGCGTCTCGTTGTCGCGGATGCCCATCAGCGCATGGCCGAAGCGCGACTGCGTGGCGCGCTGCAGCCACCACAGCGCGAGCGCCACCAGCGCCAGCACCACCCAGTAGAAGTTGCTCTCGTTGCCGAGGTCGAGGCCCGGCAGCAGGGTGGGGCGGCTCATCAGCGTGTAGCCGTCGTCGCCGCCGTATTTGCGCAGCGAGACCGCGACGAAGTACAGCATCTGCGCGAAGGCCAGCGTGGTCATGATGAAGTAGACGCCGCGCGTGCGCAGCGCCACCGTGCCGATCAGCGCGGCGGCCAGGCCGGCCGCCACCACGGCCGCGGGCCACAGCACCCAGGCCGAGGTCGTGCCGGCGTCGCTGAGCGCCACCACCGTGTAGGCACCCACGCCGATGAAGCCCGCATGGCCGAGCGCGACCATGCCGCCGAAGCCGAGGATGAAGTTGAGGCTGGCCGCGGCCAGCGCGACGATCAGCACGCGGCGCACGAAGCCGATGTAGAACTCGAGGCCGAACAGCGGTGCGATCAGGGGAAAGGCCGCGAGCAGCAGCAGGAGCAGCCCGAGGCCGATGTGACGGGTTTTCATGCGCGTGCCGAGAAGAGGCCCGAGGGCCTGAAGAGAAGGACTGCCACCATCAGCGCGTACATCGCGACCTCTGCCACCAGCGGGCCGAGGTCGGCCGCGGTGGCCGGCGGCAGCGTGGCGCGCAGCAGCATCGGCACGAAGGCGCGGCCGATGGTGTCGACGATGCCCACCAGCAGCGCGGCCACGAAGGCGCCGCGCACCGAGCCGATGCCGCCGATCACCAGCACCACCAGCGCCGGGATCAGGATCTGTTCGCCCATGCCGACCTGCACCGCGACGATCGGGCCCATCAGCGCGCCGGCCAGCGCGGCGAGTGCCGCGCCGAGCAGGAACACGCCGTTGAAGACGCGGCCCACGCGCACGCCCATCAGCTCGGCCATCGGCCGGTCCGAGGCGCCCGCGCGCACCCGCATGCCGATGCGCGTGTGGTTCACCAGCAGGTAGAGCGCCAGCGCGACCAGCATGCCGCCGACCAGGATCACGAGCCGGTACGAGGGATAGGGCAGGCCGTCCATCAGCTCGACCGGGCCCGAGAGCGCGGCGGGCGTCGGCGCCATCACCGGCGACGGGCCCCAGATCATCTTGACCAGGTCGTCGGCCACCAGGATCACGCCGAAGGTCGCGAGCACCTGCGCGAGGTGGTCGCGCGTGTAGAGGCGGCGCATCAGCAGCACCTCGAGCAGCAGCGCCACCACCACGGTGACCGCCACCGCGATGACGATGGCCGCGGCGAACGAGCCGGTGCGCGTGTGCGCCTCGGCCGCGACATAGGCGCCGGCCATGAACAGCGAACCGTGCGCGAGGTTCAGCACGTCCATGATGCCGAACACCAGCGTGAGGCCCGCGGCCAGCAGGAACAGCATCAGGCCGTAGCCGAGGCCGTTGAGCAGCTGCTCGAGAACGAGGATGGGGGTCATTGGATGAGAGTGGAATGCGGGCAGCCGTACGCGAAGGGCGCGAAGGTTTCGCGAAGGACGCGAAAGAAAACCTCGAAAGTTTTCCCCTGTCTCTTTCGCGTCCTTCGCGGATTCTTCGCGTCCTCTGCGTCCGGAAGTTCGGGAATCCGAATGGCGCGGGCGCCGCTTACTTCATCGGGCACTTGTCGGCGTAGCTGTCGCCGTAGTTGGTCAAGACGGTGTTGATCAGCTTGTTCGTGACCTTGCCCTGTGCGTCCTTGCCGATCACGCGCAGGTAGAAGTTCTCGATGGGGTAGTGGTTGTTGGCGTACTTGAAGGTGCCGCGCGTCGAGGCGTAGTTGGCTTTCTTGAGCGCCGCGATCACGGCCTCGCGGTTCTGCGCGTTGCCGCCGGCCTGCTTCACGGCGGCGTCCATCGCGAGGATGGCGTCGTAGGCCTGCGCGGCGTAGACCGACGGGTAGCGGCCGTTGTATTCCTTGCGGAACGCGGCCACGAAGGCCTTGTTGGCGGCGTTGTCGAGGTCGTGCGCCCAGTGCGAGGTGTTGAACAGGCCCAGCATCGGCTCGCCCACGGCGCCGATCACGTCCTCGTCGGCCGAGAAGCCGCTGGTGACCAGCGTGATGTCCTTCGACAGGCCCGCGCCCACGAACTGCTTGATGAAGTTGATGCCCATCGCGCCGGGCAGGAAGAAGTAGATCGAGTCGGGCTTGGAGGCGCGCAGCTGCGCGAGCTCGGCCGCGTAGTCGATCTGGCCGAGCTTGGTGTAGAGCTCGTCGGCCACCTGGCCCTTGAACTGGCGCTTGAAGCCGCCGAGCGCGTCCTTGCCCGCGGGATAGTTGGGCGCGATCAGCACGATCTTCTTGAAGGCGCGGTCCTGCGCGAACTTGCCGGCGGCCTCGTGGAACTGGTCGTTCTGGTAGGCGGTGCCGAAGAAGTAGGCATTGCACTGCGCGCCCGCGAACTGGCTCGGGCCGGCGTTGGCCGAGAGGTAGGGCACCTTGGCGTTGAACAGCGTCGGGCCGACGGCCAGCGCCACGTTGGAGCCGATCGGGCCGCTGAACAGGTCGATCTTGTCGCGCTGGATCATGCGGTCGACCAGCTGCTTGGCCTGGTCGGGGCTACCGGCCATGTCGGCCTGCACGAACTCCACCTCCTGCCCGCCGAGCTTGCCGCCCAGCTGCTTGATGCCGAGCGCGAAGCCGTCGCGCGCCTCGGCGCCCAGCGCCGCGAACGGGCCCGAGATGTCGAGCGCCAGGCCGACCTTGACGGGCGCGGCCAGGGCGGAGGCCGCGGCGCCGCACAGCAGCAGCGAAAGCAGGGTGCGCGGCAGCGCGGACGACTTCGGGGACGGTTGGCTCATCGGGTTCTCCGGCAGGGATGGGGGTGAAACGGCATCGAACCGTTGATAGCTAAATACTTTAGCCGTAAACAATTCGGTGTCAACGGTGCTAGCACGAATGGTGCCAGTGGCCGCCTCGTGCGCGGCCCCGATGTCCCCAAAAAAAGAAGCGGCATCGACCCGGGTCGATGCCGCTTCTGATGCCCTCGAAGAGGGCGCGGCGCCCGCGTGGTGCGCCGCTTCTTTTGCGTCGATCAGCCGAAGGGGCTGGCGGTCGCGAACCACAGGCCGATGCCGGTGGCGATGATGAAGGCCCCGTCGGTCACGCCCGCGACCAGGAAGAACTTGGTCTGCAGCGTGTCGACCATCTCGGGCTGGCGCGTCGTGCCTTCGAGGAACTTCTGTCCCACCAGCGCGATGCCGATGCACGAACCCAGTGCCGCGATGCCGATCAGCAGGGCGACCGCGAGGGGGAGGATGTTGAAGCCGTTCATGGTGCTTTCTCCAGTGGTTGATGCCTGGACGTACTGTCTCGCATCGACTGCACCGGGTCCATGACCTCGCGGGTCATGCGCGCGCGGCGATCGCTCAGGTCCGCGCGGCGCGCGAGGGCCACAGCACCGAGGCGATCGCCACCATCATCAGCGCCACCGCCACCCAGTCCTGCCAGTGCACCGCCTCGCCGAGCCACACGGCGCCGCTGAACACGCCGAGCACCGGGATGAACATCACGCTGAGCGTGGAGGCCACGGGCGGCAGCCCGCGCGCGAGATAGAACCACGCCGCGTGCGCGAAGCCGAAGATCAGCACCGCGTTGTAGAGGATCGAACCCCAGGTCACGCTGCCGGGCCAGCGCCACTGGTCGCGTTCGAACAGCGCCGACAGCACCGTCATCACCACCGCGGTGAGCGCCGTCATCCAGAACGAGAGCGTGAGCGTCGGCAGCCCGATGCGCGTGTGGCGCAGCAACTGCGTGCCCAGCGCCCAGGTGGCGGCCGCCACCAGCGCGAGCGCGACGTAGCCGGGCCGGCCCGCGAAGTCGGTGAGCTCGTGCCACAGCAGCAGGCCCACGCCGATCGCGCAGGCGCCCACGCCGGTCCAGGCGCGGCGCGAGAGCGCGGCCGAGAACAGCAGCGCGCCGATCACCGCCGAGAACACCGGCATCGTGTAGCCGAGGATGGCCGCGCGCCCGCCCGACAGCGCCTTCACCGCGAGGATGATGCAGGCGTGCCAGACGAACATGTTGGTGGCGCCCAGCCACAGCAGCTCGGGCCAGGCGGTGCGCGGCACGCGGAACGGCACCCTCATCCACGCCAGCGCCAGGCCCAGCACCGGCAGCCCGAGCCAGATCGAGATCGCGCGGAAGGCCAGCGGCGGATAGTCCGCCACGCCGAGCTTCATCACCGGCCAGTTGAGGCCCCAGGCGAGGGTCAGCAGGACGAGGATGACAAACTGGCGCGGGGTGAAGGAAGGCATGGGGCGGGATTGTGGCGCGGACCGTGGTTTCGTGCCTGGAGCCGAGAAGATGCAGTGGGCCTCCTCTACAACGAAATGACCTCGACACCTAGAATGACCCGATGGAAGCGCAAGCCTTGCTGATAGCTTTGCACGACGAGTCGGCCGGATACGAAATCTCGCCGGAGCGGGTGCCGCTGTCCGTGTTGCGCGGCTTCGCCAGGGACGTCGACGAGTTCCTGCGCGGCGATGGCAACGATGTCGACACCAGTGCGCTGGATGTCTCCGTCGAGAAAGGTTCGCTGGCCATCCGCACGGCACCGACGGCCAACCCGGTGCTGATGAACGACCTGCGAAGACTCGCGGGCAGCCAGCAGATGGAAGGCATCGCGGCGAAGCGCCGCGCGGTGGTCGAGCGCTGGCAGAAGAGCGCGCGCGGCGGTCGCGGCTGGCGTGTGAGCATCGCGGCGGATTTCCTGCCCGCCGCGATCGTGATCGACAGCGAGTCGGACTTCAGGGCCGACGATGCGGACCAATGGGTGCGCGTCGAGCGCTATGTGCGTGGCGAGATCGAGGACATGGGCGGGCACACCAAACCCAATGCCCACATTCGCCTGCCCGATGGCAAGACGCTGCTGGTCGATGCGGCGCGCGAGATGCTGCGGGACGAGAAGGTCAACCGCCTCTACAAGCCCGCCATGATCCGGATCGTCGCCGAATACAACGTCATGACGCGCGAATACCGGAACGCGAGGCTGCTCGAATTCGTCGAGCACGAAAGCCGGCTCGACGAGAAGGAGCTCGATCGCCTGACCCAGCGGGGTGCGAAGGCATGGCGCGACGTGCCCGATGCCGGTGCGTGGGTCGACGAGCTGCGGGGAAGCAAGGAGTGAGTGCGATCCTGCTCGACACGAGCTACCTGATCTCGCTCGCCGATCCGGGGCGCGCGCATCATCCGGCGGCGGTCGGCTATCTGCGCGAAGCGCTCAAACGCGGTGTGCCGCTGTATCTCTCGGCCGTTGCCGCATCGGAGTTCCAGGTCAAGCAGGCCGTGACCGATCTGCCGCTGCGCAACTTCGAGGTGCTTCCTTTCAACATCGACCACGCGATGACCGCGGGCCTGCTGATGCGTGGGTTGGCGCGGGATCCGGTCGACGATCGAAGCGCCGTCAAGGACGACATCAAGCTGATCGCCCAGGCCATCTGCGAATCGCTGACGCACATCCTCACCGAGGATGCGCATACGCTGGTGAAGTACCTTCGCAGGCTGAATGCGGCGGGCACCTGTGCCGTGCAGCCGATCCTGCTGGCCGATGGCTTCGATTCGGCCTGGTTCGACAACGGGCAACGTGGCCTGCTGAGCGAATAGGCGAAAGGGCTCCCAGAGCCCTCTTCGTATCAGCCCGGCAGCAGCCGCTTGAGGTAATGCCCCGTGTGGCTCGCCTCGTTCGCCGCCAGGTCCTCGGGCGTGCCCGCGCCCACCACCGTGCCGCCGCCGGCGCCGCCCTCGGGGCCCATGTCGATCAGCCAGTCGGCGGTCTTGATGACGTCGAGGTTGTGCTCGATCACGACGATGGTGTTGCCCGCGTCGCGCAGCTGGTGCAGCACCTTGAGCAGCAGCTCGATGTCGGCGAAGTGCAGGCCGGTGGTCGGCTCGTCGAGGATGTAGAGCGTGCGCCCGGTGTCGCGCTTGCTGAGCTCGAGCGCGAGCTTCACGCGCTGCGCCTCGCCGCCCGACAGCGTGGTGGCCGACTGGCCGAGCTTGATGTAGCTGAGGCCCACGTCGAGCAGGGTGCGCAGCTTGCGCTCGATGGTCGGCACGGCCTTCAGGAACTCGTGCGCGACCTCGACCGTCATGTCGAGGATCTGCGCGATGTTGCGGCCCTTGTACTGGACCTCGAGCGTCTCGCGGTTGTAGCGCTGGCCATGGCAGACCTCGCAGGGCACGTAGACGTCGGGCAGGAAGTGCATCTCGACCTTCACCACGCCGTCGCCCTGGCAGGCCTCGCAGCGCCCGCCCGCCACGTTGAAGCTGAAGCGGCCCGGCCCGTAGCCGCGCTCGCGCGCGGTGTTGGTCTCGGCCATCAGCTCGCGGATCGGCGTGAACAGACCCGTGTAGGTGGCCGGGTTGCTGCGCGGCGTGCGGCCGATCGGGCTCTGGTCGACGTTGATGACCTTGTCGAAGTACTCGATGCCTTCGACCGCCTCGTGCGGCGCGGGCTCCTCGTGGGCGCGGTAGAGGGTGCGCGCGACCGCGCTGTAGAGCGTGTCGTTGACCAGCGTGGACTTGCCCGAGCCCGAGACGCCGGTGACGCAGGTCAGCAGGCCGACCGGAAAGGCCACGCTCACGTTCTTGAGGTTGTTGCCGCTGGCGCCGACCACGCGGATCTCCTGCAGCGCGGTCTGCGAGGCGAGGTGCGCGGCCTCGCGCGCGGCGCGGCGCTCGGCCGCGGGGCTCTGCGGAAAGCGCGAGGCCTTGCGCGGCTCGGCGGGCACTTCCTTCTTCACCACCGGCAGCCAGGGCGTGCGGCGCTTCGGCACCTCGATCTTCTTCGCGCCCGAGAGGTACTGGCCGGTCAGCGATTCGGGGTTGGCCGCCACCTGCGCGAAGCTGCCCTGCGCCATCACGCGGCCGCCGTGCACGCCGGCGCCCGGGCCCATGTCGATCACGTGGTCGGCGGCGTGGATCATGTCCTCGTCGTGCTCGACCACGATCACGCTGTTGCCGATGTCGCGCAGATGCTTGAGCGTGCCGATCAGGCGGTCGTTGTCGCGCTGGTGCAGGCCGATGCTGGGCTCGTCGAGCACGTACATCACGCCGGTCAGGCCCGAGCCGATCTGCGAGGCGAGGCGGATGCGCTGCGCCTCGCCGCCCGACAGCGTCTCGGCGCTGCGGTCCAGGCTCAGGTAGTTGAGGCCCACGTCGTTGAGGAACTTGAGGCGCAGGCCGATCTCGCGCACCACCTTGTCGGCGATCTCGGCCTTGGCGCCGCGCAGCTGCAGGCGCTGGAACCAAGAGAGGCTGTCGCGCAGGGTGAGGCGGCTCAGTTCGAAGATCGCCATGCGCGGCGGCTCGCCGCCATCGGCCGGGCGTGCCGACTCGTCGACCAGGAATACATTGCGCGCCTCGCGCCGCAGCCGCGAGCCGCCGCATTCGGGGCAGGGCTGGAAGCTGCGGTAGCGCGCGAGGTCCTCGCGCACCATCACCGAGTCGGTCTCGCGGTAGCGCCGCGCCATGTTCGGGATGATCCCCTCGAAGGGATGCTTCTTCGTGAGCTTCTTGCCCGCGAAGTTGCCCGACTCCATGGTGTAGTTGAACTTGATCTCCTCGCCCGCCGAGCCGTGCAGCAGCACCTGCTGCACCGAGGCCGGCAGCGATTCGAAGGGCGCGTCGACGTCGAACTTGTAGTGCTTCGCGACGCTCTCGATCATGCTGAAGTAGTAGCCGTTGCGGCGGTCCCAGCCCTTGATCGCGCCGCTGGCCAGCGACAGCGAGGGGAAGGCCACCACGCGCGCCGCGTCGAACACCTCGCTGTGGCCCAGGCCGTCGCAGCTCGGGCAGGCGCCCACGGGCGAGTTGAACGAGAACAGCCGCGGCTCGAGCTCGGCCAGCGAGTAGTGGCAGATCGGGCAGGAGAACTTGGCGTTGAACAGGTGCTCGCGGTCGGGCTGGCCCTCGGCGCCGAGCTCGAGCACCAGCGCGCGGCCCTCGGCCAGGCGCAGCGCGGCCTCGAAGCTCTCGGCCAGGCGCTGCTGCATGTCGGGGCGCGCGCGCAGCCGGTCGATCACCACGTCGATGTCGTGCTTCTCGGTCTTCTTGAGCTTGGGCAGGTCGTTGTATTCGTAGGTCTGGCCGTCGACGCGAAAGCGGATGTAGCCCGCGGCCTGCATCTCGGCGAACAGCTCGACGAACTCGCCCTTCTTCTCGCGCGCCACCGGCGCGAGGATCATCAATCGCGGCTCCTCGCCCAGGCCCAGGGTCGCGTCGACCATCTGCGAGACGGTCTGCGCCTGCAGCGGCAGGTGGTGGTCGGGGCAGAAGGGCGTGCCGGCGCGCGCGTAGAGCAGGCGCAGGTAGTCGTGGATCTCGGTCACCGTGCCCACGGTGGAGCGCGGGTTGTGGCTGGTGGCCTTCTGCTCGATGCTGATCGCGGGCGACAGGCCCTCGATCACGTCGACGTCGGGCTTGTCCATCAGCTGCAGGAACTGCCGCGCATAGGCCGACAGGCTCTCGACGTAGCGCCGCTGGCCCTCGGCATAGAGCGTGTCGAAGGCCAGGCTCGACTTGCCCGAGCCCGACAGGCCGGTGATCACCACCAGCTTGTTGCGCGGGATGTCGAGGTCGACGTTCTTGAGGTTGTGGGTGCGCGCGCCGCGGATGCTGATGCGCTGCTGGGCCAGCACGGCGCCCAGGTAGGCTTCGCGTTGGGCGTCGCGCTCGCTTTCGCGTTCGGCTTCTGCGTTCGCAGTGTCTTCGGTGGCTTTTGAATTCAAGGGGCGATCGTCCGAGGGCAACCGGACATGATAGACCGCCGGGGAATTCATTGCGAGCGGGGCGGTTCCTCGCGGGCGACGGGCTCCTGCGGCTGCGCCGCGAGCCGCCCGGTGGCCACGCCCACCATGTGCTCGGCCAGCGTCTCGTACAGCGGCCGGCTGATCATGCGCGAGACCAGGCTCGCGAGCATGGCCGAGGCCATCAGGCTCAGCACCATGGCGTGTCCGTCGACCATCTCCATCACGATGATGAAGGCCGTCAGCGGGGCCTGCGTCACCGCGGCCAGGAAGCCCGCCATGCCGAGCGCGATCAGTGCCGGCCCGAACTCGGGGCTCGCGAGCCGCGCGATGGCATCGCCGATGCCGGCGCCGATCGACAGCGAGGGCGCGAAGATGCCGCCCGGCGCGCCGCTCCAGGCCGTGAGCCAGGTGGCGACGAACTTCAGCAGCGTATAGAGCGGCGAGAGCGGGGCCTCGCCATGCAGCATCTGCTTGACCGCCTCCGAGCCCGCGCCGTAGGTGACGCCGCCCGTGACCAGCCCGATCACGGCCACGGCCAGCCCGCAGGCCGCCGCGAAGCGCACCGGGTAGCGCCGGCGCCAGTGGTTCAGGCGCTGCGGCGCGCCGGTCAGCGAGGCGATCAGCAGGCGCGCGAACAGCCCGCCCGCCACGCCGCTGAGCAGCGCCACGGCCAGGCCCGGGCCGAGCAGGCTCCAGTCCAGGTGCGGCACGCGGATCACGCCGAAATAGCTGAGGTTGCCGAAGGCCGACACCGCCACCAGGCCCGCGAGCACGATGCCGGTGATGATCACGCCGCTGGCGCGTGCTTCCAGCCGGCCCGACAGCTCCTCGATGGCGAACACCACGCCCGCGAGCGGCGCGTTGAACGCGGCCGCGATGCCGGCCGCGCCGCCGGCCACCAGCAGCGCGCGCATGTCGATGGTGCTGCCGGGCGACAGCCAGCGCTTCGCGTGCTGCATCACGCCGGCCGCCACCTGCACCGAGGGCCCTTCGCGCCCCACCGACAGGCCGGCCGCGAAGCCCGCGGCGCCGAGCCCGATCTTGGCCAGCGTCAGCCGCAGCGAGGCGAACAGGCCGCGCCGCTCCGAGGGCAGCTCGGGATCGAGCGCGGCCTTGATCTGCGGGATGCCCGAACCCGCCGCGCCCGGGAACCAGCGCCGCGTGGCCCAGACGATGGCGGCCGTGAGCGCCGGCGTCCACAGCAGCACGGCCCAGGGATGGCGGTGGAACAGGCCTTCGAACAGCGCGAAGGCCCATTCGGCCGCGTGCGTGAAGCCGACCACGAACAGGCCCGCGAGCACCGCGTAGCCGAGCACGATGGCGCGGTCGATCCACAGGCGCCAGCCCGAAAACTCGGCGCGCAGGTTCTGCAGGAAGTCGGGCTCGTGATTCATCGGTCCAGCCCGCCATTCTGCCGCGCGGTAGCGGGATGCCTTGCCAGCGGAGGCCGCGTCGCGCGGTCCATCGGGCACAATGCGTGTCCTTCTTTTTCCTTCAAACCTCCTCTTACTCATTCATCAGGGGCAGCGCACATGGCATCGGTCAACAAAGTCATCCTCGTCGGCAACCTCGGCCGCGATCCCGAAACCCGTACCTTCCCGAGCGGCGACCAGGTCTGCAACGCGACCCTCGCGACCACCGACAAGTGGAAGGACAAGCAAAGCGGCGAGATGCGCGAAGCCACCGAGTGGCACCGTCTCGTGTTCAACGGCCGCCTGGCCGAAATCGCCGCGCAGTACCTGCGCAAGGGCTCGCAGATCTACGTCGAAGGCCAGATCCGCACGCGCAAGTACACCGACAAGGACGGCGTCGAGAAGTACGCGACCGACATTCGCGTCGACCAGATGCAGATGCTCGGCAGCCGCCAGGGCCAGGGCGCCCCGGCGGGCGGCGGCTACGACGACGGCGGCTACTCGCAAGGTGGTGGTGGCGGCGGTGGCGGCTACGCCCCCGCGCCGGCGCGCGCGCCGGCCGCCGCGCCACGCGCACCGGCGCCCGCGCCGCGCCAGGCACCGGCCAAGTCCTCGTCGGGCTTCGACGACATGGACGACGACATTCCGTTCTGATCCGACGGGACTTCCTTCGCAAGCCAGGGCCGGCTCTCCAGAGAGCCGGCCTTTTTTCTTGCCGCGCGCCACGGCTCAGGGCCGGCGTTCCTTTGCGTGGACATCGCCGATGGTGCCGGCGTCGAGGGCGCTGTCGTAGATGCGCACGTTGTCGAGGAATCCGTTGTTCAAGCCATTGCCGCCCATGAAGGCGCCGATCGTGAAGAAGCTGGCCTGGTCGCGCAGGGCCGGGACCCCGGCCCTCTCCGAGACTTTCACGCCGTTCCTGTAGAGCTTCAGCACGCCACCGGATACCGCCGCGTCATAGGTGACCGCGAAGTGGTGCCATGTGTCGAGCTCGGGAGGGCCGGAGGGGTCCGCGACCAGTTCGAAGCCCTGGCCATGTCCTCCGGCGGACACGGGCTTGCCCTGCGGCAGGAAGAAGGTGTGCTGCCCGGCCGTTCGCCCCTGGTTGTCGCTCGACACGAGGTTCTGGGCGCCCGTGTAGGTGCCGAGCTTCACCCACACCGACTTGGTGTAGGCCGTGGCATTGATCGCCCGTGGCACCGTGACCCAGCTCGGCGCGCCGGTGTCCTGCGACAGCCGCATGACCTTGCCGCGCACGGCATCGTCCACGAAGCCGACCCCCTTGCCGGCGGCCGTGCCATTCATCGCGGTGCCCAGCGAACCGGTGTTCGCCAGGTCGCCGGCCTCGAAGGCGTATTCGAAAGCCGCCGGCGGCACGCGGACCGTCTGCGCCGGCAAGGTGGCGATGGCATCCAGCTGGGCCGCGGTGCCCAGGCCGGCCTGGCCCACGGCGGCGATGCGCACCGAATAGCTCGCGTCGGGTTTCAAGCCGCTCAGCATGATGGAGGTTGCCAGGCTGGTGGCGAATCCCGTGTCGGTCCAGGCGGCCTCGCCGGACAGGCGGTAGGCGATCCGGTAGCCCGTGATGGCATTGCGGCCCGAGAGGGCCGGCGCAGTCCAGCGCAGCTCGATCCAGCTGGCTCCCGAGGTGGCGCTCAAGGCCGTCGGTGCCGAAGGCGGTGCGAAGGCCGTCGGTACATTGGCCAGGGCATGGGGCAGTTGCGCGAAATAGCGCAGCCCGTGTTCCCGTTGGCCCGCCGCGCTGAAGTGAATCGGGTCGCCGGGAGGAGACGGCAAACCGGTGGACGAGGCCACGGCGGTGAATGGAACGCGCTGGGTCGTCTCGTCGATGGCCTGCATGATGTTCGCCTTGGCCGCCGTCGTTTCGCCGGCCGCGTTGAACGTCGTGTCGACCAGTCCCCAGCTGTCGGTGAACTTCCCCAGGATCATCGGTGCCGAAGCCGCCCCGGCGATGCGAGCCCGGAACCCGTAGATCGCCGCATCCAGCGCCGCCGCGTAGCGCGCCGGCTGCGAGCCCCAGAAGCGGACATCGTCCTCGCCCTGGTGCCAGAGGATGCCCGCGAACCTGTTGCTCGGATGCGTGGCCATGGCCGCATTGGCTCGTTCCACGGCTTGTTCGAACAGGTCGTTTCCGGGATTCCAGCGCTGTTGATAGAAGCCGGTGCCGCCGAAAGCCGAGGGCACCAGCAGGATGCCTCGCCCCTTGGGGAGGTCATTGAGATAGGCCCTGGAAAACTGCATGGCCAGACCCACCCCGTTGTCGCGCTGAGGATGGTCGAGCGGATCGATTGCGGGAATGACGAAATTGCGGTGATCGTTCCAGAAGCCCAATTGCAGGATGCGCGGGTCCGGTGCGTCCAGAACCGGATCGAAGTTCTTGTCCCAGCCGACCATGTTCGATTGGCCGGCGAGCAGGAATACGTCGAACCCGGTTTCGGCGGAAGTCTCCGGCACCGCCGGATCGGTCGTCGTGCCGCCTCCCGGCCCGGGCCCCCGGGTGTCGCCGCCATTGGGCGCCACGGCAACGGGCACGGGGACGAAGCGCGTGTTCGTGTCGCCGCCTCCACATCCCGCGAGGACCAGGCACGCGGCCGCGCAGGCCAGAATATTTCGCAGTGATTTCACGATTTGCCTCCTTTTGCTACCGATCAATACGGCGGGCCGTTTTTTTTGATTTTTTGAAAGATGCGGCCTTTGGAAGCCGGGAGTCTTTGGCGATCGGCTGACGGTCTTCTTACGCAATCGATTCAATTCCTGGAGGATTGAATTTCAAGAATCCCGAATTGCATGAGTGGGCGAAATGGCCGGCGGCTGATCAATCGGCCTCGCCGATGAATTCATTCCAGAAAGAAATTTCGCGTGCCCGCCCGCGGCCTCGAACGGGCGACCCGCGACACCGAGGAGGCGAGGCGGCCGCGGCCCGAGGTGCTCCCGCCCGCCGCCTCCCGGCGGAGGAGGGTAAGCCTTGAGAAAGGAATGAATTTCTATACTGGAAATATTTTCCAGTTCTGCTTATGATTCCTCCCAGCGGGCCCTTCGGCCCCGACTCCCAGTCCTGGAGACGATCCGTGCCACTGCCCCGTCCGTTGTCCGTGTCCGATCTGCGGCGCGTGCCGAACGCGCCGTCCTGAGCGTTCGCCCGCGCCCCGCGCGTCCTTCGCGCCTGCTTCCGTCGTCGCAACCGCAGCTTCCTTCGCTCGCCGAGGGAGGGCGGCCTGCCGCACCCGATCGAAGCAGGGCGTCGCTTTCCTTCCCGTCTGAGGCCGGCATTCCTTGGTGCTTCGTCGGCTGCTTCCCCGGCCATCGGAAGCAGTCGAGCCATCCCGGCAGGGCGCGCCCGCGCGGTCCCGGCCACGACTACAAGTAGGAGACTTCGTTGAAATCAGCTCATTCCCTGACCCTCGGCCTCGTGTCGAGCGCGGCGCTCGCCCTGGTCCTGACCGCCTGTGGCGGCGGCAGCGGCGGCGGTGGTGGCTTCGTGCCGATCGCGGTGGCGCCGCCACCGCCGCCGCCGGCCGCGGCGCCCGAGGAACCGGTGGACGACCGGCCCACCGATCCCGTGGCCGAGGCGCCCGACAACAGCTTCGACACCTACTACAACGTCTGCCGCGGCACCGACCCCAAGTGCTACAACGACTGGGGCGCCTTCGCCACCACGCCCGACCGCGTGCTGATCTACTCGCGCACCGCCGGGCCGCGCCACGCCAACCTCGGCACGCCGATGGGCCCGGGCCTCAACCCCGTCATGAATCCCGACAACGTGATGCAGGCCGGCCTGGTGCGCATGCTCAAGGACGCGGCCATCGCGGCCGACTGGACCGAGGACGTGGCCGTGCTCGGCAGCCGCATCAACAACTACAAGGCCGTGATCTTCGCGAGCTCGAACCGCGACACGCTGTGGAACGGCGCGGTCACGACCAGCAACGATGCCGCGCGCACCGCGCTGCGCAACTACATGCGCCGCGGCGGCGGCTTCGTCGGGCTGCACAACGCCTTCGGCGCCGAATACAACTGGCCCTACTACGAAGGCCTGCTGGGCAACGCCAACTTCTACAACCACGGGCCCAACCGCTCGGGCGACGTCGAGATCATTGCCGACGACCCCTCCACCGTGGACCTGCCCAGGCGCTTCACCTTCCAGGACGAGTGGTACAACCTCGCGCCCTTCCCGACCAACGTGAAGTTCCTCGCCAAGGTCGACACCTCCACGCTCAAGCCGCTGACCTCGCCGCCGCATCCGGGCCATGCGGACTTCCATCCCGTGGCCTGGTGCCAGTACTACGACGGCGGCCGCGCCTGGCTCAGCACGCTGGGCCACAACGACCACTCGTTCAGCGCCAGCTCGACCGGCCCCGGCGCCGACCAGTTCCAGAAGCTGGTGGTGCAGGGCGTGAAGTCGGCCATGGGCCTGACGCCCTTCTGCACCACGCCCTGAGCTGACCCGACCGGCCTCGCGGCCCGCACGGTGCCTTGGCGCCGCGCGCGCAGCCCTGCGCGCCGCGTTCCTCCTTCCCATCGCGGACAACCTTTTCTTCGGAGCGGAGATCTTCACCATGCGACTCACATCACTGGCAGCGACGCTGCTCGCCTGCGGCGCCATCGGCGCACCCCTGCTGCTGGCCGGCTGCGGCGGCGGCGACTCGGGCGGCGGCGCCTTCCCCTGGTTCTCGGCGCCCCCGCCGGCATCCAACCCGCCGGCCCCGCCGCCGGCACCGCCCGCGGCCGGTCCCTCGGCCGCCGCGCTCGCCGACTGCTGCACCGCGGGCGACCGCGACTTCCCCAAGGTGGGCGGCAACCTCGGCAACCAGAACTACTCGAGCCTCGCGAAGATCGACAAGGCGCGCGTCGGCCAGCTCGGCGGCGCCTGGCTCAACCGCATCGAGGGCGGCACCAACACCGGCAACAGCCAGAGCACCACGGTGGTGGTCGACGGCGTGATCTACATCGAGTCGGCGCTCGGCAACCTGATCGCGGTCGACGGCAAGACCGGCGTCACCAAGTGGAAATGGACCACGCCCTACGGCGCGATCACGCGCCGCGGCGCGGCGGTCGCGAAGGACCTGGGCCTGGTCTACACCGTGGCCACGGGCAACCGGCTGGTGGCGCTCGACACGAACACCGGCAAGCCGGTCTGGATCAAGCAGTACCCGAGCAGCGCCACCGACGCCGACTACCAGGGCGCGGTGCAGAAGGTGGCGCTGGTTTATCACGACAAGCGCCTGTACGTGGGCACCAACGACGGCAACCGCGGCGCCGCCTTCTCGGCGGACGCGGCCACCGGCAAGGTGCTCTCCACCTTCTGGGGCGTGCCGCGCGTGGGCGAGCGCGGCTACGACACCTGGGGCGGCGCGCCCGAGTCGGACCGCACCGGCGCCACGCCGTGGATCCACCCGGCGGTCGATCCCGAGCTGGGGCTGGTGTACTGGACCTTCGGCAACGTGCGCGGTGGTTCGTCGCAGAACGGCTCCACGCGGCCGGGCCTGAACCTGTTCGCCAACTCGATCGTCGCGCTCGACCTCAAGACCGGCGAGTACAAGTGGCACTTCCAGTCGGTGCACCACGACATCTGGGACATGGACAACGTGATGTCGCCCGTGCTGGCCAACGTGAGGATCGCGGGCCAGGAGCGCAAGGTCGTGATCTACGGCAGCAAGACCGGCATGTACTACATCCTCGATCGCAAGGACGGCAGCGCGCCGCTGGGGATCGACGAGATGCCGGTCAAGCAGGACGCCCGTCAGGCGAGCTGGCCGACCCAGCCCTTCCCGCGCCAGGGCGCCTGGACCGAGACCTGCATCGTCGACCAGCCGCTGGGCACCGCGATCCCCGGCGACCCGAACCGCGCCGTGCCCAACTACCTCAAGGGCTGCCTCTACGACGCGCACTGGGACGTGCCGCTGCTGTCGATCCCGGGCCACGGCGGCGGCGCCAACTGGAACCACCAGTCCTTCAGCCCGCGCACCGGCCTGGTCTACACCGGCATGGGCTACGTCTCGGCCGCGCACTCGCTGACCGAGTCGAGCAACGGCCTGCGCCCGCCGGGCACCTACATGACGGGCGCGGTGGTGGCGGTCGACCCGAGCACCAACCTGGTCAAGTGGAAGAAGCCCATGCCCTATTCGCTGGCGCACGGCAACGGCATCCTGAGCACCGCCGCCGACCTGCTGTTCATCGGCCAGCCCGACGGCAACCTGCTCGCGCTCGACGCGGGCGACGGCAGCGAGCTGTGGCGCTTCCAGACCGGCGCGGCCATCGCCGCGAGCCCGGTGGCCTACGAGGTCGACGGCGAGCAGTACATCGCGGTGTATGCGGGCGGCACCAGCATCCCCTACGGCGACTCGGCGCCGCGCGGCGACTACCTCTGGGCCTTCAAGGTCGGCGGCACGGTGGCGCCGGCGGCCACGCCGAAGCCGCCCGAGGTGCGCCGGCCGGTGTCGGGCCAGGCGGTGGAAGGCGCGGCGCTGCCCACGCCCAACACCGTGTTCCTCGCGCGCGTGCAGACCGCGGCCAACGCGCCCGGCACCAGCGAGAGCACCGCGGTCAACGCGATGACGCCGACCTGGATGCGCGTGCCCGCGAACACCACCGTGACCTTCACCAACCCCGCCGGCAACGCCAACCTGCACTGCGCCACGCAGTTCTTCGAGGGCCGCTTCGACTTCAAGCTCGCACCGGGCCAGTCGGCGCAGCACCGCTTCGACACGCCCGGCGAGTATTTCTACAACGACTGCCACAGCGCGCGACCGACCGGCAAGATCGTCGTGTACTGAGCCCGCGCGCGATGCACGAAGGCCCCGGTGCGAACCGGGGCCTTTTTTCGTTGGCGCGGGAAAGGAGCCGGCGAGCCGGCGCGGCTCAGCGCAGCCGCTCGCGCAGCGGATCGCCGATCAATGCGGCGCGGCGCGCGCCGCCCTTCGTGCTGCGCGACCACAGGCGCTCGTTGCCGAGGCCGTCGTCGGCCACGAACAGCACCGCGTCGCCGAGCGCGACGAAGCCCAGCGGCATCGCATGGCGCGGTCCGGGCGCGACATCGGCCGCGAGGCGCGTGCCGGCCGCGCTGCCGTCGGTGGACCAGGGCTCCACGCCGTGCACGCCGTCGTTCGCCGAGAACCACAGCCGGCCGCCGGCCTGCGCGAAGCGCGCGGGCGAGCCGCTGCCGGCTCCCGGCCCCAGGTCTTTCAAGAGCCGGGTGCCGGCCGCGCTGCCGTCGCTGGTCCAGAGCTCGGCGCCCGTCTCGCCGTCGGTGGCGGCGAAGTAGAGCCGGCCGCCGAAGGCCGCGAGCGGGCCGGGCACCGAACTCGCGGCGCCGGGGCGGATGTCCTTCACCAGTTGCGTGCCGGCCTCGGTGCCGTCGCTGCGCCAGAGCTCGATGCCGTGCGTGCCGTCCTCGGCCGCGAAGTAGAGCGTGGCGCCCACGGCCGTGAGATGCGCGGGCCGCGACGCGGCCTCGCCGGGGCGGATGTCCTTGACCATGCGCGTGCCGGCTTCGCTGCCGTCGCTGGTCCAGAGCTCGATGCCATGCCGGCCGTCGCTCGCGGTGAACCAGAGCCGGTCGCCGATCGCCACGAGGTTCTCGAGGTTGCCGTCCTCCGCGCCGGGCCGAATGTCCTTCACCAGCCGCGTGGTCTCGGGCGTGCCCTCGCTGACCCACAGCTCGTGCCCATGGGCGCGGCTGGTGGCGGTGAAGAACAGCCGCCGGCCGGCCGGGGTGAGCTGGCGCACCACCGCGCCCGGCCCCGCGTCGACCGAGGACACGCGCCGCGTGCTGCGCGCATCGCCGCCGGTCTTCCAGAGCTGGAAGCCGCGGCGGCCGTCGTTGGCGACGAAGTACAGCGCGTCGCGCCAGGCCGTCAGCTCGGCCGGCATGGCGTCGGCCTCGCCGGGGTTGAGGTCGGTCACGCGCTGCGTGCCGCGCGCGGTGCCGTCGCTGCGCCACAGCTCGAGGCCGTGCTCGCCGTCGGTGGCGGTGAAGTAGACGTGCGCGCCGAAGCGCGTCTGCCAGCTCGGGAAGGCGCCGCGAAAGCCGGGGCGGATGTCCTTCAGCAGCACGGTGCCGGCGGTGGTGCCGTCGCTGCTCCAGAGCTCCTGCCCGGTGGTCACATGGAAGGCCGAGAACAGCACGCGCGGGCCCAGCCGCACCAGGCCGGTCGGCCCGACGAAGGCGCGCGGCTGCAGCTGCTCGGGCAGCACGTCGCGCGCCGGGTCCTGCGCCGATGCCGCCAGCGGGGCGAGCAGCGCGAGCGCCGCGCACAGCGCGCGCAGCCGGCAGCGCGCGGGCCGAAGGGCGGGCGCGCGCATCAGCCGCCGAACCATCTGGCGGGCACCGTCACCAGCTGGGGGAACAGCACCATGAGGAACATGATCGCGAACTCCGCCGCCATGAAGGGCAGCACGCCGCGCGTGACCTCGTCCATGCGCATGCGGCCCACGCCCGCCACCACGTTGAGCACCACGCCCACCGGCGGCGTGATCAGCCCGATCGAGTTGTTGATGATGAACATCACGCCGAAGTAGACCGGGTCGATGCCGGCCGCCGCCACCACCGGCATCAGCACCGGCGTGAGGATCAGGATGGTCGGCGTCATGTCCATCGCGGTGCCCACCGCCATCACCAGCAGCATGATCGCGATCATCAGCAAGATCTTGTTGCCCATGAAGGGCTCGAGCAGCGCGACCACCTTCGCGGGCAGGTCGGCCACCGTGATCAGCCAGGCGCTGACCATCGCCGCGGCGATCAGGAACATCACGACCGCGCTGGTCTTGGCGGCGCTCACGAAGATCTTGTAGAGATCGGGAAAGCGCAGCTCGCGGTAGATGACCGTGGCCACGAAGAGCGCGTAGACGGCGGCCACCACGGCCGCCTCGGTGGGCGTGAACACGCCCATGCGCAGGCCCACCAGGATGATCACCGGCAGCATCAGCGCCCAGCCGGCCTCGCGCGCGGCGCTGGCGATCTGGCGGCCGGACTGGCGCGGCGGCGGCTCGATCTTCTCGTGCCGCACCAGCCAGGCCCAGGTGATCCACAGCGCGCCGCCGATCAGCAGGCCGGGCACGATCGCCGCGAGGAAGAGCTTGGAGATCGAGACATTGGCCGCCACGCCGAAGATCACGAGCCCGATGCTCGGCGGGATCACCGGGCCGATGATGCCGGTGGCCGCGATCAGGCCGCCCGCGCGGGCGCGGTCGTGGCCGGCCGAGACCATCATCGGCAGCAGCAGCGCGGTCAGCGCCGCGGCGTCGGCCACGGCCGAGCCCGACAGCGCCGACAGCAGGCAGCCCGCCATGATCGTCACGTAGCCCAGGCCGCCGCGCACGTGGCCCACCAGCGCGAGCGCCAGCGCGACGATGCGGCGCGACAGGCCGCCCGCGTTCATGATCTCGCCCGCGAGCATGAAGAAGGGCACGGCCAGCAGCGGGAAGCTGTCGGCGCCGCCGATCAGGTTCTGCGCCAGGATCTGGGCATCGAACAGGTCGAGCTGCCACATCAGCGCCACGCCGCTGGCCAGCAGCGCGAAGGCGATCGGCATGCCGAGCGCCATGGCCAGCAGCAGCGATCCGAGGAAGACGGCGATCGTCATGCGCGGCGCTCCCGTTCGGCGTCGAGCACCTGCGCGAGCGCGGCGGCTTCTTCCGATTCCTGGATCGCCACCAGCTGGTCGTCGGCGAGCTGGCCGGTGAGCAGGCGCAGCAGCTCGATCAGCAGCAGCGCCGCGGCCAGCACCGAGAACACCAGGCCCGAGGCGTAGACCACGGCCATCGAGGCACCGGTGACCGGCGCCTCCACGTCCCAGTTGATCCGCGTCTGCGCCAGGCTGCCCTGGAACAGCAGCCACAGGATGTAGAGCATCAGCAGGTGGCTGGCGCCCAGGCACAGCTTGCGGCCCAGCGGCGGCAGCTTGCCGACCACCATGTCCACGCCGAGGTGGGCATGCTCGCGCAGCGCCACCAGCGCACCCAGGAAGGTGATCCAGATGAACAGCCAGCGCGAGACCTCCTCGGACACGGTGATGCCCGAGTTGAGGCCGTAGCGCAGCACCACGTTGCCGAACACCAGCACCACCATCGCGGCCAGGAAGGTCGCGATCAGCGCCTCCACCACGCGGCAGGCGCGATCGATCCATCGATTCATGTCGTCCTCTTCAATCCGGTCGGGGGGCGTGCGCCGTGCACGGGCGCACGCGCGGGCTCACTGCCTGGCGTCGCGCACGATCTCGACCAGCGCGCGCAGCGCCGCGAGGTAGGACTGCGGACCGAGCCCCTGCACCGTGCCGCGCACGGCCGGCGAGATGATCGAGTGCGCGCGCCAGGCCTCGCGCGCCGCGATGTTCGACATGTGGACCTCGATGGTCGGGAACGGCATGGCCTTGATCGCGTCGTGCAGCGGCACGCCGTGCTGCGTGAGGCCCGCGGGATTGACCAGCGCGCCCTGCGCCTCGTCGATGTGCTGGTGCAGGAAGTCGACCAGCGCGCCTTCGTGGTTGGACTGGATCGTCGCCACCGTGATGTCGAGCTCGCGCGCGAGCTTGTCGATGCGCGCGTCGATCTCCGCCAGGGTGGTGCGGCCATAGATGTGCGGCTCGCGGCGGCCGAAGAGATTGAGGTTGGGGCCGTGCAGGACGAGGAACTTCATGATGGATGCTCGCGGTTCCCTTGCACTCACTGCTTGCCGCCGCGGATGCGCGCGAGCTCGTCGTTGTAGAGCTTGACGATGGCGGGGTCGTACTGGGCCGCGAACTTGTCGATCACCGGCTGCGCGATCTCGCGCATGCGCACCTGCTCCTTCGGCGCCACCTCGTTGAATTGCGCGCCCTTGGCCTGCAGCTCGCCCACGGCCTTCTGCGCCGCGGCGCGGCTGGCCTGGCGCTGGTAGCCGCGCGCCTCGTCGGCGGCCTCGCGCATCCACTTCTGCTCGGTCGGCGAGAGCTGGTCCCAGAACTTCCTGCTCACGAGCACGATGTTGGCCGCGTACACATGGTTGGTCGCGCTCACGAACTTCTGCACCTCGTAGAACTTGTTCGACAGGATCACGGCGAACGGGTTCTCCTGGCCGTCGACCGCCTTCGACTCGAGCGCGCCGTAGAGCTCGGCGAAGGGCATCGGCACCGGGTTGGCCTTGAAGGCCTTGAAGGTGTCGAGGAACACCGGGTTCGGGATCACGCGGATCTTCAGGCCCTGCAGGTCCTCGGCCCTGGCGATCGGGTGCTTGCTGTTGGTCACGTTGCGAAAGCCCAGGTCCCAGTAGCCGAGCGCCACCAGGCCCTTCTCGGGCAGCTTGGCGATCAGCGCCTGGCCCAGCGGCCCGTCGAGCAGCTGGTCGGCCTGCTCGAAGCTGGCGACCGCGAACGGGAAGTCGACCAGGCCGAACTCCTTGACGATGCCCGCGAGCGAGGTGGTCGCGGGCGCCGACATCTGCTGCACGCCGCCCTGCAGCGCCGACTGCTGCTGCATCTCGTTGCCGAGCTGATTGGCCGGGTACTCCTGCACCTTCATCTTGCCGCCGCTCTTGGCCGCGAGCAGCTCGGCGAAGCGCTTCACGCCCAGGCTCACCGGATGGTCGGTGTTGTTGAGGTGGCCGAAGCGGATGGTGCGTTCCTGCTGCGCCAGGGCGGGCGCGGCGAGGCCGATGCAGAGGCTGGCGAGGGCGAAGGTGCGGAGAAGTTTCACGGAAGGGCTCCAGGGAGGGACGGAAGTCGGCAGGGCCGAAGCGATGGAGCGGATTCTGTGTTGAATCGGAAAATCTTTCCACTATGGAAATCCCTTCCCTTGTTCTGCTAGAGTTCGCCTGTCGCATCGGTCCGCGACATGAACCGGGAGTACTGACATGAGCGAAATGCTGGGACGCAGCTTCAGGGTGCTGGAATATCTGGCGTCCCATCCCGAGGGCGTGCCCCTGTCCCTGCTGGCGGGCGATCTGCAGATCCCGCTGAGCGCCTCGCACCGCCTGCTGACGGAACTGATCCGCTACGGCTACGTGCGACAGGAGCAGCGCGACGGCCACTACGTGCTGACCATCAAGCTGGTGTCGATCGGCCTCTCGTTCCTCAGCAACTCGGGCGTGGTCGACGTCGCGCAGCCGCTGCTCGACCAGCTCGCCAAGGCCACCGGCGAGCTGGTGCGCCTCGCGGTGGTCGACGGCGACGAACTCACTTTCGTGGCCAAGGCCCAGGGCGCGACCCACGGCCTGCGCTACGACCCGGACATGGGCCTGTCGGTGGCGCTGTCGTGCAGCGCGGCCGGCCATGCCTGGCTCTCGACCCTGCCCGAGGACGACGCGATGGCGCTGGTCGCGAAGAAGGGCCTGGGCAAGCCCGAGGACTTCGGTCCCAAGGCGCCGACCACGCTCAAGGCCGTGATGGTCTACGTGAAGGCGGCGCGCCAGCGCGGCTTCAGCACGATCAACGAGGTGTTCGCGCCCGGCATGACCGCGATGGCGGCGCCGGTCTTCGGCCCCACCGGCCCGGCGATCGGCGTCATCACCATCGCCGGCCCTGCGGTGCGGCTGACGGCGCAGCGCATGGAGGCGCTCGGGCCCACGTTGATGCAGGCGGCGGCCGAGGTGGCCACGGCGAGCGGGGCCTCGGCGCTGTTCAAGAAGCGCGCTTAGTCGGCGTCTTCGTCCGATGCGTTGCGGATCCGCAGCGCCGCGTCGTAGAGCGTGTTGCGCGGCGCGCCCGTGATCTCGGCCGCGAGCTTCACGGCGCTCTTCACCGGCAGCTCGGCCAGCAGCAGGCGCAGCACGCGCTCGCCCTCGGCGCCGTCGTCGGCCGCCACCGCCACCGGGTGCAGCACCAGCGCGAACTCGCCGCGCGTGCGGTCGCGCTCGGCCGCGAACCAGCCGGGCAGGGCACTGGCCGCCAGCGTCGCGATCTCTTCGAACTGCTTGGTGAGCTCGCGGCCCACGGTGACGCGGCGCTCGCCGAGCACGGCCAGCGCGCGCGCCAGCGGCTCGATGCGGTGCGGGGCCTCGAGCAGTACCACGGCGCGCGGCTCGTGCGCGAGCGTCTGCACGGCGCTGTCGCGCTCGCCGGCCTTGCTCGGCAGGAAGCCCGCGAACACGAAGGCGCTGCTCGCGCTGTCGCCACTGCCATCGGACACCAGCCCGGCCGCGCCGACCAGCGTGGTGACGCTGCTCGCGCCCGGCAGCGGCAGCGCGCGCAGGCCGGCGGCATGCACCGCGGCCACCAGCCGCGCGCCGGGGTCGCTCACGCCCGGCGTGCCGGCGTCGCTGACGTAGGCGATGCGCTCGCCCTGTGCGAGCCGCGCGACCACGGCCTGCGCGGCTTCGGCCTCGTTGTGCTGGTGCAGCGCGAGCAATTGCGCGCCGGGGCGGTCGATGCCGTAGGCGCGCAGCAGGCTCTGCGTATGGCGCGTGTCCTCGCAGGCGACGGCGTCGACCAGTTGCAGCACGTGCAGCGCGCGCAGCGTGATGTCGGCCAGGTTGCCGATCGGCGTGGCGACCACGTAGAGGGTGCCCTGCGGATAATGCTGCGCACCGGCGGCGTCGCGCGCGGCCCCGAGGGCGGCACCGAAAGAGGCGGGTGCGAGTGAGGCCAAGCGCTTTTCTCCGAGGGACGTCGACACAAGAACAAACGGGAACAGGGAGCGGTCATGAAGACCACGACGACGGCATCGGCCGTCACGACCAAGGGCCGCGGCGACGCGGCCGAGGACGCCGCATTGGCGTACCTGGAACGCGCGGGGCTGCGGCTGGTCGCGCGCAATTATCGGACGCCGGGCCGCGGCGGCGGCGAGATCGACCTGATCATGCGCGATCCGCGCGACCGCACGCTGGTGTTCGTCGAGGTGCGCCAGCGCAGCTCGGGCGGCCATGGCGGCGCGGCCGGCAGCATCACCGCGGCCAAGCAGCGGCGCATCGTGTTCGCGGCGCGCCACTATCTCGCGCGTCTGCGCGAGCCGCCGCCGTGCCGTTTCGACGTGGTGCTGGTCGAGGAACGCATCACCTGGCTGCGCGCGGCCTTCGACGCGGACTGAGCGGCGCGGCTCGGCCGCGATGCCCGCAGTTATCATCCCGCCCCATGCTCGAGCAACGGATTCAGCAGCACTTCATCGACAGCGCCGACCTCAAGTACCAGGCCGGCCCGATTCTGAGCAAACCCATTTCGCAGGCGATGCAGGCGATCCTGGCGTGCGTGACCAGCGGCGGCAAGGTGCTGGCCTGCGGGTCGGGCGTGTCGGGCCTGCTGGCCACGCAGTTCGCCTCGCAGTTCGTCGGCCGCTTCGAGCGCGAGCGGCCCGAGCTCGCGGCCATCGCGCTGCCCGGCGACAGCACCGATCCCGCGGCCGACGGCGCGAATGCCGTCGACGGCGACCGCTTCGCGCGCCAGGTGCGCGCGCTCGGCCAGGCCGGCGACGTGCTGCTCGCGCTCAGCGTCAGCGGCCAGTCGGCCCCGGTGCTCGCGGCGGTGCATGCGGCGCACGAGCGCGACATGACCGTGGTGGCACTGCTCGGCAATGCCAACGCGGGCGCCTCGGCCGCGCCGGGCACGGGCGGCGTGATCGGCCGCGCGCTGCGCGAGACCGACGTGCAGATCAGCGTGCCGCACGAGCGCGGCGCGCGCATCCACGAGATCCACCTGCTCGCGCTGCATTGCCTGTGCGACGGTGTGGACGCGCAGCTGCTCGGCGATCCCGACGGCGACGTGCTGTCGCCGTCGAGCTGAACCCTTCACGCATGGCGCTCCCCGGCGCGCGGGGGTATGCGTTTTGCTGCGCCGGGGTCTGAGTTTTTCTCAGAATGATTTCATAAATGTGTTGAACAAAGTTCATGTGATTGACATGACGGCTTCCTAGCATCGCGGCCGAGCGCGCTCGCTCCTCAACTCTCCGGCGCGCCGCCCCCCATGAAACTCCCGAACTTTCCCTCCCTGCCCGCGGTCCGCGGCAGGCTGTCATCGGCCCCTTCCACGCGCCGCACGCCACGCGCCGCGCTGGCCACCCTGAGCGCCGTCTGCGTGCTGGCACTGAGTGCCTGCGGCGGCGGCAGCGGTGGTGGCGGCGGCTTCTTCGGCTTCGCGCCGCCCTCGGGCGGCGGTCCCGCGCAAGGCGACAACGGCCAGGACGGCGGCACGCAGCCCGCGAGCTTCGCGTTGTCGCTCGCGGTCGAGGGCAGCGGCGACGTCGAATCGCTCGACGCCAGGCTGGCCTGCGGCCCCGGCAGCTGCACCGGCGCCAGCGCCGACTACGCCGAAGGCAGCACCGTCACGCTCAACGCCACGCCCGCGCACGGCTTCGTGTTCGCGGGTTGGCAGGGCACCTCGTGCGAGGGCGGCGACACGCGCTGCGTCGTGACCGTGAAGGCCGCGCAGCGCATCGCCGCGAAGTTCACGCAAGCCGCGCCGTCGATCCCCGCCGGCACGTGGCTCAAGGGCGACACGCACGTGCACGACGACCACTCGTCCGACGGCAGCGCGGCGCGCCAGCTCAACGACGACAAGGGTCCGGGCAACACCGGCATCGCCGACCAGATCGGGCAGGGCACGCGCATGGGCCTGGAGTTCATGCCGCTGACCGACCACCGCACCTACGACCAGCACTACGACTGGAACTGGGAGTCGCCCTCGCTGCTGCTGGTGCGCGGCGAGGAAGCCAACGGCAGCCCGCACGCCACGGTGCAGGGCGGCGTCGATTCGATCGTGCAGGGCGCCGCGCGCGCCGACCGCCAGCCCTTCACGCACCTGCAGCAGTCGATCTGGGACGCGCACAGCCAGGGCGCGAACTGGACCGTGGCGCATCCCAACGACGGCGAGACCAATGCCGACGGCTCGTTCAATGCCTATGCCAACGTGCAGGGCGTGGACCTGGTCGAGACCTGGAACGGCACGCCGAGCCCCGAGACCGTGCTGGCCGACGCCTATGCCGAGAAGCTGTGGAACGCGGGCTTCCGCTTCGGCATCGCGGGCGCGAGCGACAGCCACATGCGCGAGCTGTGGGACGGCGAGGGCACGGTCTATCCGATCTCGAACCCCGGCATGCCGGCCACGCAGCTGCTGTCCAGGGCCTACAACGAGCGCGCCATCGTGCAGGCGCTGCAGCGCGGCCACACCAGCCTCTCGTACGACCCGAACGGTCCCTTCGTCTCGATCGCCACCGACCTGCGCGGCGGCGGCTACACCGCGATCGGCGGCGACGAGGTGTTCGTGCCGGCCGGCACCGCCGGCCACCTGCGCATCGACGTGCGCCGCGCCGCGGGCCTGGACGTGTTCGTCTACCGCGCGCCCGGCAAGAGCGCCGGCCCGCTCAAGAGCTTCAAGCCCAAGACCGATGCCGAGAGCTTCATCGTCGACATCGCTGCCGGCGACAAGCCCGACTGGTACCGCGCCGAGGTGCGCGGCATGAGCACGCCGCAGCCCTGGGCGCCGGTGTCGGTCGACGAGGTCAAGGCCACCGTGTCGCCGATCTTCGTCTCGCCCGCGCCGGTCGAGGCCAAGCCCGCGACGCCGATTCCCGCCGATGCCGGCACCGAGGACGGCGCGCTGCGCGTGGCGGGTGCGCGCGGCGGCTTCGCGGGCTTCCCCGACATCGCGGTCGCCGACGGCGCGCTGCACTTCGTGGCCGAGCTGCATGGCGCCTCGAGCAGCACCGTGGTCTATCGCCAGCGCGACGCCAAGGGCGTGTGGCGCGACGCGGGCCGCACGCTCAGCGGCCAGGGCCAGGCGCGCTTTCCGCGCGTGGCCGCGCGCGGCAACGAGGTCTGGGTGGCCTGGGAGGAGGACGCGGTGCAGGTGCCGCACCGGCCCGAGATCAAGCTGCGGCATTCGGCTGACGGCGGCGCCAACTGGGACGCCACCGTGACCGTGCGCGCGGTCGAGGGACGCGCCGAGCATCCGGCGATCGCGCTGTCGGCCGGCGGCAAGCCCGTGCTCGCGTGGCAGGAGATCGCGGCCCATCAGGCCTTCGACATCATGGCGCAGGAGATCGGCACCGATGTCCAGCCGCGCAACCTGTCGGCCGCCGGCAAGGTGACCGATCCGGGCATCGCCAGCGACACGCGCACCCCGCGCTATCCGGCCTCGGTGCTGCCCTCGGTGGCGGTGGCGGCCGACGGCCGCGTCGCCGTGGCCTGGCAGGACGACCGCAGCGACAAGGATCCGCTGTGGACCGGCGCCGCGAGCTACGGCGAGGGCACCACGCCCGACGACTGGCAGGTGCAGGTGCTGGTGCGCGAAGCCGGTGGCGCCTGGGCCGCGAAGCCGGCCGAGATCGGCACCTCGGACCGCGCCGACCGCCATCCGCAGATCGCGTTCGGCGCCAAGGGCGAGCTGGTCGCGGTCTGGGAGAGCAAGGAGCTCGCCGCGAGCGGGCGCAACCTCTCGGTGCGCGCCGCGGTCTCGGGCGACGGCGGCAGGTCCTTCGCGGCGCCGGTGGTGGTCGGCGCCGACGACAAGACCATGAGCGAGCGGCCGCGCCTGGGCGTCGATGCCGACGGTGCGGTGCGCGCGGTCTGGTACGACTCGCGCTCGGCCGACTGGCGCTGGCGCGTGATGACTGCGGTGTTCCGCCCCGACAGCGGCTGGGAGCCCGGCACGCTGCTGATGGCACGCGGCAACAACACCTGGCCCGTGACCGCGGGCGGGCAGGTGGCGTTCGCCAGCACGCGCAACGCGCAGCGGCTGCAGCGCGATCCGACGCAGCAGGTGTTCCTGCTGTCGCTCGCGAAGCCGTGAGCTGAAGACGAACTGAAGAAGCGGCGGCGGCCGCATCCGGCGCGGGCCGCGGCGTTCCCTCGGGAACTCCGCGGCCGTCTTCATTTCTACCAACAAGCCGTAACGGAGCGGCAAATCCGCTGGGCTAAACTCGCCGCGAACCCGGGCCAGGGCCTCGCGGCAGCGCCCGTCTCGCACCTCCATTCCAGGGAAATCACACATGCAGAAGACCGCCTCGACGCCTCGCGCCATGCACCGCCTCGTATTCGCACTCGCCTCGGGTGCGGCATTGGTCGCGGGCCTCTCGGCCTGCGTGCCGCTGGTGGTCGGCGGCGCGGCGGCGGTGGGCGTGGGCATGGTGGCGACCGACCGCCGCAGCTCGGGTGCGCAGCTCGACGATCAGGGCATCGAACTGCGCGCCGCGGCCCGCGTGCGCGACATCGCCAACGACCAGATGTACGTCAGCGTGACCAGCTACAACCGCCAGGTGCTGCTGACCGGCGCGGTGGGCAACGAGGCCGACCGCCGCCGCGTCGAGGAGGTGGTGCGCGGCGCCGACAACGTGCGCTCGGTGGTCAACGAAATCACGCTGGGCGCGCCCAGCACCTTCCAGGACCGCTCCAACGACCTCTACATCACCGGCAAGGTCAAGGCCTCGCTGCTCGATGCCAAGGACATCTTCGCCAACTCCTTCAAGGTCGTGACCGAGCGCGGCACGGTCTACCTGATGGGCATCGCCACGCGCCGCGAGACCGACCGCGCGACCGAGGTGGTGCGCAGCGTGACCGGCGTGCAGAAGGTGGTGCGCGTGGTCGAGGTGGTGAGCGAGGCCGACCTGAGCGGCGCGCAGCGCGGCGGCACCGGCGTGTCCGCGCCCGCGCCCGTGGCGCCGGCTTCGCAGCCGCAGCCCGGCACCTCGTCGCGCGTGCCGCTGCCGCCGATGGAGCCGCTGCCGGCACCGGCGCCCGCGCCGGCCGGTGGCGTGACGACCAGCCCGATCCGCTGAAGTCTTTCCGCCCGCCAACGAACAAGGCCCCTCGACGGGGCCTTGTTCGTTTCCGGGTGAGCCAGGGGCTTGCTACTTCAGCCGCGTGATCAGGCTCGAGGTGTCCCAGCGCTGGCCGCCCGACTGCTGCACGTCGGCATAGAACTGGTCGACCAGCGCGGTCACGGGCACGCGCGCGCCATTGCGCTTGGCCTCGTCGAGTACCAGGCCCAGGTCCTTGCGCATCCAGTCGACCGCGAAGCCGAAGTCGAACTTGCCCTCGATCATGGTCTTGCCGCGGTTGTCCATCTGCCAGCTCTGGGCGGCACCCTTGCCGATGACCTCGAGCACCGCCCGCATGTCGAGCCCCGCGCGCTGGCCGAAGGCAATGGCCTCCGACAGGCCCTGCACCAGGCCCGCGATCGCGATCTGGTTGACCATCTTCGCGAGCTGGCCCGCGCCGCTCTCGCCGAGCAGCGTGACCGCGCGCGCGAAGGCCGCGGCCACCGGCTTGATGCGGTCGAAGGCGGCCGCGTCGCCGCCGCACATCACGGTGAGCGCGCCGTTCTGGGCGCCGGCCTGGCCGCCCGACACCGGCGCGTCGATGAACTGCAGGCCGCGTTCGAGCGCGGCCTTGGAGAGCTCGCGCGCCACGTCGGCCGAGGCGGTCGTGTGGTCGACGAAGACCGCGCCCTTGGCCATGCCGGCGAAGGCGCCGTCGTCGCCGAGCACCACCGAGCGCAGGTCGTCGTCGTTGCCGACGCAGCAGAACACGATGCTGGCGCCGGCCACCGCTTCGCGCGGCGTGGCGGCGTGGCGGCCGGGGGCGCCGAATTCGTCGACCCAGGCCCGGGCCTTGGCCTCGGTGCGGTTGTAGACCGTGACGCCGTGGCCGGCCTTGGCCAGGTGGCCGGCCATCGGCCCGCCCATGACGCCGAGGCCCAGGAAGGCGACGGTCTGCGCGGGAACGGATTCGTAGGTGCGGGGGTTGATGCTGCTCATGGACCCGAGCTTAAAGCCATTCGGCGACAGCCTGCACTCGGGGGACATGGCCGTGCCGGCCCAAACCTGTACGTGAACGTACACGTTGGAGTAGAATCGCCCCATGAGCTCCCCGGCCCCCCCGCCCAAGTCCCTCACCGTTCGCGATGCCGCGGCGCAGCTCGGCGTGACGCCGCGCACGCTCAAGTACTACGAGGAACTGGGCATCGTGGTGCCGGTGCGCAGCGAGGGCCGCTACCGGCTCTACGAACCGGCCGACCTCGAGCGGCTGGCGCGCGTGCTGCGCATGCGCTCGCTGGGCTTCTCGCTCACCACCATCACCGAGATGCTGCGCCAGCCGATGGAGGCGCCGGCCGAGGGCGGCCGGCCGCGGCTGTCGAATGCCTCGCTCAAGTCGCTGCGCGAGACGCTGGGCGCGCAGCTCGCCACGCTCGATACCCGCGTGGCCCAGGTGCGGCGCGAGCTCAAGGAAGCCGCGGCCCTGCAGGCCCAGCTGCGCCGCGACCTCGACTACGTCGAGCGCCGGCTGGCCGGCGAACCGGTGGAGGAGGCTCTCGCGCAGCGGCGCGCGGAGCGTCCGGCGTCATGAACGCACCGGCCCTCGCCCGGCCACCGCGCGGCCTCTCGGCCATGGCGTGGATGCCCTGGGCGATCGGGCTGGTCACGGCGGTCGACTACTTCGACAACGCGCTGTTCGCGTTCTTCGCCAGCTACATCGCGGGCGGCGTCAACGCCTCGCCCGACGAACTGGTGTGGGCCTCGAGCGCCTACGCGCTGGGCGCGGTGCTCGGCATCCTGCAGCAGCATGCGTGGATCGAGCGGCTCGGCTACCGCCGCTACCTCGCGCTGTGCATGTTTGCCTTCGCCGCGGGCGGCCTCGGCGCCGCCTGGTCCGACAGTTCCACCCAGCTCGCGCTGGCGCGCGGCGTGCAGGGCTACTTCGTGGGGCCGATGCTCGGCGCCTCCCGCATCCTGATCCAGATCGGCATGCCGGCCGAGCGCCGCGCCAGGGCGCTCAAGGCCTTCATGGTGCTGATCGTCTTCGGCGGCGCGCTGGCGCCGGTGGCGGGTGCCTTCCTGGTGTCGAACTTCGACTGGCGCTGGCTGTTCGGCTGCACCGTGCCGGTGGCGGTGCTGATCGGCCTGCTGGTGCTGTGGGCGCTGCCCGACCTCGGCGACGTGGAGCCGCACGAGCGCACCGCGCCGCACCATGCGCCCTACCTGGTGTTCGCGCTGGCGCAGGCGGCGCTGCAGGTGGTGCTCACGCGCACCCACTTCGAGCTGTTCACCGGTTCGCCCGCGCTCGTGGGGCTGGCGCTGGCCGGCCTCGCGGGGCTCGCCTGGTTCGGCTGGCACCAGTGGCACCATCCCGCGCCGCTGGTGCGGCTGCATGCGCTGCGGCAGCCGGGCTTTCGCGTCGGGCTCGCGCTCTACGTCGTCTACTACTACCTGTCGACCGGCTTCAGCTACCTGCTGCCGCGGCTGATGGAAGGCGGGCTCGGCTTCAGCGTGGGCAACACCGGTTACTTCACGGGCGCGATGTCGCTCGCCACCGGGCTGCTGGTGTTCGTCTACCTGCGCTACTCGGCGCGCCTCGCGCGCAAGAAGTGGCTGATCGTCGCGGGCTTCGCGATCGCCGCGCTGGCGTCCGCCTGGCTCGCGCGCGTCACGCCGCAGTCGGGGCGCGAGGCACTGGTCGGCCCGCTGCTGCTGCGCGGCCTGCTGATGCTGTTCGTGGTGCTGCCGGTCGCGAACCTCACCTTCCGGCCCTTCGCGGCCGAGGACTTCGCGCACGGCTACCGGCTCAAGAACCTGGTGCGGCAGCTCGCGATCTCCTTCGCCACCTCGAGCGTGATCGCGCTGCAGCAGCACCGGCTCGCGCTGCACGAGACCCGGCTCGCCGAATCGGCCAACGCCGGCAACGCGGGCTTCATGCAGGCGCTCGAGGGGCTGACGCGGAATTTCGCGGCGCTCGGCCATGCGGCCGGCGAGGCGCATGCGATGGCGCTCGGCACCCTGTGGCGCACGCTCGAGCAGCAGGCCACCTTCATGGCCTCGCTCGACGGCTTCACGGCGATCGCGGTGGTCGCGCTCGCGGCGGGCGTGTTCGCCGCCTGGCAGCGGCAGATCGACTGACCGAAGCGGAAGCGGACAGCCGGACGCAGAGGGCGCGAAGGTTACGCAGAAGTCGCAGAAGGAACAGCCAGAATTTTTGGTTCTCCTTTTGCGACTTCTGCGCGCTTTGTCCTTCTCGTGCGTTCGGCTGTCCGATCCCGAATTCAGACGATCGCGAAGTGCTCCGTGCCCGCGGCCAGGTCGGTGCTGCGCGCGCGCTGGCTGTTGAGCTTGATCTGCAGCCGCAGGTCGTTGGCCGAGTCGGCGTTGCGCAGCGCATCCTCGAAGCTGATCGCGTGGCCCTCGAACAGGTCGAACAGCGCCTGGTCGAAGGTCTGCATGCCGAGGTTGCGGCTCTTCTTCATGATCTCCTTGATCTCGCCGACCTCGCCCTTGAAGATCAGGTCGGAGATCAGCGGCGTGTTCAGCAGGATCTCGACCGCCGCCACGCGGCCCAGGCCGTCCTCGGTCGGCACCAGGCGTTGCGAGACCAGCGAGCGCAGGTTCAGCGACAGGTCCATCAGCAACTGCGCGCGGCGCTCCTCGGGGAAGAAGTTGATGATCCGGTCGAGTGCCTGGTTGGCGCTGTTGGCGTGCAGCGTGGCCATGCAGAGGTGGCCGGTCTCGGCGAAGGCCACCGCGTGCTCCATGGTCTCGCGGTCGCGGATCTCGCCCATCAGGATGACGTCGGGCGCCTGGCGCAGCGTGTTCTTGAGCGCCGCCTCCCAGCTGTCGGTGTCGATGCCCACCTCGCGCTGCGTCACCACGCAGTTCTTGTGCGGGTGCACGAACTCCACGGGGTCCTCCACCGTGACGATGTGGCCGAAGGAGTTCTCGTTGCGCCAGTCGATCATCGCGGCCAGCGTGGTCGACTTGCCCGAGCCGGTGGCGCCCACCAGGATGCACAGGCCGCGCTTGGTCATCGACACGTCCTTGAGCACCTGCGGCATACCCAGGTCGTCGATGGTCGGCAGCTTGGCCGGGATGGTCCGCAGCACCATGCCGACCTTGCCCTGCTGCACGAAGGCGTTGACGCGGAAGCGGCCGATGCCGGTCGGCGAGATCGCGAAGTTGCACTCCTTGGTGCGCTCGAACTCGGCCGTCTGGCGGTCGTTCATCACCGAGCGCGTGAGCGCCAGCGTGTGCTGCGCGCCCAGCGCCTGCTGCGAGACCTTGGTGACCTTGCCGTCGACCTTGATCGCGGGCGGGAAGTCGGCCGTGATGAACAGGTCGCTGCCGTTGCGGCTCACCATGAGCTTGAGCAGGTCGTTGATGAACTGGCTGGCTTGATCGCGTTCCATGATGGGGGCTCCGGAGGGCTGGGGGTTCAGCCGGGGAAGTTTTCGGGGATCTTCGCTTTGCTGCGGGCTTCCGCGGCGGAGATCGTATTGCGCCGCACCAGGTCCGTGAGGTTCTGGTCCAGCGTCTGCATGCCCTGGCCCTGGCCGGTCTGGATGGTGGAGTACATCTGCGCCACCTTGGCTTCGCGGATCAGGTTGCGGATGGCCGGCGTGCCCAGCATGATCTCGTGCGCCGCCACGCGGCCCATCCCGTCCTTGGTCTTGCACAGGGTCTGCGAGATCACCGCCTGCAGCGACTCCGACAGCATCGCGCGGACCATCTCCTTCTCCTCGCCCGGGAACACGTCGATGATCCGGTCGATGGTCTTGGCGGCCGACGAGGTGTGCAGCGTGCCGAACACCAGGTGGCCGGTCTCGGCCGCGGTCATCGCGAGGCGGATGGTCTCGAGGTCGCGCATTTCGCCGACCAGGATGGCGTCGGGGTCCTCGCGCAGCGCCGAGCGCAGCGCGTTCGAGAACGACAGCGTCATCGGCCCGACCTCGCGCTGGTTGATCAGGCACTTCTTCGACTCGTGCACGAACTCGATCGGGTCTTCCACCGTGAGGATGTGGCCGTACTCGTTCTCGTTGAGGTAGTTGATCATCGCGGCCAGCGTGGTCGACTTGCCCGAGCCCGTGGGGCCGGTCACCAGCACCAGGCCGCGCGGCTTGAGCGCGAGTTCGCCGAAAATCTTCGGCGCATTCAGCTGCTCGAGCGTGAGGATCTTCGAGGGGATGGTCCGGAACACCGCGGCCGCCCCGCGCGCCTGGTTGAAGGCGTTGACGCGGAAGCGCGCCAGGCCGTCGATCTCGAACGAGAAGTCGACTTCCAGGAACTCCTCGTAGTGCTTGCGGTGGGTGTCGCTCATGATGTCGTAGACCATGGCGTGCACCGCCTTGTGGTCCAGCGCATCGACATTGATGCGGCGCACATCGCCGTGAACGCGGATCATCGGCGGCAGGCCGGCCGACAGGTGCAGGTCGGAGGCCTTGTTCTTGACGCTGAACGCGAGCAGTTGGGTGATGTCCACGGGGCTCCTCGAACGGGTTTCGGTGACGTTTTGATACGAATTTGGACGATTATGACGATGATTGGCGACGACCTCCAGCATGTGCGGCAGCGGATCGCGACGGCCTGCGCCGACGCCGGCCGCGCGCCCGGCGCGGTGCGGCTGCTGGCGGTATCGAAGACCTTCGGGCCCGAGGCGGTGCGCGAGGCGCATGCGGCCGGCCAGGCGGCCTTCGGCGAGAACTACGTGCAGGAAGGCCTGGACAAGATCGCCGCGCTGGCCGACCTGCGCGCGGACCTCGAGTGGCACTGCATCGGCCCCCTGCAGAGCAACAAGACGCGGCCCGTGGCCGAGCAGTTCGACTGGGTGCACAGCGTCGACCGGCTCAAGATCGCCGAGCGTCTCTCGGCCCAGCGCCCGGCCCACCTGCCGCCGCTGCAGGTCTGCCTGCAGGTCAACGTGGACGGCGGCGCCAACAAGTCCGGCGTGACGCCCGAGGAGGCGCTGCCGCTGGCGCGCGCTGTGGCGGCGTTGCCACAGCTGGTGCTGCGCGGGCTCATGGCGATCCCCGAGCCGGCGCCCGATTTCGAGGCCCAGCGCGCGCTGTTCCTGCGCGCGACGGCGCTGTTCGACCAGATCCGCGACGCGGGCATCGCGCTCGACACCCTGTCGCTGGGCATGAGCGCCGACCTCGAGGCGGCGGTCAGCGCGGGCAGCACGATGGTGCGCATCGGCACGGCGATCTTCGGCGGCCGGCCGAAGAAGGCGGCCTGAGCGGCGCGGCTCAGATCCCGAGCGGGATCCGCGCGCTGCTCTTCACTTCCTCCATCACCGCGTAGGTGCGCGTCTCACGCACGCCCGGCAACTGCCACAGCACCGTGCCCGCGAAGTCGCGGTAGGCCGCCATGTCGGCCATGCGCGTCTTCAGCAGGTAGTCGAAGCCGCCGGCCACCATGTGGCATTCGACGATCTCCTCGCGCACCTGCACCGCGGCCTTGAACTGGTCGAACACGTTGGGCGTGGTGCGGTCCAGCAGCACCTCGACGAAGACCGTGAAGCCGCGACCCAGCCGCTCGGCGTCGAGCCGCGCCTCGTAGCCCTGGATGAAGCCCTCGCGCGTGAGCCGCTGCACGCGCGCGAGCACCGCCGTCGGCGACAGCGCCACCGCCTCGGCCAGCTTGAGGTTGGTGATGCGGCCGTCTTCCTGAAGAATCTTCAGCAGCCGGAGATCGACGCGGTCCAGGTCGGTCATGGAATGTGGGATGGCAGGGGATCTGGTGAATTATCCGGAAATACCATCGAATTTTGGTGAAAGATTCGCCATCGAGGCATGGACCATAGCCAATCCAACCAAGGAGAAGACATGCGCCTGCCCGACCCCTACCGACCCGAGACCGAGGTCGTCGCCCATCGACTCGCCCTGCTCGAGGGTGCGCTCGACTGGACCGCGGCCTCGACCGTCGCCACGCCCTGGGTGCAGGCGGTGCGCGACCATCCGCCGCCGTTCTGGGCCATGGAGAGCCTGCTGCGCGAATACCCGATCTCGAGCGCCGAAGGCCTCGCGCTGATGCGGCTGGCCGAGGCGCTGCTGCGCGTGCCCGATGCCGAGACCGCCATCGCGCTCACGGCCGACCAGCTCGGCCGCGCCGATTTCGAGGGCGCGGCCGATTCCACGCTGTCGCGCCTGTCGTCGGCCGCGATCGCGATGTCCAAGCGCTTCCTGCCCGAGGCCGACCATCCGCCGGGCCTGATGGCCCGGCTCGGCGCGCGCACCGTGGTCGCCGCCACGTTGCGCGCGGTGCAACTGCTGGGCCGGCAGTTCGTGCTGGGCCAGACCATCGCCGAGGCGATGGACGAGGCGCGTGCCGCGCACCGCAAGCAGTCCGCCCTGTGCTTCAGCTACGACATGCTCGGCGAGGGCGCGCGCACCGACGAGGACGCGCTGCGCTACCTCGAGAGCTACACCCGCGCCATCGCCGCGATCGCCCAGGGCGCCGATCCCACCGCCGCGCCTGAGCGCAACGACGGCATCTCGATCAAGCTCAGCGCGCTGCATCCGCGCTACGAGGACGCGCAGCGCGAGCGCGTGCTGCGCGAGCTGGTGCCGCGCGTGTGGCTGCTGTGCGAGCGCGCGGCCGCGGCCAACCTCAACCTCACCATCGATGCCGAGGAGGTCGACCGGCTCGAGCTCTCGCTCGACGTGTTCGACGCGCTCGCGGCCCGTGTCGCCGCCGAGCATCCGCAATGGCGTGGCTTCGGCCTCGCGCTGCAGGCCTACCAGACGCGCGCGCTCGAGCTGATCGAGCACGTGACCGCGATCGCGCGCCGCTACGGCCTGCGGCTGATGTGCCGGCTGGTCAAGGGCGCCTACTGGGACGCCGAGATCAAGCGCGCGCAGGAACTCGGCCTGCCGCACTACCCCGTGTTCACCCACAAGCACCACAGCGACGTCAGCTACCTGGCCTGCGCCCGGGCGCTGCTGGCCGCGCCCGACGCGATCTATCCGCAGTTCGCCACCCACAACGCGGGCACCATCGCGGCCATCCTGCAGATGGCGCAGCGCCAGGGCGCGCCGTTCGAGCTGCAGCGGCTGCACGGCATGGGCGAGGGCGTCTACCGCGAGGTCATGAAGCACACCGGCGCCTCGGTGCGCGTGTATGCGCCGGTCGGCCGCCACAAGGACCTGCTGGCCTACCTGGTGCGCCGCCTGCTCGAGAACGGCGCCAACTCCTCCTTCGTCAACCAGCTCGGCGACCCCGGCGTGCCCATCGCCACGCTGCTGGTCTCGCCGCTGTGGCTGGAGCGCGAGAGCCCGCAACTGCCGCTGCCGCCGCTGCTCTACGGCCCGGCGCCCGCGCGGCGCAACAGCGACGGGCTCGACCTCACGGTCGACGCCATGCGCGCGCCGCTGTTCGCGGCGCTGGCCGCGACCGCGGTGCCGGTCGTGCCAGAGGCCGATCCCGCGAGCGTCGCGCGCGCCGTGGCCGCGAGCGCGACGGCCTTCCGCGCCTGGCGCAACACGCCGGTGGCAACGCGCGCCGCCGCGCTGCGCCGCGCGGCCGATGCCTTCCAGGCGCAACTGCCGCGCCTGTGCGCGCTGCTCGTCAAGGAGGCCTTCAAGACCTGGGGCGACGCGGTGTCGGAGGTGCGCGAGGCGATCGACTTCCTGCGCTACTACGCCGACGAGGCCGAGCGCCTGATGCAGCCGGTGCTGCTGCCCGGCCCGACCGGCGAGCGCAACGAGCTGCGGCTCACCGCGCGCGGACCCTGGGTCTGCATCAGCCCGTGGAACTTCCCGCTGGCCATCTTCACGGGCCAGGTCGCGGCCGCGCTCGCCACCGGCAACACCGTGCTCGCCAAGCCCGCCGAGCAGACGCCGGCCATCGCGCGCGAAGCGGTCGCGCTGCTGCATGCGGCGGGCATTCCGGCCGACGCGCTGCAGCTGCTGCACGGCCCCGGCGAGACCGTGGGTGCCGCGCTGGTGGCCGCGCCCGGCGTGGCCGGCGTGGTGTTCACCGGCTCGACGCAGGTGGCGAAGATCATCCATCGCGCGCTGGCGGGCAAGGACGGTCCGATCGTCCCGCTGATCGCCGAGACCGGCGGCATCAACGCGATGCTGGTCGACTCGAGCGCGCTGCCCGAGCAGGTGGCCGATGCCGTCGTGCAGAGCGCCTTCCGCTCGGCCGGCCAGCGCTGCTCGGCGCTGCGGCTCCTGGTGCTGCACGAGGGCATCGCCGACGGCGTGATCGAGATGATCCGCGGCGCGGCGGCCGAGCTGACGGCCGGCGACCCCGCGCTGCTCGCGACCGATGTCGGCCCGGTGATCGACCGCGAGGCGGCCGACAACATCCGCCGCCATCTGGCGCGGCTGGACCGCGAAGCGAAGCGCGTGCTGGCGCCCGCTGCGACTGACGATGCATCGTCCACCCTGATCGCGCCGGCGGCCTATGAAGTGGGGGCCATCGAGGACGTGCGCAGCGAGATCTTCGGCCCCGTGCTGCAGATCGTGCGCTGGGGCTCGGGCGCGCTGAGCGATCCGGCCGAGGTCATCGAGCGCATCAACGCGCTCGGCTACGGCCTCACGCTCGGCATCCAGACGCGCATCGATTCGCGCGCCCAGGCGCTGGCCGTGCGTGCCCACGTGGGCAATGTCTACGTCAACCGCAACATCATCGGCGCGGTGGTCGGCGTGCAGCCCTTCGGCGGCGAAGGGCTCAGCGGCACCGGGCCCAAGGCGGGCGGGCCGAACTACCTGCCGCGCTTCTGCGCCGAGCAGACCGTGACGGTCAACACGGCGGCCGCGGGCGGCAATGCGGCCCTGCTGAGCACGGTGGCGTAGCGCCGTCGCGCCACGCCACCGCGCGACCTCAGCGCACCGTGCTCTGGCCGTGCGCGGCGGCCTGGCGATCGAGCTGCTCGATCAGCGCGCCGTAGGCCGGGCTGGCGCGCAGCCGCGTGTACTCGGCCTGTGCCTGGCGATAGCCCGCGCGGGTCGGGTCGGCACCCGCTTCGCCCGACTGCTTCGCGGCCAGGCCCGACTGCATCCACAGCCGCGTGTCGGCGGCCACCGCGGCGCGGCTGTTGGCCGACACCGTGGCCACCTGCTGCTGCGGCGTGCCGTCGGTGTAGCCCTGCGTGGGCGCGGTCTTGAGCCATTGGCGCGCTTCGGCCGTCACGGCTTCGCGCGTCGTCGACGAGCTGAACGAGGCGGGGCGCGGATCGCCCTCGGCGTAGTTGCCCGCGAAGCTCGGCGCGGCGGTGGCGGCCAGCAGCGCGGCGAAGGCGGCGGTGCCCAGCAGGCGGGTGGTGCGGGCGGTGCGGTGTTGCGAGGTCTTCATGTCGTCGTTCCTTTCAGTGGTGGGACGTGGTGGTTGAACCCGGTGGGAGCGAAGCGGGCCGGTGGGCCGCGTGGTCTTCGTCTTTCCTTGCCACCGACTCTAGGGAACGCAAACCGGCGATCGATAACCCGTTGATGACGATTTCGTCATCTGCCGCACCGCAGCAGGAAAGCCCCGCGCGGGGGCGTCAAGCGACTCTTGCATAACCGCCCGTCGCGGCATGCATAAGCCATGGCGCGGCGCGCGGGACGGGACTATCGTTCGCCCATCATTCCAACCAAGGGACTCTCATGAGCGAAAAACTCTCCTTCGTCGCGCCGACGGCCAACAGCCCCTGGGGCACCTACCTGTCGCAGGTCGATCGCGTGGTGCCCTACCTGGGCCCGCTCGCCCGCTGGGTCGAAACCCTCAAGCGCCCCAAGCGCGCGCTGATCGTCGACGTGCCGATCGAGATGGACGACGGCACCATCGCCCACTTCGAGGGCTACCGCGTGCAGCACAACATGAGCCGCGGCCCGGGCAAGGGCGGCGTGCGCTTCCACCCCGACGTCACGCTCGAGGAAGTGATGGCCCTGTCGGCCTGGATGACCATCAAGACGGCCGCCGTCAACCTGCCGTACGGCGGCGCCAAGGGCGGCATCCGCGTCGATCCGAAGAAGCTGTCGCAGAACGAGCTCGAGAAGATCACGCGCCGCTACACCAGCGAGATCGGCATCATCATCGGCCCGCACACCGACATCCCCGCGCCCGACGTCAACACCAACGGCCAGATCATGGCGTGGATGATGGACACGTACTCGATGAACGTCGGCGGCACCGCCACCGGCGTGGTCACCGGCAAGCCGCTGCACCTGGGCGGTTCGCTGGGCCGCGTCAAGGCCACCGGCCGCGGCGTGTTCGTCACCGGCCGCGAAGCCGCGCGCCGCCTCGGCCTCGACCTGCGCGGCGCGCGCATCGCGGTGCAGGGCTTCGGCAACGTGGGCTCGGTCGCGGCCGAACTGTTCGCCGAGGCCGGCGCGAAGATCGTCGCGGTGCAGGACCACACCGGCACCATCGTCAACGACAAGGGTCTCGACCTCGCGAAGCTGGTGCCGATCTCGCGCACCGACGGCGTGGTCGGCTTCAAGGCCGGCGGCGACATCGTGCCGAACGAGGATTTCTGGAGCGTCGGCTGCGACATCCTGATCCCCGCCGCGCTCGAAGGCCAGATCACGGCCGAGCGCGCGAAGAAGACCACCGCCAAGCTGGTGCTCGAGGGCGCCAACGGCCCCACCGTGCCGCAGGCCGACGACATCCTCGCCGAGCGCGGCGTGCTGGTGGTGCCCGACGTGATCTGCAATGCCGGCGGCGTGACCGTCAGCTACTTCGAATGGGTGCAGGACTTCTCGTCCTTCTTCTGGGACGAGGACGAGATCAACGTGCGCCTCGATCGCATCATGATGAACGCCCTCAACCAGATCTGGGACACGGCCGACAAGCACAAGATCACCCTGCGCACCGCGACCTACGCGGTGGCCTGCGAGCGGATCCTGATGGCGCGGCAGGAGCGCGGCCTGTATCCCTGATGTTTTTTTGACGGCGCGCGCGGCTACGCTCGGGGGATGAGCATTTCCCCTTCGCAGCCTCCTCTCTCGCTCCCCGCCGACAGCCTCGCGCGTCTGCGGTCCCTCACGGCCGGCGGCCAGCGCAAGCTGCTCGGCCTCGTCGGCGCCCCCGGCGCCGGCAAGTCCACGCTCGCGGCGCTGCTGCGCGACGCGCTCGGCGCCGAGCGCGCGCAGGTGGTGCCGATGGACGGCTTCCATCTCGCCAACGTCGAGCTGCAACGGCTCGGCCGCGCCGACCGCAAGGGCGCGCCCGACACCTTCGACAGCGCCGGCTACGTGGCGCTGCTGCGGCGGCTGCGCGAGCAGCGGCCCGGCGGCGACATCGTCTATGCGCCCGAGTTCCGGCGCGAGATCGAGGAGCCGGTGGCGGGCGCGATCGCGGTGCTGCCGGAAACGCAGCTCGTGATCACCGAGGGCAACTACCTGCTGCACGACGGCGGGCCCTGGGCCGGCGCGGCCGCGCTGCTCGACGAGGTCTGGTACGTGGACATCGACGATGCGCTGCGCGAGGCGCGGCTGGTGCGCCGGCACGAGCAGTTCGGCCGCAGCGCCGAGGCGGCGCGCACGTGGGTGGCGCAGACCGATGCGCCGAACGCGCGGCTGATCGCGGCCACGCGGGCGCGGGCGCACCACGTCGTCGTGCTTTCCTGACCGCTGGCTGATCCCCGGGAACGCGCGGCTGCTCATCGCGCTCGAAGCCGGGCCGGCAGCCCGCCGGTTAGCATCCGCCACGCCATGCCGACCCTGCCTTCGATCTCCCTTCGCCCCCGTCCTTCCGTCCTCGTCCTGGCGCTGCTGTCGGCGCTGGTGCTCGCGGGCTGCGGCAGCGGCGGCTCGCGCCGCGTCTCCTACGACACCGAGGAGTTCGACTCCACCACCACCCACACGCGCAGCTACGAGGCCACCGAGGCCCAGACCTGCGAGGCCGCGCGCCGCGCGCTGCTGAGCCAGGGCTACATGGTCACGGCCGCCAATGCCGACCTGGTGACGGCCCGCAAGAGCTTCCAGCCCGCGGCCGAGGTGCATGTGGAGGTCGAGTTCCGCGTGGTCTGCGCGGCCGAGGGCGGCCGGGGCGGCAAGGGCGCCAGGCCGAAGAGCACGGTGGCCTTCGCGACCGCGCTGCAGGACCGCTACGGCCTCAAGAAGGTCAACAACTCGGCGAGCCTGGGCGTGGGCGCCTTCGGCTCGCTGTCGCTGCCGCTGACGGGCAGCGACGACGCGATGGTCAAGGTGGCCAGCCAGACGCTGACCGACGAGCGCTTCTACGACCGCTTCTTCGCGCTGCTCGACCGCTTCCTCGAAGGCCAGGAGCCGGGCGCGGAAGAGCCCGAGGACCTGCCCGAACCCGCGCCGCCGGCACCCGCCGCTACCCCGGGCCCGGCCACCACCTTTCCGGTGCCCTCGTCGCCCAACCGCGGCTGACCCATGGCCATCCTCTCGTTCACGGACCGCCTGGCCTTCCTGCGCGAGCCCGGCCGCTGGCGCGCGGGCGCGCAGCTCGCGGCGGCGGTCGCCATCGCCTGGGGCGTGTCGCGCCTGGTGGGGCTGCCCGAGAGCTTCTGGGCCGTGATGAGCGTGCTGATCGTGATGCGGCCGAGCGCCGGCTCCACGCTCGAGGCCGGCTGGGACCGCGTGCGCGGCACCTTCGCGGGCGCGCTGGCCGGGCTCGCGGGCGTGTGGCTCGCGCACCATGGCGTGCCGATGCAGGCCGACGCGCTCGCGATCGTGCTGCTGCTGGCCTTCGTCGGCGCCGCCTTGCCGGGCCTGCGCAGCGCGCCGGTGGCGGCGCTGATCGTGCTCTCGGCCGGCAGCCTGCCCGGCCATTCGGCGTTGCAGGTGGCGCTGCTGCGCATGGCGCAGATGGGCATCGGCGTGGGCGTGGCGCTCGCGATGGCGCTGGTGACGGCCGAGTACCGGGCCGGCGCGCGCTTCGACGCGGGCTGCGCGGCGCTGCTGCGCGGCATGGCGAAGCGGCTGCTGGCGCTGGCCGCGGGCGACGCGGCCGAGGGCGACGGCGAGCGCGCCCGCGCCGCGCTCGCGCGGCTCACGGTGCTCGCGGGCGGCGCCGACCTCGAATCGCGCTGGCCCTGGCGCCACCGCACGGTCGGTGCGCCGAAGGACGCGCACCGGCAGCGCGCGCGCACCATGGCGCGGCTGATGCAGGACGTGGCGCTGCTCGGCCGTGCCATCGGGCAGCAGCAGCCGGCATCGAACGAAGAGATTGCGAAGGCCGCGCGCGCCTCGGCCGGCGCGCTCGCCGCGCTGGCGGATGCGCTCGAAGGCAAGGGCACGGCGCCCGACCTGTCGGTGCTCGAGCGGCTCGCGGCGCGCCATGCGTCGCGCGACGACGCGGCCCGGCCGCTGCTGGCGGCGCCGCTCGCGCTGCTGCTGGAAGATCTGCGCGCGCTGCAGGCCACGCGCGCCGTGGCCTAGCGCACCAGCGTGGATTTGCCGAACAGGCTCTCGATCAGCTCCACCGCGATCTCGGCCGTCTGGTTGCGCACGTCGAGCGCGGGATTGAGCTCGACCACGTCGACCGAGCCGAGCCGGCCGGTGTCGGCGATCATCTCCATGCACAGCTGCATCTCGCGGTAGGTCGGCCCGCCGCGCACGCCGGTGCCCACGCCGGGCGCGATGTTCGGGTCGAGGCAGTCGAGGTCGAAGCTCACGTGCAGGTGCGTGTCCTCGTCCACGTCCTGCAGCGCCTCGGTCATGGTGGTGCGCATGCCGTGCTCGTCGATGTGGCGCATGTCGAAGACGTTGAGGCCCAGCGTGCGGATGGCCTCCTTCTCGTCGGCATCGACGCTGCGGATGCCGATGAAGCGGATCGCCTCGGGCGGCAGCGCCGCGCGTTCGCCGCTCCAGCCGGTCAGCACAGCGGGCCCGTGGCCCAGCAGGCACGACACCGGCATGCCGTGCAGGTTGCCGCTGGGGCTGGTGGTCTCGGTGTTGACGTCGGAGTGCGCGTCGAGCCACAGCACGCGCAGCTTGCGGCCGCGCTTGCGCGCATGCCAGGCCACCGCGCTGATCGAGCCGATCGCCAGGCAGTGGTCGCCGCCCAGCATCAGCGGCACGTGGCCCGCGCCCAGCACCTCGTCGACCGCCGCGTACACGGCGCGGTTCCAGGCGATCACTTCGTCGAGATGGCGCAGCCCGTTGGCCGGCGGCGCCCAGGGCGTGGCCGGGCCCGCGAGGTTGCCGCGGTCGACCAGCGCGAAGCCCTGGCGCACCAGCGCCTCCGCCAGCCCCGCCACGCGCAGTGCGTCGGGGCCCATGCCCGCGCCGCGCACGCTGGCGCCGACGTCGGTGGGAGCGCCGATCAGTTCGAGGGTGAGGTTCATGCGTGGGCCTTCATGTCCTGCCGATCCGGTCCCCGGCATCCGGGGGGCTCGGCGGACCATTGTGCCGAGGAACCGGTGACAGGCCCATGATCCGCCGCGTGCCTGACGCGGTGAAGGGCTGCGCCAGTTGCGCCAGGAAGCCGGCCGCGATCTCGCCGTCGATGCCGATGTCCGCCGGCGGCCGCCGCGCCGGGCGGTACCAGGTGCCGAACAGCAGGTCCCACAGCACCAGGTTCTCGCCGTAGTTGCGGTTGCCCTCGGCCGGCGAGCGCGAATGGTGCCAGCGGTGCAGCGCCGGCGTGCTGAAGACGCGGTCGAGCCAGCCGGTGCGCAGCTCGATGTTGCAGTGGGTCAGCAGTCCCGTGACGGCCGTCACCGCGCCCACCCACAGGAACACCGCGAGCGGCGCGCCCAGCAGGTACAGCGGCAGTTGCCCGAGCAGGGCCTTGAAGGCGCTGTCGACCACGTGGAAGCGGCCGGTGTTCGCCACCCACAGCCGACGCACGCCGTGATGCAGCGCATGGAAGCGCCACAGCGGCGGCCATTCGTGCGCGCCGCGGTGCGCGATGTAGAGGCCCAGTTCCACCACCGCGAGCGCGAGCACCACCTGCGCGGCCAGCGGCCAGTGCAGGGGCCAGGCCGTGCCGTGCGCCGAGGGCCGCAGCGCCATCGCGCCGGCCAGCGGCAGGCTCGCCGCGAGCGCGGCCACGACCTGGGCCGCGCCCTTGGTCAGCAGCGTGTGGGCCAGGTCGCAGGGCGTCTGGCCGTCGTCCGCGAGCCAGCGCGGCTCGTGCGGCAGCCAGCGTTCGAGCAGCGCGATGGCCAGCGCGAGCGAGAGGTAGGCCGCGTTGAACCACGCCAGCGGCGCCGCGCTCGCGAAGGCCGCCGCCGCGGCCAGCAGGCCCGCGGCGTAGAGCGCCGGCCACAGCAACCACGGCAGCCAGCGGCGCGCGGCCTTCATGCCGGCGCCTCGCCGCTTCGCCCGGGCCGCAGCCGCAGCCGGAACAGCGCGCCGCCGCCCGGCGCGTCGTGCACCGTGACCTCGCCGCCATGCAGGCGCGCGATCTCCTGCACCAGGCTCAGGCCGAGCCCGGCGCCGGGCCCGGTCGCATGCCCGCGGTGGAAGGGCTTGAAGATCTGTTCGCGCAGCGCGGCCGGGATGCCGGGGCCGTCGTCGATGACCTCGATGTCGCCCGGCGGCATCACCCGCACCGTCACGGCTCCCATGCCGCCCGCGTGCTCGATCGCGTTGCGCACCAGGTTGGCCAGCGCGCGCGCGATCGCGTCGCGGTCGCCCTCGATCTCCACGCGCGCGGCCAGCGGCTCGAACGAGACCTCGTAGCCCGCGGCGAGCGCCAGCGGCGCCATCTCGGCCACCACCTCGCGCGCCAGCGCCACCAGCTCGATGCGCTGGCGTCCCGTGCCCTGGGCCTTCATGCGCTGCAGGTCGAGCAGCTGTCCCGCCAGCACCGACAGCCGCGCGGCATCGGCCAGCAGCCGCGTGCGTTCGGCGCCCTCGGCCAGGTTCTCGATGCGCGTGTGGAGGATCGCGATCGGCGTGCGCAGCTCGTGCGCCGCGTCGGCCAGGAAGCGCTCCTGCCGCGCATGGCCGTCGTCCAGCCGCTGCAGGGCATCGTTGAAGGCACCCACCAGCGTCGCCACCTCGGCCGGCACCTCGGCCAGCGGCAGGCGCACGCCGCGCTGCTCGGCGTCGATCTGGCCGGCGCGCGCCACGATGGCGTGCAGGCCCGAGAGCGTGCGCCGCACCACCACGTGGCTGGCCAGCAGCGTGGCCGCCACGGTGATCGCCAGGATCGGCAGCACCACCTCGAGCAGCACCAGCAGCAGCGACAGGCCGAGGTTGCGCCAGGTGATCGGGCTGTCGGCGCCGGTGAGGATCTGCACCGGGCCGGCGGCGGAGTCGACCCAGCGCATGCGCGCCGACTGCCGCGGCGGATCGCCCATGTTCCAGCCCAGCCGGGCCTGCCCCACGCCGTCGAGCGTGGCGCCGATGTCGGCGAATTCGTCCGGGATGCGGCCCTCGACCAGCCGGCCGCCCTGGCGATCTCGCACCGAGAACCACAGCGGCGGCTGCGCCTCGCGCAGCGCGGCGAGCCGCGGCGTCGCGCGCATCGCGAGGCGGCCGTCGGCCCCGCGCATCACCGCCTCCTGCAGTATCTCGACGGTGTTCTCGGGCGAGCTGAAGTTGATCAGGTGCCCGGTGGCCACCAGGGCGCCGATCACCAGCAGCTGGATCGCCGCCTGCAGCAGCACCAGCCGGCGGACCAGGCGGCGCTTGAGTGAGGAGGGCGTCGCGTTCGCCGCTGTGCTCATGGCACGGCCCGCAGCAGGTAGCCCACGCCGCGGATGCCGCAGATCTCCACGCCGGCGCCGGTGTCCGCGAGCTTCCGGCGCAGCCGCGAGACGTGGGTGTCCAGCGCGTTCGACTGGATCTCGACGTCGAAGCCGAACACCGCGCGTTCCAGCGCCTCGCGCAGCACGGTGCGGCCGCCGCGGCGCATCAGCAGCTCCAGCGCCAGCAGCTCGCGCCGCGGCAGCTCCATGCGATGCCCCGCCACGCTGGCTTCGCGGTGCGCGAGGTCGAAGCGCAGGCGCGCGACCTGCAGCAGCTCCTGCCGGGTCTCGGCCGGGCGCCGCAGCAGCGCGCGCAGCCGCGCCAGCAGTTCCTCGACCGCGAAGGGCTTGCCCAGGTAGTCGTCGGCGCCCGCGTCGAGGCCGCGCACGCGCTCGTCGAGCGCATCGCGCGCCGTGAGCATCAGCACCGGCACGGGATCGCCGGCGGCGCGCAGCCGCGCCACCAGCGCGAGGCCGTCGCCGTCGGGCAGCCGGCGGTCGAGCACCAGCGCGTCGTAGGGCGTGGCCTCGACATGGCGCGCGCCGTTGGCCAGCGTCGCGGCATGGTCGACCAGGATGCCGCGCCGGTGCAGCGCGGTGAGCAGCACCGAGGCCATTTCGGGTTCGTCTTCCAGCAGCAGGATGCGCACGCGCGTGTTCCTTTCAGGGCGGCGCCGGAGCTCCGGCGTGCCGCACTGTAGGGAGGCTGGATTGCGCGAGTGTTGCGTGCGCGCGCCCCGCGCGACGCAATGCTGGCGCCATGTTGGCGGCCGATGCTGGCGTCAGGCCCGCGGTCGCGGGTCATCTGCCAAGGAGCACCGCATGCATGTCCTTCATGTCCAGACCACCCTGCTGCCGGAAGCGATCGTCCTGGCGCTGTCGCTGATGCTCGCCTCGGTCGCGGCGGCCGAGGTGGTGTCGGGTTTCGACGCGCCGCCGCCCGTCTACGACCCCTGCCACGATGGCCGCTACAGCCAGGGCCGCGCGATGAGCTGCGGCGAGCTGTTGCGCCAGCTCGACCGCGAGGAAGCGCTGCGCCGCTCCGAGCGCTGGCGCAGCGATCCCTGCCGGGATGGCCGCTACAGCACGGGCCGGCCGATGACCTGTGCCGAGCTGCGCGAGCGGCTGGACCGCCGCGAGCGGCGCCTGCCCCCGTGGCGCGACGAACGGCCCTACGGCCTGGGCGAGCCGCTGCGCGACAGCGGCTGACGCGCGGCGCCGCTCAGGCGATGTGGTCCCACAGGTAGGCGTAGCCCAGCGCGTCCATGAACGCGGACTGCTTGTTGTCCGAGGCCGCGCTGTGGCCGCCCTCGAGGTTCTCGTAGAAGGCGGTGTCGTGGCCCTGCGCGGCCAGCTTCGCATGCATCTTGCGCGCATGCACCGGGCCCACGCGGTCGTCGCGCGTCGAGGTGGTGAACAGCGAGGGCGGGTACTTGGCGTCGGGCTTCGCGTTCTCGTAGGGCGAGAAGTGGCGGATCCATTCCCACTCCTCTGGCACTTCGGGGTCGCCGTACTCGGCGATCCACGAGGCACCGGCCGACAGCTGCGTGTAGCGGCGCATGTCGAGCAGCGCGACCTCGCTCACGATCGCGCCGTAAAGCTCCGGATGGCGCGTGAGCATGTTGCCCATCAGCAGGCCGCCGTTGCTGCCGCCCATGGCGCCCAGGTGCGCGGGCGAGGTGATGCCGCGCGCGATCAGGTCCTCGGACACGGCTGCGAAGTCCTCGCTGCTGCGCAGGCGGTTCTGCTGCAGCGCGGCCTGGTGCCAGCGCGGGCCGTACTCGCCGCCGCCGCGGATGTTGGCCACCACGTACACGCCGCCCTGCTCGAGCCAGGCGCGGCCGATGCCGCCGCTGTAGCTGGGCGTGAGCGAGATCTCGAAGCCGCCGTAGGCGTACTGCAGGGTCGGGTTGCGGCCGTTGGCCACCAGGTCCCTGGGCGCGATCTCGAAGTAGGGCACGCGCGTGCCGTCTTGCGAGCGCGCGAAGTGCTGGCTGACCGTGTAGCGCGAGGCATCGAAGAAGCCCGGGCTGTGCTTGAGCGGCTCGGCCTCGCCCTGGCCCAGGGTGCCGATGTAGAGCGTGGTCGGTTGCAGGAAGCCGCTCACGGTGAGGAAGTAGTCGTCGCTCTCGTCCTCGTCGATGGCGCCGGCCGCGATGGTCGACAGCGCGGGCGCGCCGCCCAGGCTCTCGCGTTGCCACGGGCCCTTGCCGTCGGCCGGCGGCGTGAGCACCTCGATGCGGTTCACCACGTCGTGCATCGCGTTCACGATCAGGTGATGGCGCGTCCATGAATGGCTGTCGAGCGCGCTGGTGTCGGTGGGCTCGAACAGCAAGGTGAGTTCGCGCGCGCCGGCCATGTAGTCGTCGAAGTTCGCGGCCAGCAGCGAGCCGGCCTTGTAGCTCGCGCCGCCCACCTCCCAGTCGCTGCGCGGCTCGATCAGCAGCCATTCGCGCGTGATGTCGGTCACCGCGTCGTCGGGCACGTCGATCTTGGCGAGCGTGCCGTCGGCCGCGCGCACCCAGGTCTCGCTGTCGTAGAAGTCGATGGCGCGCGAGACGAAGTCGCGCTCGAAGCCCGGCGTGGCATCGCGCCAGCCCGAGGCCGAGAGGTCCTCGGTGTCGGCCTCGTAGACCGTGACGGCCTCGGCCAGCGGCGTGCCGCGCTTCCACTCCTTCACGATGCGCGGATAGCTCGAGGTGGTCATCGAGCCCGGGCCGAAGTCGGTCGCCACGTAGAGGTGGTCGATGTCCTTCCAGGCCACCGTGTTCTTGGCCTCGGGCAGCGCGAAGCCGCCCTCGACGAAGGCCTTGCGCACCGGGTCGAACTCGCGCACCACGTCGGCATCGGCGCCGCCGCGCGAGAGCGAGACCAGGCAGCGGCCATAGCCGGGGTAGAGCCAGTCGGCACCGTGCCAGACCCAGTTCTCGCCCTCGGCCGCGGCCAGTGCGTCGAGGTCGAGCACCGTCTCCCAGGCCGGCTGCGGCTTGCGGTATTCGGCGAGCGTGGTGCGGCGCCACAGGCCCTTGGGATGGGCCTTGTCGCGCCAGAAGTTGTAGTAAAGGGAGTCGACCTTGTAGACCATCGGGATGCGGTCGTCGGAGTCGAGCACCTCGAGCAGGCCCTGCTCGATCTGCTTGAAGCGCGCCGACTGCGCGTGGCGCTGCACCGTCTCGGCGTTGCGGGCCTTGGCCCAGTCGAGGGACTGCGTGCCGTCGATGTCCTCGAGCCAGAGGAAGGGGTCTTGGTCTTGCGCTTGCGGGCGGGGGGAAGAGGTCATGGGCACAGTGTACGAACGCACCGTGAAGGCCCCGGGTCGGATGGACCTTTCGCATTACCCGTGGCCGGTCCCAGAACATCGCTCGGTGCAAACCCGGGTGCGCTCCCCGGTGGAAACACTGAAGGGCGCGGCCCCCCGGCGCAGCGGCCGCACGGTATCCTGCCGAAGCCGAATGCGACGGCATTCCACGACCTAGGAGACACAACACATGAAACACCTGAGCGGTCTCGATGCCACCTTCCTGCATCTGGAAACACCGGAGATGCCGATGCACGTGGGCTCGCTCAACGTGCTCGACCTGCCCAAGGGCTACAAGGGCGACTTCTACGAGGACGCCAAGCAGTTCATGGCCAGCCGCATCCACCTGGCCGACGTGTTCACGCGCAAGCTCGCGCTGATGCCCTTCGACATGACGAACCCGGTGTGGGTGGAGGACGACGACATCGACCTCGACTACCACGTGCGCCACATCTCGCTGCCGCGGCCCGGCACCAACCGGCAGCTGCAGCAGTACGTTGCACGGCTGCATTCCTCGCTGATCGACCGCAGCCGGCCGATGTGGGAGTTCTACATCATCGATGGCCTCAAGAGCGGCCAGGTCGCGCTCTACACCAAGGTGCACCACGCGGGCATCGACGGGCAGGCAGGCGTGGAAGTGGGCAAGGCCATCTTCGACCTCGAGGCCACGGGCCGCGTGGTGAAGCCGCCGCGCTCGCGTCCGCGCGGCAGCGGCTACCAGCTCGGCATGGCCGAGCTCGCGAGCGCCGCGCTGCGCAACACGGCGCAGCAGTACGTCAAGCTGTTCAAGATGGCGCCGGCCATCGTGCGCGCCATCAGCGGGCTGGCCAGGCCCGACGAGAAGGCGGCCGAGAAGCTCACGACCACGGCGCCGAAGAAGTTCAATCTCTTCGCGCCGCGCACCTCGCTCAACGTCTCGATCACCAACCAGCGCACCTTCGCGGGCCGCACCATCTCGCTGGCCGAGACCAAGTACATCGCCAAGCACTTCGGCGTGTCGCTCAACGACGTGGTGATGGCCACCGTGGCCGGCGCGCTGCGCCACTACCTGGCCGACAACAACGAGCTGCCGGCCAAGCCGCTGGTGGCGGGCGTGCCCGTGAGCCTGCGCGAGGCCGGCGACGACACGGCCAACAACCAGGCCAGCATGATCCTCGTGAGCCTGGCCACCGACATCACCGATCCGCTGCAGCGGCTCAAGGCCATCAATGCCTCGTCGACCGCCTCGAAGTCGACCATGAACCGCTTCAAGGCCGTGATCCTCGACGACTTCCCGACCTTCGCCGCGCCCTGGCTGGTGTCGGGCATCGCTTCGATGGTGGGCCGCTCGGGCCTGGTCAACATGCTGCCGCCGGCGGCCAACGTGGCGATCTCCAACGTGGCGGGCGCGCCGTTCCCGATGTACTTCGCGGGCGCGCTGGTCACCTGCTACTACCCGGTGTCGATCGCGAGCCACGGCACGGCGCTCAACGTCACGGTGCAGAGCTACAACGGCCGCATGGACTACGGCCTGATCGCCTGCCGCCGCGCCGTGCCCGACATCACCGAGATCGGCGACTACCTGCTGGCCGAGCACAAGCTGCTGATGGAGCTGACGCAGAAGCATCCGTCGGTGGCCGGTGCGCCGGCGCCGAAGCCCGCAGCCGTCGTCGAGGCGCCCGCCGATGCGCAACCCGCGGCCAAGGTTGCCGCGAAGAAGGCCCCGGCGCGCAAGGCCGCGGCGAAGAAGACGCCGGCACCGGTGGCGAAGAAGGCGCCCGCGAAGAAGGCGGCTGCCAAGGCCGCTCCGAAGCCCGCCGCCAAGACCCCCGCCCGCAAGGCTCCCGCGCGCAAGAGCGCGCCACGCGCCGCGGCCGCCGCCGCTTGAGGACCGCCCGGGTCCGGAAAATTGGGGCAGTTGGACTAGTTTTCCGACGCTTCTAGTTTTCCAGGCCTAGGCCCTCGGGAAGAAGATCACCCCATCGCGAATCCCGCGACCGATCAACTTCCAGGAACAAACCATGTCCACCTCGCAAACCTCCATCGCTTCCGCCGCCGTCCACGTCATCGGCCAGTACAACGACGCCGGCAAGACCCTGGTCGGTGCCTACCGAACCGGCGTGCAGCGCCTGCTCGACGGCGCCGCTTCGCGCTACAGCGACTTCCTCGGCCAGCGCGAGCTGCCGCTGGTGAACGACAAGATCAAGGCCAACCTGATCGGCGCGCAAGCCAAGGTCAACGGCTTCCTGGCCAACCGCCTCGAGATCGACACCGGCCGCATCGTCTCGGTGATGGACCGTGTCGCCACCGGCACCACCAGCGGCATCGAATCGGTTGCCAACCGCGTGGCCCAGGTCGAGTCGCCGGTCGCCACCTCGGTGATCAACGCCCTGTCGGCCGTGAACCAGCCCTTCGCGACCGTGTCGGTGCAGATCGCCGACCGCATCGCCGCCGGTGCCAGGCAGATCGAAGTCCGCGTCGCGGGCAGCGAGGAAGCCAAGCCCGTGCGCACCGTGAAGGCCAAGGCCGCCGCGGTCAAGAAGCCGGTTCGCCGCGCTGCCGCCCGTAAGGCGGCCTGAGTTCCGCAGGCGCCTTCGGGCGCCTTTTTCTTTTGCGGTACCTTCGAAGGTACCGAGTTCCCCTGGAGCGATGCATGGCGACCCGCCGCGATGAACCCGCAGAACTGAAGAAGAAGGCGACGCCCGCGAAGAAGACCGCCGGCGCCAAGACCGCGGCGAGAAAAACGGCGGCGCCGCGCAAGCGCACCGCCACCAAGGCCAAGCCCGCATCCTCCGGCGAAGGCCTGCTGCGCGCCGGCCTCAAGGCGCTCGATACCGTGCGCAACGACGTCGCCAAGCGGCAGGCCAGCGTCACCAACGTGATCGAAGGCCTGCTGGGCATCGGCGGCAAGGGCGGCGAGGAAGCGAGCGGCGCCAAGGCCGTGCTGACGCGCGGCTTCCCGGGCCTCGACAGCTTCGGCATCCGCAAGTTCGAGGACGTGTTCGACCAGCGCGTGGCCACCGCGCTGCAGCGCCTGGGCATGCCCACGGCCGAGGAGGTGCAGGCGTTGCAGTCGCAGATCGCGGCGCTCGCCGAGCGGCTCGATCGGCTCGAGAAGGCTGCGCGCGGCGGCAAGCGCTGATCCCCGCACGACCCGCAGAACCGCCAGTGGCCGGCTCCAACACCACGCGCGACCGCATCCTGCTGACCAGCCTCGCGCTGTTCAACGCGCAGGGGCTCGCGGCGGTGTCCACCCACAAGATCGCGGCCGAGCTCGGCATGAGCCCGGGCAACCTGCACTACCACTTCAAGGCCAAGCAGCTGATCGTGGAGTGGCTGTTCCGGCGCTTCGAACAGCGGCTCGAATCGCTCAACGGCTCCTCGGCCGGCATCGCGGCCATCGACGACCTGTGGCTGGCGCTGCACCTGCGCTTCGAGGCGATCAACGAGTACCGCTTCATCTATCGCGACATGGCCTTCCTCGCGAGCGAGTACCCGGTGCTGGGCCAGCGCGCGCAGGCCCTGACCGCGCAGAACCTGCTGGCGGCCCAGTCGCTGTGCGAAGGGCTGGTGGCCTCGGGCGTGATCGAGACCAGCGCCGAGCAGGCGCGCATCCTCGCGCTGCAGATGGTGTTCACCACCACCTGCTGGCTGTCGTTCGAACGGCTGGTGCCGGGCCGCGACGCGCTGGCGCAGGCCGATCCGGGACTGGCGGCCTTCTACACGCTGACCCTGGTTTCCCCGTATGTTTCGGGCGAATCGAGGGCTTACCTCGATTACCTGAGGGCCAAATACCTCGGATAACAGACGACACCGTCCGACGGGGGGCCGCGTGGCGGAACCCCAGACTGGCAACGAAGAACCAACAGAAGCGCAGAGACACGCAAGAAAGGACCCGCACATGACCGCCGCCACCCGTGAACACATCTCGCCGCCTTCGCGCCTGCTGCTGCTGGCCGAAGGCCGCGCGCTCTGGGAAACCGGCGCGGGCCTCGCGATGTGGCCGCTGCTGCAGCTCACGCCGCGCGGCGATGGCCATCCGGTGCTGGTGCTGCCGGGCCTGGTGGCCGGCGATGCCTCCACGCTGGTGCTGCGCCGCTACCTCGCGAGCCGCGGCTACGACGCGCACGGCTGGGGCCTGGGCCGCAACTTCGGTCCGCGCGAAGGCGTGGAGGACGGCATGGTCGAGCTGCTGCACAAGCTGCACGACGACAGCGGCCAGAAGGTCAGCCTGGTCGGCTGGAGCCTGGGCGGCGTGTATGCGCGGCTGCTGGCGTCGGCGCATCCCGGTGTGGTGCGCAGCGTGGTCACGCTGGGCAGCCCGTTCTCGGGCAGCCCGCGTGCCACCAACGCCTGGCGCGTCTACGAAGGCGTGAGCGGACAGAGCTCGCACGACCCGCGCCGCATGAAGTTCGTGCAACCCACGCCCTCGGTGCCCACCACCTCGATCTTCAGCCGCACCGACGGCGTCGTGGCCTGGCGCTGCAGCATCGAGAAGACCGGGCCGAAGTCCGAGAACATCGAGGTCATCGCGAGCCACCTGGGCCTGGGCGCGCATCCCGCGGTGCTCTATGCGCTGGCCGACCGGCTGTCGCAGCCCGAGGGCGGCTGGAAGCCCTTCAACCGCGGCCTGCTGGGGCCGCTGGTCTATCCGGATCCCGATCGTCGGAACTGAGGCCCGCCGCCGGGGCCTTCAGGCCTCGGCGTAGCCCGCCGGCTCGCAGGCGAACTCGGCCTGCGAGCGCACTTCCTGCAGCATGTAGCCGCGCCCGTAGGCGGCGCGCAGCACCAGAGCGCCATCCTCCTGCAGCGCGAGCTTCTTGCGCACGCTGGCCGCCGCGATGTTGAGCGCGCGGGCGCCCTCGTGCGGCGGCCGCTTCCACAGCGCGATCCAGAGGAACTCGCGCGTCAGCAGCTGGCCGAGATGGCGGAACAGCATCAGCGCGAGGTCGAACTCGCGCGGATCGAGGCGCACCTCGCGCCCGCGCCGCAGCACCAGCCGTTCGTCCTCGAGAAAGCGGTAGTCGCCGCAGACCAGCTCCCGCGCTTCGGCGCCCGGCCGCGCCGGCGTGCGCGAGCGCGACAACAGCGCGCGCAGGCGCCATTCGAGTTCGTGGTCGGCCAGCGGCAGCGGCGCGAAGTCGACCAGGCCGTGGCCATGGCACAGCGCCTCGACCGCGGGCGGCGTACGCCAGGCCGAATCTTCCGCGAGCAGCAGCATCGGCATGCGCCGCAGCCGGCAGGCGGCCGAGAGGTCGGCCCAGGCGGTTTCGTGTTCGGGATGGAGCAGCAGCAGGTCGAAGCGCCAGCCGCCCCGCAATGCCTTGAGCAGGCCGGTGGCGCCATGGAACGGCATCGCGCCATAGCCGCGCCGCGCCATGCGCTGCGCGAGCGCCGCACCCCGGACGGCATCGCCGTCCACCACCGCCGCGCGCGGCGGTTCGTCTGCCCTGAGCATGCCCCATGCCTCCCGGTTGTTGATCGGATCGCGGATCCCGTGGATCTCGCGAGCCTCCGATCTTCAGCGGGAGGGTCTAGGCGTGAAAAACCAGAACCGGCGGAAAGTTAGTCCAACTGCTCCAACTTTTTTCGCGTGGCGAGGGGTGCCTCAGCTGCCGGCCCAGACGTCGAGCACGTAGCGCTGGTCCGCGATCATCCGGTCCATCCACGCGGCGCTGTCCTGGCCGTGCTCGCGCGCGATGTCGGACAGCGCGCGCCGCACGTCGGGCTCCATGCGCGAGCCGTCGCCGCAGACGTAGACCACGGCACCGGCTTCGAGCAGCGCCCACACCTGCGCCGCCTGCTCGCGGATCAGGTCCTGCACGTAGACCTTGCGCTCGCCCGCGCGCGAGAAGGCGGTGTGCAGCTTCATCAGGCCGCGGTGCGACCAGGCCTTGAGCTCCTCGGCGTAGATGAAGTCCTGCTCGGGATGACGGCAGCCGAAGAACAGCAGCGCTTCGCCGAGCGCGGTGCCGGCCTCGGCCTGCGCCGCGCGCTCCTGCAGGAAGCCGCGGAACGGCGCCAGCCCGGTGCCGGGGCCGATCATGATCAGCGGGCGCTGCGCGTCCTCGGGCAGGCGGAAGCCCTCGGCCGTGGTCTCGCGCACCACGCCGTGCACCGTGTCGCCGGCCTCGGCGCGCGCCAGGAAGTTGGAGCACACGCCCTCGAAGGTGCCGAGGCCCGACTTCGCCGGACCGCTGACGACGCCCACCGTCACGCTGCACTTGCCGGGCGTCATCGTCGGCGAGGAGGAGATCGAGTAGTAGCGCGGCGACAGCGGCGACAGCATCTCGAGGAACACCGCGAACGGCACCTGGCAGGCGCGGTGCTCCTCGAGCAGGTCGAGCAGCGACTTGCGCTTGTGCAGCACCTCGGCCTTGTAGGCCGCCTGCGAGGCCTCGTCGCTGCCCGACAGCGCCACCAGCTTCGGCCGGGTGAACGGGCACTCGGTGTAGGCCGCGAGCGTGGCGATCTGCTTGCGCGTGGCCACGTCCTGCAGCTCGACGTAGTCGCCCAGCAGGCGGTCGACCGCGATCACCTGCTCGACCGGCAGCGCCGGCTTGCGGCCCGCGATCGCATGCAGCCGCACGTGGGCCGTGCGGTCGAAGCCGAAGCGCGCCATCGCGCGCTCGACCTGCTTCGGGCTGTTGCGCGGCACCACGCTCAGGTGGTCGCCGGCGCGGTAGACCAGGCCCTCGGGCAGCATCAGCTCGACATGGCGCGTGGAGCGGCCGGCCTCGCCGCCGGCGTGCTGCAGCTCGCGGTTCTCGATCACGCGCAGCGCCACCGCGCCCAGCGCGTCGACGATGGCGTTGTTCTGCGGCGGCGGCAGTTCCTCGAGCGTGTAGAGCGGCTCGCTCTGCGCGGGCGTGTCGGCGCCGGTCTTGATGTCGAAGGCCTTCACCAGCTCGGGCCACAGCGCGTCGCTCCAGTCCTGGAAGGCGCCGTCCATGTCCTCGCGCGCATCGCCCTCGCCGCGCGGATGCACGCGCGTGGCGCCCAGCGCCTCGAGCCGCTCGTCGATGCGCCGCGGCACCGCCTGGTAGGTGGCGGCCCAGTCGGTGTTGCCGCAGCCGAACACGCTGAAGCGCACGCCGTTGAGCGCGTCGTCGGCCTTGTCGAGCCAGCGGTGGAACTCGGCCGCGTTGTCGGGCGCCACGCCGTTGTACGAGGCGCAGACGATGGCCACCGCGCCGTTGGCCGGCAGCCGCTCGGCGTAGTCGTCGAGCGAGGCCAGCTGGGTCGAGAAGCCGCGCGCCTCGCCGGCCTCGGCGAGCTGGCGCGCCAGGTCCTCGGCGGTGCCGAGGTTGGAGCCCTGCAGCACCAGCAGCGAGGTGCCGTGGCGCGCGGCCTGCGGCTTGCGCGCCGCCGGCTGCACGGGCTGCGCCGGCGCGGCGGCCGCGTCGTTGATGTTGCCGCGCGGGCGCGTCGCGGGGTCGCGCAGCAGCGCCTTGATCCTGAAGCCCTCGGGCTTGATGGTCAGCGCTTCCTTGATCTTGAGCTTGTAGCCAGTGTGGTCCACCAGGTTGAAGCGCTGCAGGATCATGCCCAGCGTCAGCACCGCCTCCTGCAGCGCGAACTGGCGCCCGATGCAGGCGCGCTGGCCGTTGCCGAAGGGCTTGAAGGCATTGACCGGGCGCTCGCGCTCGGCCTCGCGGCTGAAGTTGTCGGGATCGAACTGGTCGGCGTTCTCGCCCCAGATGCCCTTGTCCCGATGCAGCGCCAGCGCATGCATGATGACCATGTTGTTCTTCTTGATCGTGTACTGGCCGCCGATCTTGGTGTCCTCCTTCGCGCGCATCGAGATCGCGGGCGCGGTCGGGAACATGCGCAGCGACTCCTTGAGCACCTGCATCACGTACTGCAGCCGGTTGACCTGCGCGTAGGTGGGCTTGAGCGAGGTGTCGGGCCCGAACACGTTGTCGACCTCGGCCTGCGCCTTGGCCAGCGCCTCGGGGTTCTTCAGCAGGAAGTAGATGGCGAACGAGAGCAGGCCGCTGGTGGTCTCGTGGCCCGCGATGAGGAATTCGATGCACTCGTCGCGGATCATCTTGTCGGTGAGCTGCTCGCCGCTCTTCTTGTCCACGCCCGCGATCATGTAGCTCAGCAGGTCGGGCTTGGTCGCGATGTCGGCACCGCTCGCGCGCCGCTCCTCGATGATGTCCTCCACCATCTTGTGCATGTAGCGGATGTCCTTGCGCTGCTGCGCCAGCTCCTTCTTGAGCATCAGCTCCTCGAGCGGCAGGCCGCGCCGGTTCTGCACCGTCTCGAGCGTGCGCACCATCGCGTCGACGAAGGGATGGAAGCCCTCGCGGTAGAAGGAGTTGAAGCGGTAGCCGAAGCCGCACAGGCCGATGGTGTCGAGCGTGAGCGCGGTCATGTCGCGCACCACGTCGACCTCCTCGTCGAAGTTCAGCCGCTCCCACTTGGTCACGAGCTGCCCCGCGATGTCCAGCATCATGGGGTGGTAGGCCTGCATCGCGCGCTGGCTGAAGTTGGCCAAGAGGATGTTGTGCGGCTTCGACCAGGTCTCCTCGTGGGTGTCGGAGGTGAACAGGCCGTGCGAGGCGGCGCGCAGCCGGCGCAGCGCGCCGCGCGTGCTCTTGTCGAAGCGCGCCTCCTCGCAGAGTTCGTCGACCAGCGCGGGCGACGACACCACGATCACCGGCATGCCCGGCATGTCCAGCCAGTAGATGCCGCCGAGCTCCTGGGCGATCTTCCACATGTCCAGCACCGGGGAGTCGGAGCCGATCGACAGCAGGTTGCCCACGAAGGGCTTCTTGGCGGGATGGGGGATCGGGTGGAGCGAGTTCTTGCCTGCCATGGGTCTGGATGTTGTGCTGCTGCGGGAGGCGGCCGCGGGGCGCGCCGATGGGGAACGACCACTGGAGTATCGAAGCGGCTCCCCCGGCGGCAGGACGGGGTTTCCCTTAGCAAATGTCAGGGCCGCGGCCGAGGCGCCGCCGCGGTCCGTCCGCACGTATTCGGGTTTTCAGCATGCATCATTGTTGGGCATGCGCACTAGCATTGTTCAACAATTCGTGTGAACGGCATGCCTCCATAGTTTGAAATTGTTCATCTATTTGGCACGAGGCTTGCATCGGGGTGGGCAGGCCGGGGTACCGCGCCTGGATCACGTCGCACCGTTTTCCATCAACCCGGCCATGCCACTTCCTGGAGGATCTTTTTCCATGTTCCGAACGTCTCTTGCCGCCGTCGCGCTTTCCTGCCTGGCCGCTTCCGCGCTCGCGCAGACCAAGTGGGACCTGCCCACCGCCTATCCGTCCAACAACTTCCATACCGAGAACATCGCGCAGTTCGCCAAGGACGTCGACACGGCGACCGGCGGCAAGCTCAAGATCACGGTGCATTCGAACGCCTCGCTGTTCAAGGCGCCCGAGATCAAGCGCGCGGTGCAGGGCGGCCAGGCGCAGCTCGGCGAGATCCTGCTGGTGAACTTCCAGAACGAATGGCAGGTGTTCGGCACCGACGGCATTCCGTTCCTGGCCGACAGCTACGACGCGGCCTGGAAGCTCTACCAGGCGCAGAAGCCCGTGCTCGACAAGAAGCTCGCCGAGCAGGGCATCCAGCTGCTCTACACGGTGGCCTGGCCGCCGCAGGGCATCTTCGTGAAGAAGCCGATCGCCTCGGCCGCCGACCTCAAGGGCGTGAAGTGGCGCGCCTACAGCCCCGCCACCGCGCGCATCGGCGAACTGGTCGGCGCGCAGGCCGTCACCGTGCAGCAGGCCGAGCTCTCGCAGGCCATGGCCACCGGCGTGATCGAGTCGTACATGTCCTCGGGCTCCACCGGCTACGACACCAAGACCTACGAGTACATCAAGAACTTCTACGACACCCAGGCCTGGCTGCCGAAGAACGCGGTGCTGGTGAACAAGAAGGCCTTCGAGGCCCTGGACAAGCCCGTGCAGGACGGCCTGCTGAAGGCGGCGGCCGAGGCCGAGAAGCGCGGCTGGGAGCTGTCGAAGAAGAAGAACGTCGAGTACCTCGACCTGCTCAAGAAGAACGGCATGACCGTGCTCGCGCCTTCCGAACAGCTCAAGAACGACCTCAAGAAGGTCGGCGACACGATGCTCAAGGAATGGGTCGAGAAGGCCGGCCCCGAGGGCCAGGCCGTGGTCGACGCCTACCGGAAGATGTGAGCGCGCGGGGCTGCACCGATGAATGCGAACACCATGCGGGCCAGTGCGCCGGCCTCCGGGGCGGCCTCGATGCGCAGGTCCCTGGACTTCCTCTACGACAGCGCCGCCGCCCTGGCCGCGTTCTTCCTGTTCGCCTTGCTGGTGATGGTGCTGCTGTCCATCCTCGGGCGGCAACTGAGCTTCAACGTGCCCGGCATCGATGCCTACGCGGGCTACATGATGGCGGCCAGCGGCTTTCTCGCGCTGGCGCACACGCTCAAGCGCGGCGAGCACATCCGCGTGACGCTGGTGCTCTCCAGCCTCGGCGCCGGCGCGCGCCGCTGGCTCGAGCGCTGGGCCATGGGCGCCGGTGCGCTGCTGGCGGCGCTGTTCGCCTTCTACTGCGTGCGGCTGGTGTGGCAGTCCTGGGCCTTCCACGACGTGTCGACCAGCAACGACGCCACGCCGCTGTGGATTCCGCAGCTGTCGATGGCGCTCGGCGCGCTGGTGTTCGCCGTCGCGGCGGTGGACGAGTTCTTCATCGAATGGAACGGCCGCCCGCAGCGCGCCGACGGGGAGGCCTTGCGCCATGAGTGACATCGCCATCGCCGGCCTCCTGATCCTCTCGCTGTTCCTGATCCTGGGCAGCGGCGTGTGGATCGGCCTCACGCTCTCGGGCGTCGCGTGGATCGCGATGCAGCTGTTCTCCTCGCGCCCCGCGGGCGACGCGATGGCGGTCACCATCTGGGGCTCGGCCTCGGGCTGGACGCTCACCGCGCTGCCGCTGTTCGTGTGGATGGGCGAGATCCTGTTCCGCACGCGGCTGTCGCAGGACATGTTCAAGGGCCTCGCGCCCTGGATGCAGGCCCTGCCGGGCCGGCTGCTGCACACCAACGTGGTGGGCTGCGCGATCTTCGCGGCCGTCTCGGGCTCGAGCGCTGCGACCTGCGCCACCATCGGCAAGATGAGCCTGCCCGAGCTCAAGCGCCGCGGCTAT